>JGI12270J11330_10000915_pt1 | contig 22169 bp, 25 predicted proteins | sample PeaSoiMetSII2010_FD_11330 | JGI IMG/M metagenome (IMG submission 11330)
CCAGTCTGATTAAGGCTCAAGCTGCCGTCTACCGGCGCAACGGCCTTGACCCGGTGTTCTGGCCGCGGCTTGCCGGCTCCTGGCCGGGCTATGGGTTCACCGGTGAGCCGCTGAAACTGCCGGCTGGCCACTTCGGCCTTGGCCATGGCAACGGAGCCCACGCGCCCGATGAGTATTACGTGATCGACTCGGCAAATCCCAGGATTCAGGGAATCGATGGTGCCGTGCGTTCGCAGGTTGAGTACCTGTATGAATTGGCCGTGACGGCCTGAAATGCGGCGATTGCGCGATCCACAAGCCGGCGGTCCGGGGACTTCCACCGCTACTGCGCCTTGGCAACCGCCCGATCGGTTCCGCCGGTCTTCTGAACAGTGGTGACCTTCCCGTCTTTTACCGTCGTGTCTACTCGGAGGTCCTTATAAACTCGTCAATCGCGATCGCTCGGAAGACGAGTTCTTCCATAAAAGCGCCCAAGACACTCCACAGGAAGAAGTCTCCGGTGGCGGATAGGACGAGTTTGCCGCTGATCACGAGATAAACGTGAATGACCGCGAGCATACCCAGCGACGCACACCTCCGCGCTGGAATGAAAAACCACAGGATGCGGGCCTGCGCTGCTGCCGGATGAGCGAATAGACAACCACTCCCGCGGTGGTCGCCCACAGGATCTTCATCAGCAAGAAGAGCCAGAATTGCCAAGTTCCATCCATCCGGTGTCGCACATGAAAATAGTTGACTGCGATGCCGACGATGCTCCAACCGCCTGTGAGGAGGAGCAGCAGCCTGTCATAAGTCCCCAGTCTTCGAATGCGACTACGGATGCCTGGGTTCAGGCTTACATTGTCGTTGGTCTCTCCTGTAATGTCACTGATATTCGGTGCTTCCTGTTGCCCCCGAAGAGCCCGGCCGTCTGCCGATCAAAGGCGGTGGTGCAAAGCGCAGACCGTAGCCCAAGACCCCCGGATTCCGAAACCCTCTCAATTGGGCACTTCGTCGAATTCCTGCTCAGAGCCAGATTTGGAAGTTACAATCTGCTGCACCATTATTGGCCCCGTAGATATAAACGACGGGAACCACGTTGCTCTCAGAGATTGCGGGTGCCACGCCATTATTCATCGCCCCCGAGTGCAGATGAGGCTTTTTGTCGCCCTTCACATAGTACGCTGCGACGCCACACCACACAGTCCCGTATACGTACGAGAGCGCTACGGAGGCGTAGACCGTCTGGGCCGGAATGTTGAAGTCCGCACTCCTCTCAACAGCCATGCATACCTCTTTTCCGCGCGGGCCGTAAGGCAGATTCTCCCTCCACGCCTGAGCACAGGAATCGATATCACAATTTGTGGGCGAGCTTGGCTGCGGTCCGGGCAGCGATAGGGCGCATTCAGAGGAGTTGCCGCCGGCTGCGCCGCTCGCCAACAGCGGCGCCAGGTCTTCGACGGGCGGCTCATGGGCTCGGAAGATCCGAGGGTAACACCCTGGAACTTCCGCCAGAGCGACGCCGTATGCTGTTAGGAGGTACGCGAACTTGGTCCCTCTGGAAATCGACTCGGTCGTAAAGCGCTTCGGCGAATTGACCGCCGTGGCCGGTGTTTCGCTCGAAGTCCGCGAGCGCGCGTGCCTGGGGCTGCTGGGGCCCAACGGCGCGGGGAAATCCACCCTGATCCGGAGCATCATCGGACGGGTGCGGCCCGATTCGGGCAGCGTGCGCATTTTCGGACAGCCGGCCAACTCGGCGGCGGCCCGCGCGGAGATCGGGTGGGTGCCGCAGGACCTGGCGTTGTACGGGCTGCTCACCTGCCGGGAGAACCTGGACGCCTTCGGGCGTTACCAGGGGCTGCGCGGCAAAGCGCTGAGAGACGCGATCCACTGGTGCCTGGATTGGGCCGCGCTGGCGGATCGCGCCGGGGCCACGGCGAAGACGCTCTCCGGCGGACTGCGGAGGCGCCTCAACATGGCCGCCGGGCTGATCCACCGGCCGCGCATCGTGCTGCTGGACGAGCCCACCGTGGGGGTCGATCCGCAATCGCGCAATCGCATCTTCGAGATGGTCGAGGCACTGCGGAACGGCGGCACCACGATCATCTACACGACGCACTACATGGAAGAAGCCGAGCGCCTGTGCGACTCGATCGCTATCATCGACCATGGCCGGGTGATCGCACGCGGCACGAAAGAGGAGCTGGTGACGCAATCGTTCGGAGGCCGCAGCGATGTGGCGATGCGATTCGTTGCCACGGTCCCGGGCATTGCGGTGTGGGCCGCATCGCGCGGGGGAACGGTGCAGGACGGCACGGCGCATTTCTCGGTGGACCGGGCGGCGGAGATCGCGCCGCTGCTGGACGGCGCGGCCGAGGGGGGTTACGAAGTGGCGGAGGTGACGGTGCGCCGGCCCAATCTCGAATCCGTGTTTCTGCAACTCACCGGGAGGGAGCTACGCCAATGATCGCCGCGATTGTCCGCAACGGTTTCCGCGCGCTGCGGCGGGACCGGGGAGCGCTCATCCTCTCGTTCATTTTGCCGATCGCGTTCTTCACGATTTTCGGGGTCATCTTCGGCGGCATGCACGACACCACGCCGCGCGTCCGGTTGCTGGTGGTGGACGAGGATCGAAGCGAGGCCTCCGGGCGGCTGGTCCGCGGTTTGCTGCGCGAGCCATCGCTCAATGGCAGCACACGCCCCGAAGCCAGGAAGGGCGAGCCCGCTCCGCCGGAGTACACGGCGGCTACCGCCGAGACCGCGGTGCAGCAGGGCGATGCGCCCGCGGCGTTGATCATTCCCCGGGGATTCGGCGCCAGCCCCATGGCGTTCGCGCCGGGAGGGGAGCGGAAGGCGCTCCGCATTCTGCACGACAGCTCCGACCCCGTAGCGGCACAAGTCGTGGCGGGAATGGCGCAGAAAGTGGTGATGACTTCCATGCCCGACACGATGGCGGACCTGGGGATGAAGTATTTCGCCCAGGCCAGCGGCGGCCTGACTCCGGAGCAGCGAAAGAGCGTGGAATCGGGCCTCTCGCAGCTTCGCGGCCAGATGCGGGAGCGCGACCAGGCGGGCGGCGCGCCGGCCGCGGCGGCGGGCAGCGGAGATAACGGCGGCGGGCTGGTGGCCATCGAAGTCCGCGACGTGGTGGGGGAAAAGAAGCGCAGCCCGATGGTGGCGTTCTACGCGGCCGGCATCGGGGTCATGTTCCTGATGTTCACGGCCAGCGCGGCGGGAGGCAGCCTGCTGGACGAGGCGGAGAGCGGCGCGCTCGACCGCATCCTGAGCGGGCGCGTGAGCATGACCACGCTGCTGGCCGGCAAGATGGCCTACTGCACGCTGCTGGCGTGCGCGCAGCTCACCCTCATGTTCCTCTGGGCCGCGGCGGTGTTCCACCTCGACTTGTTCACTCACCTGCCCGGCTTTTTCGTGATGACCGTGGCCACCGCTTTCGCCGTGGCGTCGTTCGGCATGCTGCTGGCGAGCCTGGCGAACACGCGCGCGCAGTTGGGCGCCATCTCGACGCTGATCATTTTGACCATGTCGGCCATCGGCGGCAGCATGTTCCCGCGGTTCCTCATGCCAGAAGGGATGAAAAAAGTGGGGCTGATGACCTTCAACGCATGGGCGATCGACGGCTACACCAAAGTTTTCTGGCGGGATGAACCGGTGTCGCACCTGGGGCCGCAGGTGGCCGTGCTGATTGGGGCCGGCATGGTGCTGTTCCTGCTCGCGCGCCGCTTCGCGCGCCGGTGGGAATACGCGTGAGGTTGGCTGCGGTGGACTTCAGGCGACTTTCTTGACTTTACCGGAGCGGATGCAGGAGGCGCATACGCGCATACGGCGTCCGGCGCCGTTGACCAGCGCGCGAACCGACTGCAAATTCAAGTTCCAGCGGCGCTTGGTGACATTGTGGGCGTGGCTGATGCGGCTGCCGAACTGGGGGCCGCGGCCACAGATTTCGCAAACTCGTGCCATACGACAGAACTCTCCCTCGTGGTTCGAAGGAACTATTGTATCATGCCTGGCAGGATGCCGAAAAATGCCGGAAACCGCTGGCTGACGCGGGCGCAGAAGCAGAATTTCTGGCGCTCGCTCATCGCGGTCCTGGCGGGGAATGCGATTTATTTCGGCGTGGAGCGCTACCTGCCCTTGCGCGCGCAGCACCAACTCTATCAGATCGACTGGGGGCTCGCGGTGGATTTCTGGATCTGCCTGGTGTGCTACGGAATCGTGCGGCTGATCCGCTGAGGGCTACTTGAGCTTTTGCAGCTTGGCCCGAATCTCCGCGGCGTTCTTGGCGTCGGGCGCCATTTCGAGGTACCTGGCGTAGGCTTCTTTGGCCGCTTTGGGGTCTTTCAGTTTCTCTTCGGCTTCGCCGAGGCGCAGCCAGGCTTCGGCGTAACCGTCGTTCCACTTGGTGGCTTCGCGGAAGCGGCCCTCGGCGGCCCGGTAGCTGCCTTTTTTGAAATAGAAATTCCCGGTCTGCACTTCTTTCTGCGCCTGGAGAGGGTTGAAGGAGTAGTCGTCGGTGGTCAGCGCCTTGTCCTCTTCCGGAGGGACTTCTTCCTTCCCTTTGGCGGCCGGCTTTGCGCCCCGCTGCCGCTGCAACTCACCAGCCGGCTTGTCGGGCGGTGGGGGTTGCTGCTGCGAACGGAGCGGGATAGTGGAAGCCACCAGCAGGAGCGGAATCCAGCGGGACATGAATTTATTTTAGCGCGGGGGGCGCCGGGCGGACCGGGGCGCGTCCCGCTGGAAGCTATAATCAAGGTACAGATTGCCCCTCCATGGAACTCCGTGAAAAGGTAGGCACGCTCCCACTGGAGCCTGGCGTGTATCTGTACAAAGACGCCGGCGGCCGCGTGATCTACGTGGGCAAGGCCAAGATCCTGCGCCACCGCGTCCGCAGCTACTTCTCCGACGACAAGCTGGCCGACACCAAGACCGGAACGCTGATCTCCGAAGCGCGCGATATCGACTACATCCTGGTGGACAACGAAAAAGAGGCGCTGGCGCTGGAGAACAATCTCATCAAGCAGTACCAGCCGCGATTCAACATCCTGCTGCGCGACGACAAGACCTATCCGTACATCAAGCTGACCGGCGAAAAATACCCGCGGGTCTATGTGACGCGCCGGCTGCGCAAGGACGGCTCCACTTACTACGGCCCTTACTTTCCGGCGAACCTGGCGCACCGGCTGGTGCATTTCATCCACCGCAGTTTCCTGGTGCCGTCGTGCAAGATCGATCTCACGCGATTCCATCCCAAGCCCTGCCTGCAATACCACATTCACCGATGCCTGGGACCCTGCGTGGAGGGACTGACCACCGACGAGGCGTACGGCGCCGCGGTGCGCGACGTGAAGCTCTTCCTGGAAGGCCGCCATTCCGACCTGGCGCGGGGGTTGCGCGCGCGCATGGAGGAGGCCTCGGCGGCCACGCGTTTCGAGGAGGCCGCCTCGCTGCGCGATCTGCTCACCACCGTGGAAGAGATCGACGAGCGGCAGAAAATGGCCGCGGCCAAGGGCGACGACATCGACATCTTCGCGTGCTACGCCGAGCCGCCGCTGGTGGCGCTGAACCTGTTCCACCTGCGCAACGGGCAGATCGTGGACCGGCGCGAGTTCTTCTGGGAGGACCAGGAGGAGTTCGACGAGCCGCTGTTCTTCTCCTCGCTGTTGAAGCAACTTTACCTGGACCAGCAGTACATACCGTCGGAGATTCACGTCCCGGTGGACTTCGAGGATCGCGAAGCCCTGGAGGAACTGCTGCGGGAAAAGAAGGCCCGCCACGTGGAGATCCGTACGCCGCAGCGCGGGCAGAAGAAGGCGCTGCTCGACCTGGTCCAGACTAACGCGAAGCACAGCTTCGATGGGCGGTTTCGCGTGCTGAAGCCTTCCTCGCGCGCCATCCAGGAGGCGCTGCAGGACGCCCTCAACCTGCCCGGGCCGCCGGCGCGCATCGAATGCTTCGACATCTCGCACATTCAGGGCACCGACAAGGTGGCCAGCATGGTGGTGTGGGAAGAGGGCCGGATGAAGAAGGCGGACTACCGCAAGTTCATCATCCGCACGGTGATCGGCAACGACGATTTCGCGAGCATGCGCGAGGTGGTGGCGCGGCGCTACGCGCGCCTGCGGGAAGAGGGCCGGCCCATGCCCGGGCTGGTGCTGATCGATGGCGGCCTGGGCCAGTTGCACGCCGCCGCGGAATCGCTGGAGGGGCTGGGCATCAGCGACCAGCCGCTGGCTTCCATCGCCAAGCGCGAGGAGATCATCTACGTGTACGGCCAGGAGGACGAGCCGGTGGTGCTGGACCGGTTCTCGCCGATCCTGCACCTGGTGCAATCGATCCGCGACGAGGCGCACCGCTTCGCCGTGACGTTCCACCGCTCGCGGCGGAACGCGCTCCAGCTCACCAGCGAGCTGGACGCGATCCAGGGCGTGGGGAAGAAGACCGTGCAGCGGCTGCTGAAGGAGTTCGGCAGCTCGGAGCTGGTGAGGGCGGCGTCGGAAGACCAGTTGGCGGCGGTGGTGGGACGCGCGGCCGCACGGCGGGTGAGGGTGCATTACGCGGGACAGGTGGTGGATGCGCCTTGAGGGCGGCGGCGCCTGCGGACTGCTATAGTTTCCTCATGCGAAGAACCGTACTGATTGCGGCGTGCCTGTCGCTTGCCTTGGCCCAGGAAACCCGGCGCGACATCAGCTCTCCCACCCCGACCGACAACCAACCGAACAGCGCCGGCGTGCCGGACGTCTACGCCGTCGACACGCGCGTGGAACGCATCCTGGTGCTGCGCTTCAAATACCAGGCCAACCTGCTGGCCGGGATCGAGCAGATGGTCAAGCTGCACCACGTCAAGAATGCGGTGATTCTCTCGGCGTTCGGTTCCGTGCGCAACTGGGAGATTCACCAGGTGGTCAGCCGGACCTTTCCGTCGAAGGACACCATCGTGAAGAACCCGACGGCGCCCGCGGACATCGTGGGGATGAGCGGCTTCATCATGAACGGCCGGGTGCACGCGCACATCTCGCTGGCCACGCCGGACAAGGGCTTCGCCGGGCACCTGGAGCCCGAGACCAACGTGTACACGTTCGCGGTGATGACCATAGGGGTGCTGCCGGACTACATCGATGTGAGCCGCCTGGACGATAAGACTTACCGGTAGACGGCGGTGCTACACTCAAGGTGAATGCAGCGGCGCCTCACCGCGATTTTCGCTCTGCTGCTCGCCCTCGGCGGGTTGGCCGCGGCGCCTGTCTCGCGCATCGCCGCGGGGCGCGATTCCTCGGCCATCATCTGGATCCTCAGGGAGAAGGCCGAACCGAGCCGCGTGTCGAACCGGGTGCGACTTCATCGCAGGCCGGCGGCAACCGGCGGCGTTGAGTACCGCTCGCGACTCGCCGGACGTATACCGCTTTTCGACCTCTTCCAGCGTCCTCCTCCGATCCAAGGCTAAAACCCAGACGGTATTGGCAGTGTGGCGCGCGCACTTATGGCTCCGCCGGGCGGCACGGCACCCCGCAGGCTGAAGCCTGCTCCACACGGGTCGAAAGCCTGTGCCACGAGGTGTGAAATGCAATCCTTGGTCTCGTTTTTTACCGGTCTTACCGGCAGCGGCGACAAGTCTGCCGGAACAATTCAGAAAATCAACGATGCCCGCCAGGCGCTCAGGCGCTATAGCGACGCGGAACTGCGCGCGGCCTGCCAGTCGGCGGAAACCCTCGAGGAGACGCTTGCGATCGCGGCGGTGGCCGCGGCGCGGGTCCTCAAACTGGAAATGTTCGACGTACAATTGCGCGGCGCGCTGGCCATGGCAGCCGGCCGGATTGCCGAGATGCAAACGGGCGAAGGCAAGACGCTGGCGGCCGTGCCGGCGGCTATCTGGTACGCGCGCAAAGGGCGCGGCGTTCACGTCATGACGGCCAACGATTACCTGGCGCGCCGCGACGCCAAGTGGATGGGCGATATCTACCGGCTGCTGGGCTTCTCGGTGGGCACGATTCAGCAGGGCATGACCGTGGCGGAGCGGCAGGCGGCGTACCGGGCGGACATCACTTATGCCACCGGCAACGAGGTGGGTTTCGATTACCTGCGCGACCAGATGGCGTTCCACGCCGATCAGCAGGTTCACCGGCCGTTCGCCGCGGCCATCATCGACGAAGCGGATTCCATTCTGATCGACGAAGCCCGCATTCCGCTGGTGATCGCGGGCGGCGGGGACGACGAGGAGACTTTCACCTTACGCGCCGACTCCACGGTCCGCCAGTTGCACTCCGGGAGTGACTTCATCATCCAGGAAAGCGGCCGCAATGTCACCCTGACCGATGCGGGGACACGGCGCGCCGAAGAGCTTCTGGGGTGCGGGAACCTGTATGAACCGTCCAACCTACCTTTGCTGGCCGCGCTCCAGAACGCTCTGCACGCGCACTCGCTGCTGCGCCGCGACGTGGATTACATCGTCAAGAACGGCGCGGTGGAATCGGTGGACGAGTGGAAGGGCAGGGTGGTGCAGAACCGGCGCTGGCCGGCGGGCTTGCACACGGCGCTCGAAGTCAAGGAGCGGGTGGCCGCGCGGCGGAACGGCACCATCCTGGGATCCATCACGCTGCAGAACCTGGTGGCGCTGTACCCGGAAGTCTGCGGCATGACCGGCACGGCGGCGTCCCAGGCGGAAGAGTTCCGCAAAGTGTACGGCCTCGAAGTGGAGGTCATCCCCACCAACCGCCCCATGATCCGCGCCGATCATCCGTACGTGCTGTGCCCCACCAAGGCGGAAAAAGAGCGCGCGGTGATCGACGAGATCCATCGCGCGCACTCGACCGGACAGCCCGTCCTGGTGGGCACCGCGAGCGTGGAAGAATCGGAGCGGCTCAGCGCCTTGCTGGGGGACCTGCCGCACCAGGTGCTGAACGCGCGGCAGGACGAAGCCGAAGCGGCCATCATCGCGCGGGCCGGCGAGCGCAACGCCATCACCATTTCGACCAACATGGCCGGGCGCGGCACGGACATCCGCCTGGGCGAAGGCGTGGCCGCATTGGGCGGGCTGTACGTGATCGGCACCAACCGGCACGAGAGCCGGCGCATCGACAATCAATTGCGCGGGCGCGCCGGACGCCAGGGCGATCCGGGCGAGTCGCGCTTCTTCGTTTCCTACGAAGACCCGCTGGTGGTGAAGTACGGCGGCAGCAGTCCGGCGGAAGTGCAGAGGATGGCGGAGGGCCAGAACCTGGAAATCCGGCTGTTCCTCGAGAAGTACGAATCCGCGGTGGAAGGACAGCGCATGAAGTTGCAGGCGCTGCGGCAGGCGGTCCTTACCGGCGAGAAGGCTTGCGCCTCGGAGCTGGAGCGGGTGGTGACGCTGCGGACCATCGACGATCTGTGGTCGCGGCACCTGTTCGAGGTGGCCGAGCTGCGGAGCGGAGTGGTGTTCGTCTCGTGGGGCGGACGCGATCCTCTGCACGAGTTTCTGACCCGGGTAGACCAGTGGTTCCAGGAGCTGGAAGCCAGTCTCGACGGCGAAATCGCGCGGCGGCTGGCGGAAGCCAAAGATGGCGGAACGGACCCGACGGACCGCGGCGCGGTGTGGACTTATATCACTCACGATCAAGCTTACGAGGGCTGGTATCAGCGCGCCGCCAAGGGCACGATCCGCAAGTACGAGCTGGCCCGGAGGCTGGCGGAGTGGATCGGCAGACCGTGGGCCGACGAAGCGCGGCCCGGGGGGAATCCGCACCCATGAGAGAATGTGGATATGGGTTACCGCATTCTGGGCGCCTTTTTCGCGGTTTGTCTGGCCGCCGCGGGCCAGACCCTGACGGTGGAAAAGCTGGTGGCCTTCGTGGAGTCTTCCCAGAAGATCATCGCCGAGGGGAAGATGACCGATCGCGAGGTAGCCGGTTACCTCGCCAGGGTCAAGCTCACGGAACGGCTCGACGACCGCGTCATCGAGGATCTGCAGGGCGCGGGGAAGATCGGACCGAAGACCCTGCAAGCGCTCCAGGCGCTGCGCGATCGCACGCAGACGCTGGCGGGCGCGAAGATGGTGCTTCCCGAACCGAAGCCCGCGCCCATTCCGCCGCCCAGCTCGGAAGAGCAGGCCGCCATCATCGATCATGTCCGCAGATATGCGCTGGACTACAGCAAGAACCTGCCCGACTTCATCTGCACGCAGGTGACCCGCCGCTACGCGGCGCCGCTCCCCGGCACGAGATACGGCGGCAGCCCCGGCAGCCAGCCCTCCTGGATGGCGCTGGACACTTTGCAGATCCGGCTGAGTTACTTCGAGCAGAAGGAAGAATACAAGCTGATCCTGGTGAACAACTCGGTGACCAACCAGGACTACAAGACGCTGGGCGGGGCGACGGCCAGCGGCGACTTCGGCAGCATGATGCGGGAGATCTTCGAGCCCAACACGGAAGCGCACTTCGAGTGGGACCACTGGGCCACGCTGCGCGGCCGCCGCACGATGGCGTTCTCGTACCACGTGGCGCAGTCGCGGTCGCAGTGGCACATCACTTACGACCGGCGCATGGACATCGTGCCGGCCTACCACGGCCTGGTTTACGTCGATCGGGAGACTCGGGAAGTGACGCGCGTCACGCTGGAAGCGGAGAACATTCCGGCCTCGTTCCCGGTGAGGCGCGCGGACACGGTGCTGGACTACGACTACTCGGACATTTCGGGCCACAACTTCCTGCTGCCGCTGAAAGCCGAAGTCATCATGTCGGCCGACGACTACATGACGCGCAACGACACCGAGTTTCGGCTGTACCGCAAGTACTCGACTTCGTCGGACATCAAGTTCGACACCGACGAGATACCGCCGCTGCCGGACGATAAAACCAAAGAGACGAAAGATCCGAAGGCGACTAAGAAGTAGAGACACCTCGACGGCGCGAGCGCGGTCAAGGGGGTGGTGCGAGCGCCGATTACGCTGCCGGGGGCGGCGTGGCGGGCTTTGGGGCGGATGCCTTTTTTGCCGCCGCCTTCTTCGGGCCCCTGGCCTTGGCTTTCGCGGCCGGTTTGGCCTGTTCCGTGGCCTTGTGGTACTCCGCCCAACGTTTTTTCAAGGCGGCGATGATCCGGGCTTTTCCGGCGGCACTCATTTTCCTTCTCCGCTTTCGAGGGCGGCCCGCCTTTCGAGCGGGCTCAGCGCTTGCGGAGTCAGTAGCGGCTCCCAATCGGAGTTGGAGCGCGGCAATCTGTGTCTCGACCTCCTCGCGCATATGTTCCAAGCCGATTAGTGCGGCCTTGAGCAGAAGGGGATCTGAAGTTTGTTTGGGCATCTGGGCCAGTATAGCGCCTCCACCGCCTACTGAGTGACCTTCACCACGAAGTAAGTGATCTCTTTTCCCGCGGCGACCTTCATCTGGTGGGCCGTTTTTGGGGGAACCGTGATGATGTCTCCGGGGCCGACCGTCTTTTCCATTCCGCCACTGATCGAGGCCGCGCGGATTTCGTTGGGAGCCGTGGTCTTGCCGTCCACCATGCTGCCGCCGTAGACCAGGGTGCCCGCGCCGCTCTCAATCACCATGACGTCCGCCTGCGTTGCGTGGTATTCGGCCTGGCCAGACCCCTCGCGGTGAGCCACCATGAAGGAATAGTTGCCGAAGCCGCCCAGTTGCTGGGTAGCCACTTTCAGGGCGTCCACCTTGGGCGCCAGGCTCTTGGTGAAGGCTTTCAACTCCGCCGATTTCCACATGAGAAAGCCCGGCGGATCCCCGGCCGGCAGGGCGAATCCGGCGAACAGCAACGCGGCTACGATCAGTTTGGTTTTCATGCATTATCTCCTCTGATCAGAGTAGGACAGGCATCTGCCGGTGTCCAGTAGGGAGAGGGGGGACCGCTCACTGACGTTCGCGGCTCGATAACGGGTTCAGGCTCGGGGGGCGGAAGGGCGCGGGCGCGCGACGGGCGGTCAGCTACCGGACCGCAAGGGTCGCGGACTGGCTGGCCGATCCATCTTCCCAGACGAGCAGGGGCACTTGGGCGCCGCCATAGGACTGAGTGACAACAATCTGGATCTGGATCTGTCCATTGGCCGCCGGGAGGACTTGCAGAACCGGAACGCCGACTCCGGAGATGGTCACCTGCAAGCGGCCCGAATTGCCCACGACGGCGGGATCGAGACCGGTCACGTACAGATTGAGGACGTCATTCACGCCAACGGAGTTGCCGGCCAAGGGCTGGTTCGACTGGTTGGTAATCGCCACGATCGCCGGCGGCGGGCTGTCGATCTGCACCATCACCGGAAAGGCGCTGACGGCGCCGTTGTTCAATTTGAGCGTCGCCGGGCCGACCGGAATTCCGGCGGCGGGGATCACGAAATTGATCTGGCCGGCGCTGACGAACTGGAGCTGCACGGGGACGTCATTCAGGGTCACCTGGGCACTGGTGGGCGACAATGCGAGATTCTGCCCGTAGATGCTGGCGATGGCGCCGGGGTAGATGGTGGACTGGCTGGGATCGGCGTTGACCACCGGCAGGGCGAGGAAAGGGAACCCGGCGCGCGCGGGCTGCGTCTGAAACGCCCCGGGCTGCCAGACAACCTGGAATCCCGAGATGACGCTGATCTCGGTGGCTGCCAACGCCGCGTTGGGTGCTACCACCACGTTTGCGACAAGGTGGGTCGGGCTCAGCACCCAAACGCGGCGCACCGTTACGTCATCGGAACCGAATCCCACCGTCACCTGACCGTCCACCAGATTCGTGTTCGACGTGGTGATGTCGATGGCCGCTGAAGAGTTGGCGGGCAATGACGTAACGCTAACTGTGTTGATCTGCGGCGCGGGGGCCGCCGGATAGTTGTAGACCGGCGGATCGTCGTCCTGCAGGATCATGGAGTTCTGTCCGTCGCTGTTGTAGACCGTGATGGTGGAGGTCTGGCCGGGGGCTCCCGGCGGCGGTACGACGGTGATCGATCCGGATGCATCCGAGCCGCTGAACGGCACCGTCACGGTGGCCTTCAGGCCATCGAAGTAGACGCTGCTGTCCGCCGTGAAACCGGCGCCCGCGACGGTGACCGAGCCATCCGGGTTGGGCGTCACCGAATTCACCTGCGGCGGCCCTTTCTGCACCACGACCACGCCGTTCGGCAGCACGTACATGTCGTTGGCGAAGGTGATCACCAGGTGCCGCGGCCCGGTCCCCGCACCGACCGGCACGAAGAAATAGGCGTCCAGCACGCCGGGAGAATAAGGCCAGACCGTCGGCCAGGTCGGGGCGTTGAACGGCGCGGGGGCAAAGCCGCCCAGAATGGTCATCGACACCGGATTCGGCAGTACCGCGGGAGCGGCGGCCTGTGCGATCACCAGGGCCGGAACCTGCGTGGTACTGATGAATGCGGGATAGCCCATCACCGTGGTGGGGCTGCTGGCCGGCACGTACTTGCGGGCCGCGGTATCGAGCTCGTAGTAGGTGACCACGTCGTAGGTCGGCACCGCGGCGCGCTGCGGCACGGCGAAGTTCACGCCATTCACGATGGATCCGGCGGTGATCAGGATGGACTGCGCGCGTTGCGGATCGTCGGTCATCGGGGAGCCGAAGAAGAGCGTCTGGAATGCGCTGGCGGAAGGATCGATGGGCACCATGTTCTGGTCCACGGGGCGCCGCAATCCTTCCCCACTGGCAATGGCGTCGGGCGGAAGCGGATGGACGTAAACCAGGTAAGACTGGTTGGCAGGCAGGCCCTGGATCTGGTAGGTGCCATCCGGGTTGGTCAGGGAGCTGATGGCCGAACCGCTGGGCGCGATGGCCACCACCGAGGCCAGCGCCACCGGCTGGCCGTTGGCGTACGTCACCCTTCCGGACATCGACCCAAAACCGGCTGCCCAACCGGGCTTCCCGTACAGCACGGAAAGCCCGGCGATGTCATCCGCGTCCAACGGCCGTGCACGAGAGGTATTGCGAACCACCGCCTGAGACATCGCGCTGCCGGTCCAGGTGTGCTGGAGCCCCAGGGCGTGTCCGACTTCGTGAACGGCGGTGGTGAAGAAAGCTTCCAGATAGCTCGCCCCCGCGCCCTGGTTGGTATCGCGGGACAGCATGACGGTGGAGTAGGTGATGGGAAAGAAGCTGCCATTCGACGTGGTGGACGTGGTGGGCCCGCCCAAGCCGATCACCCCGGGCGGAAGGTCGATGAAAATCACATTGCCGCCCGGCGTGTTGGAAATCAGCTGGTTCTGGTTTTCGATGCCGCCGAACGCCACCCGCAGGTCCGAGCTGGCCACCCCGTTCCAGGTCGCCAGCGCCTGCTTCACCTGGCTCAGCACCGATCCGAGACTGTCGTTGGGAGCGTAGGCGGTGGGGCTTTGGTCGCTGACGAAGAACGTCACCGTTTTGTTCGGCAGGGCGTTGAGGTCGAACTTCTCGTAGATCGGCGTGAAGGGACCGGTGCGGCCGGCGAAATGGACATATTGGTAATACGCCTGGGTGGGCAGGGCCAGGAGGAACGCCGCGGCGGCGATGAGCATACCGCAGCGAATGCTCCGGGTGCGACGGGTCATTTCGCCCCCGCGATCCGCGACCGCAAATCGCTCAGCCGCATAGTCAGGGTCTGGTCCTTCACCGGCCGGCCGGTCTTTTGGTCCAGCATCAGCTCGTGGCTGGCGCTGCGCGTCGCCAGCGGGTCGGCCGTGCCGTCCTCGGCGACCGAAAAGAGACCCTGCGTCAAGCCCATCACCTGGGTGAGGCCCGCCCGGCTGGTCCACAGGAAAAAGACGTATTCGTCGCCGGGCAGAAACGTAGGGGTTCCGGCAAACGACTGGCGGAGGTTGGCGACCGTGCCGCCAGGCACGACCACATCCACCGTGCTTCCCGCGCCGGCCGCGCCTGCCGCGCCCTTCAGCCGCTCGGAAACCTGGATGGTGTAGTGGGTATAGATGACCGGACCGGAAAACGCCGCGTACGAGCCGGTGACCGTGCCCCGGACGACGGAGGTGGATTGAGAAATCATGTCGTTCAGGGACAGCCGCTCCAGAGTGGCGCACTGGAGCGGCAACATGCAGGAAGTGGACACTAGCGCGACGAGTAAGCAGCGCTTCACGCCAATCGGAGTAGCACCTCTGATTCCAAGGCCGGTTCCGTTCATTACACAGTTACTTACGGCGCATTTTCGAGCTGAACTTGGGTTGCTGCGACACAAGGTTGAGACACCATGTCCCACCGGCTCAGGTCTTCCCCGGTCTGACTATCAGCATCGGCACATTTATGTCATGGCGGACCGGGTCGATGGTGGTGCCAAAGATGAGGTCTTTGAGGCCTCCGTGTCCATGCGCGCCCATGATGACGAGATCGGGTTTGACCAGGCCGGCGTAGCGCACGATTTCCTTGCGGGGAGAAGGTGAATGAGAGATTGAAGTTTCGACTGCAAGTCCTTGATCCCGGACGGATTGCGCGATGCGCTCCAGGTACTGCCCGCCGGCTTCGACCTCGGCGGTGGAGGATTCCGGGCCGTATACCTGGCTGGTGACGCCTTCTTCCACGTGGAGCAGAAAGAGCTTGGCGCCGTGGAGGTGAGCCATGGCGGTGGCGTGGCTGATGGCGAGGCGGTCCAGAACGGTGTGGTCGAGCGGCACCAGGATACGCCGGTAGATGGGGGCCGGTTCCGCCGCCGCACCGGCCATTTCGGGCAGGGCCACAGGGGCGCGGCCGTACCTGCGAGTCCACCGGCTGATCATGGGCTCCATGGTAATCCAGGACAGCAGGCAGAAAAGCACCAGGCTGGTGGGAACCGTCGCAAGCCAGACCACGGTGTGCCACTTTCCGGAGGTGGCCAGCCAGTCGGCGATGGCCATGGCCGCGAGGCGCACGTTAAGCCCGACGATGACGGCGGCGGCGACCCAGGCGAGCATCCGGACCCACGCGGCGTTGGCGAACTTGCCCATGCGCATCCGGTCGTTGGTGAAGTGGATGAGGGGGATGATGGCGAACGGCAACTGCATGCTCAGGATGACCTGGCTGAGGATCAGTAGCCGGAAGGTGGACTGCTCGCCGGAGATCCAGATGGTGAGCGCGGCGGGGATGATGGCCAGCGTACGGGTGATCAGGCGGCGCATCCAGGGGGTCATGCGAAAGTTTAAGAAACCTTCCATAACTACTTGACCAGCCATGGTTCCCGTGAGGGTGGAAGATTGCCCGGAACAGAGCAGGGCGACGGCGAAAATCACGCCCGCGAGGCTGGCGCCCACCAGGGGCGTGAGGAGCGCCTGGGCCTGTTGGATTTCGGTGACCACGATCCCGCGCTTGAAGAAAACCGCCGCGGCGAGGATGAGGATGGCCGCGTTGACAAACATCGCGCCATTGAGCGCCACCACCGAGTCGATCAGGTTGTAATGGCATGCGGCGCGCTTGGCCGGTTCGGAGCGGCCGATGTCGCGCGTCTGCACCAGGGCCGAATGCAGGTAGAGATTGTGCGGCATGACGGTGGCGCCGAGGATGCCGATGGCCACGTAGAGGCTCTGGCGGTTCAAGTGGGGAGCGAAGGCGGTGAGCATCTCGACGGGCGACGGCTTGGCCCAGAAAATCTCGACGCAGAAGCAGGCGGCGATGACGGTGATGAGGGCCAGCACGAAGGCTTCTATGGTGCGGATGCCGAAGCTCTGGAACCAGAGCAGGAGCAGGGTGTCGGCCGCGGTGACCAGCACACCGATGAGCAGGGGGATGTGGAACAGAAGGTTGAGGCCGATGGCGGCGCCGAGGACCTCGGCCAGGTCGCAGGCGGCGATGGCGATTTCGCAGAGTCCCCAGAGGGCCATGCTGATGGGCCGCGGGTAAGTTTCGCGGCAGGCCTGGGCGAGGTCGCGGCCGGAGACGATGCCGAGGCGGGCGCTGAGAGTCTGGAGCAGGATGGCCATGGCGTTGGACATGACCAGCACCCAAATCAACTGGTAGCCGAAGCGCGCGCCGCCTTCGAGATCGGTGGCCCAGTTGCCGGGATCCATGTAGCCGACACTGACGAGGTATGCCGGACCGGCGAAGGCGAACATGCGGCGCCAGACGGAAAGGTGAGCGATATCGACGCTGGAATGCACGTCGGCGAGGGAGCGGCTGAGTTGTCCGGGCGTCGCCATGTCGAGCTTAACTATAGTTAAGCAGGTGGCAGAGGGGGTGTCAACAGAGCACAAGTATTTCCGTCACGTTAGAATGGTCTCTCGCACGCTCATGAAAAGGACAAAAAGAGCCGGGACAGCTTTTCCATTCTCCTGGCGGGTGAAGGGGTTGGCGCTGGTGGTTTTGCTCGCTTCGGCCCAGGTTGCCATCTTGCTCGCCCAGTGCCCTCAGCCTGGCACCAACTCGGGCAAAACCTCGACATTCGCCACCTACAACCCGCTGAGTCCGGCGGCGAAAGCGCCCGCAGCCCCGGCCTCGCAGCCGGCATTCACTCTTCCGTTCATGCCGACCGTCCCCCCAGACCAATATGCGGCCCAGCACGCCGCGATCGCACCATACGCCAGATCCAGCTTTTCATCGCCGCCCAGTGTTCAGATCGTGCCTGCGCCGGTGATCCCTCGGGCACCGGCGGCCAGCACCCCAGTCGCTCAGACGCCTACGTTCAGTTGGCAGGGCGTACAGCAGATCTCCAACCTCGCCCAACCGTCTCCTGATATCGCCGTCGGACCTTCCGACGTGCTCATGGTCGCCAACGGTTTGCCAGGCACTTCCGCGCTCGGAGTCATCGCGCAATTCACACGGGCAGGCACTCCGGTGAAGCAGGTGGCGTTTCAGGATTGGTTTGCTCCGCTGATCCCCACCATTTGCCCGGAAGATCTCGGCCATTGTCAAATATTCGATCCCCTCGTCCGGTACGATCAACTGCACGGCCGCTTTCTGTTTCTGGCGGCCAGCCGAACGCTCCCCGATCTCCGCACCTCGTTTCTTCTGCTGTCGGTCTCCAATGGCGCGACATTCGACAGCGGATGGAAAATCTGGGCACTGAATCCGGCTACCGACCCTACGGGCGCCACCTGGGCGGACTTCTGGAGGCTGAGCTACGACAACGCCGCGGTATATCTCGCCGGCAACATGTTCAGCCCGACGCAGTTTCAATACGCAAAGATCCGCGTTCTCAAGAAATCCGAACTTTACAATCCATCCACCACCACTTTGAGTTTCACCGACGCCTACAACATGCAGAATGCCGACGGATCAATAGCATCCTCTATAGATCCGGTCCAGCAGCGCGGTGTTCCGGCCGGTGTAAACACGGCACTGTTCGTCAATACGACTGATAAGCTGCCTGCCACTTACCTTACGGTCTGGAAGATCAACGATCCCCTGGCGGCCACGCTGTCACTGACGTGCTCTACCATCGCCGGGTTGATTTCGTACACCGTGCCCGCTTACGCAAGGCAACTCGGTGGCTCTGCGACTATCGACGCGGGCGATGCCAGAATGTTGAAGGCTGTCTACCGCGGCGGGTTTATCTACACGGCTGGGGATACCGGGTACCCCGATGCGGCCACGACCGTGACGTACGACTTGATTAACACGTCCACCATGACTCTGAGTTCGCAAGCGCGGCTGTTGAACACGAATTCGTTCTACCCGGCTTTCGATGTTCCGGCAACTACGGCGCCAGGAGCGCAGTTCACGAACCTGATTACCGGCGCCACTACGGCCGCCGATGGTTCCTTGACCTATGCCGGCATTTCCCGGCTCAAGGCCGGGGAAGACTATTTCTATCTTGGTGGCCCCTTGGACAAACAAGCTTATGGCGACTATTTCGGCGGAGCCGTGGACCCGCTCAATGGCGGCCTCTGGACCTCCGGCGAATACGCCAAGCCCTCGGTGGGCGGTTTCGGCCAGTGGGGGACGTGGGCCGGCTACTTTCCCTGGGTCACCACCCAGGCATTCAGCGACGTGGATGCCACTTCTTCGTTTGCGGATTACATCAATGTCCTCGGCCTGTGGGAGATCACGTCGGGTTGTTCGGTGACACCAGCCAGGTTCTGCCCCGGCGACGTGGTCACTCGGAACCAGATGGCGGCCCTGCTGATCCGGTCGATGTTCGGCAGCACCTTCACCTATACCACCGCGCCGTATTTTACCGACGTGCCTGCTACGGATCCGTTTTTTTCATTTGTCCAGAAGTTGCGCGACCTCGGCGTCACCGAGGGATGCAGCGCGACGGCGTACTGCCCGGAGGATCCGGTGACCCGATCGGCGGCCGCGACTCTGATTGTCCGGAGCAAACTCGGATCCCTGTTCGGGGACAACTTCACGTTTCCGGCGACGCCGTATTTTACCGATGTGCCGGCGGGCGACAGCAGTTTTCCGTTCGTCCAAAAACTCTCGGAGCTGGGCATTACCGCGGGATGCACGGTGACGTCTTACTGCCCCGACCGGCTGCTGACCCGGCAGGAAGCCGCCGTATTCCTGACGCGTGCTTTTCTGAATTAGCGCCGGCGGCAGAGCCAACTCACAGGATGGTAAACTGATCGTGCGGCCCTGTAGCTCAGTTGGTCAGAGCGTCGGTTTTACACACCGAAGGTCCACAGTTCGAGCCTGTGCGGGGCCACCATAAAATCAATAGCTTACGGGTCAAACCACCCTTCCTGAAACCGGTCTGGTAGCAACCCTGGTAGCAACGGGCGACTTAGGCCCAAGAATCTCGTCCATCGTCGCAGCGGTCTGCCTCTGCACTTCGGGCAAGACATGAGCGTAGGTCTCCATGGTAAAGGAGACACGGGAATGTCCCAGGAGCTCTGTAATTTATCGCGCGCTGACTCCCTGGGCCAACAGAAGCGTCGCGGCACTGTGCCGGAGATCATGGAACCGAATGGCCGGAAACGGCAGTTTTGGGGGCTGCTCGCCCTTCTTCGGCTTCGGCCGTGTGATGGCGTAGTAGTCCCTCAACAGGTCGCGGGCGTCCATCGGCGTGCCGATCCTGGTAGTGAATACATAGCCTGTTTCTTGCCACCTCGCCCCCGCCCACTTTCTTTCAAGGTCCTGATCCGCCTTGCGCCGGGCGAAGGAAGCCACGCATGCGGCGGGCAGCAGGATCGGGCGCCGGCTCTTGGGCGACTTCGGCTCAACCTGTACGAGCTTTTGTCCACGCGTTGAAGGGCGGCCCGAACTGTCAGCCGGCCGGACTCCAGATCCAATTCCGGCCACTGCAAGCCCAGAATCTCCCCCTGGCGCATTCCGACCGCGACGGCGCCGGTGTAGGCTGCTTCAAAACGGCTGGTCCGTGCGGCTTCCAGGAAGGCGCGGGCTTGCTCCGGATTGAACGTCTGGACTTCCTGTCTCGGTATCCGTGGAGGATCTACGAGAGTGGCTACATTGCGCGGGATCTGGCCATCCTTCACGGCAACGGCGAGAGCGGCGCGGAGCGTAATCAGCAGGTGCTTCACCGTGCGTGGGTGGAGTTTCGCTTCAAGCTTCGCGTTTAAAAACTCTCGGACGTTTTTGCGGTGAGAGTTTCCCGAGCGGAATCTCGCCGAGCGCTGGCGCGATGTGGATTTTGATATGGTCCGAATACGTGCGGAGCGTCTTCGGACGCACCCGCGGCGTTACCACCTGTTTCAGCCAGTGCTCAAGGAAGTTCGCTGTGGTCTGTTTTTCGCTGACGATCGGAATGCCAAGTTTGAGAAGCACTGGTGGATATGGTACTATACCTGTGGGTATAGATAATTTCCCCACTTGACTGATGGTTGACATGTAGGCTAACTTTAAAACTGGTGGGCCGCAGCTCTGCTCATGTCGTATTCGGTGACCCTGGTCGAGGGCGTTGGACTCAACTCGCATCGCGGAATCGCTTTTCTTGAATGCGCAGAAGAGAAACGAGTTGATGCGAAAAGGACTTTTCAAACGCTCAAGGAAAAGAGCAGGCGCGACTTGCGCGGCAGAATTGATCTTTGGTTGAGCGGATATAGGTTCGACAGGTATTTCCACGGATGGCCCAACAACGAGGCTTACAAGCACTGCTTTGTTTTCAAATGGAAGCAGGCTGGAGCCAACCATCGTCTCTACGGCTTCTTATTTCATCCAAAGCCCCTGACAAATCAGGCGTTTCAGGCATGCATCCTCGTATTGCATTCACAGAAAAAAGACGAGACGGATTTCTCGGAGTTGGACTACATAAATAGGCTAAGGGTAAGCCCGAATGTTATCCGGGCAGTAAGATTGGCATTTTCAGATTAGGGGAAAACGTTCATGGTACCGGCGGCGGAACAGCAGGACCAGCATTGGACCGAAGAAAGCAGCGACGCCTTTGCCCATAGGCTGGCGTTCGATTTCATTGCTCAGATCGAGCAGAGGATGGACGATCATTCGATAAGCCAGAGTCTGCTGGCGCGGAAGCTTAAAATCTCTGAGGGCGCTGTCTCGAAGCTCTTGAATAACCCTCAGAACCTCACGCTACGAACGATCGCAAAGTACTCAAGGGCGCTCGGGATCAAAGCTGCAATAGTCGCGTACGACGATGGAGACTCACAAAACAAAGCCGGCCCGATCGCTTCTGAGGTCTTTACTGCATGCTGGGAGCGTTCTGGCAGACCACATGACGCATGGGATTTAGATGCCGCGCAATCTCAGCATGCGGCAACGATGACGGTTGCCTTACCTTACGGAATCTATTACGGTGCATGGGCGACTGGTTCGAACTGCGATTACTGGAATAGTCCTTGGACTGTGCACCACACGGTCCATGGAGGGCTATCGACTCACGGCACGTTCTTCCACAGCTCTACAGGTTGCACAACAGTAGGAGCGCGAGCTGATGCCTGAAACAAAGAATTACGTTTTCGAACACACGGAACTCGCGGAGATTCTGGTGAAAAACCTCGGCATCCACGAAGGGTTCTGGGGTATATACATCGAATTTGGACTGAAGGGTGCAAACGTGCCAGTGGGACCGGATAGCAGAATAATTCTGCCTGCCGCCATTAGTTTTGTGCAAAAGATTGGAATACAGCGATTCGATGAACCCAACAGCCTTTCGGTGGATGCAGCGCTAGTGAATCCTCCTATGGCCAAGAAGAAGCGTTGAGGAAGGCTGCCAGGTGTGCAATGGCAGCCCCCCCTCACGCCGAACCAACGGAGGGAGCTGGCAATGAAGGCAGCCGCGGCGCGGTGGCAAAAGGACAAGGCAAAAAGGGAAAGTAATATGGTGATAACCACTCAAGCGGCTAGCGTCGTCAGCGGTCCTTCACCCGCCAATGTTCGAGTTGAAGGTCCGGAGGTCTGTC
>JGI12270J11330_10000929_pt1 | contig 22017 bp, 19 predicted proteins | sample PeaSoiMetSII2010_FD_11330 | JGI IMG/M metagenome (IMG submission 11330)
CCCCCTCCTCGTCATTTTCCTGGGGCGTGCGGTTGCCCATGAACAATTGCCTCTCGCATGGCTCGCCGTCACCGCCTCCGTCGTCTGCTCCTCCACCCGCCTCATTCTCACCAACCGTAGGCAGCGCCGGGTTGCTGACCGGTTGCTCAATACGGAAAAAGCTCTGCGTAGCTCGGAGCGCATGTTCACTTCCGCATTTCGTTCCAGTCCGGACTCCTTCGCCATCAACGTCTTTCCCGACGGCCCCTACCTCGACGTCAACGATGGCTTTACCCGTTTAACGGGCTACACGCGCGACGAAGCCCTTGACAAAACCCCCAGCGAATTGCACCTCTGGGAAAATCCCTCCCGCCGCGCGGAGATCTTCAAGCAGTTCGTGCAAACTGGTGAACTCCGGGAATGTGACTTTCGCCTTCGCACCAAATCCGGACAGCTCCGCATCGGGCAGATGTCCGGCGCCCTCCTAGATATCGACGGTAGGCGTTGCTCCTTGATTGTGGTCCGCGATATCACCGAGCGGAAGGCCGCCGAAGAACTTCTCCGCTCCAGCGAAGAGCGTTTCCGTTCTCTCGTCGAAAATCTCCATGTGGGAATCATTATCTACGATCCCCAGGTTCGCGTCTTATTTGCCAATCAGGCTGTCCAGGACGCGTTTGGTCGCAAGCATGAAGAGTTCCTCGGCAAAACCACCGATGAACTCGGCCTCTCTACTCTTCGCGAGGACGGCACCGAGCTGCCGGCCGAGGCCCGTCCCGTTACCATCGTCCTGGCCACCAAACAGCCCGTTCGCGGCCAGGTGATCGGCCTGCGCCGCCGGGACTCGACGGCGGTCACTTGGACGCTCCTGGACGCCATCCCGGAATTTAACGCCGCAGGTGAAATTTCCCGCGTTATCGTCTCTGCCACCGATCTCACCGAGCAGCGCAAGGCTCTCGATGCTCTCCGGGAAAGCGAAGAGCGTTTCCGCACCCTGGTCCGCGATATCCACGTCGCCGTCGTTCTAAACGGCCCGGATGGCAAAATCGAATTCGCAAATCAGGCCGCTCTCAAAATGCTCGGGATCACCGACCTCGCGACGATTGGCGGGGATGTTGCCGCAAGCGGCATGATCCCCGTGGATGAGCAAGGCCGCGATTTGCGCCTGGCTGATCGTCCCGTAGCTACCGTGATTCGCACCAAGCAGGCTCTTCGCAATGGCACCATGGGATGGCGTCGCCCGGGCGTTCCGGAAATCCTTTGGATTTTCGGCAATGCTGTTCCGCAGTTCAATCCCGACGGCTCCCTCCGCCGCGTCATCTCTTCCTTCACCGATATCACCGAAATGAAAAATGCTGAGCACGCCATCCGCCAGCTCTCCATGCAATTACTCAAGCTCCAGGATGAAGAGCGCCGCCGCATCGGCCGCGAACTCCACGATGGCATGGCGCAGACGGTTCTGGCGGTGAACTTGAGCCTCGCCCAGGTCCGCCAATCGTCTCCCTCCCTTAGCGAGTCCGCCGAACGCGCCCTCGAAAAAGCCCGCGCCCTCCTCCAGCAGATGTCCCGCGAAATCCGCACCCTCTCCTATCTTCTCCATCCTCCGCTGCTAGATGAGCTCGGCCTAGTCTCTGCTCTCAAGGAGTATGTCCGCGGCTTCAGCGAACGCAGCGGCATTGAAACCCAACTTGTCCTTCCCAAGCACTTCAGCCGCTTGCCGCAATCCGTGGAAATTGCCCTTTTCCGCGTCGTTCAGGAAAGCCTCGCCAACATTCAGCGCCATTCCGGCAGCGACTCCGCCACCATCCGTCTCCGCGGAGACCCTTCGGCCGTCACCCTGGAGATCATTGATTACGGCCGCGGCATGCAGCTTCCCTCCAACGGCCCAGCCCAGCCCAATGTCGCGCACCTCGGCGTGGGCATTCCCGGCATGCGCGAACGCATGGCCCAGCTCGGCGGCCGCCTCGAAATTGAATCCAGCCCCTCCGGTACCACCGTTCGCGCTACTATCTCTAGCTCTGAAGGTCTTTCCAAGGAGCCACTCGATGGCGCCCCTTCGCATCCTGATCGCGGATGATCACGCTGTCGTTCGCACCGGCCTGCGCACTCTCCTCGAATCGCGCGATGGCTGGCAGGTCTGCGCCGAAGCCATTGACGGCCGCGACGCCGTCGAAAAAGCCGCTAAGTACAAACCTGATGTCGCTATCCTCGATATCGGCATGCCCCTTCTGAATGGCGTGGAAGCCACCCGCCGCATCCGCAAAGCCTCTCCCCACACCCAAGTCCTGATCCTCACCGCACACGAATCCGACGAGCTCGTTCAGCAAGTCGTCGAAGCCGGGGCTCGCGGCTACATCCTGAAAGATGACGCTGGCCGCATTCTCCTTGCCGCCGTTGATGCTATCCGCCAGAACAAGCCCTACTTCTCCCTCTGTGTCTCCCCTGCCGTCGCTTCCGGCGCTCTCGCTGCCAACTCCGCTGATCCCACCAAGAGCCGCCGTTCCCGCCTTACTCCCCGCGAACGAGAGATCCTCCAACTCCTCGCCGAGGGCAAAAGCAACAAGGAGGTTGCGGCGCTTCTCGGCATCAGCGTGAATACTGCCGAAGCGCATCGCGCCAACATCATGGTCAAGCTCGATCTCCACTCCCTCGCCGAACTCGTCCTCTACGCCGTTCGCAACAAAATCATCACCACATGATCCCTCTCCTGCAGCTCACCGCTTTCAGGGGTGCGGCCTCCCCCCTCGCCGCACCCCAACTCCCCTAGTACATTTTCCCTAGGCAATCGCTCCAATTCTCCTTCCCCCCGTTTTCCCGCATTATTAACGAGCATTAATAAAGGCCACACGGAACAACTGATGCACGCAACGACTAAAATTCGCGTTCTGATCGCCGACGACTCGCCCACGGCGCTGCGCTCCATCTGTGATTATCTGGAATTTGCGGGCACTTTTGAGATTGTCGGTACAGCCAGTGACGGCCAGAATGCCGTGCAGCTCGCGGCACTCTACAAGCCAGATCTTGTCTTGCTCGATCTCAGCATGCCCCGGGTCAATGGCCTTGAGGCAGCCGAGCAAATCCGCCTCAGCAATCCGGACCTGCGCGTCATTATCTTCTCCGAGTTGAACGGCCTTTCCCTGGCGGAGGAATGTTTGCGGCACGGCGCTCACAGCTTCGTTCCTAAAAGTCTCCTGCCGGAAGGGCTCTTGATGGAGATCCAGCGCCTATTTCCACCGGGTGGCCGTCGCGTGGCTAGCGAGAGCGTCTCGTAATTTCGTTTACGCGAAACAGTTCAAGTTGTGGCGAGCGGGGGTTCAACCATGAACGTGCTCGTGTTCCTTTTGCAAGGAGAAGCTAGAAAGACCTATGTACGACTCTGTTTTCCAGATCCTGTTTCTGGGCGAAAATCCTTCTTGGTTGAGAGTTTCCCAGGCGCTTGCGGAAGCCCCCAGCACCCCGCTGCGCGTGCATCGTTCCCAGTCTCCCACTGATCTCCTTCGTCTTCTCGCCGCCGGCCGTTGGGACGCCTTGGCCATCGATCTTCATGCCTGGAGCTTTCAGGGTCTGGGTATTGTCCAGAAAATCCGCACTGAGTATCCCGCCATTCCGGTCTTCGCGCTGTTTTATCCCTACGTGAAAGATCTGCACGAGAAAGCTCAGCAGGCGGGCGCCTCTCATTGCCTTTCTCTCAGTCAACTAACCGCCGATATGTTTCACACCGCGCTTCTTGACCTGCATGCTGAAAAAAAGACGCAGGCACATCTCAGAAAGGGTTCTCTAATGGATCTCGCTCCCGCCGACCCGCGCCGCGATGAACGCTTTCCCGCCCATCGCATGGATGCTATCTCCCACACCCTCAACAACCTTCTCTGCGTAATCAGCGCCAACGCTGATGTCCTCGCCGATCACCTAGACGCCTCCGATCCCGCCGTCCATAGTGTCGTCGAAATCAAAAAGGCCGCCAAAGCCGCCGCCGAAATCATGCGCCAGCTCGAGTAACCACATTTCCCTCTAACGCCAAACCACAAATGAACTTGAGGGTGCCCCATCCTTCGCCCGCCTTAGGCGGGAAGGGTGGGCTCTTACGCTCGGACACCTCCGCCCCTCTTCTCCCCTCGGAGAACCCCGCGCTCTTTGCGTCCTATGCGTAATTCTTCGTTTTCCTCTCTTGCCGTCGTGCCGGAACCTCTTCCTCACACATTTGCTTCTCTGCCTCTCCTCCACTACTCTTTTCCCGGAGGCACCCATGCCCAACACCATCCGTCAGTGGAAACTCGTCGCCCGTCCCACTGGTCTGGTCGCGCCAACCGATCTCCAACTCTCCGAATCACCCTTACCCACGCTTCAGGATGGCCAGGCGCTCGCTCGCGTCGAGTATCTCTCCATCGACCCCACCATGCGCATCTGGATGGCGGACATTCCCCAATACATGCCGCCCGTCGCCCTCGGTGACGTCATGCGCTCCTTCGGCCTCGCCGAAATCGTCGAATCCCGCCATCCCGACTTCAAGAAGGGCGACAAGGTTTCCGGCCTCACCGGCCTCCAGGACTTCGTCCTCATCGATGCCAAAGACACTCGCTCCTTCCAAAGACTTCCTTCAATTCCCTTCCTCTCGGACACCAGTTTCCTCGGTCTTCTCGGCAACAATGGCCTGACCGCCTATTTCGGCCTGCTCGAAATCGGCAAGCCGCAATCCGGCGAAACCCTCGTTGTATCCGCTGCTGCGGGCGCAACCGGCAGCATCGTCGGTCAGATCGGCAAAATTTACGGCTGCCGCGTTGTGGGTATCGCCGGCAGCGACGAAAAATGCCAATGGATCAAGGACGATCTCGGTTTTGACGCCGCCATCAATTACAAACATTCCGACTGGAAGCAGCAGCTCGCCAACGCCACTCCTGACGGCATTGATATCGATTTCGAAAACGTCGGTGGGGAAATCATGCAAGCCGCGCTCGACCGCATGAACCTTCATGGCCGCGTCATTCTCTGCGGACTCATCTCCGGCTACACCAGGGAAGATCCCGCCATGGCCAGCTTCGGCCAGGTCCTCATGAAGCGCCTTCGCGTCGAAGGCTTCATCATTCTCGATTACGCTTCACGCTTTATGGACGCCGCCAAGCAGCTCGGCATGTGGAAAATGATGGGCAAGCTCAAGGATCGCCAGACCATCGTCAAAGGCCTGGAAAAAGCCCCCGAAGCCATCAACATGCTCTTCGAGGGCAAAAACATCGGCAAACTCATCGTCGAACTCTAAGCACGATGCTCACTTCTGCTGCTGCTTCCTCTCCTCATCCATCCGGCGCACAAACTCTTCAAACTTCGGTTTCTGTTCATCCGTCAAAAACTCTCGCATCTGTGCCCGCGCCTTGTGTCTCACCCCATCCACGTCCGTCTCAGCCTTGTCGTGAATCGCCTTCATCTCCGCGTGCGCGGACGCGATGACCGCATCCACTTTCTGGCTTTGCTCCGGCGTCAACCCGATCTCTTTGCTCATCTCCGCCACGCGCTTGGCCCGCCGCTCCGCCTCGCTTGGCGCTGCCGTGTTTACATTGTTTGCTGCGTAACTCCGGTGCGCAAAACTATACCCAAACACGCCACCAATCGCGGCCCCCAGCACGAACAACAGCGCCAGCCACTCCCACGCCTTCTTCCGGGCCTCTCCGTTCATGGCCGCTCTCCCTGCCTACCCACCAGCACGTCGTCATTCAGCGGCGCCGGCACCGATTCAAACACCGATTCCGCCGAGCCCAGCCACGCCCGCCGCGCTAAATCCTCGCGCCGCAACTCCACCGCCCAGGTGGTTCCCACCACCAGCAAAACCGTGCACAGCGCCACCAGCCGCGGCGCCAGCCGCCGCACGCCCAGCCACACGCCGTTGCTCCGTTCTTCCAGTTCGTTTTCCTTCGCTCGAATTGCCGCTATCACCCGGGCCGCGAACCATGGCCCCGGCTCCGCCACCGGAGTGCTGAGTGGCAGCAGCGCCCCACGCGTCTCCGCCAGATCTTCCACCGTTCCGCTGCAGGCCGCGCACACCTCAGCGTGGCCGCGCGCCTCGCTCGACATTTGCGCCAGAAGCGTCTGTGACTTCACTTCCCCTGCACCGCTCGCCGCCAACCCTTCCAGTTCTTCCAGGAAGCGCCGGCATTTCCTGTTCTTCATTTCCAAGTCGTTAGACATCCGCGTTCACCTCTGTGCTGCGCCTACTTCTGTCAGCTAGTGCATTCCCAACTTCCGCGGCTTCAACCGTCGCCGCACACTCTCTGCAATCCTTTGTCTTGCCCGGAACAGCCTCACCTTCACGGTGTTAGTATTGATTTCCAGTATCTGTGCGATCTCTTCTACCGAGAATCCCTGCACTTCCTTCAGCACCAGCATCGACCGGTCGCGTTCCTCCAGGCACTCCAGCAATTGCTCCACGCGTTCTCGCGCTGCCAGCTGCTCGCTCGCGTCCGGGCGCCCATCGGCAACCTCGTCCGCCGCCTGATACTGCCGTGCCTGCTCCTCGCTCAGGTCCACCTCCAGCACCAGCGGCCGCACTTTCCTTTTCCTAAGCAGATCCCAACATTCGTTCACCGTGATCTTGTAAAGCCAGGTGCTGAAGGCGGCTCGCTGATCGAACCGTTTCAGCGAAAAGTAGGCCTTCAGGAAGACCTGCTGGCCTATGTCTTCCACATCCTCTCGATTCCGCAGGATGCCGCCGGCCACCGCAAACACCCTGCCTTGGTGCCGCCGCACCAGGGACTCGAATGCTTCCTTGTCCCCGGTCTTGGCTCGCCGGACCAGCTCCCGGTCCTCGCCGCTCCTGGGCGACTCCGTCACAGGCTTCTCCGTCTCCGCCAGCCCGGGGAGCGCCTTGGCCTCTGATTTTGGGACGCGTGGCATCGCTATTTGGTTACGCTATTCTTAGAGACGTGTCCAGGTCCAATACCCTGGTGTCCATGGCCCGCTCATGTTTCTACTTGCTACCTCTAACTACTTGTGGAATACTCAAACCATGATTATTGGTGACCGTCTTCGCGCTCTGCGCGAGGAAAAGAAACTCTCCCAGGGTGATATCGAGAAGCGTACCGGACTTTTGCGTTGTTACATTTCCCGCGTCGAAAATGGCCATACTGTCCCGGCCATTGAAACGCTGGAAAAACTGGCGCGCGCGCTCGAATGCCCACTCTATCAACTCTTCTACGACGGCGAAGAGCCGCCCCAGTTGCCCAACCTCCCCAAGCGCAGGTCGTCTGACGACATCGCCTGGGGCAGCGCTGGCAAAGAGGCGCGCTATCTCAACAAGCTTCGCCGCTTGCTGAGCAAGTCGGATGAGGAAGATCGCAAGTTGCTCCTGTATATGGCGCAGAAAATGGCCAATCGGTAGCACCGCAATCATTCTCGTCTCTCTTGTCAAAATTTGATTGTCGAAAAGAGCCGCTCCTCCGCGCCGGGGGGCGGCTTTTCTCTTTCTGCCGGGCTGCTCCCCCCTTGTCTTGGCCGTCCCTGCCCGGTTGGCTCGGATGGCTCAGCCCCTTCCTACTCCCATTCGATCGTGCTCGGCGGCTTGCTGCTCACGTCGTACACCACCCGCGTCACTCCGGGCACCTCGTTTACAATTCTCGTAGAAATCCGTTCCAGTACCTCTCCCGGCAACCTCACCCAATCCGCCGTCATCGCGTCATCGGACTGCACCACCCGCACCGCCACCGTCAGTCCGTACGTTCGCCCATCCCCCATCACTCCCACGCTCCGCACCGGCAACAATACCGCGAACGCCTGCCATACCTTCTCATACAATCCCGCTCGGCGGATCTCCTCGGTCACAATCGCGTCCGATTCCCGCAGCTTTACCAAGCTCTCAGCCGTTATTTTGCCCAACAGACGCACCGCCAATCCTGGCCCTGGAAACGGATGCTTCACCAATATCTCTTGCGGTAAGCCTAAGTCTTTTCCAATCCTTCGCACCTCGTCCTTAAACAGGTCCCGCAGCGGTTCCACCAGCGCAAACGGCATTTTCTCGGGCAATCCCCCAACGTTGTGGTGAGACTTGATCGTCGCGGAAGGACCCTTAACGGACACCGACTCAATCACATCCGGGTACAATGTCCCCTGCACCAGGAACTTGATCTCCCCGCGCGCCTCGCCCTGCTGCAGCTTCTCCGCCTCTTCCGCAAACGCCGCAATGAACTCGCGCCCGATGATCTTTCGCTTCTGCTCCGGGTCCGACACCCCCTTCAGCTTGGTCAGGAAACGCTTCGAGGCATCCACTCCGATCACGCGCAGCCCCAGCCGCTCCCGGTACATCTCCAGCGTGTGCTCGAATTCGTTCTTCCGCAGCAGCCCCGTATTCACGAAGATGTTCGTCAGCCGGTCGCCCATCGCCCGGTGTACAAGTACCGCCGCCACCGTCGAGTCCACCCCGCCGCTTAGCCCGCAGATCGCCCGGTGCGCTCCCACCTTCCGCCGTATCGCTTCCACCGACTCCTCAATGAACGCCGCGCCGCTCCACTTCGGCTCGGCCTTACACACCTTGAACAGAAAATTCCGCAGAATCTCCGTGCCCCGCTCCGTGTGATTCACCTCCGGGTGGAACTGCACCGCGTAGATTTTCCGCACGGGATCTTCCGCCGCAGCAATCGCATTCGCCGTCTTCGCCGTCAAATGAAATCCACTCGGCAGTGCCAGGACGTTGTCTCCATGACTCGCCCAGATCCTCATCGTTCGTGGAAAATTTGCCAGAATCTCACTCTCGGTTTGCTCCAGGTCCAGTTGCGCCGGCCCGTATTCCCTCCGTTCCACCGGTTCCACTCTTCCATCCAAAGTCTTCGATATCCACTGCATGCCGTAACATATCCCCAGCACGGGGATTCCCATCGCCAGCACCGCCGGATCGCATTTCGGTGCGTCTTTGTCGTACACCGAACTCGGTCCGCCGGACAAAATAATCCCCGCTGGCTCCAGCTTGCGGATCTCTTTCAGCGCCGTCGTGCACGGCAATATGGCGCTGAACACTTGCTGCTCGCGCACGCGCCGCGCAATCAATTGGGTATACTGCCCCCCAAAATCAAGCACCACTACCCCGCCCAACTCCGTCTTCAGCTTCCCCTGCTGTCTCTCCATCTTCTTTCCTGTCGCCCCATCCATCAGCTACACCTCGTGATCTTGAGGCTGCCCCATCCTTCGCGCACTATGCGAAGGGTGGGCTTTTGCGATCCAACAACCCAAACTCTCTTCTCTTAATTCTTGAACCGTATCCCCAATCTCTCCGCTACCTCTGCGGCAAAGCCTTTTTCTTCTCTGCAAACTCTGTGTTCTCTGTGGTGAATTCTTTTTTTCTCACCCCACTACGATATTCAAGAGCTTATCCGCCACATAAATCACTTTGCGCACTGTCTCCCCCGCCAGATGTGCCGCCACCCCCGCACCCTCTCGCGCCAGTTTCATCACCTCTTCCTGCCCCGTTCCCGCCGCTACCTTCACCTTCCCCCGCACTCTCCCGTTCACCTGCACCACAATCTCCACCTCTTCCTCCTTCGCCAGTTCTGGGTTAAACGCCGGCCAACTCGCGCTCCACAAGCCATCGCTGTGTCCCAACATCTCCCACAACTCTTCCGCCAAGTGTGGTGTCATAGGCGCTAGCATCAGCGTCACCAGTTCCAGCACATCCTTGCTCACTTCCGGCCGCAGATTCTCGTCCAATGGCTCCGCCGCATAGATCGCGTTCGTCAACTCCATGATCTGCGCAATCGCCGAGTTGAAGTGCCACCGCGTCTCAAAATCCTGTGTCACTCGTTTCACCGTCTGGTGCGCCTTCCGCAGCAACCCCTTTTCCTTCTCGGCTGCCGGCGCCGACCTCGACGCGGTCTTACTGGTCGCTGGTCGCTGGTCGCTGGTCATTCCCCCCGTATGCCTCTCCACCAACCGATACACCCGATTCAAAAATCGCCACGCCCCCTCGATACTCTCCTCGCTCCACTCCAAATCCTTCTCCGGCGGCGCCGCAAACAGCGTGTACAGCCTCCCCGTATCCGCCCCAAACTTCTCCGCCATATCAATCGCGCCCACCACATTCCCCTTGGACTTGGACATGGCCAGGCCGCCCTTCAATACCATGCCCTGCGTAAACAGTCGCGCGGCCGGCTCATCATGCTTGATCAGTCCCAAATCGCGCATCACCTTGCACCAGAACCGCGAGTACAGCAGGTGCAGAATCGCGTGCGTGATCCCGCCAATGTACTGGTCAATCGGAAACCAGTAGCCCACCTTCGCCGAATCGTACGGCGCCCGATCGTTCTGCGGATCGCAATAGCGGTAGAAGTACCACGACGAATCCACAAACGTATCCATCGTGTCCGTCTCTCGCCGCGCCGGACCGCCGCACTTCGGACACTTGGTGTTTAGGAACTCCGGGTCGGTTGCCAGTGGCGATTGCCCTTCGCCTGTCAGCTTCGGATTCGCCGGCAGCAAGACGGGCAAATCCTTTTCCGGCACCGGCACCATGCCGTCCTTCTCGCAGTACACCACGGGAATCGGCGTACCCCAGTATCTCTGCCGCGAAATCCCCCAGTCCCTCAGCCGGTAGATCGTTTCCTTTTTCCCAAATCCGCCCGCCTCCGCATCCACCGCCATCTTCTCAATCGCCGCCGCCGTCTCCAGCCCCGAGTACCCCCCCGAATTTACGCTAACCCCATACTCCGTAAACGCCTCGCGCGGCTCTTGCTCGGTGATCTCTGTGTCCTCTGCGGTGAAATCCTTTTTTCTCACCACAACGGGTATCGGCAACCCAAACTTCTTTGCAAACTCAAAATCCCTCTCATCATGCGCAGGCACCGCCATAATCGCGCCCGTTCCATACTCCAGTAGCACGAAGTTCCCCACCCAAATCGGAATCTTCTCCCCATTGAACGGATTCACCGCATACCGCCCGGTAAAAAAACCATCCTTCTCCGCCGTCGCAATATCCTCCATCTTCACTGACAACCGCTTCATCTCCGCCAGTTTCGCTTCCAGCCCAACCTGATTCCCCGCGCCCACAATTAATTTCCCCACCAACGGATGGTTTGGCGCCAAAATAATCGCCGAAGCCCCATAAATCGTGTCAATCCTCGTTGTAAATACCTCAATTCTGCCCGCGCCGGCCACGTCCGCTATGTCAAACTCCACCCGCGCCCCAACCGACTTCCCAATCCAATTCCTTTGCATGGTGATGACGCGCTCCGGCCAACCCCCTTCCAGCTCTTTCAAATCCTCCAGCAACTGTTCCGCGTACGCAGTCGTTCGCAGAAACCACTGCTCGATGTCCCGCGCCTCCACGCGCGTATCCTCATGCCGCCAGCAGAACCCGCCATTCACCACCTGTTCGTTCGCCAGCACCGTGCAACACTTCGGACACCAGTTCACGCGGCTCTTTTTCTTGTACGCAATTCCCCGCTCCAGCATCCGCAGAAAGAACCACTGGTTCCAGCGGTAATACTCCGGCTCGCACGTGGAAATCTCCCGCCGCCAGTCGTAGCTGAACCCGAAGCGCCGCAGCACGCGCTGAAACTCCGCAATGTTGTTGTTGGTCCACGTTCGCGGGTGGGTATGGTTCTTGATCGCGGCATTCTCCGCCGGCAATCCAAACGCGTCCCATCCCATCGGATGGAGCACGTTGAACCCGCGCATCCTCTTCACGCGCGCCACCACATCGCCAATCGTGTAGTTGCGCATGTGCCCCATGTGCAGCGTCCCGCTAGGGTATGGCAGCATCTCCAGCACGTAGTATTTTGGTTTTTGGGGATCTACTTCGGATTCAAAGACGCGATTCTCTTCCCAACGTTTCTGCCACTTCTTCTCAATCGCCTGCGGGTTATAGTCCGCCACGGGTCCTTTTTCCCTCCGCGGGTAGTGCACCCCGATCGAGCCCCGTCATTCCGAGCGGAGTCTGCGAAGCGAGGTACGGTTTTGCATCGCACGTCTTTTGCGCGATGAATCCCTCTTTCCTTCTCTGTGTCGTCTGCGTTGTTCCCTCTACGAACTCCGCGTTAATTCTTCGCCTTTCTCTTCGCCTTCTTGCTCTTCGCCGTACTCTTCCTCGCCGGCAGGTCACGCGAGCTCGCGAATTTCTTCCCCTTCTTCTCCATTTCTTTCTTCATTTTCCTCATCGCCGGAGTCAGCATGCTAAACCCCTTCTCCGCCACCGGGCCCTGCAATCCCGCCAACTCCCAAATCTTCGCCACGTTGCGGCGGTCATCTCCCGGATTATCGATCGGCGTCTCCAGCAAAAATGCCCGCCCCGCCAAGCCTTCCGGCTCCGTCGCCCCAAACCGCGGATGCCGCAAAATCCTCGCAAACGCCGCTTCGCCAATCTTTCCTTCGCCGATATGTTCGTGCCGGTCCACGCGCCCGCCCAACGGTATCTTCGAGTCGTTCACATGGAACACCGGCACATTCTCCAGCCCGATGGTACGGTCAATCTGTCCTATAGTGTTCGCCAATCCTTCTTCGCTGCGAATGTCATACCCCGCCGCGAACAGGTGCGCCGTGTCCAGGCATGCTCCGGCATCCAAATCGCGCAGCCCGCGCACAATCTGCGCCACTTCTTCCAGCCGCGACCCCACTGCTGTCCCCATCCCTGCCGTGTTCTCGATCAATATCCGCAAATACCGCAGCGGCACCTGCCGCGATGCCTGTTTCACGCTCTCCACAATCGTTGCGATCGCCTGCTCCATGGACGATTCGCCGCGCGCCCCTGGATGCACCACCAGAAAGTCGGCGCCCAGCACGACGCCGCGCACCAACTCTTCATGGAACGCCTGGATGGACCGCGTCCGCAGCATCGGCTGCGTCCCCGCCAGGTTTACCAGGTAATTCGCATGAATCACCAGCGGCCCAAGCCCCAACTCGTCCCTCCGCGCGCGAAACGCCTTCGCGTCCGCCGCCGGAATGCGCGCCACCGCGCCCTGCCACATTCGCGGGCTCGCCGAAAAAATCTGCAGCGCGTTGCACCCCAGCTTCCTGGCCGATTCCAGCGCGTTAAGGTAGCTTCCCGCGATGGAAGTGTGGATCCCAATCCTCAGGCTCCCGTCCGTCCAGGTCGGTGGCTGTGGCTCGGGTTCCGGTTCCGGGCGATACTCGTCATCCGGCTCGAATTGTGTGCTTTCGATGAGTGGAAATTCCGCCATGCCGCTACTTTCCCGATAAATTAATCCTCTATCGTACCACACCGTCCATTGGACCCATGTAGCTCGGGCCTTCAGGCCTGAGGCCTTTTTTCTTGAGTTGTCTTGCGCGTGCATGCCCCACCCGGAGCCTGCCCCGGCGCGGTCAGGTAATTATCTGCGTTAGAAGCCTAATCTTCGCCTTTTTAGACAACCAGGGCTGAAAACTAACAACTTATGGCTCCCCTCACCCCCATTGCTACTTCGTCACAAGGTACCTTCGTACAGTAGTGCCAGGCTCCTTCCCCATGCTAGAAAGGTCCAAAGGATTGAAAAGGGGCTTCTCGATGAAGAGACATCTTCTAGTACTCGCCTGTGCTTGCGTCCTGTTTGCTGCGACGCCGGTCGCTGCTCTCCCCAGGCACAAATCGCAAGACACCGCCACCGTCCACAAAAGCAGATGGTCCTGGTTTCACAGAAACAAGCAGCCCCGGGAGAAACACGATAAAGGCAGTAACCACGACCATCTTCACAACTTCCCCAAGTCCGTAGGCTGGTGGCATCACGGCCCCGGCCCAGCCGGCGCCGGCGCAAAGTAACTGCGCATGTGTTGCAGTCGCAATCGCGTGTAACTCTTGGGTTTCCCCTCTAACCCCACCTGACGCTTGAATTTGAGGGCGCCGCATCCTTCGCCCCCCTCCGGCGGGAAGGGTGAGCTCTTGCGTTCAGACGGCTCGTTCCCTCTTCTCTTCCCCATTGCTTTCAACTTTCGAGTTTTGGCTTTCAACCTCTCCTGAGCCCGCCAGACACACCACTCCCCGAAAAAATGTTCGCTCTCGAATTTTATGGAATTCCCCTAAACCGACGCCTTGCTCTTCCCGCTCTCTCCTGCCAGGCATTCATTGCAAATGCCCCCAACCTCCGTCCGCGACACCGTCACCTGCATTTGAAAATCGCGCGCGATCTGTTCCTTTAACTGCTCATACAAACGGCTCTCAAACTCGCGCACCTTACCGCACCGTAAACACGCCACATGGATATGGTCGCGCGGCCCATGCGATTCGTAGTAGTGCCGGTCGCCCCGCAAATGGAGTAAATCCAGCTCATCAATCAACCCGTGCTTCTTCAGCAGATCAATCGTGCGGTACACCGTTACCAGGTGCACTTCCGCATTGATCTTCTGCGCCCGCTCCAGGATCTGATCCACGTCCAAGTGCTGCTCCGCGTTGTCCATCACCTGCAGGATCACCCGCCGCTGCCGCGTCAGGCGGAGCCCCTTCTTCCGCAGCGATTGCTGCAACGGGCCCGTCGTCTCGGCCGTATTCAGCCGTTCCCCGGACGACACACGATGGCTTGGAGCAACTGCCATGACGCAACCTCTATAACTTCCCGTCATTCCGAACGGAGTCGGTGGAGTGAGAAACGGTTCTGCATCGCATGATTTTTTTGTGCGATGAAATCTCTCTTATTCTTCGCGGCCCAATCATCCCTACGAATGGCTCGGCAGCAGCCGAACCACGTCATTGTACATAACGTAGGCAAACAGCACCAAAAGAAAGACCAGCCCCACCTGGATAAACCGCTCTTTGAACGCCAGGCTGAAGTCCCGCCGCCGTATCCCTTCCAGCGACAGCAACAGGATATGCCCGCCATCCAGTATCGGAATCGGCAGCAAATTCAGGATCCCCAGGTTCACGCTGATCAGCGCCATAAACGTAATCACCGCCCAGGCGCCTTCCGCCACGGCCTGCCCCGCCACGCGCGAAATGCCCACCACGCTCTGTAGTTGCTTTACGCTCACGCGCCCGCTGAACAATTTCCCCACCACCCCAAACGTCCCCAGCACATACTCACGGGTCCTCATCGTCGCCTCGCGCAACGCTCCCGCCGGGCCCACGCGCTCATACGCATAATCAAAATGCGGCGCCACGCCGATCTGGAAATTTTTGTCCGTCGCTTCTCCCAGACCTTGCTTCGGCGTAATCGCCAGGCTCACCGTCTGGCCCTTGCGGCCGACCTCCACCTGCAGCGTCTTTCCCCCCGAGCCCCGAACCTGGTCCACAAATTCGTCCCAATACACAATCCTGTGGCCGTCTACTGCTCGAATTACGTCGCCAGCCTGCAATCCCGCGTGGCTTGCCGGCGTGCCGGGGGCCACTTCACCGATCATCGGAAGCAGTGGTAAGTACCCAAAAACATGTGCCTTTGGATCATTCGTCACCGGCACAGCCAAATGCCGCGACGTCCCGCCATTTTCCACGTCCACGCTTACCGTTCCGCCGGGATCGGTGGAGCTCACAATTTTCGCTGCCTGGTCCCAATTCGGATTCTTCGTCCCATTCAGCGATATGACCGTGTCACCCGCTTGTAGCCCATTCACCGCTTCACTGTGCGTCGGCGATAATTCATTCACCACCACAGGCTTCCGTTCAAACGTTGCGTAGGGCACTCCCGAAATGATGTAGTACCCGCCCAACAACACAATCGGGAAAATCAAATTCACCGCCGGCCCCGCGAAGGAAATCACCGCCCGCTGCCAGCGCTTCTTGCTCATCAGTTCGTCCGGCGAACCCGTCGGCGCCTTCTCTCCGGAATCGATATCGCTGATGTCCTGCCCCGCCATGCGCACATACCCGCCCAGTGGCAATGCGCTCACGCGCCAGTCCGTCGCCCCGCGCTTCATTCCAAATAGCCGTGGCCCGAATCCAATCGAGAAGACGTCCACGCGCACCCCGAAAAATCGCGCGGCAATAAAATGGCCCCATTCGTGGACCAGGATAATCACGCCCAGGACCAGCACCATGCCGATAATCGTATTCATTCCGTCGATCTACCTCGCCCTTTCATTCTACGCTACGCCCAACTCCCCGCCCAACTCCACAGCCAGCATGGTTCCAATCTGCAATCCCGCCGCTCTTTAGGAGGCCGGGCCTGCAGCCCCGGTCGGGTGCCCCACACGCCGAGTTTGCGTGTGGGTCTTAGGGCTCTCTTCAATTTTCTATTTTCCAATTTCTATCTTCTATTTTCTATTCGGTGCTCCGAGCTTCTCCACTTCTTCCCGCGCCACCCGCCGCGTCTCTTCATCCGCCGCCAGCACATCTTCGATAGTCTCAAACTTCACTCGGGGCGTCCGGCTCAACACCCGCTCAATCACTTCCGGTATCCCCAAAAACCCGAGCCGCTTATCCAAAAACGCCGCCACGGCCACCTCATCCGCTGCATTCAACGCGCACGGTAGGGCCCCGCCCTTTTTCATCGCTTCCCGCGCCAGCCGCAAACACGGAAACCTCCGCGTGGACGCCTTCTCGAAATCCAGTCGCTTCAGCTTCTTCCAGTCCAGCGCCACCTGGTTAGATGCCACCCTCTGCGGGTAGGTTAGCGCGTACTGTATCGGCATGCGCATGTCCGGCGGCGCCAGTTGCGCCAGCACCGACCCGTCCACAAACTCCACCATCGAGTGAATCGTGGACTGCGGGTGCACCACTACCTCGATCTGATCCGCTCGCACGCCAAACAGCCAGTGCGCTTCAATCACCTCGAATCCCTTGTTCATCATCGTCGCCGAGTCAATCGTGATCCGGCTTCCCATCTTCCAGTTGGGATGCTGCAGTGCCTGCTCCGGGGTCACGGTGCCCAGCGCCTTCACCGCCGTCTTCCGGAACGGCCCACCGGACGCTGTGAGCACGATCCGCCGCACCTCCTCATGCGTGCCCCCGCGCAAGCACTGGTGCACCGCGTTGTGCTCGCTGTCCACCGGCAGCAGCGGCTGCCCCGACTTCTCCACCACCGACATCACCAATTCGCCCGCGGCCACCAACACTTCCTTATTCGACAGCGCGATTACCTTCCCGCGCTTGATTGCCTCATACGTCGCTTCCAGTCCCACCACGCCCACCGCCGCGGACACCACCATGTCCGCCTGCCCGTGCGTTCCCACCATCAACATACCTGCGCGCCCGTGAAGGATTTCCGGCAAAGGCGCGATTCCCTTATCCCGCAGCCGCCGTGCCAGTTCGTCCACCAATGCCGCCGTGGCCACGGACACCACTTCCGGCCGGTGTCGCACGATCTGTCCCACGAGCTCGTCCAGGTTGCTTCCTGCCGCCAGCGCCACGATCTGGAATTGCCCCGCCAGCGACTCCACCACCGAGAGCGTCTGCCGCCCAATCGATCCAGTCGATCCCAATATCGATAGTTTCTTCATGCCCTAAGTGTAGCCCCCCTCCTAAGAGGATCGAACCTGGTACGTGGTTAACGGTTATCAGCGATCAGATATCAGCGATCAGGAACCGAGGAGAAGAGCAAGAATGTCTTCTCTCTCCCTTCACCCCGCCACCCGCGGATTCACCAACACGAGGTAATACCAAATCACCGGTATGCACAGAATCAGCGCATCAATGCGATCCAGAATCCCTCCATGCCCCGGCAGCAGTCCTCCCGAATCCTTCACCCCCGCCGACCGCTTGTACGCCGACTCCAGCAAATCTCCCATCTGTCCCGCCACATTTCCCACCGCCCCCATCGCCAGCAAATGCCCCAACGGAATCTTGATCCAATAGCTGAACGCATACGCCACCACGAGCGAACCCGCCATGCTCCCAACCGCTCCTTCCCAAGTCTTCTTGGGCGACAAATGTGGCGCCAGCGGATGTTTCCCAAACGCCCGTCCCACAAAATACGCCACCGTATCCCCCGCCCACGTAATCGCGCACGCAAACAGCAGAAACTTCGGCCCCATCCCTCCCAGTCCGTGCAAGGGCACGGCAAAGGACAATGGAAAAGCCACCAGCAACAACGCGCTCGAACTAATTCCCGCAGCAGGCAGCGCCTCAACCAGCGCGCGCTTCCCCCACACTGTGATGACCGTCAGCCCTAACACAAATAGGAAAAAGATCCACAAAGCCGAGGGAAGCTCGCCCAGCGGATGCCCAAACAAGAAATACACACGATCCGTGACACGATTGTCGTACGCCGCAATCCATTGCACATAGATCAGCAGCACGGCGCACACTACCGTCCACGCGCGATACGCCCGGTGCCCAATCGCCTCACCCAGCCCGAAATACTCCCACAGCGCCACCGCCGTCAGCACCGCTACAGCCACCGCCACCACTGTCGTCGAGCCCCACAGCACCAGCGCGATCACCACCGGCATCAGCACCGCAGCGGTCGCCACCCGTTTCCACGTCATCGTTTCCACACCCCCTCATTCCGAGCGAAGTGCGCGCAGCGAGGAATCCCTCTTCCTTCGATTCGCTCCCTCATTTCCATTGAGACTATGTCCTCGAAGACCTGTCTGAACCGCCCGCGGAAAGAGTCCCCCAATTATACAGTCAACCCCCGTGTCCACACTCTTTCACTCTTTCACTCTTTCACTCTTGCACTTTTGCACTCTTTTACTTCCGCACTCTTCTACCCCCCATCCGCACACACCCCAACCCACTCCATCTCATCTCTCCATTGTCCAAAGGGAATCCCAGTCCTACCGCGCCACCCGTGCCCGAGCCGTGGCCCCGCGCTCCGAATCAATCCCGCCGTACCTTCGCTCTCGGTTCTGAAAATCCAGCAGCGCCTCCAGCAACCGCGCCCGGTTGAAATCCGGCCACAGCGTCTCCGTCACAAAAATTTCCGCGTAGGCGATCTGCCACAGCAGGAAATTGCTCACCCGCATCTCTCCGCTCGTTCGGATCAATAAGTCAGGATCCGGCAACTCCGCCGTATACAAATGCTGCGCCAGCAACTCCTCTGTAACCGGCTGCGCGTCGGCATGCCCGTTGCGCTCGGCCAGGATGGCGTTCATGGCATCCACGATCTCCGCCCGGCCTCCGTAATTCAGCGCGATCGAAAGGACCATCCCCGTATTCCGCGCCGTCTCTTCCGTGGCCTCGCGCGTATCCTTTTGCACCGCCGCCGGCAATTCCTCCGGCCGTCCCAGAAAGCGCATGCGAATATTGTTCTTCTGGAGGAGCGGCATTTCCTTGCGCAAATACTCGCGCAGTAGCTGCATCAGAAACTCGATTTCCGCTTTTGGCCGCCGCCAGTTCTCCACCGAAAACGCGTACAAGGTCAGCGCTTCCACGTGTAGCCGCGCGCAGGTTTCAATCGTTGTCCGCGCCGATTGCGTTCCCGCGCGGTGCCCCGCCACCCGCGGCAGGTGCCGCTTCTGGGCCCAGCGCCCGTTCCCATCCATGATCACGGCGATGTGCCTTGGCAATCGCGCCAGGTCCAGCTTCTTCAGCAGCCCCGCCTCTTCCGGTGTAACCGGACCGAGAGCCTCAGAAGCCAGCGCCGCAGGATGTGTTCGGGTGTGTGCCACGGTCAATCCGCAAATCTTCTTTACGCCGCAAAGTTAACACACCCATCGTTACCCGCGCAATTGCCCTGTTGCCGCAAAGTTACGCGCCTTCTGCCAACCATCGTCGTCTCATCGCTTCCTGCTCGCTGGCAATCTTCACGCCCGCCCCACAACTCACCCCGAACCCCCATGCACCCACTGCGCCACACCCTGCCACATCAGGACCACCGTCAAAATAATCATCGCCACCGCTGTTACCCACGCCACCACATTGAACGCCAGCGTGTTCGTGTGCTCGCCCATCAGATCTTTCCGGTTCACCAGCAGCAAAATAAAAATCACTACGATAGGCAGCCACACCCCGTTCCCCACCTGCGAAAATATGAAAATCTTCCACAGCGGCACATTCGGGATCAGCACAATCCCCGCGCCCACCACAATCAGGATCGTATATAGCCAGTAAAACGCCGGCGCCTCCCGGAATTTATGGTCCAGCCCCGCCTCAAACCCCATCCCTTCGCAGATCACATGTGCCGTGGAAAGCGGCAAAATCGTAGCCGAAAAGATCGACGCGTTCAGCAGCCCGAAAGCGAACAAATAGCTCGCCCACTTTCCCGCCAGCGGCACCAGCGCCTTCGCCGCCTCCGCAGCATCCGTGATGTTCGTCAAGCCATTCCGGTTCAACGTCGCCGCCGTGCACACGATGATGAAGAACACGATCACCATGCAGCTGATGCTTCCAAACAGCACATCCAGCCGTGCTTGCGGGTAGTGCCGCGGCCCCACCTTTTTCTCCACGAAGCTCGCCTGCAAATAAAAGAACTGCCACGGCGCAATCGTCGTTCCCACCAGCGCTGTCAGCGTCACCAGGTAACTAACGTCAAAATGGATGCTCGGAATCGCCGTCATCCGAGCCGCCAGCATCCAATCCGGCTTCGCCAGGAGTGCTGAGAACATGTAGGAGAGATAGAACACGCACAAAATCAGAAAAATCACTTCCACCTGCCGGTATGTTCCCTTCAGCACCAAGATCCACACCAACAGCGCCGCGATCGGCACCGCGATGTACTTGCTGATCCCGAAAAGCTCCATCGACGCCGCCACGCCCGCGAATTCCGCCACCACGTTTCCCAAATCCACCAGGAATCCCGTCACCATCACGAAAAACGTGGAACGAAACCCGAACTCCTCGCGAATCAGGTCGGAAAGCCCCTTGCCCGTGATCACCCCCATCCGCGCGCACATCTCTTCCGTCACATACAGGGCAATCGTCATCGGAATCAGCGACCACAGCAGCGTGTACCCCAGCGAACTCCCCGCCTGCGTGTACACCGCGATGCCACCCGCGTCATTGTCCACGTTGGACGTGATGATCCCCGGCCCGATCACCATAAGGAACAGCGCCACGCGCCTCCGCCACGCCCTGCCGCGCGAGAAAAACTCCACCGTCCTCCCGCGCATCCCGTCAATCGTTTTGTTGATCAATCCCAGCTTCATCGCAGCCCCGCCACTCCGATTGGCTTGCTTCCACCTCTTAACTCTTCGGCCTCTTCCTCATCCTTCCTCTTGATGTCCGACCTCTGACCTCCAACCTCTGACCTCCAACCTCTGCCTTTACGCCTTCACTAGACGCGACACCACGTCGTCCACCGTGACCGTCCCGATCGGCCTCTTCTCCTCATCCACCACGCTCAGCATCCGCAAATTGTATTTGTCGAAAAGCTCAAACACATCCTTCTCGCTCGCATCCGCCGTCACGCTCAACAGGGGCTCCGTCTTCATCTCCCCCATGCGCTGTTCCGCAGACGCCAGCAGCATCCGCGCCACCGGCACCGTCCCCGAAAACTGCGCCGCCTTGTCAATCAGCACAATCGTGTCCAACTGTTCCAGGTTCAATTCCTGCGTCCGCATCCACTGCAGCACTTCCTCCCGCGTGGAATCCTCGCTTACAAATGCAAACTCCGTGTTCATCATCCCGCCCGCCGTCGATGGATCGAACGCCAGCAGTTCCCGCACCTCATCCGCCTCCTGGTTCGGCATTTCTTCCAGGACTCCCTCCGACGCCTCCTTCGACAAATCCGCCAGCAAGTCCGCTGCCGCGTCGGGCGCCATCTCCTCGATAATGTCCGCCGCCTTCTCAGGATCGAGCTTCTCCACGATTTGCGTCGTCAGCCGCTCATCCAGCTCCGCCAGCACCGCCGCAGCCGTCTCCTCATCCAACGAAGCGATAATTCCCTGCCGTTCCGCCGCCGAAAGCTCCTCCATCATCTCCGCCAAGTCTGCCGGGTGCAGGTCTTCCAACTTTTCGTGGGTAATCCGCAACTTCACGCGCCGCAGCGGGTCCGGTTCGATCAGGTTCACAAATTCCCACCGGATCGATCGTTGCGGCAGCTTTTTTTGCAGCCGCCGCACCATGGCCGCCGGCGCCACGCCCTGTAACAGCCGCCGCACCGCCCCCGGCAAGCCCACATCTACCTGGGCGATGCGCAGCTCCACATTCCCGTTCGTCCGCAGTTCCGCCAGGTCCACGTCGTTCACGCGCACCACTTTGCGCCCCGCGGTATCGATGATCTGCTGGTCCAGCAAATCCTTCCGCACCGCCAGCCACGCTTCATTCGGTTCATA
>JGI12270J11330_10000945_pt1 | contig 21871 bp, 20 predicted proteins | sample PeaSoiMetSII2010_FD_11330 | JGI IMG/M metagenome (IMG submission 11330)
AATTCTATCTAGAATCCAGCCAGCGCGGCAGCGATCACTTACGCCGGCTTTTCCCTGACGGCTTTGGCTGCTCTTCGAGTATCGCGAACTGGATCTTCTTCTCTACCGGATCAATGCGATCCACCAAAACCCGCACGCGATTGCCCAGGCTGTAGGTCTTGCGGGAGCGCTGGCCGATGATCTGGCGCGTGTCTTCGTGATAGGTGTAACGGTCGTCGGCGAGCGTGTTGAGGGGCACCAAGCCCTCGACGAAGAGGTCGGTTAGTTCCACGAAGAAGCCGAACTTGGTCACGCTGATGATTAAGCCGTCGAAGTCGTCTCCGATGCGGCGCTCCATGAATTTCATTTTCTTCCATTCCATCAGGCCGCGCTCGGCGTCGTCGGCACGGCGTTCGGACTGGCTGGATTCTTCGGCAATGCTGTGGAGTTCTTCGAGCGTGATCGGACCGCCGAGAGGTTCGAGCGCGTGCTGATGCGCGTCGCGGTCGCGGCGCTTGGACCAGGGCGATGGCGGCGGGGCGTCAGGGGCTAAAGAAGTGGAATTTCGATGTCCAGCCCCTAAAGGGGCGGCTGATTTCGAAGAATTTGCGGCATCGCTAAAGCGATGCCCTGAGACGAAGCTTTGTGGAGAAGACGTTCCTACCGGCACTTCTCCATCCATCCTTTCGGGCGAGTCGCGCAGCACTTCTTTCAGGATGCGGTGCACGATCAGGTCGGGATAGCGGCGGATGGGCGAGGTGAAATGGGTGTAGGTGGTGGCGGCCAAGGCGAAGTGTCCTCGATTTTCTTCGGAATAGCGGGCCTGTTTGAGCGAGCGCAGCATCAGGAAACTCAGGATCCTCTCTTCCGGCTTGCCCGCGATCTTCTCCGTGAGTTTCTGATACATGCGCGGGGTGATGTGGACTTCTTTGGGCACTTCGATTTCGCGAACGCGCTTGCCGGTGCCGCGGGCGTCGCGGCGGTCGGCTTTGAGTTGCACGCGCTGAATGGGCAACGCGCCCACGCCGAGCGAATATCCGAAAGTGGCGGCGATGACTTCGAAGTCGTAGACGCGTTTGGCGTCGGGCTTTTCGTGGATGCGGTAGAGCGAGGCAATGCGTCTATTTTCGAGATAGTGGGCGACGCACTCGTTTGCCGAGAGCATGAATTCTTCGATGAGCCGGTGGGCAATATTGCGCTCCGATCTCGTGATGCTCTTCATCATGCCGAATTCGTCAAACTCTATGACTGGCTCGGGGAGATCGAAATCGATCGATCCTCGGCGTTTGCGCTTGCGGTTCAGAATCATCGCCAGATCGCGCATGCGTTCGAAGTGCTCGACCTGGACGGCGTATTCGCGGCGCGCGGCGGCGTCTACTTCGATGACGGCATTCACGGCAGTGTAGGTCATGCGGTCGGCGGAACGGATCACGCCTTGGTTGATTTCATAGGCGGCGATTTCGCCGTGGTGGTCAATCTCCATGGTGCAGGAGAGCACTAAGCGGTCAACTTGCGGGCGCAGGCTGCAGATGTCGGTTGAGAGCTCGAGCGGCAGCATGGGGACGGCGCGGTCGGGAAAATAGACGCTGGTGCCGCGCAGACGGGCTTCCTGATCGAGTGGGGAATTGGGCGTTACGTATTGGGCGACGTCGGCGATGTGGACTTGCAGCTCGTAGTTGCCGTTTTCGAGTTGGCGGACGTGGACGGCGTCGTCGAAATCGCGCGCGGTTTCGCCATCGATGGTGACGATGGGAAGTTGGCGGTAGTCGCGGCGATGACGCAACGCGTCGGCGGGAATGTCGGATTCGATGCTTTGCGCTTCTTCGATCACCTCGGGCGGGAAGCGGTGGGGCAGGTGAAACTTGCGGATCATGATCTCGACGTCGACTCCGAAATCTTCTTCTTCGCCGAGGATCTCGATGACGCGGCCGCGCGGATTCTGAGTAGCACTCGGCCAGTCGGTAATTTCGACGTCGACGACTACTCCATCGAGGTCCTGCCAGTCGGTGTGGCGTGCAGCCTCGCCGCCGATGACACGATCGCGGGATTTCTTCCTCTGTGGACTCTGTGTTCCCTGTGATTGCCTGGAAGGGGCGACGCTCGAATCAACCACGGGGGGCCCTCCGGCTTCGCTCAGGGCAGGCTCCGAGGACACAGAGGTTTCCGGATACTCCATCCCCGGCGGGATGACGATTTCCTGCGTTACTTTTTCGTCGATGGGCTTGACATAGTTGTGGCGGTGTCCGTAGTGGAAGATGCCGACCACGGTCGGATGCGCACGCGACAGGGAGCGGATGATGCGGCCTTCGGCGCGGCCATCGGTGCGAACGGCGGAGACTTCGACCAGGACGCGGTCGCCGTGCATGGAGGATGCGGTGGCGTGCGGCGGAATGAAGACATCGCCGGCTAGTTGGGCCTTCAGACTCGGATCGAGCGAAGTGGCCTCGGGTATCACGAAGCCGAAGCCGTCGCGATGCATGGTCAGGCGGCCGACAAGCAGGTTGCGTGACATCAGGTCTCAGGTCTTAGGTCTGAGGTGTCAGGGTGTTCGCTCCCAGGCGTTTCCTGACACCTGACACCTGAGACCTATTTCAAATACTTCTCCTCGATGATCCGCCGGTGATGCAGTTCGTGTCCGGCAATGATGTAGGCGAGAGCGCGCACGCTGATTTCATTCTTGTTGGCGATGCCGCGGCGGGTCCATGCGGCCTCGTCGAGATTACGGAACAGGGAGACGGTGGCGCGGCGCACGGCGATGTAGTCCTCGATCAAGTCGGCCAGCGGAACGCGACCGAACGGACCATTGCGGACGTAGTCGTCCTGCTCGAAGCCTTCGATCGGAGTTGCGTCGCTGCGCGAAATGCGCAGGGCGCGGTAGCTCATGATGCGCTCGGTATCGTTAATGTGGCCAAGCACTTCCTTCAGGCTCCACTTCTCGGGCGCATAGCGGAGATCGCCGTCGGCCTCGGTGCGTCCGGAGAGCAGCAGAAGCATCTGGCGGCGCTGGACCTCGAGCGCGGTGAGCGCGGCAAAAACGTCGTTGCCCGGGACCAGGGAGATGTAACGGTCATAGTAGGGATCGTATTCTCCGGGCTGGGGCCGGAGGGAGGCGGTCGCGGTTGAATTCGTCGCGGTTGAAATCATGGATTCCTCGTCAGATGGCACACGTCTGGTCGTGCCCCACGGCTCCATACTATCGCGGAATTACCGCAGGCCGGGAAGGGCTTACACAATTCGGAGCACGGGTGATGGTGCGGTCGCTGGGGGAACCACGAGGGGAACTATGAAAATCAATAAGAAAAGCTTGATTTCCACAGGGTTGGCGTTTGCTCAGGAGTACAATTCGCTTTGGCCCCAGAAATGCGGCGCTGATTCAGAGTTTCTTAATAATTAAGGAAAGGATTTCGACAAAAATGTGGAAGCCCACGAATCAACCTGCGACACCTGGCCGGCCGGCTGAGCCGGAGCGTCCGAGCACGTCCACGGCGACGACGCCACCGCTGATGAGCACGAGCGAGACCGCCGCTGTGCCGCGGCCGGTTGCAACCACCACATCGGACCAAGCCACGATTGGCAAGTCGCTGGTGATCAAAGGGGAAGTGACCGGCTCCGAGTCTTTATATATTGACGGCCGGGTGGAGGGATCGATCAATCTTTCCGGCAATCGCGTCACCATCGGCCGCAATGGAGTGGTCGCGGCCAACATCAGCGCGCGGGAAATCGTGGTGCTCGGCAAGGTGCGGGGCAATCTGACCGCGAGCGACCGGGTGGATATCCGCAGTGACGGTTCGCTCACCGGCGACGTGGTGGCGGCGCGCATCTCGATTGAAGACGGCGCCTTCTTCAAGGGCGGCATCGACATCCGCAAAGCGGGATCGAAGGCGGAAGAAGTGACGAAGAGTCCTTCGACTGCGACGCCGGAACCTGCGATTGCGGCAAGAGCGTAGAACCGCTGTTCGTCGTTCGCGTAAAAACCGCTATTCGTCGTTCGCTATTTGCTCAGTGGGTAGCGGCGCAAAGCAGGATCGTGAAACGGGCCTACGCGGGCCCGTTTTCTTTTTGGGCAGCGGCAGCGAGCGCGAACGACGAATAGCCAATCGCGAACAGCGAACGACGAACAGCGAATAGCGCTCTCACGGTTCCTTACCGGTCGCCATCGTTTCCGCGGCTTGGCCTTCGGCGAGGCTCGGGAGAGTAGCGGATCTTTTCCTGCGAAGATCTGCCGGTAGTTCCGAACGCAACAACCAGAGGCCTGCGGCGACGGCTGCAGCCCAGGTTAAGCTGCCGAGCGCGAGGGCGAGAAGATCGGCGCGGCGGCTGCCATCGAGCGATATGGTACGCATGACTTCATAACTCAATCCGCCGGAAACGGCGCCCACCAGCGCAGCCTTGCCTAATTCTCTCCAGTTCAAGCCGGCCAGCGGCACCATGCCGCGAATATGCAAGAGCAGGGCGATGGCGAGGGCGTTGGCGGTGATGCCCAGGTCGGACGCGATGGCCAGTCCGGTGACCGACAGCGTCCGAAAAAACAGCGCATACATGGGCAACGAAGCGAGAGTGATGAGGCTGGTGGCGATCATCGGAGTCAGGGTATTGCCGGAGGCGTAAAACGCGCGGGCATAAAGCGCCTGACTGGACCACAAAGCCAGTGAGAGCGAAAACCAGAAAAAGTAAAGGGCGGTGGATTCGGAATCCGCGAGAGTGAAGTGGCCGCGGCGATAGACGAGATCGATGAGCGGGACGGCAATGGCCATCATCCAGCCGGTCATCAGCAGCGAAGCAGCCGTGATGCGATAGACCGAAACATTCACGGTGGCGGCGAACTCCTTGAACCTTTTTTCTCCGAACAGGCGCGAGAAAAAGGGGAGCGAGGCTTGGCCGGTGGCTTGTCCGAGAATTGCGATGGGAACGGCGAAGAGACGCTTGGCATAGTTCAGCCGGGCAATGTCGCCGATTCCACTCGAGGCGAAGTAACGGAGGATCCAGTCGTCGGCGGTGACCAGCGAGACGCCCAGCATCAGCGGGATGGAGAGGCGCACCCACTCGCGAAATGCCGGATTCTTCAGCTCGAACGAGGGCCGGTATCCGGTGCCGATCTTGGCCGCTCCGAGCGCGTTGATCAGAAATGGTCCGGCAATGCTGCCGGCGAGGGCGCCGAAGGCAAGGGAGGCGATTCCCATCTGGCGTCCGGCAATAACTCCACCGGCGATGATGAACACGTTGTAGATCAGCGGACCGAATGCCGGCAGCAAGAACAGACGGTGCGAGAGCAACACCGCCGAAACCACTCCTCCAACATAAAAGAAGATTTGCGCGGGCAGGAGGATGCGAGTCAGATGAACACAGAGCTGCATTTGCTCGGGCGTGAAGCCATGGAACATCCAACCGGCGAACTGCGGCGTGAAGATCTCAGCCAGGATTGTGCCGGCGACCAGCACGGTGGTCATCACGGTAATGATGATCGAGAAGGTTTTCTGCGCGTCCTGCTCGCGCTTTTGCGCCAGAAAACGGGTATAGATGGAGATGAATGTGATCGAGGCGGTGCCGCCGGCAACGATGTAGTTGAGCCAGTCGGGCAGGGTGAAGGCGGCGACGTAGGCGTCGGTTTGCTGTCCGGCGCCGAAGGCGTAGGCGATGTAGGCCTCGCGGATGTATCCAATCACGCGCGAGAGCGTGATGGTGGTCATCAGCAGCAGCGTTGCCGACAACGCCGTGTGCTGGTGTGATGGCCGAAAGAAGCGCAACAGACGCATCCTTCGCAGATTAACGCATCTGGCGGTAGGTGGGAGAGTTATCGACGGGCTGGAATCGGGGATGGCAATCGGCTTTCCCTAAAAGGGTAGACAAGGCGCTCCTTGTCTGCGAGTTGATTTCCCAGTGCATCTTGCTGGTAGCAAAGAAGATTTCGGTTGATCTCCGTTTTACCTTCTCTGCATTGTCATCCCGCCGTCTAAGCCGCATAGTGCTCGCGGAGACGGAGTCACTATGGCCACCTCATTTGCTGATTTTGCAGAGCAGATTAACCCGAAGACTTTGGCGGAGGCCCGTTGCGCCGACTTCCGGCAGGCTACACGGGTTCACGGGAGCTTTCTGGCGGCGGCAGAAAAACGCGCTCTCGTCTGGATGGCAGAGCGTATGCCCGGCCGGGTTAATTCTGACCATCTCACTCTCCTCGGCTTTGCCGCTCAGATTGCGACTGGCGTTTGCTACGCCCTCGCCGCCCATGATCGACGCATGCTGCTTGCGGCAGTTGTCTGTCTCGCGCTGAACTGGTTCGGCGACAGCCTCGACGGAACCTTGGCGCGCGTGCGGCAGCAGCAGTGTCCGCGTTACGGCTTTTACGTGGACCACATCATCGATTCCATCGGCGCAACCGCCATGATGGGCGGGCTGGCGCTGTCTGGCTATATGCATCCGGTGATTGCGATTGGGCTGCTGATTGCATTTCTGTTGCTTTCCATCCAGTCGTACCTGGCGACATATGCGCTTGGCGAATTTCACCTTTCGTTGTGGCACTTCGGCCCGACCGAGTTGCGGGTTCTGCTGGTGGCCGGCAACCTGGCGCTGTTCCGGTGGGCGTGGGTGATTCACGGGCGCTACCGGCTGTTTGATATTGGCGGCGCGATTGGCTTGGCCGGGATGCTGCTGATGCTGGTTGTCGTCAGCCTGAAGAACACGGTCCGCCTTTACCGGGAAGAGAGAATCGGATGAATAAGAGCAGTTCTCAGTTCTCGGTCCTCAGTTCTCGGATGGATCGGAATCGGATTTTTCTCCGTTGGATTGAGTTCAACGCCGTTGGTGGTGTCGGCATCGTTGTGCAGCTGGCGGCGCTGGCGGTTTTTCGTTCCTGGCTGAAACTGGATTATCTGCTGGCCACAGGCCTGGCGGTCGAGATGGCGGTGATCCACAACTTCTTATGGCACGTGCGCTTCACCTGGGCGGACCGGCCGGCGAGGCGGCCGGTTCAGTCGTTGGTCAGGCTGGCCAAGTTCAACGCCAGCAACGGAGCGGTTTCCGTTGTCGGGAACCTCGTGCTGATGCGCCTGCTGGTTGGCGAAGTGAAGTTCAACTATGTGGCGTCGAATCTCTTCGCCATCGTCGTTTGTTCGCTAGTGAATTTCCTGCTTAGCGATGGCTTGGTCTTCGAAAAAGAGGCGAAGGCGGCAGCGATCTCGAACTAGCAGCGGGCCGAGCCTTGCTCGGCTGGACGGCCGAGGGCGGCGTCCCCACGTGGTTCGGGGCGTCGCGGCGGCTTCTTGGACGCGTCTCTTAGGCACGTCTTTTTGGGGGTTACGCCGCGATTAGACCAGGGATATAATGTTTACAGCTGCTATGCGCTCGAACGGCTACATTTCGCCTCTCCAGACGTGCTGGATCGAGGGACGCGCTTGTCCCCGCCGGTACCTTTCCGTTCTGCCTTCGCACGTGCGCGCCAATCTCTTTGGCAGCGACTAATTACTCTTTTCCCCTCGTTGCATAGCTAATTGCTATTTCGCTGTTCGCTCTTAGCTTTTAGCTCTTAGCCAAAGCAGCATATCTCCGTGGATGCTGCTCGAAGCCCGCTTAAAAGCCACTGAGAACTGAAAACCGGGAACTGAGAATTATCTGGAGGATTCCATGACCAGCAAAACATTGACCATCGGCCCCAAGCTCAAGACTGCGATTCCTGGCCCCAATGCCAAGCGCGTTCTCGCGGGCGATGAGAAATACATTTCACCTTCCTACACGCGCTCGTATCCGATGGTGGCCAAGCGCGGGCGCGGGATTGTGGTCGAAGACGTGGATGGCAATGAGTTTTTCGATTTTTCCGCTGGGATTGCTGTGACCTCGACCGGCCATTGCCATCCGGAAGTGGTCGCCGCCATTCAGAAGCAGGCGGGCGAACTGATCCACATGTCGGGCACCGACTTCTATTACGAGGGCATGGTGACACTGGCCGAGCGGCTCTCAAAGATCGCGCCGATGCCGGGGCCGCACAAGATTTACTACGGAAATTCCGGAGCCGAAGCCATCGAGTGCGCTTTGAAGCTGGCGCGCTATCACACCAAGCGGCAGCAGATAATCGCCTTCTTGGGAGCTTTCCATGGACGGACCATGGGCGCGCTCTCGCTGACGGCCTCGAAGCCACAGCAGAAGCGGCGCTTCTCGCCGCTCGTGCCCGGGGTTACGCACGTAGGTTATCCCGATGTGTATCGAGGCTGCGAGGGCGGTCTGCAGGATACCGAGAAATTCGCGCTCGGCTGCGCGCGCTACATCGAAGACAAACTTTTTAAGACCGTCCTCGCTCCGGAAGAAGTCGCGGCGATTTTTGTCGAGCCGATCCAGGGCGAAGGCGGATACGTCATCGCGCCGGCGATCTTCATGCAGGAACTGCGTCGCATTTGCGATAAGCACGGTATCCTGCTGGTGGTGGACGAAGTGCAGAGTGGCATCGGCCGTACAGGCAAATGGTTTGCCGTCGAACACACCGGTGTGCATCCCGACATCGTCTGCATCGCGAAGGGCATTGCCTCGGGGATGCCGCTCGGCATCACCATGAGCAAGGCCGGCATCATGGACTGGATCCCCGGCTCGCACGCGTCGACTTTCGGCGGGAACCCCGTCTGCATTGCCGCAGCGCTGGCCACGCTCGATGTGATCGAGGAAGAAGGTCTGCTCAGGAATTCGCAGGAAGTCGGCGACCACATGCTAAAACGCATGGGTGACTGGCCGAAGCAGCATAAGATTGTCGGCGACGTTCGTGGACGCGGCCTGATGATCGGCGTCGAGATCGTGAAAGACCAGAAGACCCGCGAGTACGGCGCCAGCGAGCGCGATCGGATCGTGCAGTTGGCGTTCGAGCGCGGCGTTTTATTTTTGGGCTGCGGTCCGAGTACGATTCGAATTGCGCCGCCGCTCATTGTTACCAAGGACGAAGCGGACGTTGCCATCGCTGCCCTGGAAGAGTCGATCGCAATCGTCGAGAAAAACACGTAATCGCCGGAGGTGCGCCATGCTGAACGGAACTGTGGAATCGATTCACATCGCCTCCGCCGCCCAAGGGCCGATGCAAGCTCTGGCTCAGGTGGTGGCGATTCCGGGTGCGGGACTTGAGGGTGACCGGTACGCGCTGAAGCTTGGCACGTTCTACAAGCCCAAGCCGGATTACGAACTCACGCTGATTGAGGCGGAAGCGATTGAGGCGCTGCGGCGGGATTATCAGGTCGAGCTTGCTGCCGGCAATGCTCGCCGCAACATTGTGACTCGCAACGTACCGCTGAATCATCTGGTGGGCAAGGAGTTTGCTATCGGCGATGTGCGCATTCGTGGCATTCGCCTGTGCGAACCTTGCGATCACTTGCAGAGAATAACGGGGAAGCCGGTGCTCACGGGCCTGCTGCACCGTGGGGGATTGCGGGCTCAGATTCTGACGCCAGGCACGATTCGCGTCGGCGACGTGGTTAGCTTCATTACGTAGAGACGCGGCTTGCCGCGTCTCAGCACTTGCTCAGAGAAAGCAGGGCGCTCAAGAACTCGTGTTGCGCGGCCGCAGTCCTCAGCGGCACGTACGGCACGACTTGAAGTTGTGCCCTTCCCAAGACCCGCGTGAATCAAACATAAGAAGAAATTCTCACCGGAGAGGAGGCCTCTCGATGCCACGCTTTACATCTCGCACTCTTATCGCTCTTGCGTTCGCCCTGGTGATTTGGGCCTCTGCCTTTGCCGGCATTCGCGCTGGCCTGCACGCTTATTCGCCCGCGAATCTCGCCATCCTGCGTTTTCTGGTTGCGTCGCTGGTGCTCGCCCTCTACGCCGGGATCGCACACTTTCGCCGTCCGGAGTTGCGCGACATTCCCGGGCTGGTCCTGACCGGCGCCATCGGGATCACCTTTTACAACCTGGCACTTAATTACGGAGAGACGCGCGTGACTGCGGGTGCAGCCAGCATGCTGATTGCCTCCACGCCGATCTGGACGGCTCTCGCGGCTCGACTATGGCTGCACGAGAAACTGACTGCGATCGGATGGTGCGGAGTGCTCGTGAGCTTCGCGGGAGTCGCGCTGATTGCCAGCGGAGAAGGCGAGGGCATCCGCCTCTCGCCGCAAGCGCTCATCATTCTTGCCGCCGCGATAACGTCCGCGCTTTACATGATTCTGCAGAAGCACTATCTGGGCAGGTACAGCGCGCTGGAATTTACCGCGTACGCGATCTGGTTCGGAACCGCGCTGATGCTGCCCTTCGGCAGTGGTCTAGTGCAAACGCTGCGCGCCGCTCCCACCTCGGCGACGCTGGCGGTCATTTATCTGGGCATATTTCCGGGAGCGCTCGCCTATGTCGCTTGGGCCTACGTGCTTTCGCACGGCGCCGCCGGACGCACTGCGACGCTGCTCTACGTGATTCCGATCGTGGCCATTGGCATTGCATGGATCTGGCTGGGCGAGGTGCCGAAGCTGATCTCTCTGGCCGGCGGCGCGGTCGCGCTTGGCGGCGTGGTGCTCGTGAACACGGTTGGAAAAAAGAACGTGGGCAAAGGGAAGCCAATCGAAGCGGTCTCCTTGCTTGTGTCGGAGTCGTGAGCTGAAGTCGCGGCCAGCGGTCAGCCAACGCTCAGCAAAAGAGCGAGCGGCGAATTGTACCGGATGCGCAGTGATGAGGATCACATAACGCGCGGGCTGGTCCAAGCTAGGGTGAGAATGGAGTTTCCCATGTTCGCCGGACGCCTGACGCAGGTCACCCTACGCGCACTGGACTGGCTGGCCGCAAAAACGCTTTTGCCGGAGGACATGCCAGCGCACCAACGTACCGGCCGACGCGGCGAGGAGGACGCTTATTTCTACCTTCGCCGGCGGGGCTACACCATCATCGCCCGCAACTACCGCTCCCCGCATCATCGCGGCGAACTCGATCTCGTCGGCTGGGATCAGGACGTCCTGTGTTTTATCGAAGTGAAAACTCGGACGAGGCGTGACCTCAAGCCCGCCGAAGCCGCCGTAGATCGCGATAAACAAAGGGAGTTATCGCTGGTCGCCCGCGACTTTCTGGGCCAGATGTCCCCTTCGTGCCAGTGGCGGTTCGACGTGCTCGCCGTATACTGTGAGCGCGGCCACAGCCGACCCTCATTCGAGCTGTTTCAAAATGCGTTTCCCGTATCGTACAATCGTAGGTTTGCAGACTTAACTGAAAGGATTTAGTACGTGCCTGAACTGAGAAAAGATCCCATCGTGGGCCGGTGGGTGATTATTTCCACGGATCGCGCCAAGCGGCCTAATGACTTTGTGCGCGAAGCTGTGAAGATCAAGGGCGGATTCTGTCCCTTCTGTTATGGCAATGAAAGCAAGACCCCGCCGGAGATCCTGGCGTATCGGCCAAACGCTAGCGGCAATACTCCTCAGAAAGACAGTCCGGGTTGGACGATCCGGGTCGTTCCGAACAAGTTCCCGGCACTCGGCATTGAAGGCAATTTGAACAAGCAGGCCGAGGGCATGTTTGACAAGATGAATGGCATCGGCGCCCACGAAGTCGTCATCGAAACGCCCGACCACAACGCCACCCTGGCCTCGCTTCCCCCGAAAAGAATCGAAGACGTTCTATGGGCCTTCCGCGATCGCATTCTCGATTTGAAGAAAGATCGGCGTTTCAAGTACATTCTGATCTTCAAGAACCACGGAGAGGCAGCCGGCGCCTCGCTCGAGCACGCCCACTCGCAGTTGATCGCATTGCCGATTGTGCCCATTTACGTGGTGGAGGAACTGCAGGGAGCCAAGCAGTATTACATCTACAAAGAGCGCTGCGTCTTCTGCGACGCCATCCGGCAGGAAAGCGAGAGCGGCATCCGAGTCGTGGCTGAGAACGAAGATTTTCTGACTCTCGCCCCGTATGCTCCGCGGTTTCCCTTTGAAACCTGGATCCTCCCCAAGCGCCACGAGTCTGCCTTCGAGAACTCGTCGTCGCACATGTTCGAAAATCTCTCGAGAGCGCTCAAGTTGCTGCTGATGAAAGCGGACCGCGTGCTCGACAATCCACCGTACAACCTGGTAGTGCACACGTCGCCGGCGCAGGATCCGACCAACGAATACTACCACTGGCACATCGAATTCATGCCCAAACTGACCAAGACGGCGGGATTTGAATGGGGAACCGGTTTCTACATCAATCCCACACCGCCCGAAGAGGCGGCGAAATTTTTGCGCGAGGCGAGCGTGGAGGATGCGGCTCCCAGTGTGGTGGCCGTCCGCTGATTTTTCGCGTTGCGGGAACGGCTGAGTCTATCCCTGGGTTCGGTCGAGAAACTCCGAATGCCATGCCATCTGGATCGCTTCCAGCTTGGCTTCGCTCGACTTCGTGGGGTCGTCTTTGAAGTCGGGGAGCGCGATGACATATTTGTGCAGGTCGGTGAAACGGACCGCGAGCGGGTCGAGTTCCGGATGGGTTTCAGAGAGCAGAATTCCGATGTCTTCAGAATCGCTCCAGGTGAGTTCTTTTGGCATGAATGGCTCCAAAGGCAGGTTTCAAAGTGCAAGGTTTCAAGGTTTCAGAGTTTCAAAGATTTGTTACAGGTGCGGCTCGCCCAGCTTTTGTTGGCTTCTTTGAAACCTTGAAACTTTGAAACTTGGCCTTAATGCTCTTCCGAAACGTAATTCCGGTTCCACGCCGGAATCTCTACTACCACTTTGCCCGGTTTCTTGATCACAGTCTGGCATCCGAGGCGCGAGTTTAGCTGAAGATCGGCGGCCATGTCGAGCTTGTCGGCTTCGTCGTCTTCCATCTCCGAGATCAGGTCCGCGCCTTCTTTCACCCAAATGTGGCAGGTCGTGCAGGCGCAGTTTCCTCCGCACGCATGATCGAGATGAATGCCGAAGTTCAACGCCACATCGAGCATCGACTCTTCCTTGCCGTGGTCTTTGTAAGGCAGCTTGCCGTGTTCGAAGGTCACCGTCTTGCCCTCGGGAAGAAAGGTAACCTGAACCGTGTTTTCATCGGGAGCATCCACTGTGGTTGTTCCAGTTCCCTGCGTTTTTTCTTCAGACATGTAAGAACCCCATAAGAACCCAGGTCTCAAAGTTTCAAGGTTTCAGGGTTTCAAAGTTTGCGAGCGGGGTTTCACATTGAAACCTTGAAACTCTGAGACCTTGAAACCTTGCTTTTATTCAAATTCCGCCTTCGCCACCGGATGGCCGGCCTGCGGCCCTTCCGCCAGATCGGTGTCGTCCATGGTCCTTCCCTTGAGCGCGGTCGAGACAGCAGTATCCATCATTAATTCCGCCAAATGCATCGTGGCCTCGTTGAGCGTGTCGATGCCCGCGCGGATCGCGTGATAGTCATCGCCATCCTTTACCGCAACCAGGGCTTTCTCCAGCGTCTCGACATTGCGGTGTTCCTCGTTTGTGAGTTCCTGCCAGGCATGATTGTTCTTCGCTTTCCCGAGCGCCGTCAGGATCGTGTCGGCTTCGCGTCGCGCTTCAATGACCTGTCGCTGCCGGAAATCCTCTTCCGCGCAGTCGAACGATTCGAGCAGCATGTTCTCGACCTGCTCGTCGGTGAGTCCGTAACTGGGCTGGACGTCGATTTCAGCCTCTTGTCCGCTGCGCTGCTCGCGCGCCGAGACGCGCAAAATGCCGTTGGCATCGATCAGAAACTTCACTTCAATCCGCGGCAGGCCGGCGGGCATGGGTGGAACGCCCTTCAGATCGAATCGCGCCAGCGACCGGCAATCCCGTGCCAGTTCGCGTTCGCCTTGCAGCACGTGAATCGCGACGTTGGTCTGGCCATCCACCTGAGTGGTGTAGTACTGCGTTGCCGAAGCCGGCACCGTCGAGTTGCGCAGGATGACTTTATCGGTCACGCCGCCCGCCACTTCGATTCCCAGAGAAAGCGGAGTGACGTCGAGTAACAGCATCTCTTTCGTGATTTCGGAGCCGCCGCCCAGAATATTCGCCTGCACGGCCGCGCCGAGCGCAACCACTTCGTCCGGATTCAAATCGGTGTGCGGCATGCGTGCAAACAGATCCTGAACCAACCGCCGCACCTTTGGAATGCGCGTGGAGCCCCCGACCAGCACGACTTCGTCGATTTGTTCTGGCTTCAAGCCTGCGTCTTTAAGTGCTTGCTTGCAGGGACCGACCGTGCGGTCCATGATCGGCTGGATCATCTGCTCGAAAACTTCGAGCGAAATCTCGCGCTGATACTTTTTTCCACCGGGCAAATCGACATCGACCTTCGCCGTGGGCTGCGACGAAAGAGCAATCTTGGCCTCAATCATGGCCTGGCGGATGCGCTGCACCGCTGCGCCGCTGCGCCGCACATCGATCCCGAGTCCGAGCTCGCCGCGAATGTCGTCGAGCGCGATCGCGATCAGCAGATTGTCGATATCGTCTCCGCCCAGGTGGGTGTCGCCGTTGGTCGAAATCACCTCGAAAATGCCGTCGTGCAGCTTGAGAATCGAGATGTCGAACGTCCCGCCGCCCAGATCGTAAACCGCAACAATGCCGTTCTTCTTCTTGTCCAGACCATACGCGAGCGAAGCTGCCGTCGGCTCGTTGACCAGCCGCAAAACGTTCAGCCCGGCAATGCGGCCGGCGTCTTTTGTCGCTTGCCGCTGCGCGTCATTGAAGTATGCCGGGACGGTGATGACTGCCTGGGTTACGGGCGCACCGAAGAACCGCTCGGCATTGCGCTTCAGTTGGCGCAGCACCTGCGCCGAAATCTCAGGTGGAGTGTAGGTCCGCTCACCAATCTTGATGCGCAGAACTTCTCCCGGCTGAAGATCTTCCGCCAACCGGAACGGAAACAGCTTCAGCTCGTCCCGTATATCCTCGAGGCCGCGCCCCATCAGACGCTTGACCGAGTAAACCGCGCGCTCCGGCGTTTCGATCAGATACCGGCGCGCGGCGTTGCCCACTACGATCTGGTTCTTTTCGTCGAGCGCCACCACCGAAGGCACAAGGTTCAGCCCGTCCTCTCCGGGGATGACGACAGGGGAATCCCCCTGCATGTAGGCCACGAGCGAGTTCGTGGTGCCGAGATCGATGCCGACGATGTGATCAGAAGACATTTTGTAATTTTGTAATCGGGCAATTTGGCAATTCGAAGGCCTTCGGTTGCCGCGGGTTGTAAATTACAGAATTACCCGATTACCAAATTACAAAATACTATTCCAGTGCCTCATTCACGTCCCGTACCAGGTTCCGGACGTAATTCCTGCGGTTCAGCACATCCAGCATCCCGTCGAGGATTTTCCGCTGGTCTTCTTCGGTTCCGTTGTCCACGGATTTGTCCCAGTTGTTCCACTCGGTCTTCAGCTCGTTGAACAGTGCTTCGTATTTTTCGTCCAGCGAAAGTTTGGCCTTGCCGATTTCCTCAAGTAAAGCGGGGTCGTCTTCCCCCATCTTTTTCTGGACTCGCAGTTCTTCCAAGTGCAGGTTGAGTTCGAAGACTTCCTCCAAAAGATCGGGGGGAACGACTTGCTTCTTCAATTCCCCGGTGGCGCGAGCCTTTTCCGTCGCCTGTTTCGATTGCTCTTCCAGTTCGACGCCTTCGAGGCGCAACAGGTACTCCGTGCGCTTGATCGGATCTTTCAGCGTGCGGTAGGCGTCGTTGAGCATGGAACTTTGTTCCAGGCTCCAGGTACGTTCGCGATCGTCAGCCTGCCCGAATACGTCAGGATGGAGGCGGCGACTCAGCGCGTAGAACTCTTTTTCCAGTTCGGCCGTGTCCAGGTTGAGCTTGCGGGGAAATCCGAAAAAGGTGAAATAGTCCACCGGGACTGGCGGCTGCACTTTGCCACACGAACTGCAGAAGTGCACCGCGCGCATCGTGCCACACGACCAGCAACGTGGGGTTGCCTCCGCAGGCGAGCGTCCGGGAATGATCAGCGACGATTTGGATTCTGAATTTGCCATACAAAATTTAAGGCGAGCGCTCGGCCCGCCCTCACCATCCTCGTCACACTTCCATTACGAGAAAGAACTCCCGCAACCGCAGGACTTGGTCGAGTTCGGATTCACGAACACGAATCCCTGCTGCATCAGGGTTTCCTGATAATCGAGAGTCATCCCGTGCAGATAGATGAAGGACTTCGGGTCCACAAAAACCCGCACATCTCCGAACTGAAACACACGGTCGCGGTCGCGCGGTTGCGTATCGAACCGTATGTTGTAAGTCAGCCCCGAGCATCCGCCGCCCTGCACGCCCAAACGAAGCCCACCCTGCTCCGGCGAAACGTTTTCTTTCACCATCGCTGAGCGAATCCTCTTGAGCGCGTTGTCGGTCACCTGAATGCCCTTGGCCGGAGGCGTGGGCATGGGTTTGACTGCCTGATCTTTGACTGCTTGATCCATGATTTGATTGTAGAAGCTTCGAGCCACGAGGCGCGAGCTGAATTCGACGCGGCTTGCCGCGTCTCCGGAGACGGGGCAAGCCCCGTCTCTACAGGAACTGAGCTACTGTGCCGCCCGCATTTCCGCGGGCTTCGCGGCTTCCTGCTTCTTTTTCCAGTCGCCGATCGCGGCTCGGATCGCATCCTCGGCCAGCACCGAGCAGTGAATTTTCACCGGCGGCAGAGCCAGTTCCTTCACGATCTCGGTGTTCTTGATCTCGAGGGCTTGGTCAACCGTCTTGCCCTTGACCCACTCGGTTGCGAGCGAAGACGACGCAATCGCCGAGCCACAGCCGAAGGTCTTAAACTTGGCGTCTTCGATGATGTTGGTCTGCGGGTTGACCTTGATCTGCAGCTTCATCACATCGCCGCACTCGGGCGCGCCGACCAGGCCGGTGCCCACATCGGCATCCTTCTTGTCCATTGAGCCCACGTTGCGTGGATTGTTGTAGTGGTCGATTACTTTATCGCTGTATGACATTTTCCCTCACCCCTTAGATTCAGGTTTCAAAGTTTCAACGTTTCAACGACATCCCCAACAAGTTGCCAGAGTTCCAGGTTGGTACCTTGAAACCTTGAAACTCTGAAACCTTGCTTCTAGTGGGCTTCCGCCGCCCACTTCACGCTCTTCAAGTCCACACCCTCTTTCGCCATTTCGTAGAGTGGCGAGAGTTCGCGCAGACGCAGTACCGTCTCGACTACGCGGTCGGCCACGTAATCGATCTCGGCCTCGGTGTTGAATCGCCCGATGCCGAAGCGGATCGAGCTGTGCGCCAGATCGTCGCCCGTGCCGAGCGCCTTCAATACATAAGACGGCTCAAGTGTCGCCGAGGTGCATGCCGATCCGCTCGAAACCGCGATGTCGTTGATGCCCATCAGCAGAGACTCGCCTTCGACATAGGCAAAGCTGATATTCAGATTGCCGGGCAGGCGATGTTCCATGGAGCCATTGATATACACCTCGTCAAGCCGGCTCATGATGCTGTCTTTCAGCCGGTTTCGCAAGCCCGCCATTTTGCAGGATTCCTGTGGCATTTCTTCCTGCGCGATGGCGCAAGCCTTCCCGAGGCCGGCGATGCCGGGAACGTTGAGCGTTCCGGAGCGCATTCCGCGCTCGTGCCCGCCGCCGTCAATCAGCGGCACCAACTGCACGCGGGGATTCTTGCGACGCACATAAAGCGCGCCCGCGCCCTTCGGCCCGTAGAGCTTGTGTCCGGTGATGGACGCGACATCGATGTACATTTTGTTCACGTCCACCGGCACTTTACCAATCGCCTGCACGGCGTCGGTGTGGAAGATCACGCCGCGTTCGCGGCACAGTTTGCCGATTTCCGCGATCGGTTGCAGTACACCGATCTCGTTGTTCGCCGCCATGATCGTGACCAGAATCGTCTTGTCGTCGATGGCACGCTTCAGGTCATCGAGGTCAACCAACCCGTCTTTCTGCACCGGCAGATAGGTGACGCGAAAGCCAAACTTCTCCAGATGCTTGCAAGTGTCGAGCACCGCTTTGTGTTCGGTGACCGCNGTNATGATNTGGTTGCCCTTCTCGCGGTACATNTCCGCCACGCCCTTGATNGCGAGGTTGTCGCTTTCGGTGGCGCCCGAGGTGAAGATGATNTCTTTNGCGGTCGCGCCGATCAGCNNNGCGATACGCTCGCGCGACAANTCGACCGCTTCTTCCGCCACCCATCCAAACGGGTGATTGCGGCTGGCGGCGTTGCCGAACTTCTCCATGAAGTAGGGCAGCATTTCTTCGAGAACCCGCGGATCCATCGGCGTGGTCGCGTGATTATCCATGTAAATGGGCAGCTTGATCCCGTGGGGAGCCGCGTGCTGGTTGGTCAGGGTCGCCTTGTTGCCATTCGTACTCATGATCACCTTTCTCCTTAAAAGCCTTAACTCGCGGGCGAAATGTAGATCGCCCGCCCCTAAAGGGGCATCTGATATCTAACCATTTGCGGCATCGCTAAAGCGATGCCCTGATACGAAACTCGATTTCTTCAGCAGCCTTGCTAACTACGAAATCGTTACCAACTCCGCCGGCTTCTTGGTCTCCAGTTGCTTGACATGGATGACTTCCGGCTCTTCCTTCATTTGCGAAATCATGATGTTCTTCAGCACCTGCTCGATGCTTTCATTCACTTTCCGCAGCGGCTCGCGAATCGTGCAGCGATCGCTCTGGCCGCATTCACCGCGAACGGTTACGCACGACGTAATGAACAGCGGCCCGTCAATGGCCTTGATCACTTCGAACGCTGAAATCGTCTTCGGATCCCGCGTCAGCGTGTAACCGCCGTTCATGCCATGCTGAGAGCGCACCAAACCGACCTTGGCCAGCCGTTGCAGGATCTTCGCCAGCGCTTCCTGCGGGATGCCATAGGCCTCGGCAACATCCTTGGCGCTGCACGCGCCATGGTCAGCGTGCTCGGCCAGATGTTTCATGGCCATGAGGCCATAGTCCGCTTTTTTGGTCAGTTTCAGCATGCCACGAATGCCGACCTTTATAGTCGGATTTAATTCCGACTGTTTCGGTCGCACTTTGATTCTAACCTCAGCGACGACTTCGCGCAAGGCCGATCAGGCGCCGCCGTGATTTTGTGATCGAACGGTAAGTTTGAGCAGGTAAACGGTTTAGGGGTTGGGTCGTTCCCCTGGGTTATGGTGCAGTTCGTGGCGGGTTTCAGCTATCTCTAATTTCTGCCGTGCGGCCGGGTTTCAACCCCTGCAGCACCAGCGCACAGATTTCGTCGGCGAAGCTTTCGTCGAGCTTGTCGTGCCGGATCAAAAAGCGCATGTAAATCGGTCCGTAGAGCGAGTCGAGGACGAGGTCGAGGTCGAGGTCGACGGGTAGTTCGCCGCGGTCGATGCCGCGCTGCAGAGTTTGATAGGCCTGTCTACGTCTGGGCCACAGAAATCTTTCGCGAAAGGCCTCGATTAGCTCCGGATCCGATTGCCCTCCGGCGAGCAGCGCCGCCACAACCTTGCCGCGCCTCGACCGGAAGATGCGAATCAGCCGTCTCATCTGCAGGCTCATGTCCGTTTGCACGGAGCCGGTATTCGGGAAGCGGAGTTCGTCGTCGGCGCTGACGGAGAAGGCGTCGGCGACCAGGGCGGCCTTGGTCGGCCACCAACGGTAGACAGTTGTCTTGCCCACATTGGCGTCGGCGGCGATAGCCTCAATGCTCAGTTCCGGGAATCCACCTGACTGCTTGAGCAGCTTCAGGGTGCTGCGCAGGATCGACTGACGCGATTCCTCACTGCGTGGCCGCCCGGGCGGGCGCCTCCCTCCGGTTCCGTTGCTTCCGTTGCGTCTGTTCTGAGCCCCGGCGCTCCGGGTATGATTTTGAGCCATGGCTGAAGTCTAATATAATATAAATCCGAAACGTACTGTTTCGAATCTTATTTGGAAGTCCACAGGCCAGTGTGGGGCCGCGGCTTCGGCAGTATTGGTTTCCGCTAGTATCGGGTTCAGCATTACCAGTTTTTCGTCAGTCCTATGTGGATAGTCGCATTAGCGCTTCGCCGGCCTTACACGTTCGTGGTGATGGCACTGCTCATCATCATTCTTACGCCGATCACGATCCTGCGCACCCCGGTCGACATTTTCCCCGACATCAACATTCCCGTGGTCAGCGTGGTGTGGAACTATGACGGTATGTCGCCGAGTGAGATGGCGGACCGGATCGTAACCAACTCCGAGCGGGGATTGACGGTCACCGTCAACGACATCGAGCATCAGGAGTCGCAGTCGCTGAACGGAAAAGCCGTGATCAAGATCTTCTTCCGGCCTGGTGTCAACATTTCCATGGCTGTGACGCAAGTGACGGCGATGTGCCAGACCGTGCTGCGCGGACTGCCGCCGGGCACGACCCCGCCGTTGGTCATTACTTACTCGGCATCCACGACGCCGGTGGTGCAACTGGGCTTGAGCAGCAAGACGCTGCCGGAACAGCAGGTGTTCGATCTGGGGCAGAATTTTCTGCGTACGCAGTTGACCACGGTCCAAGGCGCGGCCACTCCGTTTCCTTACGGTGGCAAGCCGCGCCAGGTGCAGGTGGACCTCGATTCCGCCAAGCTCCAAGCCTACGGTTTGGCGCCCATCGATATCGTCAACGCGGTGTCCGCGCAGAACTTGATTCTGCCGGCAGGCACGACCAAGATCGGGCCGACCGAGTACTACGTGGAGATGAACGGCACGCCGGCGACCATCGCCGAACTCAACGATCTGCCGGTGAAGACCTCGAACTCGTCCACGCTTTACCTGCGCGATGTGGCGCACGTGCGGGACGGATTTGCGGTGCAAACCAACATCGTGCGGCAGGACGGCGTGCGCGGCGTGCTGATGTCGATCTATAAGCTAGGCGGCTCTTCTACCCTGGCCGTCGTCGATGGCATAAAGGCGATGGTGCCGCTGGCGGCACAGTCGCTGCCGCGCGACCTTAATATCAAGGCTCTGTTCGATCAGTCGTTGTTCGCGCGCGCGTCGATTCAGGGAGTTGTGCGTGAAGGCCTAACCGCCGCCTGTCTTACCGCCGTGATGATCCTGATCTTCCTGGGTGATTGGCGTCCGACTTTGATCATCGCGGTCTCGATTCCCTTGTCCATTTTCGTCTCCGTAATTCTGCTGAGCGCGCTCGGCGAGACCATCAACATTATGACCCTGGGAGGACTGGCGCTGGCCGTCGGCATCCTGGTGGACGATGCGACGGTGGAGATCGAAAACATCGAGCGCAATCTGGCCATGGGCAAGGAGATGAAGAAGGCCATCCTCGACGGTGCGCAACAAGTCGCGGTGCCCGCGTTCGTATCGACGCTGAGTATCTGCATTGTGTTTGTGCCGATGTTTTTTCTGACCGGAGTCGCAAAGTTTCTTTTCGTTCCGCTGGCGGAAGCGGTGAGCTTTGCCATGCTGGCGTCGTACCTGCTGTCGCGGACCCTGATCCCGACGATGGTGATGTTTATCATGCGCGGGCATGAGCACCGCGTCGCCGAGCCGAAAAGCTTCCTGGGAAAATCGCAGCGCGGATTCGAGCGCTGGTTTGAAAGATTCCGGGGCGGCTATCGGGAACTGCTGGAAACCACGCTCGAACACCGGAAATTATTCTGCCTCGGCTTTGCGGCTTTCTGTTTCTTGTCGCTGGGGCTGGTGTTCTTTCTGGGGCGGGACTTCTTTCCGCAGGTGGATGCCGGCCTGATCCGTCTGCACTTTCGTGCCCGTCCCGGCCTGCGCGTGGAAGAGACCGCGCGTCTGTGTGATGCAGTGGAGCGGGTGCTGCGCAGCGAGATTCCGAAGGAAGAACTGCAGACGATGCTGGACAACATCGGCGTCCCCTACTCCGGCATCAATCTCTCCTACGCCAGTTCGGGCGTGATTGGGACGAGCGATGCGGAGATTCTGATTTCGCTGAATCCGGAACACCATCATCCGACGTCGCAGTACGTGCGCCGGTTGCGTCGCGAACTGCCATCGCGTTTTCCGGGCGTGGAGTTCTTCTTCCAGCCCGCCGATATCGTGTCGCAAATTCTCAATTTTGG
>JGI12270J11330_10000947_pt1 | contig 21855 bp, 18 predicted proteins | sample PeaSoiMetSII2010_FD_11330 | JGI IMG/M metagenome (IMG submission 11330)
TGGACGGCACCACGATCACGGTAAAGTCGGTGGCCGCGGGATCGTAGGTAATCGGGTCATCTCACCATCGGGTCATCGGGTGATCGAAAATCCACGTCCTCACTGGTTTTTCGATGATCCGATGGCCCGATCACACGATGACCCGATTTGTGTTAATTCTGGTTCGGATTATCGTCCCGGCGCTTTAGCGTTGGGCGATCGTCGTCGTCGCCGCTCTTGTCCGTCCCACTGGGCTTGTCGCTGGTTGAGGTGCGGCGCAGGCTGGGCTTGCTCCCATCCTTCTCTTCGATGATCTTGTGCCGGTTCTCAATCGTGGCCAGCCGCGCTTTCACGTCGTCAAACTCAGATGTGGAAACGATGTATTGCGGGCGCGCCGGAAGAATGGTCGCGATCTCCTTTTGCGACGCCGCAATGCGGTCGGGCGTCTGCGGGTGCGAAGCGAAGGCCTTGGCGATCGTGCCCGGCTTCTTCTTCTCTTTCGCTTGAATTTTTTCGAAGAAACTGATGAAAGCCTGCGGATCGTATCCCGTCTTATACATATATTGCAGGCCGAGATAGTCCGCTTCCGCTTCGAAATTGCGCTGGAACTTCATGAACGTGAGCGGCAAGCCCAGGCCGGCTGCTTCGTAGATTCCGTAGCCGATGCCGCCCCCAATGAAGATCAGAGGAATCGTGCCGATGTTCGCCCACTGCAGGCGCGTCATCTGGCGGGTCCCGTGGCGCGCGGCAACGTGCGAGATCTCATGCGCCATTACGCCGGCCAGTTCGGCCTCTTCGTCAGCCGCCAGAATCAGGCCGGTGTTTACGTAGAAAAACCCACCGGGGAGCGCGAACGCATTCACTTCGTCGGAGTCGATCACCTTGATGCTGAACGGCACCTGCGCGTCTGAATTGCGCACCAGATTCTGGCCGATGCGATTCACGTACTCGTTAACCACGGGGTCCTGAACCAGCTTCACGCTATTCTCGACCTGCATCGCGTACTGCTTGCCCATCCTGATTTCGGTTTCGAGCGAGTACCAGTTGCCCAAACCGCGCCCGCCGATCTTGCGGTTGCCGATGGCGTCTACATCATCCTCTTTGCCGTCGTGCTTGACCTTGCTGTCGGGGGGCTCCTGGATGGGAGGCGGCCCGCTAGGAGCCGAGTCGCTGCCGCTGCTGCTGCTCGAAGAAGAGTCCGCGGGCGGAGCCGGGGCCGAACTGGGGGTTGCCGATGGATCCTGCGGTGGAGCTGGCGTTGATCCAGCCGTTGAGCCACTCGAGGGCTGCGTGCTCTGAGGCTGCGCCGTCTGATCTTTTGATGCTTGCGGCTGCGAGGCTTGTGGCTGCGCGCTTGGAGTCTGGGAAGTTTGATCCTGCGCCAGCGCGGGCAACGCCATCAGCGCTAGTAAACTCAGGGAGATCAGCGATTTACGGAACGACATTTCGACACCCCGCGGAAACCCAGTCGGCTGACAAGATTATACCCCCGATAGCAAGTCGGTGGGAGCAGAGTTTCCCACCTAGTTGGACGCAGTCTCGCGCCGGAAAGTTACCCGTTATTTTCAGAGAATGTGGCGGCTGAGTACTTTTCGGACCCGCCTGCGCCTAGCAGTCCGAGGTGCAAGTACGGGTCGTATCAGCGAATGCCTTCAAGGCATGCCGAAAAGGCTGCGTTAGAAGAGCGCCTTTAGGCGCTAAGGCCGGCGAGCGGAGTTTCACCACGAGCTCCCATGGTTCTTTTCAAGGCCGCCTGAGCAAGCTGTCTTTCCGTTTTCCTCCTCGCTGGTGTACTATGGCGCGTTTTGGGGAAGGCGGAACGTGCATGTTGAATCGTCGCAGCTTTCTATCCTCGTCTTTCGCTTCATCCCTAGCAGTAGGCGCCGGCCTTTCCTGGCGCGGAAATTTGTGGGCGCAACTAGAGTCGCTGCCGTCGAAGCTGCCCGAGCGCTCCCTGTTCGACCAGAACGAAGACGCCTACTGGCGCGAGCTGCGTAAGCAATTCCTGATTCCGGCGGACGAAATCTACCTGAATAACGGCACCGTAGGGTCGAGCCCCGCGCCCGTGCTGCGTGCGGTGTTTGCAGGCTATGAGGCGTGCGAAAAGCTGAACGAGGCCGATCCCGAGGACTATCCCATCTGGGGATATGCGTCGTGGAACCAGTTTCGCGATCCGCTGGTGGCGTTTGTAGGCTGCAACCGCGACGAGATCGCGCTTCTGCGAAATGCCACCGAGGCCAACAGCTACATTGCGAACGGCATCGATCTGAAGCCCGACGATGAAGTGCTCATGACCGACCAGGAGCATCCCGGCGGCGAGCACCCGTGGAATTTGCGGGCGAAGCGCTACGGGATCGTGGTCAAGAAGATCACGCTGCCAAGGCCGGTAGAAAATTCTGCGCAGGTGTTGAACCTATTCAGCGACGCCATCACTCCGCGCACCCGAGTCTTGTTCTTCAGCCACATCACTACGTTTTCCGGAGTGGTGCTGCCGGCCAAGGAACTTTGTGCGCTGGCCCGGAGCAAAGGAATTATTTCCGCAGTCGATGGAGCGCACGTTCCCGGAATGATGCGGCTGAACCTGCACGAGTTGGGCTGCGACCTGTATTCCTCAAGCCCGCACAAGTGGCTGCAGGCGCCCAAAGGCTCGGGATTTCTCTTCGTGCGCGACGAAATGATCGACCGCCTGTGGAACACGATCGCGACCGAAGGCTGGGACGACGTAAAAATCCGCGCCGAACGATTCCAGCGCATCGGCAGCTCGAACGTCCCCGCACTGTGGGGACTGCGCGCCTCGGTTCAGCTAGCCAACGACATCGGCATGGACCGGATCGAACGCCGCCACCGCCAGCTCTGCGACTACATTCTGGCGGCCATGGTCAACCGCAGCGCGGTGTCGTGGACTTCTCCGGATGCTTCGATGCGCTGCGCGATAGCAACCGTAAATGTGCCGCCGCTCGTCCGCATGGATCTGGAGCACTGGCTGTGGAAAGAAAAGAAAATTCGCATCCGCGGAGCCGAACCGCACAAGCTGCGCCTATCCACCCCTTACTACCTGTCGAAGCAAGATATCGACCGTTTCCTGGACGCGTTCGACGAGTACCGCAAGACGAAGAGTGCGTGACCTCACGGGCTTTTGATTATTAATCAAGAGGGAGGCAAAGGAATGGCTCCGAGGGTGCTTGTCGTGGACGTGGGTGGAACTCATGTGAAGATTCTGGCAACCGGTCACAAGACGCTGCGGAAAATCGACTCGGGACCGAAGATGACCGCCCGCATGATGTGCAACTGGGTGAGAAGGGCAACCAGCGACTGGCCGTATGACGTCGCAGCGATTGGGTATCCCGGCCCGGTTGTGCACGGCAGGCCCGTCTGCGAACCGTACAATTTGGGCAAAGGGTGGGTGGGATTTGATTACGGTAAGGCGCTGGGCTGTCCGGTCAAGCTGGTTAACGATGCTGCCATGCAGGCGATCGGTTCGTACCAGGGAGGCCGTATGCTATTTCTCGGACTCGGCACGGGACTCGGATCGGCAATGATTGTAGATGGCCTTGTAGAACCGATGGAGCTGGCGCATCTGCTGTACAGGAATGGAAAAACCTACGAAGACTACCTCGGCCTGAAGGGTCTCGAACGCATGGGCAAAAAGAAATGGCGCAGTTACGTTGCTCGCGTCGTGGAAGAACTCCAGACGGCCCTGGCCGCGGACTACGTCGTGCTGGGCGGAGGTAACGCGAAGAAAATCAAAACCCTGCCGCCGAAAGCACGTTTAGGAAAAAATGAGAACGCATTCCTTGGTGGCTACCGCTTATGGATGGCGAAACAAGGTAAAGTCCGCAGTGTTCTCGCCGAGTAAATACAAAGGCCAATCAACGTCTCTTTGCTGATCCGCAACCGCCCAGGTAGTTTCTCCGTCGAGCGCCTTATGGATTTTCTTACCGCTCTGGGGCAAGACGTCGAGATTTCGGTGAGGCCGGCTCGCAAGGATAAGGACCACGGCGAAGTGTCCGTCGTCGCATAATCGAATGGCCAACACGACTTTGGCACGCAATCATCACTAAACCACTGTGCGCGCCATCACAGACTCTCAACCCCGTCCCGCGGGATAATGTCCTTTGATTGGGGCAGCCAGAAGGGTGCCCGTCTCCCAAGACGGCCTCGAAGCTGCCCCAAAGCCATTTTCAGCGCTGTCTTGGAGCTAAGTCCTTATTCCGGAATACTTTGACATAAGTGCTTTAAATTCAAAGACCGAGTGAAAAATTTCCTCCTAACCCCATGATTCCAATAGATAGGGGGGGAGGGGGGTACCGGTACCAAGTAGTAACTAAGGCGACCCAAAACAGGAAGGGCACCGCCCAACGATCGGTTTTGCTGAGAGCCGAGAGCTGAGAGCCGCCCTACGTCCACCGAAACCAGCGCAGCGCCAGAATGAACGAAACCCCGCCCCAAACCGCAAGCACCAGCAGCCGCCCCGATTGTGAGCTCAGAGTCGCGCCTTCTAAGATCGTGGCTCGCAGTGCGTCGTTGAGCGCGGTTAGCGGGAGCGCTTTGATGAAGGGATGGGCTATGACGGGAAATCTATCGTAGGAAAAGAAGACGCCGGAAAAGATCCACATCGGCATCATGACCACGTTGATGAGGCCGGAAACGGTTTCGATCTTCTGCGCGCGGCAGGCGGTTAGCAGGCCGACGCCGCCGAAGGCTACCGCTCCGAGCGAACCGAGCAGGATGACGGAGAGGATCGATCCCTGCACTCGCATGTGAAAAACCAGTACGCCGAAGCCTAAGAGCAGTCCGACTTCGATCACCATCAGGATCAAACGGCTGCTGGTTAAGGCTAGAAGGAAATCGCTGCGGCGCATGGGCGTGGCTACGAAGCGCTTCAGCAGTTTGCGCTGGCGCATTTCTACCAGCGCGAAACCCACTCCCCACATGCCGGAGTTCATGAGGTTCATTCCCAGCAGTCCGGGAATCAGGAAGTCGATGTAGCGGGAACCGGGTTCGCTGGAGGATTGGGAGGACGTGGCGAGCGCATCTTTGCGTCCGGCGGCGGATTGGAGCGCAGCGTCGATTTCGGCGCGGGAGAGCACGCTCTCCGGGCGAGCGGGATCGTAATAGTAAGTGTAACCGCCGTCGGGATTGGCCTCGATCGCCAGATCGTATTTGCCGAAGTGAAAGCCCTTCAGCGCGGTAGCGCGATCAAGCACGCTGGCTCGAACGGTGGAATGGGCGGACGAGCTTTGGAGCATGGCTAGCGTTTTCTGCGCGCCAGCGCCCTCGATCACGACGACCGACGTGATGTCCGCGGGCTTGTTGCGAAAGGCGATGCCCAAGCCCGCCGCTAGCAGTAGCGGAAAGATGAAGACCCAGAATACGACTTCAGGCTCGCGTTTAAGTTCGAGTATGCGTGCCCACAGCAGATGACGGTAGCCAGACCAACGGCCATTGTGGCGTGCGGGTTGAATGGACTGCGGCTGCTGATTCTGGTCAGCGTTGAGCGCGGGCGCGTTGGTTTCTGTGGTTGCCATTCAGTCTTCTCGCAGGTGACGGCCGGTGAGGAGCACGAAGACATCTTCGAGGCTGGCCTGGCGCGTGCTGAGGTGTTCGAGTTGATGGCCGTGGTTTGTTACCGCGTCCAGAAGAGCGGGGATAGTGAGGTGCGGCTCGCGGACACTTAGGCAGACGGTCGAATCCTCGCGACGCACGGACTCTACGCTGGGCAGAGACCGCCAGCGGTCGAGGTTGTCATTGTAGAGACTATCGTTGTCGGCGTTTCCGTTCTTACTCACCTGGAACTCGACCACGTGATGGCCNCCCAGGCGGTCGATAAGGTCGGAGGGAGTGCCTTCGGCGATGATCTCGCCGTGATCGACGATGGCGAGGCGGTCGCAGAGGCGTTCGGCCTCGTCCATGTAGTGCGTGGTAAGCAGGACAGTGCCACCTTTCCTCTGGAAGACGCGGACGATGTCCCAGAGCTGGCGGCGGCTTTGGGGATCGAGTCCGGTGGTGGGCTCGTCGAGAAAAAGGATGCGCGGATTACCGACCAGAGCGGTGGCGACGGCCAGCCGTTGCTTCTGGCCGCCAGAAAGTTTGCCGACCCAGGCGTCGGATTTCTCCGTGAGCTGGAGTTCTTCGAGGATGTCGGCGGCTGGGCGCGGTTCGCTATAGAAGCTGGCGAAGAGTTCGATGGTTTCGCGGACGTTTAGTTTTTCTGACAGGCGCGTTTCCTGGAGCGAGATCCCGATCCACTCGCGCAACTGGCGCGAGTTGTCGTTCCAGGTGTGGCCGAAGATGCGGACTTCTCCGGACGTGGGTTCGAGCAGGCCCTCGAGGATTTCGATGGTGGTGGTCTTCCCTGCTCCGTTCGGACCGAGAAGGCCAAAACATTCGCCGGCCTCAATGCGCAGACTGAGGCCGCGGACGGCTTCGACTTTGCCGTCGTAGGTCTTGCGCAGGCTGGTGCACTCGATCGGAGAACCCACGAGCAGATTGTAGCCTAGCTCGCCGCTGCGGCGGAGCTTCGTTCCGCTGGACAGCTGACCACCCCAGCCCGCGAAAAGCGCGCGGTCTGGGGCCCCGACGAGGGCGGCTGTCCCTACGTGATTGGTTTAACGGCGACGCACCGGCGTGGGCATCGGGAGGTTGCCTTTTGCATCCTGCCAAAGGATTGCGTTTAGCTTTTTCGCGTCGGCCGCATCGGGCCGGGAAAAATTCATCAGCGACGATTCCTTCGCGCCCGCAGCTTTCCTCTCGTTCATCTGATAGATGAGGCCGCTGCGCAGATTCTTGCCGTCGGCCTGGTAAGGTGGCTGCGTTCCCGGACCTGAGAACAGCGGTGTCATGAGTGGGGCGTGCGCGTCGAACAGGTTCATCGGGGGAAGGCCGAGTAGAACCTCCATGGAGTGGATCATGCTCACGGTCGTGTAGAAGTGATGATCGACAAACGTTTGCGGCGTGTGCGGCGCATACTTGCTGATGACCAAGGCAGTGGATCGATGCGCGTCGATGTGATCGGCGCCGTCCTGCGCGTCGTCTTCGAGGACGAAGATGGCGGTGTCGTCCCAGTAGGGGCTGTGGGAAACGGCGTCGACGACGCGACCGAGCGCGAGGTCGTTATCGGCGACCGAAGCCTGCGGCGTGGGCTTACCGGGACGCGTGCCTCCGGTGTGGTCGTCGGGCAGGTAGAGCAGCGTGAACTGCGGAAGTTCTTTGGCGCTTCCCTTCGCTTTCACGAACTCGTCGAACTCGCGGAGGAACTCGTCGGCGCGGAGTTGGTCGGGATAGTCGGTTTCGAAATCTGGAAAGAGCGGATCGTAGTGATCGCGCAGCGCGGCTTTCGTGGGACGCATGCGCTTCATCTGCGGCACCGCCCACGGCCACGGACTCGGCCCGCCGCGCGGGTTGCCGACGTTCGGCGGCAGAGGCTCTCCTTTTTTGATTTCGGCCACTGGGCACGTTGCGGAACTGGGAGACGGCGTGCCCTGCTTCGGTGATTCTGCCTTTTCACTCTTGCACCACACGGCGGCGATGAATTCACCGTAGATGCGATAGGTGAGACCGCGGCGGGCGAGGTTGTCCCAGAGGAACCCGGTGGCGGGGTCATCGACGTCGGGGATTCCCTGCTCAAGCGGAAGTTCTTCGGCGACGCTGCCGCCGGAATCGTAGGTTCGCTCCTTGCTGCGATAGTCGATCGGCCACGTCTTTTCGTTGTAGTCGGAGGTGATGGCGGCGGTGGACCAGAGGTGGCCGTCGCCGGAAACTTCTCCGCTGTCGTAGAAATTGTCTAGCACTCCGAACTGCAGCGCGAGCTTGTGCTGGTTGGGCGTGATGTCAGTGCCATACATGGTCAGCGATGCGTCGCCGTCCCCTGCGGGCAGGTCACCGAAGATCTGATCGTAGGTGCGGTTCTCTTTCAGAACGTAGATCACGTGGCGGATGGGATTGCTTCCACCGGCGAACGTAAACTTTCCGCCGTCGGAGCGGAGAAGATTGTCTTCTTCTACCTCTTGCGTATAAGCGGCGAGATTCTTGTCGATGTCGGCGAGGTGGAAGCGCGCGATTGAACCGCCAATCAGAGTTGGAATGTAGGGATGATCTTTTCTTTTGCGCTCACCCTTCAGCGTGCCCTGCATGTTGTTGGGGCCGCTGCTTTGTCCTTTGGCGGTGGCGATGAGCAGGTCGTTGCCCGCGATGGCGAGGGCGCTGGGATACCATTCGGTGGGGATGAAACCGGGGGGATTGTCGAACTCTAGCTGTGCAACGATATCGTGTCCAGTCAGTTTTGGAAAATCCTTGATTTCGAATACCACAATCGCGTCGAGCGACGCACTGGCCGCATAAAGATGCTTACCATCGGGAGAGAGGGCGATTGCCTGCAGGACGGACCCGGGGTCCTTGAGACTGGTGCGATAGCGCTGTAGGGGTAAGCCGGAGCTCAGATCGATTGCCGCCACCATGTCGGCGTTGGCGAGAGCTACGTAGAGCGTCTCCTCATTCGGACTCAAGAGCATCGCTGTCGGATGCGAACTGGGAGCGTTGGGGTCGTCCTGTTCCCGCAGATCAGCAAACCAGCGCGACACCTTGCCTGTCTCAAGATTCAATTCCGCTACCGCAGCGCTGTTCCACAGACTACACCACGCTTTGGTTCCGGCTTTGTTGGCGACCACCGTATACGGGTAGGCGCTGGGGATGTAGCGGCTGCGGCTTAGGTCGAATGACTTCTGTATCTGCCCGGAATTGACGTCGAGAAGAACTACATTGTCCGAAAGATTATTGGCGACGAGCAGGCGGTCTCCCGTGGAGCGTTGCAAAACGGCCAGTCCCGCGGGATATGGGAGCGCGGTTCCGGCGGGAGTCTTGCGCAGGCCGAACGCGACTTCTCTCCCTTCGGCTATGGGCTGGGGCGCGATCTTGATGAAGCGCTCGGGAGTGACTTGTCCGGCTGCGAGTTTGTACACCGCGATGCCGTTGCCCGTGCTCGTCGGCTTCTCGCCGGGGGGGTCGGTGATCGAGCCCATCGAGGCATAGAGATGCTCGCCGTCGCTCGAGAACGCGAGTCCGATGAAATAGCTTTGGTGGGTGGAATACTCGTCGCTCAGGCGGTCGTCGGGAAAATCGTGCAGCTGATTATTGCTGAGATCGAGAATGGCGATGGACTGGCGCGCACCTGTCTCCTGTGTGCCGTATCCCTGATTGAGCAGCGCCGCATAGTGGCCGTCGGGGCTGAGCGCGATGGTCGCGGGAAAGCTGTTGGTGCGGGCGAGGTAGCCAGGGACGGGGAGCGTCAGGGTCTTGCTGGTCGGAAGATTGATGCGGCGCGAGCGGTCGGCGGCGCGTGCGACCACGAACACGGCAAGCAACGTGGAAAGAGTGAGGAGAGAGACGACAGCGAGCTTTTTCACGAGCGGAGGCATCGGGAGGGTTGTACCATCCGCACGAAGAGTCCGGCAAGTCGGTAAGGTGTTGAACGCCCAAATGCCTGGAGATCCGCGGCCTAGCACTGTTTGAGTGCAACTGAGTCGTCGGGCTTCTTGTTACGAGTAGAACCCCATGAGCTGGTACATTTTCTTGCAATGCGGAATGAAAAGCTGCAAGAGAAACATACGCTTGCTCGCGGTCCAGAATCTTGCCGCTCGGATGGCTGGATTGATTTCTAAAAGTTCGGATGATCGAAAGGATTCCCGCAAAGCTCGGCGATGCTCACTACTTAGTCCCCACCAGATGCGCCTCGGCAATCGGCTCTCCCGAGCGAGATTTTTTCACGCCGATCAGTTCCACTGCCTTCGCGGCGATGTGTTCGGCGGAGACATCGAACTCTTTGATTAACTCCCAGGGCGCGCCGGAGTCTCCGAAGCGGTCTTTTACTCCGATTGCGCTGGTGATGGTGGGGACGCCGTAGAGCGCGGGCGACTGGGTGATGGCGTTCGCGACTGGCCACGCCAGCGCGCCGATCTGGTGCTCTTCGGCTGTGAGGACGACGCTGGTGTCGCGGGCGGCGCGGACGATGGCCTCGGTGTCGAGCGGCTTGAGTGTGTGCAGGTTGAGGACGCGGGTTTCGTAGCCGAAGTCGGACTTCAGGATCCAGGCGGCTCTCATGGCTTCGGGCACCATGGGGCCGCACGCGATGATGGTCAGGTCTTCGCCTTCGTCGCTGTATTCGGACTCCAGTTTGGTCTCGAACGCTTCGATGAAGTTGGCGGCCTCTTTGCGCAGGCGAATCACGTTGGCCTTGCCGAAAACGAACGGAGTTTTTTCGTCGGTGACGATCGGCGTCGCTTCGCGGGCGAAGCGGATGTACTTCGGACCGACGTGCTTGAGCAGCAGGTAGTCGGTGGCTTTGCGGGTTTCAACCATGTCGCAGGGGACAACCACGTTCATGTTGGGCAATCCGCACATGGCGAACAGATCTTCGAGCGCCTGGTGGGTGGCGCCGTCGGGACCGACACTGACTCCGCCGTGGGCGCCGGCGATCAGGACGTTGAAGTTGCCATAGCAGATCGAGGTGCGGATCTGGTCGAGATTGCGCGCCGCGGCAAAGGTCGCGTAGGTGCCGAAGACGGGGAGCTTCCCTTCTTTGGCGAGACCGGCGGCGGCCGAAGTGGCGGACTGCTCGGCGATGCCCATGCTGATCCAGCGCTCCTTGCGCTCGGGCTTACCGGCATAGAATTCGCTGATGGTGATGGAGCCGGAGATGTCGAGTCCAAAACAGACCACGCGCGGATCGTCGCCATTGGCGGCGAGCGACTGGCCGAAGCCGAGGCGCGTGGGCTTCATCTGGGCCTTCATATTTTCGGCTGCGTTCCACCAGTAATTGCGGTGGAACTTGGGCATCTTGGCGTCGAGTTTGCGCTCGACTTCGGCTTGATATTGCTTGGCGTGGGCGAAGAGTTGCTCGACGGGGATCTGGCCTTCAAGGCCGAGTTCCTTCAAGGCTTTGTTTAACTCTTCGAGGTTGGGCGCTTTGCCGTGCCATCCGGCAACATTTTCCATGAAGCTGACGCCTCTGCCTTTGACGGTGTCGGCGATGATGACGGTGGGCTTGCCGGAGCCGGCTTTCGCTTTGGCATTCTCCAGCGCTTCGACGACCCGCTTCATGTCGTGTCCGTCGATGGTGAGGACTTCCCATCCGAAGGCGCGATATTTTTCTTCGAGGGGCTCGACGTTCATGACGTCTTTCACCCAGCCGTCGATCTGCAGGCGGTTGCGGTCGACGATGCCGATCAGGTTATCGAGCTTGAAGTGGCCCGCTTCCATCGCGGCCTCCCAGATCTGGCCTTCCTGCTGCTCGCCGTCTCCCATGATGCAGAAGACGCGGTGATTTTTCTTGTCTAACTTGGCGGCGAGCGCGACGCCGACGGCAATGCTCAGGCCCTGGCCGAGCGATCCGGTGGAGACTTCAACGCCGGGCAGCTTGAGCCAGTGCGGATGCCCCTGATAGGGCGAATAGAGCTTGCGCAGGAGCGCGACGTCTTCTTTCGGGCAGAAGCCGGCGAAGGCGAGGCCGAGGTAAAGGCTGGGCGCCTTATGTCCAGTCGACCAGATGATGCGATCGCGATCGGGCCAGTTGGGATTTTTGGGATCGTGGTCGGCGACGCGAAGGTAGAGCGCGGCAGTGATGTCCATGATCGAGAGCGTGCCGCCAGCGTGCCCGGACGTGGCTGCGCACAAGGCGGCGAGGTCGTAGCCGCGCATCAGGTTGGCCTGTTGTTTCAACTCGTCAATGCTGTAGGAACGCAGGACTTCGCCGGTGGTCGAATTCTGAATAGACATGGGGTTGCTCCTTCGCGGACGCCGCGCATTAGGCAGGGCAGGAAACGGCGCATAGGCTTACAAAATGAGCGTAGCTGGCGCTGTCGCAGCGATCAGTGAGGAGGATCACAGCTGGGGGTGACGCCGGGTACAAACGCCTTCACGCCGGGCGGGGATGCTTCGCGCTCGAAGTCGGGAGAAAGTCACAGCGGCAGGGCGCTCGGAAAGCGGGCTTGGAAGTCGAGGAGACCGACCCATTCCGGAGTAATTGTGATCCGCACCATCTCTTGAATCATGGAACCCATTTGCTTGACCCATGCCTTTCCCTGTTCGCTTCCGAAATAGCGCTCGGCAGCTACGGCATATTCGGGAACAATGCCTTTCACGGTTTCAAGCCGCGCCGTACCGCGCACCAGCAGCACCTTGTGGGGGAAGGTGTTGTCGTCAATCGTAAGGGCCACCTTGGGATTCTTCGCGAGCGCCTTCAGCTTGGGTGCCTTCGGTGGAGTCGCCAGCACAAACTCCCGCTCATTCCAATGGAACCAGATTGGTACGACCCGGGGGGTGCCGTCGGTCCAGACGTAGGCCAAACGCGCCGGAATTCTTGACTGCAATAATTCCCTCGAGGCTGGGTGCTGCAAGAGTTGGAGTTCTCCTTGCTTCACTGGCATGATTCACGCTCCCTCGGACTTACCGCGCCGATTTGAAGATCGCGAACACCGCGCCTTGCGGATCGGCGACGACCGACATGCGGCCGACTCCTTCCATCGTCATGGGCGCGAGATAGAGATTGGCGCCCATCTGTTTAGCCTTTGATGCAAGGGCATCCACGTCATCGACCAGGAAGTAGGCTAACCAGTGCGGCGGCACCCCGGGCTGGCGATGGGCTGCCGGGGGAACGCCTCCGATGAAATGCTCGCCGTTCTTGATATGCAGGTAGCCGGAAGGATCTTTAGGGTCGGCGGTCACCTGCCATCCGAAAAGGCCGGAGTAAAAGTCGGAGGCGCGTTTTGCGTCGGGCGTGCTCAGATCGGCCCAGCAGAGCGTGCCGGCCACGTGCGCGATTCCGATCCCGGTGTTCTTGTTTGCCCGCCAGACGCAGAAAACCGCGCCGGTGGGATCCTGGATGACCGCCATGCGGCCGGCATCCATGACGTCGAAAGCTGGGGCAAGAATCGTGCCGCCCAACTGCTGCGCTTTGGTGACGGCGGCGTCGACATTATCGACCGCAATGTAAATCATCCAGTGCGGAGGAACGCCTTGCGATCGCTCCTCGGGGCGCAGCGTGCATCCGGCGGCGGCTTCGCGGCCCTGGAGGTTGAATATGGTGTAAAAGTCATTGGGCCCCATTGGCATGTCTTGAGGCGCCCAGCCGAACAGAGTGCCGTAGAAACTCTTGGCGGCAGTTTGGTCGGTGGTGTGGAGTTCAATCCAGCAGAAGGAGCCGGCGGGATGCTGATCGATGTTTGTCATAGCGGCAAGAGTTTACACCAATTCTGTGCGGTGGGTTGTCAACGGGACATGAAAGCACAAAGCATCGAAGTGCGGAGATCGCGAGGTTTTCGTTGAAGCACCTCCAGCGGTACTTGAATGAGTTCTCGTTCTGGTTCAATAATTCAGAAGGCCGCCGGCCGGCTCCAAGCGAATATTGACGCAGGAGTCAGTTTGCGTGCAGCGCGGATGACGCCTTTAATCTCAGTGATTTTGGCCAATAGCGACATCATTGCTCACTCTCGCTCTTTGGATGGCGAGTGGTCGCGTCTTCAGCAGCTATGGCTGGATGGTGCCTTATTTGTTTGCGGTCTCCGTTCTCCTTTACGTGCTGGCTGCGATACTCGCGGCGATTCACTGGAGGCGAGAGCGTAAGAAGTATGCGTCGGTGTCACCTCCGCCAGCGACACAGCCCATCAGCATTTCTTTGTCTAATATCGGTAACCCGGTAGTTAGCCAGGAACAGCACGCATTGGCCGAGAAACCACAACGCACCAGCGCACAACAGCACCACTATGAAACCGCCCAAAAAGCACTGCAAAAGCTTGGGCCGAACGCCGTAATTGCCCTTCGCCATCTGAAAACACATAGAACGCTAATTTTTGGGATGTATGATCCGCTTCTTCCCGCCGGGATGAACCATGAGCAAGCGATGAGCACCTATCAAAGCTGCGCTGCGGAGGGACTCGTGACCCAACGAGACGCCCTAAAGCCAGGAACCGCAGAAAGGACGTTTGAGATTGCTCCAACGATGAATGAGGTTTTGGATGAACTGCTTTACGGGACTAGCGATGCTAGCAAGCCGATGCCTCAGAGATCGACCAATGTCACCAAAAGGGATTGGATCGGGGAGTGGGGTGAAAGCAAACGAGAGTTTACCGAATTGGAAAATTCTGATGTGTTCGCCGAGTTTTTTCAAGGAAACTGGGCGATTCGTAGTGACCACAATCCCTTAGCTCGGGATCAGGTGGAGGCTGCGTGTGAACTAGCGGGAAGTCGATTATTCAACTCTCCCGGCATAACCTTGTCCGAGACGGTGCAATCCCAGAAAGAACATTGGAAACGATGGCTTTACTATCTAAAAGAAACCCAGGGGCTAAACCGTAGAATCTGTGATTTGGGCTCGGATAATAGCGGATACATTGAACGTCTGGCGCAACAATCGGCCTTAGCCTGCACAAAGTGCGCTGCAAAAGCGTTCAATTAGGCACCTGCTTCTGCGGCGGGATTAACTCTCCGGTTTCCTCTTGGTGGCCTTCACGTCTTCCAGCTTCACGGGCTTGGATTAGCGCAGGTTCTTCCCCACCCAGTCTTCGATCCGCAGCAGCGCGGTGACCAGGTTCTCCAGCGAGTTGGCGACGCTGAAGCGGAGATAGCCTTCTCCGTATTCGCCGAAGGCGGTGCCGGAGAGGCAGGCTACGCCGGCTTGTTCGAGCAGGGCGTCGGCCAGTTTCTTGGAAGGCCAGCCGGTCTTCGTAATGTTGGGGAAGGTGTAGAACGCGCCTTTGGGCATGCGGCAGGAGAAGCCCTTAATCTTGTTCAATCCGGCTACGAAGACGTCGCGGCGGTGCTTGAACTCGGCGTTCATTTTGTCGACGGAGGACTGATCGCCGCGCAGCGCTGCAATTCCGGCAACCTGCGTGAAGCTGGCGGTGCAGGAAATCGAGTTCGTATTGAGCCGTGCGATGTGCGTGGCCAGGTCGGGACGCATTACGCCGTAGCCCATGCGCCATCCGGTCATGGCGTAAGTTTTCGAGAAGCCGTCGAGGACAATCGTGCGATCCTTGAAGCCGGGGACGCTCATGATGGAGAAATCTTCGCCTTCGTAGATGAGGCGGCTGTAGATTTCGTCCGAAAGAATCATGATGTTGCGGTCGCCGATGGCGTCGGCGATTTCGAGAATGTCTTTTTTGGTAAGCACGCCGCCGGTCGGGTTGTGCGGCGAGTTCAGAATGATCAACTTGGTGCGATCGGTAATCAGCGAGGCCAGTTCTTTGACGTCGACGGAAAAGTCGCGCTCTTCGCGCAGCGGAATTGGGATTGCCCGTCCGCCGACATAGTTGATCATGGACTCGTAGATGGGGAAGCCGGGATTGGGATAAATGACTTCGTCTCCCTCATCAACTAATGCCAGGATAGTAAAGAAAATAATTGGCTTGCCCCCCGGAACAACAACAACTTCCTCGCTCGAAACCGGGACATTGCGGGTGCGGCTGACATACTCGGCAATGGTCTGGCGGAGATCCGGCAGACCGGCGGCGGGGCCGTAGTGGGTCCATCCCATGTGGAGCGCGTCGACGCCGGCCTGGATGACATTGGCGGGCGTATCGAAGTCGGGTTCGCCAATTTCCAGATGAATGATCTCTTTGCCCTGTTTTTCGAGCGCGCGGGCGCGGTTCAGGACTTCAAAGGCGGTTTCGGTGCCGAGCCTCGACATCCGACCGGCAAGACGCAATTCGAGTTGAGTTGTGGTTGGCATGGTGGCGGAAGAATTATAGCGCTTTGATGATGAGAAAACCTCTGTGGACCCCTGTGTTCTCTGTGGTAGCAGGCTTTAAAGCTTAACAACAGGGGGAACAGCGGTTCACAGGGGAAAACTTTATTCTGAGATGGTGCTCTCTTCGCTCTGCGCCCGCAGGACGCGATCGACGGAATACGGAGCGCGCTGGGCGGGCTCGTGGTAATGGCGCACCTGCATTTCTCCGAGCAGGCCGACTGCGAGCATGTTCAGGCCCGCCAGCAACAGGACGGCTGAGAACAGCATCAGAGGGCCGTGCTGGTACATGATGTCGGTGTGGTGCAAGATTTTCTGCAGGACGAGCCAGAAGGAAACGGCGCTGCCCGCAAAAATGCTGAACATCCCCACCGTGCCGAAGAAGTGCAAGGGGCGGGAAAGATACTTGAGCAGGAAGCGGATGGTGATGAGGTCGAAGAAGACGCGGAAGGTGCGAGAGATTCCGTAATGCGAAGCCCCGCGCTCGCGGTTCACGTTCTTGATGGGAACCTCGACGATCGACGCTCCGTACCACGACGCCAGTGCAGGGATGAAGCGGTGAAGCTCTCCGTAGAGCGGAACCTGCCCCAGGATTTCGCGGCGGTAGGCTTTAAAAGTAGTTCCGAAGTCGTGGATGTCGACCCCGCTCAACTTGGCCATGAGCCAGTTGGCGCACCGCGAAGGCATGCGGCGCAGCCAGAAATTGTCGACGCGATTCTTGCGCCAGCCGCTGACGATATCGTAGCCCTCGGCAATTTTTTCGAGGAACAAAGGAATGTCGGCAGGATCGTGCTGCAAGTCGCCATCCATGGCGATGATGTATTCGCCGCGGGCGTGGTCAAACCCGGCAGCGAGGCCGGCAGTCTGACCAAAATTACGGCGCAGCTTCACGACGGTCACGCGGCTGTCGACAGCGGCAATCTCACGCAGCAAGGGGAATGTACCGTCGATGGAGCCGTCATCGACCAGCACCATCTCGAAGGTCTCGCCGCTCGCTTCCATGACGGACTTAAGCCGCGCGTACAGGTCGGTGACGTTCTCCTGTTCGTTGTGGAGAGGGACTACGATTGAGTACTTAAGCACAGTGTTTTTAATTATACGGCAACGGGGCGTAGCTTTCGAAGTGGCTTCGCTGAGGCATGGCATCGGTCGGACTGACTTCCGTCTTAGGCGAGGAGGAGAGGCACCGAGTTGTGACACAGTCTCTGGTAGCCCCGGCAGGAATCGAACCTGCATAGTCAGTTTAGGAAACTGAAGTCCTATCCGTTGAACGACGGGGCCGCGCGGAATCAGGTTAGCAGGTTGCGAAACGGGTTGCCAAACCCCGCGCTACGTCTGAAGTCCGCCGCGAAATGCAGATCTCTCGCTCCCCCACCCCATCGCTCCAAAAGCGGGCGCGCTGGGGACCCCGGTCCGCTCGGGATGACAATCCATAACTCGGGATGACAATTCATAAAATATGTCACGCGTGCGCCGATCCGCCTCCGACGAAGTGGACGATCTCCAGCCGGTCTCCATCGTGCAATGGAGTCTGCGGCCATTGGTCGCGGGGCACGATCTCGCGGTTCAGTTCGATCGCTACGCGGTCCGGCTTCATGCCGAGCCCCTCGACGAGCGCGCCCAAAGTTTCGGCGGAGGAGACCTGGTTCTCGCCATTGATCGTGAGGTTCATCAGATCCTTTCTCGCATCCTACGGCCGCCGGGACCCTCGGGGGCTAAAGCCCACTTCTTCATTGGCTCTGGTCGGCGCGGCTGAACCCGCGCCCCTTCAAAATAAAGTCAAAGTCGGAGTTCTTTTGCAGCCTGTAAGGCCGTGCCCTTCCCTCTAACTGGCGGGGCGCAGTTGGAACTTGCGGGTGGCGGTTCGCCCGGCGAAACTCGCTTGCACGAGCACGGAGGAATCAGAGAGCGACTTTTCATCCACCTGAACGTTCATCTCGGCTTTGCCCTTGGCGTCGGTGAGAACCTGCGCGTAGTAGGGCGCGGCGTCGGGCCGGGCAAAGCGGAGTGTGAGGCGAGCGCCTTCGACCGTGGCGCCTCCGTCGGTGACTCGGATGTGCATCGTTAAAGCGCCCCTAGAATGCACGGACCCGGCATTGATCCACTCGAGATCAAGCTCTTTCACCGCCGCCAGTGTTTCCGGTGTATCCCGCTTGTCGAAGATGGAATCGAGCCTGCCGTCGCGGATGGCGTCGAGCACCTCGCGATGCAGCTCGCGCAGCATCTTCTCCCTATCCTGATCGTTGTCCTGAGAGCTGGCTCTTCCTTCCGTCGCGCTGGAGCCATAGGGGAGCGCGCGCTTGCCGATGCAGCGGCCCTGAACGAAGACTTGCGTCTGCAGCAACTGCTCGCCTTCGCGCGCTTCGCTCTGCACGTGGTAGACGGTGTCTTCGTGCCGAATGTCGGTATTAAAACCAAAGATCATGCGGTTCAGGCTTTCCCCGGTCCTGTCAAGACAGGCTCCGCCGGATGAAACTACTGTTAAAACGCGCACTTAGCTTGACACTTCCGCCAGCCAAAACTAAGCTGGAACGTTTACTGTTGCGCTTGGCGCAAATTATATATAGCTCCTCCTATGCCGGACAATTATTTCGCTCGCTACCTGCCCCTCCTGATGCATTTCGGCATCGCCACGGCCCTGGCGAGCGCGATTGTGATCCTTTCGTGGCTGATTGGCCAGCATAAAGCGGGTCGGGCAAAGATGTCGCCTTACGAGTGCGGGGTTCAGCCCATCGGCGACGCTCAGGGACGATTCTCCGTCAAGTTCTACCTGGTTGCCATGCTCTTTATATTGTTCGACGTGGAAGCCGTTTTCCTTTACCCCTGGGCGGTCATCCTGCGCGAACTGAAGATGTTTGGCTTCTGGGAGATGATGGTGTACATCGCGATCATACTGGTCGGCCTCTTCTATGTATGGAAAAAAGGCGTGCTCGACTGGGGTCTGACGGCCGCCAGGCGGAGAAATGTCTGATGCCGCTGGCTCCCCCAATCACCGATATCGAGCAGTTGAAGCCGCATCCCGCCTTAGCCCGCCTGGTGGAGTGGAACGCCTCTGTGGTGCAGGCGGTGAAATTCGATCGCGACGAGCTTACGATCTGGATCCAGAAGGACGCAATCCGCGAAACTTGCGCCATTTTGCGCGACTCTACAGATTGCCCATTCAATTATTTATGCGACCTCACCTGTGTGGACTGGTATCCCTCAGAGCCGCGGTTTGAGGTGGTTTACCATCTTCTCTCGATTCCGAAAAAAGAGCGGGTGCGCTTGAAAGTTCGCTTGGACGGCTCCAGTCCGGCCATCGAATCGGTCACGTCGGTTTGGCCCGCAGCCAATTTCTATGAGCGTGAGGTGTTCGATCTGTTTGGAGTGCGCTTCACCGGACATCCCAACCTGCAACGCATCATGATGCCTGATGACTGGGAAGGCCATCCGCTGCGGAAGGACTACCCGGTGGAAGGTTACCGGTAAAAGTAAGATATGAAGCAATTTCCCGCCACTGTCGCTCAGCCCGGCCAGAATCGGACGTCAGATGATCGCACCCTGGTCCTGAACATGGGGCCGCAACACCCCTCGACGCACGGGGTGCTGCGGTTGGTGCTGGAAATTGACGGGGAAACTGTGGTGCGGGTCAAGCCGGAGGTCGGCTTCCTGCACACTGGCATCGAGAAAACCTGCGAAGCCAAGTTCTACCAGCAAGTTGTGCCGCTAACGGATCGCATCGATTACCTCTGTCCCATGACCAACAATCTCGCCTACTGCCTGGCAGTGGAGAAGTTGCTGGGGCTGGAGATTCCTCCGAAGGCACAGTGGATGCGGGTTCTGATGAACGAGTTGACCCGCATCAATTCGCACTTGGTCTGGCTGGGAACGCACGCCATGGATCTCGGCGCAATGACGGTCTTTCTCTATTGCTTCCGCGAGCGCGAAGACGTTCTGCGCTTCTTCGAGATGGTCAGCGGGCAGCGGATGATGACGTCTTATTTCCGCATTGGCGGGTTGGCGCTCGAGCCACCGCTGGGCTTTTTCGAGAAGGTCAAGAAGTTCGCCGACCGCTTCCCCGGCAACGTGGATGAATATGAAGGCTTGCTGACCGGCAATCCGATTTTCATGATGCGCACCAAGGGCGTCGCCCGCCTGAGCGCGGAAGACGCGATTGCTCTGGGCGCATGCGGTCCAACGCTGCGCGGCAGCGGTGTCGACATTGACCTCCGCCGCGATGCTCCTTACACGGGCTACGAGAATTTCAAGTTCAACGTGCCGGTCCGCACCGAAGGGGACGTGTTTGCGCGATACGTTTGCCGCGTGCAGGAGTTGCGGGAATCGATTGGTATGGTGCAGCAGGCGCTGGCGGGAATGCCGGAAGGACCCATAAAAGCCGATGCGCCCAAGGTCGTGTTGCCCGACCGCGAAAAGATGAAGACCCAGATGGAAGCCCTCATCTACCACTTCAAGATCATCACCGAGGGCTTCGCGGTTCCGGCGGGCGAGGTTTACCAAGCGATAGAATCGCCGCGCGGCGAGATGGGGTACTACATCGTCAGCGACGGAACGGCTAAGCCGTATCGCGTGCACATGCGCGGACCGTCCTACGCGAATCTACAGGCGCTGGCCAAGATGTGCGAGGGAGGGCTTATTGCCGACGTGGTCGCGGCCATTGGAAGTATTGATGTGGTGCTGGGAGACATAGACCGGTAGGGATTTTGTAATTTGGCAATCGGGCAATTTTGTAATCTAAGAACCTCGCGGATTTAGGGTTTCAAATTACCAAATTACCCGATTACAAAATTACCAAATGGCTTTATGAAGTTTTCCGAGGAATTCGAAACTCGGTTTGCCGAGATGCTGACGCACTATCCGACCCGACGGTCGGCGCTGGTGCCTACGCTGCTCTACGCGCAAGATGAGGTCGGCAATCTGAGCGATGAGGTGATCGCGGAACTGGCTCAGCGACTGGACCTCACCGAACTGGAAGTCCGCAACGTGATCAGTTACTACTCGATGCTGACCACGAAACCGCGCGGGAAGTACACCGTGCAGGTGTGCACCAATATCGCGTGCATGCTCCGCGGTGGCGAGGAACTGCTTGACCACTGCAAGAAGAAGCTTGGCATCGGCCACAAAGGCACAACCCAAGATGGATTGTTCTCGCTGGAAGAAGTGGAATGCATTGGCGCGTGCAGTTGGGCTCCGGCAGCACAGGTGAATTACGACTTTCATGAGAACCTGACGAACGCGAAGATGGACGAGATTCTGGACGAGTATAAGAAGAAGGGAACGCAATAGGAATTTTGTAATTTGGTAATCGGGTAATTTTGTAATCTAGAATCGCGCGGATTTAGGTTTTCAGATTACCAGATTACCCGATTACAAAATTACCAAATGGCTTCTTTAGTTTCCCATCCCGACGAGGTACGCGTGATCTCGAAGCGCTTTGGACAGGGCGCTACGGATATCGATCGCTATCTCCAACTGGACGGCTACAAGGCCGTGCAGAAGGCGCTCGCCATGCAACCGGACGCCCTCATCAATGAGGTGAAGAACTCCGGCCTGCGCGGACGGGGCGGCGCCGGGTTCAGTGCGGGAATGAAGTGGTCGTTTGTGCCGAAGCAATCGGCCAAACCGAAATATGTGCTCTGCAACGGGGACGAGAGCGAGCCCGGCACCTGCAAAGACCGCCTGATTTTCGAACACGATCCGCACGCGGTGATTGAAGGTGTCATGATTGCCGCGCTCGCGGTCGGTTCTCATACCGGATACATCTACATCCGCGGCGAGTATCGCTACCTGTCGATCATCATGCAGAAGGCCATTAAAGATGCCTATGCCAAGGGTTTCCTCGGCAAAAACATCTTCGGCAGCGGATACGATCTGGACATTTATTGGCACGGTGGCGCGGGCGCCTACGAAGTTGGCGAAGAATCGGCGCTGATGGAGTCGCTCGAAGGCAAGCGCGGCATTCCGCGCATCCGTCCACCGTTTCCAGCCATTGTCGGCCTGTGGGGCGGCCCAACGGTCATTAATAATGCGGAGACGCTGGCCGCCGTGCCGCACATCATTTTGGGCGGCGCGGATTGGTACGCGAAGCTTGGCACGCCGAAGAATGGCGGAACGCGACTGTTTTGCCTCGCCGGAAATCTCAACAA
>JGI12270J11330_10000955_pt1 | contig 21755 bp, 25 predicted proteins | sample PeaSoiMetSII2010_FD_11330 | JGI IMG/M metagenome (IMG submission 11330)
ACTGTGCGGACACCGAAAGCTGCGGACTGCCACGCTTCTAACTAATCTAACATAAGTATCTGATTTCGTTGGTGCCCCAGGCCGGACTCGAACCAGCACGCCCTTGCAGGCAACAGATTTTGAGTCTGCCGCGTCTACCATTCCGCCACTGGGGCACGGCCGGGAACATGGTCTAACCGGCAAGCCCGGTCAACGGCGGGAGTGGCGGGAGCCGGTGGACAAAGACCTATGCCACGGCTAATCAGGTCCGATGCTGAGGGGCCTCTACGACAGGGTTATCGCGCTTGCCAAGGGCCGCCACGCGCTCACGGCGCTGGCTGCGGTTGCGTTCGCCGAGAGCTCCTTCTTTCCGGTTCCGCCCGACGTCGTGCTCGTGCCCATGGTGCTCGCCAATCCTCAGCGCGCGAGGACGTTCGCGCTCGTTTGCACCATCGCCTCGGTGCTGGGCGGCCTTTTGGGCTATGCCATCGGCGCGGCCCTCTACGACACGCTTGGAGCCTGGCTGATCAAGGCCTATGGCTATGGCGATAGCTTCGAAGCGTTTCGCGACGCTTATGCCAAATGGGGTGCCTGGATCATCCTGATCAAGGGGCTCACGCCGATCCCCTACAAGATCGTGACCATCGCCTCGGGCTTTGCCGGCTATAGCCTGCCGATGTTCGTCTTGCTGTCTTGCATCACGCGGGGCGCCCGTTTCTTCATCGAGGCCGAGCTGTTGCGCATTTATGGCGAGCCGATCCGCGATTTCATCGAGCGCCGCCTCACGCTCGTGACCACCGGCTTCCTCGCGGCCATCGTCGGCGGCTTCCTCATCGCCAAATATGCGTTCTGAGATGGCGCCCAAACGCTCCGATGTGGTCTCGTCCGACAAGTTTGCCGGCGAGCTCATGCTCGTCGCCGCCGTCCTCTTTTCGATCGCGTTCGCAACGATTCTGACGGCGCATATCTTCGAGCGCTATGGGGGCTATCTGCCCTGCCATCTCTGCCTGCAGGAGCGCTACGCCTATTACTTCGCGGTGCCGGCAAGCGGCGTTGCCTTTTTCACCGCCCGCGCGGAGTCCTTCGGCGTCACTCGCATCCTGCTGCTGGTCATCGCGCTTGGCTTCCTCATCAATGCCGGCCTCGGCGTCTATCACTCAGGCGTCGAATGGAAATGGTGGGCTGGACCCACCGAATGCTCTGGCGGCTCTGTCATCGAATGGGGGCCGGCCGGGCTTGCCCAGCAGCTCGGCACAACGAAAGTTATCGCCTGCGACGAGGCGCCGTGGCGCTTCCTCTGGCTCTCCTTCGCCGGATGGAACGCAGTGGTCTCGGCGTTGCTGGCCGGCCTCGCGGGGTGGGGTGCGGCTCAACGGCGCTGACTCCCCACACGCTACATCGTCATGCTTGGACGAAGACCCGGGCATCTAGGGTGACAGGCTCGGCGCAAGCTATCCTGGATTGCCGGGTCAAGCCCGGCAATGACGTGAAAGGGATGACTAGGGGTGAGGGTTTACGGATCGAGCTCGGTATCCCAATAGAGATAATCGAGCCAGCTCTCATGCAGATAGTTCGGCGGGAACAGCCGCCCATTGCGGTGGAGCTCGAACACCGTCGGCCGGTAGGGCTTCTGCGCCGGAAACATCTTGGCCTCGTTCGGCAGCTTGCCGCCCTTGCTTAGATTGCAGGGCGCGCAGGCCGCGACGACATTGTCCCAGCGCGTCAGGCCGCCGCGGGATCGCGGCACCAGATGATCGAAGGTCAGGTCCTGGCCCTCGCCGCAATATTGGCAGGTGAAGCGGTCGCGCAGGAACACATTGAACCGGGTGAAGGCGGGATAGAGCGCGGGACGGACATAGGTCTTGAGCGAGACCACGCTTGGCAGTTTCATCTCGAAACTGGGGGAGCGGACGCTTCTGTCATATTGGGAGACGATATTGACGCGGTCGAGGAAAACCGCCTTCACCGTGTCTTGCCAGCCCCAGAGGGAGAGAGGGTAATAGCTCAATGGCCGGTAGTCGGCGTTGAGCACGAGCGCGGGAAACGAGCTCGGCGAGGCGGATGCGGTGGCGACGTTCAAGGCGGTCAAATCCTTCAGCTCGCCCGTCGCACTCGGGTCACGCGGGGGCATACTATAGGGACGTGTCAGCTCTGTGAAGCACCCAAGATGCGGTAGATTCCGGGTGGAAAGGAGAGGTCATGACCGAACCGGAGAAGGCTCTCGGAGGCCGAATCATTGCCGGTCTGCGCTGCCGCGATGCGGCGACGGCCATTGAGACGGTATCTGATCGGCGAGCGCTATTGAACAGCAGCAGCTGCCGCGAAGGCCTGCTTCAGAAAGGCGCCACCGAGCTTCAGACCGGTCGGGTCGATGCCGTGGCCGAGCCCTTGGGCCACGTGCCATTCCACGGGTAGGCCTGCTTGTGCGAGCTGCTCACGCGCAATCATCATGGCATCGACTGGGATCACCTCATCCATGTCGCCATGCACGAGCAGGATCGCGGGTCCGGCGACCGGCCGCTCGGGCAGGGCCTCGACGCCGGCTAGCGCGCCGGAATAGCCGACGATGGCGGCGAGTGCCGGATTGCGCCTAAGCCCAACCGCGAGCGCCATCATCGTCCCTTGGCTGAAGCCCACCAGCGCGAGCGCCCTTGACGGAAGACGCAAGCGCTCGAGCTCCGCGTTGAGGAATGCATCGAGCACCGGCTCCGCTTGCGCCACGCCGCGCGCCATCTCGCCAGGATCGCGGAAGGTGAGGTCGAACCATTGCCGGCCCATCGGCGCCATGCCGCATGCTTCCGGCGCGTGGGGCGAGACGAAGGCGGCATGGGGGAGGGCGCTTGCCCATTCCCGCCCCAAGCCGATCAGATCGTTGCCGTCGGCGCCATAGCCATGCAGGAAGACCACGAGCTGTCGCGCCGGCCCGCCCGAGGCTGGCGCGAGGCGCGGTCCGTCGAGAAAGGGGCGTGCCATCACTACATTCGTCTCCTGCTTGCGGTGTCCTGACGCAGTTCGCTGGTCGGCGCAAGCGCGAGCCAACGGCAACAATAGCGGTCAGGCTGTCCGCGACGACGCTCCTTAGATTCGGCCCACGGCGTTCACTCGAACGCGCTGGCCCGCTGGTCCGAATGGTTCGCACCGAAGGCCACAACCTAAGGAGATTCGCACGAAGAAGCTCATCATCGCCCTCGCATTGGCCACCACCTTCGCGGCCCCCCCATGGCGCAGAATTTCACCAACGCATACTGCCAAACATGGCAGTAGGATCGTGTCCGGTTACCGCGCAAATTGCGTGACTAGGCAGGCACCCACGATCGTCATGCGGGTGCTTGCTTGACCACCTGAAAGGTCAGTCTGTCTCCTCCGCAACCGTGGCGTCACGGTCCGACATCCTCCTCGGGCAGCTTGTCGGGGGAATGGGCGTTGAGCTGGCCGTAATTCTCGATGCCGATGTCCTTGAGCAGGTTGAGCTGCGTCTCGAGATAATTGATGTGGCCCTCCTCGTCGGCAAGCAGCTCCTCGAACAGGTCCATGCTCACATAGTCTTCCTCTTTGCGGCAGCAAGCTCGCGCCTCCATGTAGAGGGCCCGCGCCCCGTACTCTGCCTTCAGGTCGCTTTCGAGTACCTCCTTGATGTTCTGTCCGATCATCAGCGGGTCGATGTGCTGCAGATTGGGGAAGCCCTCGAGGAAGATGATGCGCGTGATCAGCTTGTCGGCGTGATGCATCTCCTCGATGGATTCCTCACGCTCCTTCTTGGCAAGCCTGGTAAAGCCCCAATCGTCGAGCAGGCGGTAATGCAGCCAATATTGATTGACGGCGGTGAGCTCGCTGGTCAGCCCCTTGTTGAGATACTCGATGACCCGTGGATTTCCCTTCATGCGTCCGTCTCCTCTCAACCTCGATCTCGATCATGGCTTGTTCTGATGCGCGCGGCTAGGCCGTTTCCGCATAGGTAGAAGCACTTGCGGCTCAAGGCTCCTCCACTCCGCGTCGCGCGCCCGGGCCGGAAGCGCTCAGACCTTCCTCGTCATGGATGACCATAAGCTTGGAGACGAGCGGCAGGCAGCTGCCGCAGGAAGGCCGCTTGCCGAGATGGCGGTAGATCAGTCCTGGCGTCAGCACGACGAAAGGGTCCGCGGTGCGCAGGGCGTCGACAGCATCTTCCACGTCCTTGGCGGTGATGAGGTTGCAGGAGCAGACGATCATGCGGGCTCAGCGCTCGTCCTCGCGCGTCTTCCTGGTGAAGGGAGGGAATTCGTGGGCGCGGCCTTGGTGCGCCGGCGCAAGGCATAATAGGACCAGAGCAGTCGTGCGGCGACGCCGCGCCAAGGGCGCCAGGCTTCCGCAATCTCGTTCATCCGCAGAAGGTCCGGCCGCTCGTCGAGACCGAGCGCGTCCTTGACCGCATGTTGGAGCGCAAGATCCCCCGGTGACCAGGCGTCGGCCCGGGCCAAGGAGAACATGATGTAGATGTCGGCCGTCCAGGGACCGATGCCCTTGAGCGCGGTCAGCTCGGCATGGATAGTCTCGTCCGGGGCCTTGGCGAGAGCGTCAAGCCTCAGCGTGCCGTTGCTGATCACCTGAGCGGCGGTGCAAAGGGTGGTGATCTTGACGCGCGAAAGGCCGGCCCGGCGCAGATCCTCATCCGCGAGGGCGAGAAAATTTGCCGCGTCGAAGGGCCGCACGCCGGCTTGCAGCCGGCTCCAAATGGCATCGGCACTGGCAATCGAGAGCTGCTGACCGACGATGACGCAGGCGAGCCCCTCGAAGCCTTTGGGCCTCGCGCGAAGCGGCGGATCCCCGGCGACGGCGTGCACGTGCGCCAAATGCGGGCAGGCGCGGGTGAGCGCGGCCACACCTTCCCGAATATCGATCTCGCTTCCGATCCTGCGCATTGGCCTCTTGTAGCTGGTGGGCGCCTCAAAGCTAGACCTAGTCAGGTCAATTTAGCCGGTTTTTAAATGGTTCCTGCGAAAGTGGCGGCCCTTGGGGAAGCAGAATGGGCCGGATACATGCAACCGGAAGATTTCAGGCCGGACGCGCAGATAAGCCACGAGCTCCGCACCCCGATGGGCGCGGTCATCTCCATGTCGGAGCTGCTGCTGACAAGCCCGCTCGACGGCATGCAAAGGCGCTATGCCGAGACCCTGCAACAGTCGGCGCGCAGCCTGCTCACCGTGCTCAACGATATCCTCGATTTCTCCAAGCTTGAGGCCGGCCGATTCCAGCTCGAATACCCTGCCTTCGACCTGCATGACCTCGTCAAGAGCGCAGGCAGCGCCTTGCAGGCGCGAGCCGATGAGAAGACCCTACAGAGCGGGGTGCATATCGGCACGAGCTGCCCACGCTTCGTCAAGGGAGATGCGGGCCGCCTTCGCCAGATCCTCGCCAATCTGGTCAACAACGCGGTCAAGTTCACCCAGGAGGGCTCGGTGCATCTGCATGTCAACGCGAGAGAGAGCGACGACAAGCTCACGCTCCGTTTCGACGTCACGGATACCGGCATCGGTCTGAGCGAGGACCAGAAGGAGCGGCTATTCCAACCTTACGTGCAGGCCGATCGTGCCATGGCGAGCCAATATGGCGGCACTGGCCTCGGGCTTTCCATCGCGCGGCGGTTCGTCGAGCTGATGGGCGGCGAGATCGGCTGCGAGAGTATGCCCGGTCAAGGCAGCCTGTTTTGGTTCACCATTCCGGCCGAGCGTGCGATGCCGGCCGCGTACCAGGATCCTCAAAGCCCTGGCACCCTCTGCGGCCACGTCCTCGTGGTCGAGGACAATGCCGTGAACCGCATGCTGATCGGCGCCTATCTCGACGAGTTCGGCTTGACCTATGAAATTGTCGAAGGCGGCGCCGACTCGATCACGCGGCTTACGGCCAAAGCCTACGACCTCGTGCTCGTGGACATCAGATCTCGACGGCGTCGAGACGACCAAGCGCATTCGCAAGATGCACGGCGCCGCCGCCGAGGTGCCGATCGTCGCGCTGACCGCCCATGCGATGAAGGGCGATCGCGAAACCTATCTCGCCGCGGGCATGGATGGTTATGTCTCCAAGCCCATCCGCGGGCGCGAGCTCTTGGCGGCGCTTGCCCCCTATTTATCGCGCGAGGAAGAACGGGTTCATCCCAAACCAACTCGTCATGGCGGCGCAGTCCCGGGCAGCCACGGGTCTCTTGCGAGCTCTCAAAGTCGTGGATGGCCGGGCCAAGCCCGGCCATTCCTGTGTTGGTGATGACCGCGAGCGCTCTAGAGATTGTCCATCAGCACGCCGGCGACCAGGATCAAATAGGCGATCAGCAGAAGCCCTAGGCCGTAACTGGTGAAGAACGGCAACGGCACGATCATGCCGATAACGACCAGGATGGCGATGACAATGGAGACGAGGAAGGTCTCTCTCCGCGGTGCGCTTAAGTTGAAGTTCATGATGCCCCCTAATGGCATTGCTCGCCGCCTGACGCGGCAGGCGGCCGATTCGGCACTTTAGCCGGAAATGGGCAGGATGTGCCACGCAAGCCATCCGTGTCCCGCTGCGGGTGCCAGCAAATCCTCTGAAAGGGCCTATTTGCCGGGGCAGCCGGCGGAATCGCCCACGCGCGCCATGGGCTTGCCGTTGATGAAGACGCCCGAGGCGCCGGAGGCAATGCTCCCGCCGCACCCCGTGGCGCCCTGAACCGCGGCTGGCTTGCCGTTGATGAGGACATCCGGCGAGCCTTGGACGATAGTGCCCCCGGTGCCACCGGTCCCGCCGCAGCCCGCCGTGTCGCCTGCCCGTGCCGCTGCGTGGCCCTCCACCATGACGCTTTCGCTACCCGAGGTTATCGTACCTGAGCCGCAGCCTGGGTCAGCCGCCTCGGCGGGAAGAGGAGCAAGGGTAAGGGCTGCGCCGGCGAGCAGAGCTAAGCGCGTAAGCAGGCTCACGAGGTGACCCGCTCCCGGGCAAGCACCTTCGGCGGAGGCACCGCGAGCTCTTGCTCTTTCAGCTCGGCGGCCTTGCGGTCGACGAGCTTCACGATGCCGACCATGATGTCGTTGAGCTTGAAGTCCTTGGGCGTGTAGACGGCTGCGGCGCCGCACTGCTTCAAGACGTTCACGTCGTCGGCCGGGATGATGCCGCCGACCACGATCGGGACCTCGCCGAGCCCAGCCTCGCGCATGCGCTGCGCGACGTCGCGCACCAGCGCCACATGCGACCCGGACAGGATCGAGAGACCGAGCACATGCGCCTTCGCCTCACGCGCCTGGTCGACGATCTGGGCAGGTGTCAGCCTGATCCCGTCATAGACCACCTCCATGCCGCAATCCGTGGCGCGCACGGCAATCTGCTCGGCGCCGTTCGAATGTCCGTCGAGTCCCGGCTTGCCCACGACGAAGGTGAACCGCCGGCCGAGCTTCTCCGACGCATCGTCGACCAGGCGGCGCACCTCTTCCAGTCTCGCTGCGTCGGTCTGGTGGTGAGCGCCGATGCCGGTTGGCGCGCGATATTCGCCGAACACCTCGCGCAAGACCTGACCCCATTCGCCGGTGGTCACGCCCGACTTGGCGGCCGCAATCGACGGCTCCATGATATTGCGGCCATCCGCCGCCGCCGATTTGAGCTCGATCAGCGCCTGCCGCACGGCCTTGTCGTCGCGCCCCTGGCGCCAGGCTTGCAGCGCCGCGACCTGCTCGATCTCGACGCTTTCAGGCACGGTGAGAATGCCATCGCCGCCTGCGGACAGCGGCGAGGGCTCCGTCTCGGTATAAGCATTGACGCCGACCAGCACCTGCTCGCCCGTCTCGATCGCCGCGACGCGCGCGGCATTCACCTCGATCAGCGCTTGCTTCATATAGTCGATGCAGGCAACCGCACCGCCCATCGCCTCGATGCGGGCAAGCTCGGCGCGGGCTTGCCGCTTCAGCTCATCCACCTTCTGCTCGATGACCTCGGAGCCGTCGAAGATGTCGTCATAGTCGAGAAGGTCCGTCTCGTAGGCCAAGATCTGCTGGAGCCGGAGCGACCATTGCTGGTCCCACGGCCGCGGCAGGCCAAGCGCCTCGTTCCAGGCCGGGAGCTGCACGGCGCGGGCGCGCGCTTTCTTCGACAGCGTCACCGCGAGCATGGAGAGCAGGATGCGGTAGACGTTGTTCTCCGGCTGCTGCTCGGTGAGCCCAAGCGAATTGACCTGCACCCCGTAGCGGAAGCGCCGGAGCGCGGGATCGGTCACGCCATAGCGGGCTTCCGCAATCTCGTCCCACAGATCGACGAAGGCGCGCATCTTGCACATCTCGGTGATGAAGCGCACGCCGGCATTGACGAAGAAGCTGATGCGGCCGAGCAGATGCGGGAACTCTTCCGCCGAGACTTCGCCGGATCGCCTGACCTCGTCGAGCACCGCCTCGGCGGTGGCGAGAGCGAAGGCAAGCTCCTGCGTCGGCGTCGCGCCCGCCTCCTGCAAATGATAGGAGCAGATATTGGTCGGGTTCCATTTCGGCATCTCGCGCGCCGTATAGACGATCACGTCCTTGATCAGCCTGAGCGAGGGCGACGGCGGGAACACATAGGTGCCGCGCGACAGATATTCTTTCAAGATGTCGTTCTGCACGGTGCCGGTAAGCTTCGAGCGGGCCGCGCCCTGCTCGTCGGCGAGCGCGACATAGAGTGCGAGCAGCCAAGGCGCCGTAGCATTGATGGTCATCGAGGTGTTCATCTCGGCGAGCGGAATGCCCTGCATCAGCGCGCGCATGTCGCCGAGATGCGAGATGGGGACGCCCACCTTGCCGACCTCGCCGCGGGCGAGGGGATGATCGGAATCGTAGCCCGTCTGCGTCGGCAGATCGAAGGCGACCGAGAGCCCGGTCTGGCCCTTGGCCAGATTCTGTCGATAAAGCTCGTTCGAGGCCTTCGCCGTCGAATGTCCCGCATAGGTGCGGAACATCCAGGGTTTGTCGCGCCTTGCTTTTCCGCTCATGGGATCGCCGATCAGGTCTAATCGATCAAACATCGAAGCACGCCGGGGGCTTTAGGGCAACCGGAAGCCCTTGACTTGCGCCAAAGCGCTTTGGCGCTTCCGCGCGAGGGCATCGATTGGCACGGCATGGGTTAAGGGGCTCGTAAAGCGAAAGGCGGCACATTCCGGCATTGCCGGCGCCGCCAAAGTCTCCGCCAGCGCCGATGCTCATCGCGCCGCGACCGCCGCCTAATCCGCCGCCGAAGCCTCCGGCAACGCCGAGACTCATATCCCCATGTCCCCCGCCGCCACCACCGGCTTCCGCCGGAAGGGCGGCAAGCGCAAGCGCAGCCGTGGCCCAAAGGAGTGGTCTACGCTTCATGTCCATGTGTCGACTCCATGCTCGACCCTGCGTCTCTCCTGACGACCTCGTAGAAGCCACGCGTTCACTCTTTCGGAGCCGCAACGCCGCCTACGAAGCCGAGTTCCGGGTCAAGGATGGCGCACCCCCCTCGGCGTGGCGCGTCGCGCTTTTCACGAAGGGCACGACATGGTTAGGGCCGGTAAAGCGAAAGGCGGCGCCCCGGAAGGCGCCGCCTTGGCAAGACGCTCTTTCGCACTTGCCTATTCCATGCTGTGGGATGAGGGAAGCTTACCCTCCAACATGTCGGCCTTGCCGGCCTTGTTGGTCGCGCCTTGGCCCTCCGCGCTGTCCTCGACGCCCGTGCCAGGCTCGGTACCGGTCGAGGGGCCGCCGGCCTGAGAACCCGCGCCGGTCGCCGGCACATTGGCACTGCTCTTGTTGGTGACGCCTTCGCCTTGGGCGCTACCCTTGATGCCTGTGCCGCCCTGATCGGCTGAGTTCGGGCCACGCTTGCTCATGCTGCTGGCGCCGCTCTGCGGCGTGGCAGGTGTATTGCGATTATCGGCGCCCTGGCCGGCCGCGCTGTTCTCCATGCCGCCGGTGCTCGGGACCGCATCTCCAGCAATGGTGATATCGCTTTTTGCGCCTGGCGCCTCCGCGGGCTCAGCGTTGGCGGCGGCGACGGCCAGAGCGAGCGCAAGCGCGCTGGCCGTGGTCAAAAGGGTTAAATGCGATCTCATTGGGGCACTCCTTAAGTCTAGGTTTGGGGGGAGCTTGAGCGCGACCGGGTTTTGGCTGGCATCCCTTGCGGTTCGCGCGACAGCACGGGATCAACGCGTCGCATCGGGCGTGGTTCCGGCAATAGGACCTTGGAGTACGTCTTTTGGGCCTGGGCAGCGGCCTTTGTTTTTGCTAACGCTCCTGCCTCGATCGGCATCGTTTTCTGTCGGGGGTGGTCGAAGGGCTTTTTGCTGCCGCTATTCAAGGCTTTCGCGCGTTTAACATGCCGCGCGCAAAGATGTTGCAGTCGCGAGATGGATCGCCGACAATTGCCGCAGTGCAAAAAGACCAGGTCGAGCGGACTTGGGGGACAAAACGGATGAATGAGATGTCATTGGCAGCAGTGTCTCCGCAGCTGGGCACGCCGAAAGACCTTTACCAGATCGGCGAGATCCCGCCGCTGGGTCACGTCCCGGCGAGCATGTATGCCTGGGCCATCCGCAAGGACCGGCATGGACCGCCGGATGAGGCCATGCAGGTCGAGGTGCTGCCGACTTGGCCGCTCGATTCCCACGAGGTGCTGGTGTTCGTGATGGCCGCCGGCGTTAATTACAACGGCGTGTGGGCGGCGCTCGGCAAGCCCATGTCCACGCTCGACGTGCACAAGAACCCCTATCATATCGCGGGCTCCGATGCGTCCGGCATTGTCTGGGCGGTCGGCTCCAAGGTGAAGCGCTGGAAGGTCGGCGACGAGGTCGTGGTCCATTGCAACCAGGATGACGGCGACGACGAGGAGTGTAACGGCGGCGACCCGATGTTCTCGCCGTCGCAGCGCATCTGGGGCTATGAGACGCCGGACGGCTCCTTCGCCCAGTTCGCCCGCGTGCAGGATCGCCAGCTCTTGGAGCGGCCGAAGCACCTCACCTGGGAAGAGGCCGCCTGCTACACGCTGACGCTCGCCACCTCCTACCGCATGTTATTCGGCCACAGGCCGCACACTCTGAAGCCCGGTCACAACGTGCTGGTCTGGGGCGCCTCCGGCGGTCTCGGCTCGATGGCCGTGCAGCTCTGCGCGACGGCGGGCGCGAATGCCATCGGCGTGGTCTCCGACGACGACAAGCGCGACTTCGTCATGGCGCTCGGCGCCAAGGGCGTGATCAACCGTAATAACTTCACATGCTGGGGGCAGATGCCGACGGTCGGCACGTCCGAATATGACGTCTGGCTGAAGGAGACGCGCAGCTTCGGCAAGGCCATCTGGGACATCACCGGCAAGGGCATCAATGTTGACCTCGTGTTCGAGCATCCGGGCGAGGCGACCTTCCCGGTCTCCTGCTTCGTGGTGAAGCGCGGCGGCATGGTGGTGTTCTGCGCCGGCACGACCGGATACAATCTCACTATGGATGCCCGCTATGTCTGGATGCATCAGAAGCGCATCCAAGGTTCCCACTTCGCGCATCTCCTGCAGGCGAGCCAAGCCAACAAGCTCGTGGTTGAGCGGCGCATCGATCCCTGCATGTCCGAGGTGTTCCCTTGGGAGCAGATCCCCAAGGCGCATATGCGTATGCTGAACAATCAGCATCGCCCGGGCAACATGGCCGTGCTGGTCAACGCGCCTTGTACCGGACTTCGCACCTTCGAGGACGTGATCGAGGCGAGCCGCCAAATGCATGGCGGCTAGACTGGCCAGCCGGGCTTACGCGCGCGGGCTTCGCCCTTGCGATTTGAGGTTTGACTTTGGCGCTTTCGCGCGGTTCTTTCCTCGCGGACGCGAAACGCTATTGCACTTAAGGATGTCGACCGGTGACCGTCGCTAGCGAAAGCTTGGCCGACCTTCAGTCTAGCCACCTGTCAGAGCTCCTTCCCCTCTTAGAGTCCGCGGCAGAGGCCGCGACCACGCTCCGCGACCGGTCGATCGAGGCGGTGTCCGCCAAGGTCACGCACGACGGCAAGATCGATGGTGCGGCGCTCGAGCGCGAGCAGCACGCCGCCCACGGACTTGCCTGGATAGCGACCTATGTCGAGGCGCTCAGGCAGATCGCAAGCTATGCCCGCCGCATGGAGGAGGAGGGCCGTTTCGGCGAGATGGAGGCCCTGCTCGCGCAAATAGGCGCCGCCGAATATGTCGCGCAGCTGTTCGGCGGCGTGATGATGAGCCAGGGCGAGATCGCGCGGCTGCACGAGCTTGGCGTGGCGGAGAAGGATCACGCGGGCTTCCTCACGCTCGAGGTCCGGGCCCTGATCGCCGGCACCACGCCCGCCACTCGAGCGCGCGCCATCGAGCTGATCCGGGGCGCTCAAGGCGCCGCGAGTTTCGGCGATTCGGGCCTCGACGAGACGCTTTCAGCCATGCGCGAGGAGATGCGCCGCTTCGCCGAGGCAGAAATCATTCCGCACGCGCAAGGCTGGCATCTCAAGGACGAGTATGTGCCGTTGGAGCTGATCCGGGAAATGGCAGCGCTCGGCGTGTTCGCGCTCACTATTCCCGAGGATCATGGCGGGCTCGGGCTCGGCAAGGACGCCATGTGCGTGGTCTCAGAGGAGCTCTCGCGCGGCTATATCGGCGTGGGCTCGCTCGGCACGCGCTCGGAGATCGCGGCCGAGCTGGTCCTCAATGGTGGCACCGACGCTCAAAAGCAGGAATGGCTGCCTCGGATCGCCAGCGGCGAGGTGCTGCCGACGGCGGTGTTCACCGAGCCGAACACGGGCTCCGATCTCGCCTCGATCACCACCCGGGCGGTCAAGGACGGCGATGTCTGGCGCGTCACCGGGCAGAAGACCTGGATCACGCATGCGGCGCGCGCCGACCTCATGACGGTGCTCGCGCGCACGAATCCCAGCGAGAAGGGCTATCGCGGCCTCTCCATGTTCCTGGCGCCGAAGCCCCGCGGCACAGACCACGATCCCTTCCCGGCGCAAGGCATGACCGGCGGCGAGATCGAGGTGCTCGGCTATCGCGGCATGAAGGAATACGACATCTCCTTCGACGGCTTCGCCGTCCCGGCCGCCAATCTGCTCGGTGGCGTGGAGGGCCAGGGCTTCAAGCAGCTAATGCAGACCTTCGAGGCCGCGCGCATCCAGACCGCGGCTCGCGCCATCGGTGTCGCCCAGTCGGCGCTCGATCTCGGGCTTCGCTACGGCACCGAGCGCATCCAGTTCGGCAAGCCGATCGTCAGCTTCCCGCGCGTGGCCGACAAGCTCGTGATGATGGCGGCGGAAATTCTGCTCGCCCGCCAGCTCACCTATTTCGCCGCCCGCGAGAAGGACGCCGGACGGCGCTGCGATCTCGAGGCCGGCATGGCCAAGCTGCTCGCCGCGCGCGTCGCCTGGGCCGCCGCCGACAATGCGCTGCAGATCCATGGCGGCAATGGTTTTGCGCTCGAATATCCGGTTAGCCGCGTGCTCTGCGACGCCCGCATCCTGTCGATCTTCGAGGGCGCAGCCGAGATCCAGGCCCATGTCATCGCACGCCGCCTGCTTAAGGAATGAGCGGCAAAAAAAGCCAATTTGAAAAATGGAGGAAACGCATGCGTATGATGAAACTCGCCTTCGCAGCGATGGCGCTCGTCATGGCAACGAGCTCGGCCCATGCCATCGACGTCAAGAAACGGATCGCCGCCCCCGGGCAGCCGCCAGTGATCTGGGCGATCGCCGGAGACTTCTGCTCCATCAAGGACTGGCATCCGCTGGTGTCCGATTGCCAGGAAACAAAAGAGGGCGACGTAACCTTACGCACGCTCACGCTGAAGGATGGCGGCAAGATCAAGGAAAAGCTCCTTGAGTCCGATGATACTAGCTACAGCTATGAGATCGTCGAAAGCCCCTTACCGGTTAAGAATTACAAGGCGAAGCTCTGGGTTGAGGAGGACGAAAGAAACCCGGAGCGTACGACGATCTTTTGGGAAGCAAACTTCGATGCCAATGGCGCAAGCGACGACGACGCCAAAAAGAAGATCAGCGACATTTTCTTCGCCGGCCTGAAGGGCATCAAGCAAAAGGCCCTTGGACCCGAAGGGAGCGAACCCGGCGCCGAAGATAAGAACTAGCCATTGCACGGCTCGCTCTCCCGCGTCGCAAGCTCGCTGCTCTTACGAAATCGAGCCTTCCCTCGATGACGCTTCTGCGCACTCTATGAACGAGCAGTCGATTTTGATCACCGGCTGCTCGTCGGGTATCGGGCTTTGCGCCGCGCAGACACTGAAAGTCCGCGGTTGGAGAGTCTTCGCCACGGCGCGGAAGCCGGCAGACATTGCACGCCTGAAGGACGAGGAGGGGATCGAGAGTCTCTATCTCGATTATGCCGAGCCTCGGTCGATCGCTACTGCTGCCGACCATGTGCTTGCCGCCACCGAAGGCCGTCTCACCGCACTGTTCAATAATGGCGGCTACGGCCAGCCCGGCGCGGTCGAGGACCTCAAGCCTCACGTGCTCCGCGCCCAGTTCGAGGCGAATGTCTTTGGCTGGCACGACCTGACCTGCCGTGTCGTTCCGGCGATGCGGGCAAGGAGCGAGGGGCGGATCGTGTTCTGCTCCTCCGTGCTCGGGCTCATCGCGGCGCCCTATCGCGGCGCCTATTGTGCCTCGAAATTCGCGGTCGAGGCATTGGCCGACACTCTGCGCATCGAGCTTACCGGCACCGGCATCCACGTCTCGCTCATCGAGCCCGGGCCCATCGCCAGCCGCTTCGTGGAGCATGCGATCGAGGCTTACCGCCGCAATGTCGACCTCGAGGGCTCGCCCCATCGCGACATCTGTCGCGCCCGCATCGCCCGCATGGAGGAAGGCGGCAAGCAAACCTTCAAGCTTGGCCCCGAGGCGGTGGCCGCCAAGCTCGTGCATGCGCTGGAAAGTGTCAGGCCGAAGCCTCGCTACTACGTCACCTTGCCAACCTATGCCGTGGCATTATTTCGCCGCCTGCTCCCCATTCGTGGCCTCGACGCCGTCGCCAGGCGCAACTAGGATAGGGCCGCTCGAAACGCTCTCCTACCAAAGCGTTGAGTCGACAACAGAGCCCGCAACCAGCGAGGGAACGGTGATGCATGTGCTCGCTTACGCCATTCCGCTCGCGCTCGCGGCGGTCGCGACCGTGCTTCTGCTCGGCATGTGGAACATGTTGCGGGGCGGCAGCCCGAACCGGAGCCAGATGTTGATGCGCTGGCGCGTCGTGCTGCAATTCATCGCCCTTTGCCTGGTCATGGCCGCCATCTACTTCTCCGGGAAGTATTAGTGCCCTCTTCACGAAGGCTTGACCCACCTCCAGTCCCAGCTAGGCTAACCCTTCTATTGACGGAGTGACCCGCGTAGGACCTAGCGGGTGGGTGATGGTTGTTCTCAGCAAGATCTATACGCGCACCGGCGACGACGGCATGACCGCGCTTGGCTCCGGGCGCCGGGTGGCGAAATACGACCTTCGCGTCGAGGTCTATGGCACGCTTGACGAGACCAATGCCGCCATCGGCCTTGCCCGCCTGCATACGCGAGCCTCGGACGCAGGCCTCGACGCCATGCTCGCGCGCATTCAGAACGATCTGTTCGATCTCGGCGCCGAGCTCTGCTATCCCGACGAGACCAAGGATGCCCGCGGCCGCCTGTCCGTGACGGACGCCCAGGTGGAGCGGCTCGAGCGCGAGATCGACGAGCTGAACCGGGAGCTTGAGCCCTTGCGGTCCTTCGTGCTGCCCGGGGGCTCGCCGGCGGCGAGCTTTCTGCACCTGGCCCGCACGGTGTCGCGCCGTGCCGAGCGGCTCATGGTCGCGCTTGCCGCAAGGCCGAACGAGCCAGTCGGTCCGCCCGCTTTGCGCTATATCAACCGGCTGTCGGATTTCCTGTTCGTCACGGCACGCTTTGCCAACGACAAGGGAACGACCGATGTGCTGTGGGTCCGGGGTCAGAACCGATAGTAAGGCGCGCGTGCCCTAGTGTTCATCCCTCTCCACGACACCAATCCACTGAAAAGCATCGACTATCAGTATGTGACGGTGTCGTTGATAGTCCTCAACATCGCCATCTATGTGATCTTTCAGACCGGCTGGGTCGTTCCCCTCGACGAGGAGAACCTGGCGGCTTTCGCCGTGATCCCGGCCGAGCTGATGGGCCATGCCTTAGGCGATCAGTCGATCGTCGTGCCCTTCGCGGTGCCCGAGCGCCTCACCCTCGTCACCTATATGTTCCTGCACGGCAGCTGGATCCATCTGATCGGCAACATGCTGTTCCTCTGGGTCTTCGGCGACAACGTCGAGGACGCCATGGGCCATCTCCGCTTCATCATGTTCTATCTGATGTGCGGAATCTTCGCGGCCGTGGTGCATTCATGGATGATACCGAACTCCGATTTGCCGCTGATCGGAGCGAGCGGGGCCGTGGCCGGCATCATTTCGGCCTATCTGATCCTGCATCCCAAGGTGAAGGTCTGGGTGCTCGCGCTGTGGCGCATCCCGATCAAGATCACGGCCTATTGGGCGCTCGGCTTCTGGATTCTGGCGCAGTTTGTGAACCTCGCATTTGACGCCGAGGAGAGCGTCGCCTGGGGCGCCCATATTGGCGGGCTGGTGGCCGGAGCTGTGCTGATTCTGTTTATGCGGCGGCGCGGTGTACGGCTCTTCGACCGAACCGGGGGAGGGGCCTGAAGGGCTCCCGGAATCCCTAGCAACCATTGACTTGCGAGGTTGCCGGCAGTACCGTCCGGGCCATTTCGCACTTGCGAGATAGCGTGCTAAGTGCGCCCGGGGGGAGATCAAGCAAGTGCGGGAAAGAACAGCCGCATGAAAATTCTCGTTCCTGTGAAGCGTGTCGTCGATTTCAACGTCAAGGTCCGTGTCAAGTCAGACGGTAGCGGGGTTGACCTTGCCAACATCAAGATGTCGATGAATCCGTTCGACGAGATCGCCGTCGAGGAAGCCGTCCGCATCAAGGAGCGGGGGCAGGCCGACATGGTCATCGCCGTCTCGATTGGGACGTTCAAGTCGCAGGATACGCTCCGGACCGCGCTCGCCATGGGCGCCGACCGCGCCATATTGGTCAAGACCGACGCGCTCGTGGAGCCGCTGGGCGTTGCCAAGGTGCTGAAGCGCGTGGTCGAGAACGAAGGCGCGGATCTCGTCATCATGGGCAAACAGGCGATCGACGACGACTGCAATCAGTCCGGTCAAATGCTCGCCGGCCTGCTCGGCTGGCCGCAAGGGACGTTCGCCTCGAAGATCGAATTCACGGAAGACAAGATCAGGGTGGTGCGCGAGGTGGACGGTGGGCTCGAGACCCTGCTGCTGTTGGCTCCTGCGGTCATCACCACCGATCTGCGTCTCAACGAGCCGCGCTATGCGTCGCTGCCCAACATCATGAAGGCGAAGAAGAAGCCGATCGACGAGACCACGCCGGAGGCGCTCGGGGTCGACATCGCGCCCAGGCTGAACGTGCTCGGGGTCGCCGAGCCCAAGGGCCGAGAGGCGGGCATCAGGGTCGATAGCGTCGCCAGTCTCATCGACAAATTGAAGAACGAGGCGGGGGTGCTGTAGATGGCGGTCCTGCTGCTCGCGGAACACGATAATAAAAGTCTGGCGCCGGCAACCGCCAAGGCGCTCGCCGCCGCGGAAAGGTTCGGCGGCGAGGTCGATATTCTCGTTGCGGGCGAGGGTGCTCGCGGCGTCGCCGAAGCGGCGGCCAAGCTCGCAGGCGTGCGCAAGGTCCTGCTCGCCGACGCGCCCCAGTTGCAGCAACGTCTGGCTGAAGACGTGGCGAACCTGATCCTGCCGCTGATGCAAGGCTATGACGTGCTGCTCGCCCCGGCCACGACCATGGGCAAGAATGTCGCCCCCCGCGTGGCGGCGCTGCTCGATGTGGCCCAAATCTCCGACATCGTCGAGGTTAAGGCGCCGGACATATTCGTCCGCCCCATCTACGCCGGCAACGCGCTGGAGACCGTGCAGCCCAGCGACAAGAAGATCGTGGCCACGGTTCGGGTCACGGCCTTCTCCTCCGCGGGTGAAGGCGGAAGCGCCGCGATCGAGACGATCGAGGCGCCGGCGCCGCTCGGCCTCGCCAGCTTCGAGGGTAGCGAGATCAGCGCGAGCGAGCGGCCCGAACTCACCGCCGCCCGTATCGTGGTCTCGGGGGGGCGCGGCATGCAGTCAGGCGACAATTTCAAGAGCCTGCTCGAGCCGCTCGCCGATCGTCTGGGCGCGGCGGTCGGGGCAAGCCGCGCCGCCGTCGACGCGGGCTACATGCCGAACGATCACCAGGTCGGTCAGACCGGCAAGGTGGTTGCGCCCGAGCTTTACATCGCCGTCGGCATCTCCGGCGCCATCCAGCATCTCGCCGGCATGAAGGATTCCAAGGTGATCGTCGCGATTAACAAGGACGCCGAGGCGCCGATTTTTCAGGTCGCCGACTATGGCCTCGTCGGCGATCTGTTCACGGTCCTGCCTGAGTTCGATGCCGAGCTCAAAAAGGCAGGCTATTGAGCCAGCGGATATAAGAGGAATGACGATGGACGACATAGTTCAAGGCGCACAGCGTATCCTCGCCGATCCAGTCTCACCGCAGGAGAATGAAATGCAGCCCATTCGCAAGATCGGGATCATCGGCACCGGGCAAATGGGGAACGGCATCGCCCACGTGGTCGCCCTTTCAGGCTACGATGTGGTGCTCAACGATCTCGCCAAAGAGAAGGTGGATAAGGCGCTGGAGATCATCAACAACAATCTCACCCGCCAGGTCGCCTCAGGCAAGATCAGCGATGAGGATCGGCAGCAGGCCCTGGCGCGCATCAGCTATGCGGAGTCCTTTGCTGGCTTCGCCGATGCCGATCTCGTGATCGAAGCGGCAACCGAGGATGAGACGGTGAAGCGCAAGATTTTCGTGGCGCTTTGTCAATTCCTCAAGCCGGAGGCCATCGTCGCCACCAACACCTCGTCGATCTCGATCACCAGGCTCGCCGCTGCCACCGATCGGCCGGAGCGATTCATCGGCCTGCATTTCATGAACCCGGTTCCGGTGATGGAGCTCGTCGAGATGATCCGCGGCATCGCCACTGAGGACGTCACCTTCGGCCGCGCCAAGGATTTCGTGGAGAGCCTCGGCAAGACCACCGCCGTCTCGGAGGACTTCCCGGCATTCATGGTCAACCGCGTGCTGTTGCCGATGATCAACGAGGCGGTCTACACGCTTTATGAGGGCGTCGGCTCGGTCGATGCGATCGACACGGCGATGCGGCTCGGCGCCCACCACCCGATGGGCCCACTCCAGCTTGCCGACTTCATCGGGCTCGATACCTGCCTCTCGATCATGCAGGTGCTGTATGAGGGGCTCGCCGATTCAAAATATCGCCCCTGTCCGCTGCTCGTGAAATATGTCGAGGCCGGCTGGCTCGGCCGCAAGACGAAGCGCGGCTTCTACGACTATCGCGGCGAGAAGCCCATGCCTACCCGCTAGGGGACGCGTCCCGCGCTCTAAGCCCGCGGCCCGCGCTCTCCCCCTAGACGTTGGTGTCGCCTGGGAAGGTCCCGTCCGGGTGCGGGCACTTCACCCGCTTCACATACCAGCCGGGATGGGTCTGTTCCCAATGGGCGGTTTCGCTCATCGCCATGCGCGAGCAGACATAGGGATTCGAGAAGTCGGGAAGCTGCCGCGCCCCTTCCTCCGCCGTCTGATCGTCCATCGGGACGATCTCGTTGCGGCAAGTCGCGTCGTCGAGCTTGACGCCGTCGACGGGAAAGCCGTTCACGTCCAACGGCCCCTGATTGGTGAGCGCGTGGCAAACCACGAACATGAGTGCGGTGGGTGTCATCGGCACTCCGTCGTCGAGACTCTACAGCGATCGTCTGCGTCGATTGCCATAGCGAGGCGCTCGTCCCCCCCGAGACGCGGCCAATGAATATGGAGCCAATGGCGCCGGGAAACCAGCCTCGATGAGCCAAGGCACCGTTCATTTATTGGTGACCCCTCCCGGGCTGGGAGTCGGCGCAATCGCGGCAGTTATGCCGGCTACCTTTGAGGCATCCGCAAAAGGTCAGTTTTTCGGGCTGACGCCAAGGTTCGNTTGCCAAGAATTTTGAGGACGCCGGCGGAACCCATGGCCCGCTTGCGAGTTGAGGGTTATGGGGAACGGGGGGCTTCTCATCATTTTGACGTCCAAGTCTTGCATGGGGCAGCTGCCGAGCTGCGCTGATGAGGGTTGGTATGGCTGCGGACACATCTCAACATTCCGTTCGCGCGCAAAATTCGAGCACGCCCGGACCCTCGACAATCGGCGAGGACCTGATGATTACCGGCAATGTGACATCGAAGGGCGAGCTCCATATTGATGGTCGCATTCAAGGCGATGTTCATTGCGCTTCGCTGGTTCTCGGCGAGAATTCCCAGATCGAAGGCAATGTGATCGCTGAGGACATCGTGATCCGTGGCCGCCTTATTGGCTCGGTGCGAGGGGTCCGGGTGATGTTGCAATCCACCGCTCATGTCGAAGGCAACGTGCTCCATAAAGATCTGGCCATGGAGCAAGGAGCATATTTCGAAGGCGAGTCGCGTCGCTCCACGGATCCGGTGTCTGCTGACCGAACAACACAAGAGGATCAGGTTGCGACTAAGCCGCAACGGGTTGCCGAACGTAGTGAAAGGCGAAGAGATAAACCGTCAACCACCTTTGTCCGATCCCTGCACGGGTCGGATAGCATCTAAATCAGACACTGTTTGCGTAGGAGAGAACCCATGTTTGCATCGAGGCGCCGAGGAACGGTTATTGCCAAGGGACTCAAAATTGTGGGGAGCGTCACCGCGGAGGGCTTGGTCGAGGTCAACGGTCAGATAGAAGGCGAGTTGCATTGCACTTCGCTCATGATCTCCCGCGGGGCTCATGTGACCGGAACGATTGCCGCCGAGCGAGTGGTCGTGGATGGGAAAGTCGAAGGTCCGATTCATGGCGGGGAGGTTGTTTTGAAGTCGCAGGCGCATGTGGTTGGCGATATTCACCACCAATCGCTTGCCATTGAGAGGGGTGCCTACTTCGAGGGCCGTTCGCAAGCGCGAGTCGCAAATGAGCGCGAGCCCGAGAAAGTCGGTCGGAAGACGATCCGGGAAATTGCGCAGAAGGACCGCGAGGTCGTTCCTGCGGTTTGATGGGCTGTTTGAACTTGCGTCGTAACGCCGGCGAGCTAAGCACCCTGATCCACTCGTCGCTAGCGGGCGAGCAAAAGGGAGATGTTGTCGGCAATCGTTCCTGACGAAAGTTGGTTCTGATCTGTCTTAACGGCAACGGAGATCGACGCCTCGAGGTTGGCTGAGACACGCCTGCACCGTCAAAAAGCGTCATTTTGCAGTCTGTCAGCGGCGCGAATCCCGACCCAACAATTGGTTAACCGATGGAATTGAGAATTCAGTTCAACTTCTGCGGGTACCACGATGTGCCATCGCGCGGGACTTGCAAAGCTACTCACCAAAGTCTTACGTTTAGTCACTGGCAGCTCGACCGGGCGCACGAGGATAAAGGTGCCCGGCTCAGGCGCTGCCAGCCCTGCTAAACAACCCCCTGCGTAACACCCAAGAGGTCAGTACCATGAACGAAAATCCCAAAGTTGCCGCCGAGAAGGCGCGTGATTCCTACCGCAAGACCGCCGCTCAATTCGAGGAATTAGTGGGCGATCCTCAAGTGCCAGAGGCAATGCGCGCCCTTGTCGAGAAGAACATAACTCAGACGCGCGAACTTTATGAGCGCTCCAAGAATGCGCTTGAAGCCGTACTAGAGAGTTGGGAGAGATCCTTCGACGCGGC
>JGI12270J11330_10000957_pt1 | contig 21740 bp, 20 predicted proteins | sample PeaSoiMetSII2010_FD_11330 | JGI IMG/M metagenome (IMG submission 11330)
CCCGCCGCAGCCGATTGTGGCCAGGGGTCCTACTGGGTGATCGTTCTTGTAGTCATTTGTGGTACCCCCCGGTTCGTTGCCGAGCCAGGTCGGGGCGTGACCCCCGTAAGCGTTCGGGATCACTTCGACGGTTTGGCCCGTCATCATTGCGTTCTTTGCTATATTGCCGTCATGGCAGCTAAGGCAAAGCATGATGCCGACCGTCGGATCATGTACGCCGGCAGCCATATTCGCTGGGGTCGTGACTGGGAAACCGCCCGCATCGCCAAACGCAAACGTCTGGCTGTAGTACGGCACCACGTTCGCACCCCACAACGCCGCATCACCGCTGGTGGCGTCCGTGGTCGCGATGCCATTGCCCCGTGCGCCGCTGTGCGGTGCGTGGCAGGCTACACAACCCCGTCCATAAACGAGGTGCGCTCCCAACACGTCCGTCGGCGACGACCAAGTCGAGTTCACCTGGGCGGAAGCAAACGTCGCTGCCGCCAGAACCCCTATAAGTACCAACATGATTCTTTTCATTGAAAGAACCTCCTGATTTGTGTTGCAACACTCCACCGCTACTTCGTTCGAACGAATACTTCTCCGCGTCGAAAAGGGACAAGCCGGCCGGACCCGCCCCTCCCCGTTTTGGTTGTCCGGAGACAGCCAGAACTCTGCGTGCCTCATGGAGCCACCAATCCTTGCGCCTTCGCAGCCGCGTCATTCTTCGGGGCCGCGCCTTCTGGCGACTTTTGTGCCGGCGCTTCCGCCGGCTTCGTTGTTGTGCTATCGGGCTGCGTTTCGCGGCTGGCCTTCTCTGACGCCGCTTCCGCGTCGGTCACATAGCGGAACACCTGCACCCGCCCCGGAAACTGCTCCGAAGTCACCACCAGATTGCTCTTGGGATCGATGGCGATGTCATACGGGGCTGAAAACTGTCCCGGCCAGTTCCCCGGCTGGCCGAAGTAGATCAGCAGCCGTCCTTCGTTATCAAAAACCTGCACGCGCTGTTGCATCGCATCGACCACCCAAATATGCCCGTCCCTGTCAATGGCAATGCCTTTGGGCCGCGCGAAGTGCCCTGGTCCATCGCCGCTCCTGCCAAACGCGCTGACGAATTTTCCGTCCGCGTCGAAGATCTCCACGCGATTGTTCAGCGTGTCTGTCACGTACACGTTGCCCTCTTTATCCACGGCCACGTTCGTGGGCAGCGAAAAATTCCCCGCGTCGCTCAACACATGTTTCTTTCCCGGTGTCCCGATCTTCCGCAGCAGTTTGTAACTGTCCGCATCGAACACATCCACGACGTCGTTGCCCGTGTCCACCACGTATAGGAAGCGGTTCTCCTCATCGATGGCCATGCCGCCGGGACGCACCAGCACGTCCGCGCCAAAAGCGGCTTCCTGCTGGTGCTGCGGGTTGATGACAATCACGTTGTGGTGCTGGTCGTCGCTTACGAATAGCCGGTCGGTGTCGTCGATCGCCAGCCCGTTGATCAACCCAAAATGCGCTTCCTTGCCGTTGCGGATCATCTTCACGTCGAATTTCTTGTCCGCGTCCGGGCTGAATACGAAGATGGCTCCCACTGCCTGGTCAGCCGCGTAGATATTCCCCTTCGAGTCAAAGGCCAGCCCATACGTCCGAACCAGTTGGAAGGGCAGATCTTGCACCGTGTCTACCTGGGGTTTCGTGCCTGCCAAACGGTCCATCCAGCTCTGCTTGGGTTTCTGTGATTTGTTTGTGGGTCTGTTGAAATCGATCTTTTCGCCGGTGAGTTGTTCCACAAACTTCACCCGCGCGATTTCTGGCGGGGATGGCCACACTATCTTGCTGACATCGAAGTTCACCCGCTTCGGAAGGTTGGCGTTTGGGTCTGCCGCATTCTTCTTCTTTTTCTGGGCCGCACCCGCAACGCCGGGGAGAATCAATGCCAGCGCCAGCAAGCCCGCCAGGGCTGCCATGACTTTCCGGCCGTGAGTCGTATTTGAGCGATCCGCGAACATACGAACGTCTCTCCCGTTCCTAATTCAGCCTGCCCTTATGACAGGTATTGCAGAAATCCATTCCCGGCTTCTGATCCTTCACCAACATGCCCACCTGGTTGCCGGCGTGCGCCTGGTGGCAGGTCAGGCAGTTCATTTGTCCGGCCGCCGGATTCTTTGCATCGATCGGCCCCGCGACCGGATGGAATTCCACGGGGTGGCCGGCGTTGTACTTGAGCGTAAGGATCGGCACGTGGTATTTATCCGGCAGCTTCACTTTCCCGTCGAAAATCGCGATCAGGTGCTGACTCTCCAGCCTCTCCGGCACGGTGTCCGGCCCATGGCATTCCAGGCAAAGCGTGTTGATGTCCTTCACCCGCAATAAATGCTCGTTATCGTTCCCGTGCGCGTCATGGCAGGTCCCGCAGCCATCCCGAAACGCGGGACGGTGCAAGATCTTCTTGCTCTTCACCATCTCCGCCTGCTCCGTATGGCACGTCAGGCAAATCTCCACCCCGTTGGTCTTCGGCAAACCGGGAGTCTTGCTCGCATGCGGTGAATGGCAGTCGGTGCAATCACCCGCTGCTCCTGGATGCTGCACTTTCGCCGACTCGATTTTCTTGGCCTGCTCGTCGTGGCACATCACACACAATGATTTCGTGTCGGCCTGCGTTAGCACCACCTTCCCGTCCTTTGCCGGCGCATGGCATACCTCGCACTGTTTGTCGGCAAACGGGGGGTGCATGAATTTCGCCATCAACTTGGGCGCCGCGGACTGGTGCGGATCGTGGCACTGCAGGCAATTCGCATTGCCGAACGGTTGGTTCTGGTGGGCCTTCTGCAGGCCGGTGTCCTTCGGATCGTGGCAATCCACGCAAAGTGCAGGCGCCGATTTCGTCAGGTGGTACAGGTTTTCGGGCGTCGGGTCCGCGCCAACCTTGTGCGTGACGTGGCACGTCTCGCATCCCATATCCAGCGCCGCGTGCCGGCTGCCCTTCTCCGGCACATTCACGCCGGTCGTGTGGCAGCTCAGGCAAAGGTTTTCCTTCACCCCGCCCGACGTTGCCTTCAACAATTGATATTTGTTATCCGAACTATGCGGGTCGTGGCACTTCAGACAATCCCGCACCGCTGGCTTGTGCACCAATCCCTTGAGCTCCGCCGCGTTCTTGTCCGCGTGGCAGGTGAAGCACAGCGCTTGTGGCGTCGTGGTGGTTAGTTTGACCCGCGTAACTTCCTTGTTCACTCGAATTTCGTGGCACGTGGTGCACCCCATCGAGATCGCCGTATGCACCGCCTTACCCTTGGCCTTCTCCGCGTGACATTCCAGGCACTTCGCCGAATCCGTATTCTTCTCCAGCGGTACCGGATGGATGTCCGCCTTCGCCGGTGCGACTCCCACCAGCAAAAGCACAACCGCACCCCCCAGCATGATTGCCAGGTGCCGTGCGGTCGTGGCTACACGCATCGCCATCCCGTCAACGCCGCCTTCAGGTGCAGCGCTAGCGTGCTTGCAGGGATCCGCCCGGAAGCTTCCTTCTTTTCGCTGCCCCAGCCCCGCTCCCCCGCCAGAACCAGTGCTGAGGTCAGGGCCACGGCCACCAACAACAGCAGTACCATGTACGCGATGCGGTGGGAGCGATTTGTCGTGGTCACGGTCATGCTTTTCTCTCCATCAACCCCCACAGGGGTCAACAAACTTCATCCAAGCCTCGTTCCCAGGGAATGGCGCTAGTGTTTATCTCTTGAAGGCTTGTGGAGCGAGTTGGAAGAACTGCATTCAGCGGATGCCCCAACTGCATCAAGAATGCCCGAACGAGGGAAGCGCTCATTCATTGACCCCATGGCTGTGTTCATATGTGCACCCCCTGTGCCGAACCGACTCAAAACGACTAACTGGACCTAACCCGTTCTGTTACCACTACTTATCCAAGAAGACGACCCGTTGCAAGAGGGCTATAATCTCCATATTTGCGTGTTTTCCCCCATTTTGTGATGCGAAATCACACAGACNACTGTTGAAAAATTAAGCTGNCCTGCTAAGCCCACGGATATCCTCTACTTAACTTGGATCCTNACTTCANCTCACTGCCCCGGACCTATGCCCTCGCCCTCGATCACTGCCCGCTCCAGCGTCTCCGGTTTCACCACCATACACTGCCGGCAATCCCCACGGCAAATCTCCGCATATCTTGATAGTGGAATTAAGCTGCCAAAGTAACTTCGGGTAGGAGTTTCTCTCTATTGACTCCTGCAGTGCGCCTGCAAAAGGTGCTTTGCCAGCTACAGATCTTACGGCTTCAAAGCGGCTTATGTGCCCACTCGCAACACCCCCGCTCCGGGGATCGCGTCATTTTTCAGCGCATTCAATGCGCGGTTCGCCTCTGCCAGCGCAAATACCTGCACGTGCGTCCGCACCGGGATCTCCGCTGCCAACAGCAAAAACTCTTCGCCATCCTTACGTGTGTTGTTTGCCACGCTGCGGATCATCCGCTCCTGGTAAAGCAGTTCATACGCAATTGAGGGAATCGCACTCATGTGAATGCCGCCCAGGACTAACCGCCCGCCCTTGCGCAAAGCCCGCAATGCCGCCGGCACAATCTCACCCGCCGGCGCAAACACGATCGCCGCATCCAGCTTCACCGGCGGCGGCTCCAGCGTTCCGCCCGTCCACTTCGCCCCCAACTCCCGGGCCAGCGCCTGGTGCCGCGCATCACGCGTCGCTGCGTACACCTCTACTCCCCAATGCCGGGCCACCTGAATCGCCACGTGTGCGGCCGCACCGAATCCGTAGAATCCCAATCGCTCTCCGCCGTGGATCCCGCTCAATTTCAGGCACCGGTAACCAATGATACCTGCGCACAGAAGTGGCGCGGCCTGTTCGTCTGGAAATCCTTCCGGGATCGCATAGACGAAATCCTCAGGTGCCACAATGTATTCCGCATACCCGCCGTTCACGCTGTACCCGGTGAAGAGCGGGGCATCGCACAAATTCTCTTCTCCGCGCCGGCAGTATTCGCAGGTGCCGTCTGTCTTGTGCAGCCAGGCGATGCCCACGCGCGTTCCCGCCGCGAAGCGCTTCGCTCCAGCGCCCCGCGCTTCGATCCTCCCCACCACTTGATGCCCCGGAATCACCGGTGACCTTTTCGGCGGCAACTCCCCCTCGACGACATGCAGGTCGGTGCGGCACACACCGCACACCTGCACCCGCACGAGCACTTCGCCTCCTGCCGGCTCCGGCTTCGCAAATTCTCCGTATTGTAGGGGATTCGTCTCGACTGCCGCGGGTGTGCTAAGGAAACACGCTTTCATCGTGAAGCCTCAACTTGTTATCCTCAGCACACCAGAATCAGGCGGCCAACACACTGATTGCCTCAAACATACCGCAAACTTCTGTCCGTGCCTAGTCCCTTGCAATGCGCGTTACGCAACTCCGCAGGAAGCCCCCTCCCTCTCCCGCACATCCATCCTTCCTCGCTTCTGCACTCCTCCTTCCTTGCATTCGGCCCCCTGAAACCCTAACCTAACTCTTTATGCCAGACCTCTCTCCCGAAACTCTTGCGCTCGGCTTTATCTGGTATGTTGCTTTTCTTTTCTCCACCACCTGCCACGAAGCGGCCCACGCCTTCATCGCCAAACTCGGAGGAGACACCACCGCGGCCCTCGGAGGCCAGGTCTCCCTCAATCCCATCCCGCACATCCGCCGGGCGCCCTTTGGCATGGTCGTTTTCCCTATTCTCAGTTTCTTTCTCTCCGGCGGCATGATCGGTTGGGCCAGTGCCCCTTATGACCCTCTCTGGGAACGCCGGCATCCTCGCCGCTCTGCCTGGATGGCCCTGGCCGGCCCTGCCGCCAACTTCACGCTGATGATCATTGCCGCCATGGCTCTGCGCATCGGGCGTTCCTACCATCTTTTCTCGTACAATCCGGTCACCGGCAAACCCGGTTTTGTTCCGGTCATCCTCTTCATTTTCTTTTCCCTGAATCTTCTCCTCGGCACCTTCAATCTCCTTCCTGTTCCGCCACTGGATGGCAGCACTGGCATCATGGTCTTCATGACCGAGGATCGCGCGCAGCGTTACCTCGACTGGCTGCGCGGCAACAGTTTCGCCATGGCCGGCCTTCTCGTGGGCTTGGTCATCTTCCGGTGGGTTTTCCCAATCGTTCAGAGTGTGGCCTTCCGCATCTTCTTCTGAGCCGCGCCGCTCGGCCTCCGCGCTCTGCTTCACTTTGAACCACCCGCGCGCCAGCATGTTTCTGCCCTGCACATTTGTTTCACCTAATCCAATCTAAGCGCTTTCGCTTCATTCTGTTGCGTTCCGTTCCCCTGGCAGAAAAACTGCTCTTCCCTTCTCCGGAGGAACACCGGTGCTCTCGGAAACGCTTCCTGTTATCGGCAGTTGCCGCGTTGAAGTTTCCGGCTGGGACGAGGATGAAATCTTCTTCGTCGAAAAGTCCGAACTCTCCTGGGACGACTTCGCCGGCAAACACGTTGCTCTGAAACATATGCTCGCCGACGGCGCACTCGTCTTCATTCGCATGCTCCAGCCGACTTCTCTTCAGCGTTCCTTTCCCGTAGCTTATGAAGCGGAATTCATCGCCTGCGACGCTCTCGGCTCTCACGAGTTTCGCCTGAATGCCGTCCAGCCTCGCCACGGCCGCAATCGCTTCCCCGTAAATTAGTTTTTNCTTCCCTTCCATTTCGGAACAATGGCCCGATTTGGGAGGCGTTCCCGTCCTTTTTCGAATCCTCTTTCCCGCGACCGCAAATTCGTTTTCTCTGGATTGTCCCGTTGCACGTCACTAGTTCATTCATTGCACACTACTTATATCTGCTAACCCTTCTGCCTCTCCTCCACGACACACTCCGCGTCCCCTTTGGCACACTTGTTGCCTCTGCCTTTGTCATGGCTTACGCAACTTATAAATCTGTTGAAGTCGCAACCCTTCGCACCTCGCTCACGCCGTGCATATTTGACGACGAACCCCTGGAGCGCGATTCGCTCTCCGCGCTCATCTCCGACATGGGCTATGAGCCCCTTCCCACGGGCGACCCTGAGGAAGCTCTGCGTCTCATCAGGTCTGGACGCTCCCGCCTCGTCCTGGCCAGCATTCATATGCAAAATTCGGATCCCTTTGAGTTTCTTGACCGCGCGCTCCGCTGCGATCCCGGCGTCCACATCATTGTCATGACCGCCGAATACACCCTGGACAACGCTCTCGAAGCCATTCGTCGCGGCGCCACCGATTTCCTCCCCAAACCTGTCGATCATGCCCGCCTGAAGCGCACCCTCGACGAAGTTGCCGCCCTGTACGATCAGCGCCGCCGCGTCCGCGCGTTGGAGGAGCAGCTCCTCAAAGACCTCGAATTCCACGGCATCGTCGGCAAAAGCCCCGCCATGCTCGAAGTCTTCGACTTCGCTCGCAAAGTTGCCCGCCACTACACCAATGTTCTCCTGGTGGGCGCCACCGGCACGGGAAAAGAGCTCGTGGCCCGAGCCATCCACCAGATCAGCCCCGTCAGCCAGCAACGATTGGCTGTCTGCAACTGCTCGGCCCTGGTGGACACCCTCCTGGAGAGCCAGTTGTTCGGCCATGTTCGCGGCGCCTTCACCGGCGCCACGGATACTCGCCCCGGCCTGTTCGAGTACGCCAATGGCGGCACGGTGTTCCTGGATGAAGTCGGCGAGACTTCCCTGCCCATGCAGGCCAAGCTGTTGCGCGTCATCCAAAACCGTGAAATTCAGCGCGTCGGCTCGCCCGAAGTCAAACAGGTCAATGTCCGTCTGATCGCTGCCACCAACCGCGACCTTCGCGCCGAAGTCCTCACCGGCCGTTTCCGCGAGGATCTCTTCTATCGCCTCAGTTCCATCCAGATCCGCATCCCTTCCATCTCGGAGCGTCTGGAAGACATTCCGCTGCTGGTGCAATTCTTCCTGAAGAAGTACAACGATGCCTATGGCAAGACCATCGCGGGTCTCACGCGCCGCGCGCAAACCCTGCTTCTCCAGCATCCCTGGCCCGGCAACGTCCGCGAGCTGGAAAACGTCATCTCCACCGCGTGTATTACCGCCACCGGCGATTTCATTGACATCAGCGATCTGCCCGAGCATCTTCAGCACCGCAGCCCCCGCCTCGCCAATGACGAGGACTGGCATCCGCTCTCGCTCGACGAAGTCCGCAAGCACCATATCCAGAAAGTTCTCCAGATGTGCAATGGCAACCGCCTCCGCGCGGCGCAAATACTCGGCATCGGCCGCACCAGCTTGTACCGCTATCTTAAGCGCGACGGCCTGGACATTCGCCCGCACACCCATTCCACCGGCGCCGCCGCTTAGACGCCACCAGCAATCGCTTGAAACTCCTAAAATCGGGTCTGGAGAAGCGATTCAACGCCACGATGTCAGATTGACAGAACTGAAACCGTCGGCCAATGTTCTTGCTGAATCTGCGTGGTGAACGCACTCTAGACTTGTGAAGGCACGCTCGTATGGGTAGAATTCCATGTTAATGACCGCTCGGACTAAGAAGAAACGCAAGTCACCTCGCGGAATACCCACGAACAAACTTGTTTTTAGCGCCACACAAGGGACCAACGACGAGCTTTTCCCTGACATTCTGGCGCTATACGTTTCGCCGTCCAGCGTGGTTGCGGACATTACCTTTGGAAAGGGTGTTTTCTGGAGGCGCGTGCCGCGAGGTCGGTATAAGGTTCTAGCCACCGACCTGAAGACTGGTGTGGACAGCCGCTGCCTTCCATACGAAAACAATAGCCTCGACTGCATTGTGTTTGACCCGCCCTACATGCACACGCCCGGCGGCACCGCCCACGTGGGCCATCAGAACTACGAGAATTATTACGCCAACAATACCCCTCCAAACGGCTCTGATAAGAAGTATCACGAGGCGGTTTTGGATTTATATTACAAGACCGCGCTAGAGGCCAACCGAGTTTTGAGGCCGGGAGGCATATTTATTGTCAAGTGTGGCGATGAGGTATGCGCCAACCAGCAACGCCTCACGCACGTTGAACTGATAAACGAGTTTTCTACTTACGGTTTCATTGTGGAAGACCTATTCGTCGTACTCAGGAACAACAGACCTGGCGTGAGCAGGATTTTGCGGCAAGTGCATGCCCGCAAGAACCATTCTTATTTCTTGGTTTTCCAAAAAGCCAAGGCAAAGCGCCAGGTTGGGAGGAAATCGCCGTCCCTGTTTACCGAGCAGATAGAAGTTGACGTATGTCGGCCAGTGCTTCACCGAACGGCCTAACATCCACCTGAGGATGAGAACTGGAAAGAGCGAGATAGGCGGCTGGAGGATCCAAGTAATAGATGCGGCTCATTTTTGTAACCCTGGACTGAAACATTTGGAATTGGCCGGGCACGCAAATCTCAATCACATTGCCAGTCTTACTGTTGCGCTTTGTTTCCGTTGCTACCACAAGGACTCCAAGATACTCATCTGCACCGAAAATGCGCTCCAGGACCAATTGATGCACCCATGCCTGTACCGCACGCTCCCTCGTGGATGTCTTAATTGGCAAATGAAGCTTGCGGCTATGCTTCCCTGGGTCGAAGACAAAATCCGTGGGCAGGTATGCACCTGACTCTGGAATTGTCACTTTCGTGCGCGGAGTTACCCCAATGGTACGGGAAACAAGGTGACCAATAAGGATCTCAAAGAATGTGGCAGAGGTTTTTCGTCCAATCTGGTTGACATCGTGGGCTGCAAACACGCTGAAAGCTATCGAATAGGTCGCACGTACAATCTCATCCGTAGTAGCACCTGTGAAACCGCTGCCGAATAGCCCCAGCAGCCTCGCAAATTCTCGGTCATTATTCACGTACAAGGCCACGTTCACGGGCCTGGACTGTTCCTCGCCACGAAAGCTAAAGTAGGATTTGCCGGTGTCTGAGCTTAGTTCGATCCGCTTCGTAGCCCGGAGAATTTGCCTCGCTCGACGAGCCATTTCGGAGATGAGGTCAGCAACACCACCCCCGCCCAAGTCCGTGAGGGATGTGGCTTTGAGTTTCCCGTAGTGGCGCTTGAGTACCTGCGGCATTTGTCGACAAGTCTACTCCAAAGCGCCGCGACAAGTGAACACACAGCGTCCAGGCCTGCAATTTGAACCTAATTCTTGCTTGTGCTGAAGAGACCCAACCGGCCACGCACTGCGGCCAACCGTCTAAAGTGCTCAATGGCCTTTGCTCACTACTTGCTGAATCCTCTCTGCTGCTTCACAGAATCGTTCCTGTGGGTCAATCTGCAGCCATTTCGAAGACCATCGTGAGCACTCGCCGTGCTTTCCTCAAGAGCACTCTCAGCGGCACCACTTGAGCGCCACCAACCATTCCTCTGCCGCTCTTTACGTTTTCTCCCGAGCGCGTTCCGGTGAGCTTGAACCCCTGTCCTCTCCGCCGGGACGCGCATTTTCGCTTCGCTCCGCGCCCTGCTTACTCTCACCGCACCACGGCTCTGCGCCTTCCTCTTTCCTCGCTATACTCACCCTAGGAGCCGGCCAGCCTTGCATGCCACTGGCTTTCTGACACAAGTCTTCAACCGGGCCAAAGAGGTGTTTTGCGATGAAATCGTTCTCCATCCTGTTTCTGGTGAGCGCATCCTGGCTGTTCCTCTCCCCTCCCGCGCGCGCGCAGTGCAGTGCCGAAGAGCGCAAGCAAGTGGCTGCCGATGCGGAGATGCACCGCGAGGAGCTCGACAATCTCGTGCGGGATACTGCGCGGGCTGTACAGCTTAAGAATCCGTCATTTTTCCGTCGCGTCTATGGCGACGACTTCGTCGGAACCGCTCCCAACGGCACGGTGATGGACAGAGCGGCGCTGATTGCCGCCATACAGAATTCTCCGGCCACGTATGCCACATTTGTAGCCACCAACGTGCGCATACGCATCTTTGAGGACACCGCTGTCGTTACGTCGGTCTGGTCCGCGCGCGGCACGCAGGATGGGCGTAGCTTCAGCCGCCAGTCCCGCGTAATTCAAATCTACGTCTACGGCCAGCGTGGCTGGCAAGTCGTCGCCAGCCAGGAAACGCTGCTCCCAGGTTAAAGAAGCTGCGGGTTTAGCCCCAGAGCCGGGCACTTCCGGGTTTTCTCACAACTTCCAAAGTTGCACCGCGTTACCCTCCCTCTTCGAGTCCGAAGTCCCTCTGAGCACATGGGTCTTCCCCACATTATTCCTCGCGCTGGCCTGCTCCATCGCCATTTTTTGCGGTACTTCTCTGGCAACACGCGCTTGAAATCTTCAGGCGCCGCTTTCTCCGTCGGCTATCATGGAAGCTGCAAAACCCTTGGCCCCTTCCCCAGGTTGCCAAGATGACCGACAAGAAGGTCCGCCGCAGTGCGCGTATCTCCAAGCAAGTCCCCATTCTCTTGATCGGCTGCGATTCCGATGGCCGTGTTTTCTCCGAAGTCACCAAGACCGTGGTCGTCAGCCTTCATGGTGCCGGCATCGTCTCCGCGAACAAACTCCTCGCCGAGCAGGAGATCCATATCCGTTCGATGGTCACCAATCGGGAAGCGACGGCCCGTGTCGTTGGGGAAATCGCGGAGAACGAAGGTGTCCATACTTATGGCGTGGCCTTCCTGGATGAGTTGCTCGATTTTTGGCAAGTCGAGTTCCCCCCTCCCTCGCCGCCCGGGGAGCGGCCTCTGCTCCTTGCTCTGGAATGCAGTAGTTGCCGCGCATCCATCACCGTGGAGAACGGCGACTTTGAGTTTGATGTCTGCGCCATTCACGGCGGACTGGTGCGCTATTGTGACAACTGCGGTTTGGCCACTATCTGGAAGCAGACCACGCACTTGCCGTCGCTGCGCACGATCTTCGCCGAGCTTTCGCCCGCGGCAAAGCCGCAGCCTGTCGCCTCTGCCGTCGCTCTTCTTGATCCGCCGCCGGCGAGTCCCGTCCCCTCACCGCCTCCGGCGCCCCGCCCACTCGGCCCGCCCGCTCCCGCGCCCCTCCTCGATCGCCGCCAGCGGGTACGCGCCAAGGTCAACTACTTCGCGTGCGTGCGCAGCGAAGCTTTTGGCGATGACATCGTGGTGTGTATTGACATGTCGCGCGGGGGAATGAGCTTCAAGACCAAGAACTTCTACCTGGTGAACATCACGGTGACAATTGCCGTTCCTTTCTCGCCGGAATCGCCGCAAGCTCCAGCCATTTTCGTTCCTGCGCGCATCTCCAGCGTGTCCGACTTCCCCAACGGGAAACTCTACCGCTGCGGCGTCGAATTCCTGACCACGGCCCAATCTCACTCACAAACTTAACGCCGCGCGTTCCGGGCGAATCCGCTGGAAGAGCAAAACGCCCGCCATCCGAAGTTGGCGGGCGTTTCAGGGACCCTGGCGAACGCTAGTGGACTGCACAATTCGGAAGGAGGCCGGAGTCTAGAACTTGTTCCAGAGGAACTGGTTGTAGACTTCGTGGTGAAACTGCACTTCGGGGGCTTTGACGATAGTGCCCAGCGAGCGGGCGCAGCGATCCGCGGAAGCCCTCTTCAAGTCGGCAAAGCGAGCTTTTACGTCGCCGCCAAAGAGTTTCGTGGTCCACTCGGCTTTCTCAAAGTTCTCGATGGCCGTGTAAATGTTGTCCGGAAGGTAGCGCTCCGCCGAGCGCAGGTTCTTGATTTTCGCGGTTTCTCCTTCCAGCCCGGTCTTGAAGATCGAGTACATCACCAGGTAGGGATTGGCGTCGGGCGCGACCGCGCGGAATTCCACGCGCATGCTGCGCTCGTTGCCGATGGGCACGCGAATCATGGCGCCACGATCCACGGGCGAAGCCTTCAACTGATTGGGCGCTTCGAAATGCGGGTCGAGCCGGCGATAGGCGTTCACGCTGGAGTTCATCAGCAAGCACAGATCGTTGCCATGGGTGAGCACGCGATCGACAAAGGCCCAGCCGAATTTGCTGAGCTTTTCCTCGCCCTTGGGATCCCAGAAGAGGTTCTTGCCGTCCTTGCTCACGGAAACGTTCGTATGCATGCCGCTGCCGTTGACGCCCACGACGGGCTTCGGCAGGAAGCTGGCGGTGAGTCCCATTTTATTGGCCACCTGGCGGCAGATCAATTTGTAAAGCTGGATCTGGTCGGCCGCTCCAACCACGTCGGTATAGCCGTAGTTGATCTCGAACTGCGAGGGCGCGACTTCGGGGTGGTCCTTTTCGTTCTGGAAGCCCATGGCGCGCTGCACTTCGGCAGTCGTGTCAATGAAAGTGCGCAGGGGATCTCCCGGCAGCGAGTGGTAGTAGCCGCCCGTGTTCACATACTCGAACTTCTGGGTCTCGTGGTAGGTGCGCTCGGCGTCCGGGCCCTTGAAAAGGAAGCCCTCGATTTCGTTGGCGGCGTTGAGCGTGTAGTCTTCCTTCTTGTAGAGCGCGTCCGCGTAACCCTTGAGAACGCCTCGAATGTCCGCGTTGTACGGCGTGCCATCCTTGTCGATGACATCGCCGAAGACCAGCACCTTGCCGCCGCCGAATATGTCCGCAGGCCCCCAGTAGAACGAGGCCCAGTCCATGCCCAGCCGAAGATCGCTCTCGCGCTGCGCCGTGAATCCGCGAATCGACGAGCCGTCAAAGGTGAGGTTGTCGTAGCTCTTGATCAGGAATTTCTTGTCGTAGTCCAGCATGTGCAGACGGCCTTCCAGGTCCGAGAANAGGACCGTGACGGCCTTAATGCGCTTTTCGTCGGTAAGGTACTTCAGGCGTTCTTCCTGGATCTTGCCGAAGGGAGTGCGTTTCTTGCGGTGCTCTTTCGCTTTCAAATTCAGTTCTTCCAACTCCTCATAACTGAGGGCTAGAAAGTTACGCAGTTCGTTGGACATGAATCTCCTTGAAATGGAGCGATTGGGAATTTTTTGAATCGCTTTCACTCTGACTACGTGGTCCCTTGATGGATAAAAGGTATCGCGGCCCTCCACGGAGCGTCAATTGGAAAACGGCGGGCAAAGAAAGGGAAAAAACGAATCGCGTGCATCGAAAAAAGCGAATTGAGGGTCGCAGGGAACCCCGGGGGCCATTCGTGACTGTGCTGAGAGCTGATTAGGGTTTCCAAAGTGAATGAGCCGTAATGGAACGGCTTCCCGCGCTGATGCAAGTTCGATCTTTGGGGCTTCGCCTAAGCGCCGAGTTTCCAACAATTTGTGAATTCTCGGCAGTGGCCCCGTTCCTGCACCTTACTCGCGTAGCAGCAATGTTAGACGACCGGAAGGCAGCGTGAACTGGCAACAGCCAGGATGCGTTGTTTCTCCGCGTCACTTATCACCCCCAAGGAAAGTCCACGATTTGCCCAGCCAGAACCCCCACGGGCGCCGTGCTTCTACCCTGATGGAAGCACGGCGCCCGATCCTCCCCAGAACGAGCGGTAACCTCGCTCCGAGTTTTTCCGGCGCGCAAAACAGAGCCCGCCCGTGTTGCCACGAGCGGGCGCGTGAGAGGAGGTTTTTTTCTTGCTCTATCTGGAAATCGCTGTGCCTCCGGGGGTGTCGTTGCTTGCCGCGACGTACGGCACGGTGACCGTGCTATCCAGCCGCGCCAATATGCCGGTCTGCGCGGGCATTTCCACTTCCTTACCCTTTCGCGCTACGACGTAGACGGCGCCGGCCGCAAAGCCGATGCCAAAGCCCCGGGCTACGCTGCCGAACACCAGTCCGGCTGCGGAACCTCCGCCGCCGCCAATCGCCATGCCCAACGCGTCGCCCTTGTAGTCGTGCTTCTCCTGAACCACTTCGCCTTCCACGATCTTGACGTCGTGGCGGCGCTTGCTGTCTGAATTGACGCGCGGCTGCCCCACGGCCAGCAAGCTCATCTGCACCGGAATGAGCCGGCTATCGATCTCAATGCTCTTGAAGGTGAGGTTCATGTACGCCTGCCCGCGAAACAGCGCAAACTGTTTGGGACGCTGGATCGTGCCGATGACGCCGTGCACGCGCGTCCCCGCGGGAAGAAGGATGCGGCTGTCCAGTGTGACGGGTTGCGCCAGAACGGCGATGAAGGGATCGCCTTCCTTGGCGCTGGCCGTGGTGATGCCATTCAGCAGCGTAAGATGGATTTCGGTGCCCTGCAGGATTTGGCGCGGCTCGGCGTAGGTGGGTGGCGCCGCGGAGCACACCAGGGCGAATACCAAAAGAAAAGACACAACGGCTTTCATGCGATTCCTCCTGCCTGCACGGTGCGTGCAGGTGTGATGTCCCCGTAACGTGGGGAGGTCCCGCGAACGGGACGCTGCGCTGGCGCGCGGACCCCGCGGCCCCGATGCGGTCGAGGCTGCAAGGCGGTTGAGGAGGAACTCCAACCGAGATGTAGTGTAATTCACGCAATGGGGCGAGCGCCACGATGTTTTGCGCATGTGCTCTGTCCGCCAAGGCAAGTCGTTTGTGTCCCGGACGATTCTGCGGGACGCACTCTTGGGTTTGTAGCGGCCACCTTCTGAAGTGGGCGCCTTTCTCTTGCCTTTGTAGGGGCCGCAGGAGGGCGGCCGTCCGCTGCCACTTGCAAGGATGAAAATGTGGGCGGACCGACAATGGCTGCAAAAGCGGCGGCAAGCCGCCGCACTCCAAAATGACGGCGCGCCTAAATATTTTAGGTCCGTTACTATCTAATTACCCCACCCCCCCCTGTTTTTTGTAAGTGTTGATTCTAAAGAAGATGAAGGGCGATTGTGCATTTGACACAGATGCGATAATTGATCGGTGACAGGGCAGTTGTGTTAGCGTATGTTTAGAAAAGCAAAAACCCCGACTGGCATCGGGGTCGTAGGGCACTTGGCTGTGCTCGTAAATTAGCACAGGAGTCTACCCAATGCCAGTTCAAAAACAAAACAGAAATCGCGCTATTTGGTCAGAGGCGCAAAGCCCGGCAGCAATTAATTCGCTTTTCCAGTTGTGGAGGTTGGGGGTATCGGCTTGCCTGCTTGTTGACTCATCAAGCTCAACATTTGGAACAGTGCAAAGCTATTCTTTGCCGCTCCTCTCCAATGGAATCGGCAATTCTCGAACTTCGAATCGGCCCACTCGCAATCGCCCCCAGAGTAGAAAAGATCACAGTCTTTCAAAGAACAACCGATGAAAACGCAATCGTCTAAAATAAAGCTCTCATCGTGGAAATTCTTACCTTGGTAGACACGCACGCTTTCTTTGCTCATAACAATGCTCCTTCTGCAGCAGAGGCTATAACACAATCAAGTGCCGCACAAGGTAGGATGGGGGCAAAAGAAAAGCGCAATAGCAGCATTTAGCTATTGCATTTAGTAGCATGTTGCTATAGCATTTTGGAGGCAGGTAAATGGAAATGGCAAAAACTACGGACACCCTAACTCTCAAGATTACCGATCCCTCGACTGGCCTGGTCTATGAGATTCCAGATGTTCCTTTTGACCGCATTGGGCAGGTCAGGGCACAGTTTGGACAGAACGGACATCCCTCCCCAACTGAAGCGAAGCGGCAGATTGGCCCTGATTACGATGGCCTTAAAAAGTCTCTGTCGGAGAATGCGAAAAAATTCCTTCGTATTTTGCGGGACAATCCGCTTGGGATTAATGCAGATAACCTTGCAGAAAGACTTGGATTCAAGAGCGGCACGCAGATCGGCGGAATGACTGGTGGCGGAATTAGCAAGAACGCCAACAAATTCCACGTCGAACTCACAGATATCTACACCATTGATGTGAGTCAGCAAAACGGGCAGCGAGTAACGACGTATAAACCCGGCAAAGAAATTGCGAAGTTGCAATAGAAAAGCCCGCATTTTGCGGGCTTTTCGGTGGAGAGGTGCCTGAGCTTGGCTTAAAGGGGACGACTTATAATCGTCTGGCGCTGTTCGCGCAGCGCCCGTGGGTTCGAATCCCACCCTCTCCGCACACCCACGAAGCACGGAAGAGGTGATAGAATTAGGTTTTCTTGGCTCTAGGCTCTTGATTAGCTAACTCTGTTTCGGCTAGGTAATCTGGACCGAAAGCTCTGGTTGTATACAGCCACAACCGAGTTTCCGTCCTCGCCCTAACGGAAAGAGCACGGGTGGGTTCAGCACCCGTTCTCCAAAAATCTAGGGGCCAAGGAGGGACCCAATGCAAATCTACAAGCTGCGGGTCACGTTGACACGCTCAAAAGGCAAATTCTGTTTGCTGATTGAGTGGTAAACGGTCCCCGGTAGAGGTTAACTTTTGCACGTTCCCCTTTACCGGGGATAATTATTGGCGACGCGCAACAGCGTTGCAAGCTATTCTTGGGGGGTAAGTTTTACAAAGTAAAATAGGCCAGAAACCATGAAAGTAGAAAAGCAAAAATTCGATGCCGTTCTTGGTAAGATGCTCAAAGCTAAACCTGTGCCGCGCACTTCGATAAAAGCCAGCAGCAAGCGCAGTCCTAAGCCGATATTGGCGAAGTGAGTTTGCTGTAGGGCAGGGCTTCCCCGCGAGTCAGATTCCTCAATGTGCTGTCGAACATTCCCAGTTGCTCACCTCTGCGGTTAAACCGATAGGAAAACTCATTGCAGTAACGGCCCAGGTGCTTTATCGAGACGTGGTGGAATGTGCCGTAGACTCCCCGCTTGAGCAGGCTAAAAGCGTTCTCAATGTGCTGCGTGTGATTCTCGCCCACTGCATAGGACAGGCTGTGATTGATCTTGCGGTGCCGACCGGGGAAGTGGCGTTCGCCGATTATCCAGTATACCGCCGACTCATCCGTTTGCAGGGTGGCATCGGGGCTGACGTGTTTTAGGATTTGCGGCTCGATTATGGCCATCTTCGTATCTTTCACGGGAATCAGCTTGAGATTGCCATCACGCGATTGCATGCCGAGGATGATGTCCGTGTTCTCTTTCTTCACGTAGGGCTTGCCCTTGCGGGGCTTGCGGCGCGTGAGATAGGTTTCATCGGCCTCAACCACACCACAGAGCACGCCACCCTCTTGCATCGCTTCGCGGATTCTGTGCGCCAGATGCCAAGCTGTCCGGTAATTCACGCCAAGGTGACGCTGTAGCTGGCACGCAGACATGCCTTTCTTGGCCTCGCAGATCAGCGCAATGGCGAGAAACCACTTGGTCAAGGGCAGATGGCTGTCATTGAAGATCGTGCCGCTGGTGGCGCTGAATTGCTTCCCACAGGCTGTGCACTGATAGATGCGCGTGCGCTGATTCTTGCCCTTTGATTCGCGGGTGATCTTGGAGATGTGGCCCATTTCGCCGCAATGAACGCAGCCGATCTCGCCATGCGGCCAGCGCATCTTCTCGATATAGTCCAAGCATTGATCTTCGGTTTGGAACTTGGCGGTTACGTCTATGAGTTTCATAATGCGAGAATCTTAGCAGAAGGCTAGTTCTGTGTCAAGTACATAATCGCCGATGAAGTGCTTTGTTTTGTATCAGATTTGGATGTGTTGATTCCAAAGGGAGTTAGGGATCGCTTGCCGCGGATAAATTTTCAAAGAGCCTGGGGCGCCTGGTACCGTTGCAACTTGTTCCAACAAATCCCTTCGAGAATGTTCTCTCCGAGTTCGCGTCAGATGTTGGGGCCGTCAATTGGCCCAAACAGCTGGAACGGCACTAGAAGGCTAGCCCATAGCCACGCGGAGGTAGCCGTTCCAGTCAAACCCATTATACTATAAGGTCAAGAGGCAGTCAAGGAAAATTATGCGGTCCTCTCGCCTGTGCAGGCCGCCCGCTAAGCACCCTATAGGCGACGCAACTCGTTGAGGAGGATTCGTGCTACATTGATCGCATGGAAGTGACCGTCAAGATTCCCGATCAGATTGCTGTGCGGGCTAAAGCGCGCGGGCTGCGGCTGGAGGCCTACATTGAGGAGATCCTGGCGCAGTTGTTCGGCGCGCCAAGGCCGGGGGACGGGAGGCCACGCACCCCGGAAGAGATTCAAGTCTGGCTGGATTCGCTGGCGCAGTTTTCCGAGAAAATTCCTCCCTTGCCTGAGACCATTTCCCGCGAATGGATTTATCAGGAACACGATTAAATGGCAATTGCTGCGTGTTTGGTGGATACGAACATTCTGCTGCGCCTCACTCGACGCTCTGATCCCCAACACAAGATCGTAGCAACTGCTCTGGCTCGGCTGCTGGGGCAGGGTGCAACGCTGTACTACACGCACCAGAACATTGCAGAACTGTGGAACGCAATGACACGCCCCGTTGACCGAAATGGTCTTGGGCTGACCGTTCTGGAGGCAGAGCGAGAGGTGCGTGCCATTGAGGAGGGCATGATTTTGCTGCCCGATGGCGAGGCTGTTTACCGGGAATGGAGAAGAATCGTTGTGCAGCACAGCGTGTCGGGCGTTCAAGTCCACGACGCGCGACTAGCAGCGGCGATGGTTATTCATGGCGTTGGCCACATCCTGACGCTGAACGTGGGCGACTTCAGCCGTTTCTCCGGTCTCACGGCCGTGCACCCAGCAAGCGTCCAAGGATGAAAAGCCGATCTCCTGATCGGCGGTGTCTCCTGGGTTCCTCCTTCCCGTGTAGGGCCCGCCCGGCGTTTAGCCCGACCCGGTCGGGGAGGCGGGCCTCTCTTGGGTCTCTTTTGCTCGCCACTAGCCACTACCCCTTTCCAGCCACTAGCCACTTCTTTTCCCCGCCGGGCGCAGAAGGTGCGCACCCTTCAACAGAAACTCGGAGTTCGGCACCCGCCCTGCCAGCCGATGACTAGGGTTTTTGTCACGTCTGGAACGGGTTCGTGGAGTTCACCGGGGCCGCTGCGGGCTTCCGCGAAATCTGTTGGCGGCGTTGCTGAGGCGGAACTTGGAAACCCTATGCCGAAAGAGTCCTAGTCCTTGCGAACGAGCCCCGTTACTGCCAAGACGAACATGGTTGTGAGGACCCAACCAACCACAATCTGTGCCCATCGGAACCAGCGCAGGAAGGTTGGCGAAACAAGCCAGCAAAGAATGGTCTGCCCAAACCGAATGCAACGCAAGACTACGGGATGAAAGGCCCAAGCAAACTCCGGAGAGAGCCATGCTGGTGTCCTGTACTGCCACTGTGGATCAGGGTCAGCTTGCCAGCTATCTGCTTGTCCTAGCTTGAAGAGTGGGACTGAATTCTCCAAGGAGTACACGAATGCACGGAAACGCGGGTAGTGAGGCGGCAGTTGGCCGGATTGTCTAAAGGTTCCATAAGTATCCTTGTCCACCGGAACGATGCTGCCTACTGAGAATCCCGCTATGAATAGAAGAAAACCCAGAATCACGATCACCAACAGCCAAATACCGGCTTGTTCAGGCCGGTAGCCGTAACCAATCAGCCGCTTGTATATGAGACTCCATACGCGCCAGAATCCCTTGTCCCGTTCTTTGCTTCTGCGGTCTTCCGCCTTGTATAGGACCTGGCGAGCGTCGCTTTCCTTTCCCTCGTCACGAAGGCTCTTGGCGAATTGACGGTAAGGCTGTGCTGTAAAAGGCTGTTGACGGCCGAGCCAAGCAAGTCGCGCCTCCACGCCCTTCTCTGACTGAGAGATGCGACCGTAGGTAAAACCATCTAGCGTGAGTCTTCCTGCGGGGGGCCAACTCTGCAAATCGTCGACAAGGGTCCCGACTGAAGCGTTTGTCAAATCAACCCTGGTTTCCGCCGGATTAGTTACGCCCCACCATTCAAGATCGCTCCCGATGTGCGCGTCGTTAAGAACTACCAAACCGTCGGCTCGGAAACCCTCTCGAAAATACACGCTACCTTTTACATTCATCTTATCGGCGTTGAAGGCAATTCCAGAATTAGGTCCGCCCCCAGGTGGATTGGTGATTACGGCTCCCCGCAGTGAAAGATCGCCTCCAATTTGAGCATTCAGGAAACGAACCTGACCGTTGGCATGAAAGCCATCTCGGAGGAGGACGCTGCCTCCAACACTGATCCGGTCAGCTACTAGTGCCAGGCCGGTCTTTTCGCCATTCAGTGTCGCGCCAGCACAGTTTAGTTCGCTTCCGATCTGGGCGCCGTGCAACCGCAACTCTCCATCTATCCGGGACCGTTTCAAAACAACGCTGCCCTTCACAGTAATGCGTTCAGCACCCAAAGCCACTTCAGATGGGTTACAGAACGCGCTATCGGCGCACTCCAGATCGCGTGCGATTTGAGCACCAAACATGTGCACACGATCTGCCCGGAATCCCTCGTTCAACCAAACGCTGCCCTGCACGCGTATGTTGTCCGCCATAAGTCGACGGACCCACGAACCTCGAAGGCTCAATTCAGGAAGATCGGCAGAGGCCAGCTCGGCATCTTCCAGTCGGCAGCGCCAGAGGACAATTGCGAAGGGCAGAGAGACGTGAGTCAGGTCCAGTTTGCCAACGACCTTCGCGCCCAAGATGGCGAGCCCCTTCGGATCGACTCGGTCCCGGGCGTGTGGGTCAACACACATCCAGCGAATCAAATTTGCGCGAATTTCGCGGTCCGGAGACCATTTGTCAGCGCCTGCTGGGTCATTTGCAGGGTCGTTGAAATCTGCGCTCGGACCACAGAGGGCGAGCGTGCCCTTCGCTGCAGCCGTCAGAGCGTTCTCCTCTGCTCGAGACAAAGTGCTGAAGCGGTCGCGGGCAAGCGCCATAAGCTCATTTCCTGTGTTGTGCTGCGAATCTAACGTCATGTTTTCACTGCCTCCGTGTGATTTAGGCGAGTGAGCCATAGGATCGTGGGCTCCGGCGATGAGCTTTTCCAGCTTGGCCTCGTCGATAGCGTCGCCTATCTGCTCGTCGGCGCGTGTCAACGACTTTGAGACAGGTGCTCATGGAATTTAGTGAGCTTTTCATGTGTGCTGGGCCGGCTTATTGATC
>JGI12270J11330_10000962_pt1 | contig 21686 bp, 18 predicted proteins | sample PeaSoiMetSII2010_FD_11330 | JGI IMG/M metagenome (IMG submission 11330)
AAGCCTGCTGCGAGCCGTATTCCAGCACGCGCCCGCTCCCTTGTTCGTGCTCGCGCCCGACGGCACGATACGGCGGGCGAACGCCGAGGCCGGCGACCTGATCGGCGCTCCGCCGGGCTACGCGACCGGCAAGCCGCTGACGGCGTTCGTCGATCTCGCCTCGCGCGCCGCGGTGCAGAGCCAGCTCGCCGCCGCCATCCGGACTGAGACAACAAGGCAGGCCGATTGCACCCTGCTCGGTCCGGCCGGCCCGGTGGCCGCGACCCTGACGGCCAGCGCGCTCCAGCTGCAAGACGGCTCCCGCCTGCTCGTGGTCACGGCCGGGCTCCCAAGGGAGGTCTGGGGGGACGGGTCCCCCCAGGAGCGGAGGGTTCTGGGGGGATCGTCCTCCCGAGATGACATTGCGGCCATGACCCGCCGGATGGACATGATCACCGCAGTGACCAAGCTGCTACTCGACAACAGCACGTTCAGCGAGGCGGTCACGCTGCAGCGGTGCGCCCGGCTGCTGGCCGGTGACATCGCGAGCTGGGTCATCGTGGACGTCGAGCGGTCGGGCCAGCTCCGGCGCCAGTTCGTGATCGGCCCGCATGGCGAACGGCCGGACGAACTGGCCAGGAAGGTGCGCACCGTCGACCCCCAGCCCGACTCGGTGCCCGCGCAGGTCCACTCCGCGGGCCGGTCCGTGGTCCTCGCGCACACCGACGACGCCGGGCTTCTCGGCGCTGCCCCGGACGGGACGCCGTTGCTGATGATGCTCGGCGTGACGTCGCTGCTGAGCGTGCCGATTTCCGACGGCGTCACCGGTTACGGCGTCCTGACCCTGGCCCGGCAGGCGGCGGAGGGTCGATTTACCATCGCCGACCTGGCCCTGGCCGAAGACCTCGGCGAGCATCTCGGTGTCGCGATCCGGGTCGACCGGATGTTCCGGCACCGTTCGGCCGTGGCCGAGGCGCTGCAGGGCAGCCTGCTGCCCGCCAGCCTGCCCGAGGTACCCGGCCTCGACCTGTCCGCGGCCTACGTGCCGGCCAGCGAGGGTCTTGAGGTCAGCGGCGACTTCTATGACGTCTTCCCGGTCCAGGGCGGCTGGGCCATCACCGTCGGCGACGTGTGCGGCAAAGGCCAGGAGGCCGCCGCGATGACCGCTGCCGCCCGGCACGCGATCCGGGTGATCGCGCACTGGAACCCGGACCCGGTCGACGTCCTGGCCAAGGTGAACGAGGTCATCCTGGCCGGCGACTACGAGGACCGCTTCGTCACCGCCAAGCTCGCCTACCTGCGGTGGGATGGTGCCTGCGTGCGGGTGGAGCTGGCCAGCTCCGGACACCCGGGCCCTGCGGTGGTACGCCCGGACGGCCGGGTTGACGTGCTGAGCGGCGGCGGCCTCCCGCTCGGCCTGTTCCCGGACGCCGAGCCGGAGCGGGAGACCGTCGAACTCGGCCAGGACGACCTGCTCTTCTTCTACTCCGACGGGGTCACCGACGCGCGCAGCCCCGACATGGAGTACTTCGAAGACCGGCTGGCCGACGAGCTGGCCGGCGCGGCCGGCCGGACCGCGGCTCAGACCACCCGGATGGTCCAGGACCTGCTCGCCCGCTTCTCTCAGGACGACCTGCGTGACGACATGACCATCCTGGTCGCCAGGGTGACGTCCCCGGCGGCTGGTTAATCGCCTGACCCGGTGGCCCTCGGCTCCTCGCTGCCGTAGGCGGCCACCACCTCGGTGGCCACCTCGGTGACCTTGACGTGGCGGCGCTGGGATTCCCGGCGCAGGCGCTGCAGCGCCTCGTCGGCGTCGCAGCCCAGCGCGTGCATCAAGATGCCCTTGGCCTGATCGACGACCGACCGCGCGACCACGGCATCCTTGAGCTGGCTGGCCGTGCGCTGAGCCTGGTTATAGGCGGTCGCGTTGGTGAGCATCGCGCCGCCGAACGCGGCCAGCAGGTCGGCCATCGGGTTGGATGCGGCGTCGAGGACCCCGGGACGCACGCCGAACAGCGAGAGCACCAGGGCGCCGCGCGGCAGTTCCCGCACGAGGTGAACCGAGCAGCGCACGCCGCGACGCAGCGCCGCCTCGGCGAATTCAGGCCAGCGGGCCTCTTCCAGCGTGTCCGGGCAGCTGACGGCGGCACCGCCATCCGCCGCCTCCACCAGCGGGCCGCACCCGGCCCTCAGCTGCAAGTCCGCGAGCTCGGCCACGTCAGGATGGGTTGCCGCGGCGCTGACCACCTCGCCATCGCGCCAGACGGCGGCGTGCGCCCCCGAGCAAGAGGGCACCTGCCAGGCGGCGAGCTCGGCGAGCTTATTCAGCGACCTGGCCTCTCCGCCGTTGGTGAGGCTCAGAAGTTCCGCCGCCNCGTGCCCGAGCTGCTCGATCGGCACCAGATCCTCCGTCCATGGCTCGCTTCTTAGCACATTCCGGGTACTTGGGTCGGGCCAGCTGCCGTCGCCGCTACCCGGGCAGCCGGGAGAAACGCCTGATCATTCCGGGTCATGGTGGTGAATCGGGCGGGCGACGCCACGACGGTGCAGGCCAGGCGCGCCGTGGCGGATATCGTCTTGCGGACCGCGGTCTTCGGCTTGTCTGACACCGGGCAGGAGAGGGCCGGCTGGTCAGCGGCGAGACGCCCCCCACCGAGTAGCTGGCATCGCAGGCGGTCGTGCTGCGCGCCCCGCCGCCGAGCAGCGCGCCGACGATGATCGCGGCGAACATGACCGGAATCAGCACGATCGCGTACAGGGCTGTCCCTGGCTGGAACCAGCGCAGTCGCTTGCGCGCGAGCTGCTCCGTCCCGATGGGCTCATCTGCGTTGAGCCGCGAAAAGATCGTGTACATGGACGTCAGCTGGGGTTCGCTTGCCCGCAGGGCGCCCTCCATACGGTCCAGTACGCGCTGCTGACAAGCGGGCAGGCTCATCTGACTCTCACANCCTCCACCACGGCTCCTGCGCCGTAAAGGATCGCGGCTGCGGAGACCATCGCTTACCCGTGCTTACTGAGAGCAAACGANACGGGCGAGCGATACATCAGGCCGCATACGGCAGGTCTCAGTAGTGTAACGGGCGTGAGGGATCAGTCGCGCACGGAAGCGGTAACCTCGCTGGCGGCCCGCTGGCTCAGCGACACGAGNAGCTGGTAAAGGGNGCCGGGGCGGTCGGCGAGCCGGATGCCCGCGTCCTCGGCATACAGCCGCCCGTGCCNGCCGAGCAGTTCCCTGACGATCANATCTGNCNTNCGNNGACCCNTGCGGAGACCCCTGGTCAGGAGTTCGGCGGGGCTGATGAGACGCCGGACAGTGCTGATGTCGTGCCTCCTGTAGTAGTCGCGGATTCTCACTCCCGTATCTTCCGGCTACCAGAGGTGACCCGGCCTAAACGGCAAGGGCGAATCGCAGGGTCAGCCGCGACCGAGCAGGCGGTCGAGCGCGCGCCCGACCTCCTCGGCCAGCGCGGCGTCGGGGCTGGCCGCCGCGGGCCTCCCGGCCGGGACCAGAGCCGCCTCGGGCTCGCGGACCAGGCCGCAGTCCAGGCAATCGACCTGGCCAAGCCGGCGGATCAGGTGCACGCTGCCGCACCTGGAGCAGGACTCGAGCTCGGCCGTCCAGTCGCCCGATTCCTGGCAGGCCGGGCAGACCAGGACCAACTGGTCGCGCAGCACGCCACGGCGCCAGGGGCTCTTACCGCGCTCCGGGTCCGTCTGCCGTACACCGCAGCGGTAACAGGGCATGAGGGTCACCGACCCAATAAACCCCCAAGGCCTCCCCTTACATCAGGAAACCGGCGCTAGCCGAGCGCGGCGAGCGCCTTTGAGTATTCGGCGAGGTCGCGCGCCTGCGGGATCGGGTTAACGACCTTCCAGCGCACCACGCCGTCCTTGTCGATGATGAACGTGCCCCGGGTCGCGATGCCGCGCTCGGAGTCGAACACACCGTACAGCTTGGCCACCTCCCCGTGCGGCCAGAAGTCCGACAGCAGCCCGAACTCGAAATGCTCGGCGTCGGACCAGGCACGGTGAGTGAAGGTGGAGTCCACCGAAATCGTGAGCAATTCGACGTCGTCCCGGTTCAACTCGGGGAACTCGTCGCGGATGGCGCACAGCTCACCGGTGCACACGCCGCTGAACGCCAGCGGGTAAAAGACCAGCACGACGTTCTTGACGCCGCGGAAGCTCGATACCCGCACGGGCGTGCCGTGCTGGTCGTTGAGCTCAAAATCGGGCGCCTGGTCGCCTACTTCCACCGCCATGCCTGGTCCCTTCACCGGATCCGCGAATATGCCGTCACCCACCAAGTCTGCCACTTGTCGGCAGGCGTGGAACAACGGGCCGTTCGGCATGAAAATTATGCGAACGGCCGGTCAGCCGGGCACCTGGGGCCGCCCGGTCAGGACCTCATCTTCGCGCCTTCGGCGCGACGAGTCGCGTGCCCGACCAGTCACGGGCCGCGCTCACGCTCGATGTCTGCGACAGGCCGGCCGTGGGCGCGGCCTCGCCGATATCACTCGGCTCGACATGACCTGACCTGCCCGCCTTCGGCGTGAGCAGCCAGATGTACCCCCCGTCGGCTAGCGGCGTCAGCGCGTCGACCAGCGCGTCGACGAGGTCCCCGTCCCCGTCTCGCCACCAGAGCAGGACCACGTCCACCACGTCGTCGTAGTCCTCGTCGACTAGCTCCACGCCGTCTATCCGGGTGATCGCGCCGCGCAGCTGCTCGTCGCAATCATCGTCGTAGCCGATCTCCTGCACCACCTGGCCCGGTTTGATACCGAGCCGCTCGGCCTGGCCGCGTTCGTCCTGCGCCTGGCCCGCGGTCGCGCTCACTGACGTCCTCCTCGAATCCCTCCCCGCGCCGTCGCGCCTGAGGGGTTTCCGGCCCACGCGAACAGCGGGCCCATCCCCCTGACGGCGACGACACGTCAGCACTTCTTGTTGGGACAGTTCACACTGGGTCGGCCCAGTGCGCAAGTGGCAATCGCTCCGGCCCGGAAAACCGCCGCCATAAATTGACCTGCCCGCTCGGTCTCCCGGTTACGCACCGCAACTTTTATCACGTAGAGTAACGAGGAGGTCCGCCCTCGGCGAAAGAGCCCCCAGCCAAGCGTTTGCGTCCCCGGACGGGTGCACGATGTCCCCCGAGCTCCGGTTACCGTCGAGTAGAGATGCGCGATCGGCCAGTTCGTACGACGATTGGTCTGGACAAGACATCGAGGGATCTGTTCATGCGGCTGACCGGCCGCCCGATACATGCGGAAGGCGAGGCTACCCCGTGGCTTCCGGACGTCAGCAATTCTCCATCATCAGCGACGGGTTGCCGACCCAGTTGCCCGACATCGACCCGGACGAGACGCGCGAATGGGTCGAGTCGTTCGATTCGGTCGTGCGCACCAGGGGCCGGGCCCGCGCCAGGTACGTGATGCTCCGCCTGCTCGAGCGGGCGCGCGAGCAGCAGGTCGGCGTGCCCGGCCTGCGCAGCACCGACTTCATCAACACGATCCCGCCGGAGCGCGAGCCGTGGTTCCCCGGCGACGAGCACGTCGAGCGCCGGATCAGGGCCTACATCAGGTGGAACGCGGCCGTGATGGTCTCCCGTGCCAACCGGCCCGGCATGGGCGTGGGCGGGCACATCGCCACCTACGCCAGCGCGGCCAGCCTGTACGAGGTCGGCTTCAACCACTTCTTCCGCGGCAAGGACCACGGCGAGTCCGGCGATCAGGTGTTCTTCCAGGGACACGCGGCGCCCGGCATCTACGCGCGCGCCTTCCTCGAGGGCCGGCTGACCGAGGACCAGCTCAACGGGTTCCGGCAGGAGCTCTCGCACCCGGGCGGCGGGCTGCCGTCCTACCCCCACCCGCGGCTGATGCCGGAGTTCTGGGAATTCCCCACCGTGTCCATGGGGCTCGGCGCGCTGAACTCCATCTACCAGGCCAGGTTCAACCGGTACCTGCTGGCCCGCGAGATCCACGACACCTCACGCTCCCACGTATGGGCGTTTCTCGGCGACGGCGAGATGGACGAGCCCGAGGCGCTCGGCGCGATCGGCCTGGCCGCGCGCGAGGAACTGGACAACCTCACCTTCGTCATCAACTGCAACCTGCAGCGCCTGGACGGGCCGGTGCGCGGCAACGGCAAGATCATCCAGGAGCTCGAGGCGTTCTTCCGCGGCGCGGGCTGGAACGTGATCAAGGTCATCTGGGGCCGTGACTGGGACCCGCTGCTGGCTCAGGACGCCGACGGCGTGCTGGTCAACAAGATGAACACCACGCCGGACGGCCAGTTCCAGACCTACAGCGTGGAGTCGGGCGCGTACATCAGGGAGAACTTCTTCGGCGGCGACCCCCGGCTGCGCAAGATGGTGGAGCACCTGTCCGACGACGAGCTGCGCAACCTGTCCCGCGGCGGGCACGACTACCGCAAGGTGTACGCGGCGTTCAAGGCCGCGCGCGAGCACACCGGCCAGCCCACCGTCATCCTGGCGCACACGATCAAGGGCTGGACGCTGGGCAAGGACTTCGAGGCCCGCAACGCCACGCACCAGATGAAGAAGCTCACCGTCGCGGAACTGAAGGAGTTCAGGGACCGGCTGTACCTGCCGATCCCCGATTCGGCCCTGGAGGCGGAGCTTCCGCCGTACTACCACCCGGGCGAGGACTCTGACGAGATCCAGTACATGCGCGAGCGGCGGGCCGCGCTCGGCGGGGTGCTCCCCCGCCGGGTAGTACGGGCCAAGCCGCTGCCCTTGCCCGCCGACTCGGTGTACGACGAGCTGCGCAAGGGCTCGGGCAAGCAGGCGGTCGCCACCACGATGGCGTTCGTCCGGCTGCTCAAGGAGCTGATGAAGGACCCGGCCATCGGGGAGCGGTTCGCGCCGGTCATCCCCGACGAGGCCAGGACGTTCGGGATGGATTCGCTGTTCCCGACGGCGAAGATCTACTCCCCGCACGGGCAGACCTACGAGGCGGTGGACCGCAACCTGCTGCTGTCCTACAAGGAGTCCGAGAAGGGCCAGATCCTGCACGAGGGCATCAGCGAGTCCGGCGCGATGGGCTCGGTGATCGCGGCGGGCACCTCGTACGCCACCCACGGCACGCACATGATCCCGGTGTACGTGTTCTACTCGATGTTCGGCTGGCAGCGGACCGGCGATGAGATGTGGCTGCTCGGCGACCAGCTCGGGCGCGGTTTTCTGCTGGGGGCGACGGCCGGCCGGACGACGTTGGCCGGCGAGGGCCTGCAGCACAACGACGGGCACTCGCTGCTGCTGGCTTCGGTCAGCGAGGCATGCGTGTCATACGACTGCGGGTGGGCGTTCGAGCTGGCCTACGTGATGCGGGACGCCCTGCGCCGGATGTACGAGGCCACCCCGGAGCACCCGGACGGCGAGAATATCTTCTACTACCTCACCGTCTACAACGAGCCGTACCCGCAGCCCGCGGAGCCTTCGGATTTCCCTGGCGGGACCGCGGGCCTGGAGGAGGGCATCCTGCGCGGGCTCTACCTGTACGCGCCCTCGGCCCCGGACTCGGCCCCGGACTCGGCCCCGGACTCGGATGGTTCCGGGCCGCGCGCCCAGATCCTGGCCTCCGGGGTGGCGCTGAAGCAGGCCCTGGCGGCCCAGGAAAAGCTCGCCGCGGACTGGGGAGTGACCGCCGACGTGTGGTCGGCTACGTCATGGACCGAACTGCGCCGGGATGCGCTGGCCTGCGAGTCGTTCAACATGCTGAACCCGGGTAAGCCGGCCCGGGTGCCGTATGTGACGTCAGTGCTTGCTGATGCTCCTGGTCCCGTGGTGGCGGTGTCCGACTGGATCAAGGCGGTGCCCGACCAGATCGCCCGCTGGGTGCCCGGCACGTTCACCTCGCTCGGCACCGACGGGTTCGGGTTCTCCGACACCCGCCCGGCGGCCCGGCGGTTCTTCCACGTGGACGCCGAATCCATCACGGTGGCGGTGCTGTGGGAACTGGCGCGCAGCGGCGCGGTGGACGCCAGCCTGCCGGGCCAGGCAATCACCAAGTACCAGCTGGACCTGCCGGTGAGCGAGGCGCTGTCCTAGCCGGGCTCGCTTAGTCTGGGGAAATGGCGGCGAAGCAGCAGGCCCGCAGGTCCAGGCCGCACGTGCACGAGGAGACCGTGCGGCGGATGGAGCGCGCGACCGGCACGCTCGGCACGGCTGCCATCGCCGCCATGGACGAACGGCTGCCGTGGTTCCGCAACATGTCGGCCGAGAACCGGTCCTGGCTCGGCCTGGTCGCCCAGGCCGGCATCGCCGCGTTCCTCGACTGGATCAGGCACCCAGAGCGCAACCGGCCGGCGCTGACCGAGGTGTTCGGCACCGCACCGCGCGAACTGGCCCGCGCGGTCAGCCTGCAGCACGCGGTGGAGATGGTGCGGGTGATCATCGACGCGGTGGAATCCCAGGTCGACGAGCTCGCCGCGCCCGGCGACGAGAGGGAACTGCGCGAGGCGGTGCTGACCTACGCCAGGGAGATCGCGTTCAGCGCGGCGCAGGTGTACGCGCGGACGGCGGAGGCGCGGGGCGCGTGGGACGCCCGGCTCGAAGCGCTCGTGGTGGACTCGCTGGTCCGCGGGGAGGCCGAGGACTCACTGCACGCCTGGGCCTCGGCGCTGAACTGGTCGTCCTCCCCCGTCGCGGTGATCGTGGGCACGATCGGCGACGAGGACAGCCAGGGCGGGGCGGAGCCGCTCATCGAGGACATCCGCGCCCAGGCCAGGCGGGCCCGGCTCGACATGCTGGCCGGCGTGCAGGGAAACCGGCTGATCCTGGTCCTGGGCGGCGCCGACGACCCGATCGCCGCGGCCGAGCGGTTCGCCGGGCGGTTCGGGCCGGGCCCGGTGATCGCCGGACCGCTGGTCCGCGACCTGCGCGCCGCGTCGGTCTCCGCGCGCGCCGCGCTGGCCGCGCTGCGCGCGGCCCCCGCCTGGCCGGAGGCGCCCCGGCCGAGCGGGGCGGACGACCTGCTGCCCGAGCGTGCCCTGGACGGCGATCCCGACGCGAAGGCCGCACTGATCAGCGACGTCTACGAGCCGCTGGCCGGCGGCGGTCACGCGCTGCTCGACACCCTCACCACCTATCTGGAGCAGGGCTCATCCCTGGAGGCCACGGCCCGGCTGCTGTTCGTCCACCCCAACACGGTCCGCTACCGGCTGCGCCGCGTGGCCGAGCTCACCGAGTACACGCCGTCGGCCGGACGGGACGGTTTCACCCTGTGGGTGGCCATCGTCCTCGGCCGCCTCGCCAGCAAGCACGGCTGAGGGGCCAGCGAGCCCAAGCGAGCGGACGGCACAGCGGCGGGTGACGTGATGATGACATCCGGATGAACGCTAGTTAGAGAGAATCTACAAAATTCCGACCGCCAACTTCGTACTGTTCGACATTCATGTGGCGGACTTCTACAGGGCACTGTAAGAGGATGCTGATCATGACCGCGCCCGGGCAGGGCGCGCAGACGCCGGGATTCCTGGCGCCCTGGCTGGAACTGCCCGGGGTCGCCGAACGCCTCGGGGCCGCCTCGGAGCTAGCGGGCTGTGACCTCATCAGGTTCGGCACCACGGCGGACGCCGACGAGATCAGGGACACCGCAGTGGCGCAGCCGCTGCTCGTGGCGGCCGCGATCATCGCGGCCTCGGCCCTGTCCGGCAGTGACCCGGGTGACGTACCCGCCGACGCGGCCGCCGGGCACAGCGTCGGAGAGCTGGCCGCAGGGGTCATCGCCGGCGTGCTCAGCGCGGACGACGCGATGCGCCTGGTCCGGGTGCGCGGGACGGCCATGGCGGCGGCAGCGGCGGCCGAGCCGACCGGGATGACGGCCGTACTCGGCGGCGAGGCCGAGGCGGTGCTCGCGGCCATCGCGAGCACCGGCCTGACGCCGGCCAACGTCAACGGAGCCGGGCAGATCGTGGCCGCCGGGACGCTGGCGGATCTCGAAGCCTTCGCGGCCGCCCCGCCGGCCGGCGCACGGCTGCGCCCGCTGCAGGTGGCCGGCGCCTTCCACACCCGCCACATGGCGCCGGCCGTCGCGGCCCTGCGCGACGCGGCCGCCAGCGTCCCGGTCAGGGATCCGGCGATGACGCTGTTGTCCGACGCCGACGGCGCCGCCGTCACGACCGGCAAGGAATGGCTGGAACGCATCATCGCCCAGGTCGCCGCGCCGGTGCGCTGGGACCTGTGCATGCGGACCATGGCCGACCTCGGCGTGACCGCGGTCATCGAGCTGCCGCCGGCCGGCACCCTGACGGGCCTGGCCCGCCGGGCGCTGCCCGGCGTAGCGCAGCTGGCGATCAAGACCCCCGATCAGCTCGACGCCGCCCGTGAACTCATCGCGGAGCACCTCGCCGACTCCGACCGCCATAGCCACGGACACCTGCCGGAATGGCGGCTGATCGTGGCGCCCACGTCGGGAACGTTCCGCTCGCCGGCGGGGGGCGGCGACGCAGCCGCGACCGGGGCCATGGTCGCTCTCACCGCTGACCTCGGCACGGTCGTCGCGCGCGGCGGCCAGCGCGCGGTCGCGGCACCGTGGCCGGCGGAGATCATCGAATGGCTGGTGGAAGACGGGGATCCGGTCAGCGAGGGTCAGCCACTTGTCCGTGTCCAGCCCAGGGAAGGCGCATGACATCCCCCTTTGCCCCAGTCCGGTCCTTCACCCCGTTCCCGCCCGCCGCCGGCGCGCGGATCTTGTCCTTCGGCGGCCACCAGCCGGGTCACGTGGTCACCAACGATGATCTCGCCGCCCAGGTCGACACGAACGACGAGTGGATCCGCAGCCGGGTCGGCATCGTCAGCCGCCGGATCGCCGGACCCGACGAGAGCGTGACGGACATGGCGACCGTGGCCGGCGGCAAGGCGCTGGCCGGCAGCGGCCTGTCCCCCGCCGACATCGATTTGGTCATCGTGGCCACCTGCAGCACCGAGGCGTCGATACCGAACTCCTCCGCGGTGGTCGCTCACCGGCTCGGCATCGTCGCGCCAGGCGCGTATGACCTGAACGCCGCGTGCGCCGGCTTCTGCTACGCGCTGGCGAACGCCGCGGACTCGATCCGGGCGGGCACGGCCCGGCACGTGCTGGTGATCGGGGCGGAGAAGATGAGCGCGTGGATCGACTTCACCGACCGGTCCACCTCCATCATCTTCGCCGACGGAGCAGGCGCCGCGGTGGTCGGCCCGGTCGCCGACGGCGAACCGCCCGGCATCGGCCCGGTGGTGTGGGGCAGCGCCGGAGACCTGTCCCAGAACATCACGATCGCGGACCGCAACTCATCGCTGCGCCAGGAAGGCCAGGCGGTGTTCCGCTGGGCCACCACGGCCATGCACCCGATCGCGGCGCAGGCCTGCGAGCGAGCCGGAGTCGCGGTGAGCGACCTGGCGGCGTTCGTTCCCCACCAGGCGAACCTGCGGATCATCGAGGCCATCGCGCGCAAGCTCGGCGTGCCACGCGAGCGCGTGGCGGACGACATCGTGCACTCGGGCAACACGTCCTCGGCCTCGATCCCGCTGGCGCTGTCGCGGATGACCGAGCGCGGGGATCTCAAGCCGGGCTCTCCGGCGCTGCTGCTCGGATTCGGCGCGGGGCTGTGTTATGCGGCGCAGGTGATCACGGTACCCTAGCCGCGCCCTACCGAGCCGGCTGTCCCGGCCGGCCGGGACAGCCCGCCACTGGGCGGCAGACACCTGCGAACACTTCAGACAAGGAGCAGAAGGACATGAACGACCAGGAGATTCTTGCCGGGCTTGGTGAAATCGTCGAGGAGATCGCGGGCGTGCCCGCGGACGAGGTCACGCCGAGCAAGAGCTTCGTTGACGACCTGGACATCGACTCACTGTCGATGGTGGAGATCGCCGTCGCCGCGCAGGACAAGTTCGGCGTCGAGATCCCCGACGACCAGCTGAAGGACCTCAGCACCGTGCAGGACGTCGTGAACTTCGTCAGCAAGAACGCCGGAGGCTCGGCGTGACGGCAGGACGCGAGACGGTCGTCGTAACCGGGCTCGGCGCGACTACCCCGCTCGGCGGGGATGTCGCGTCGACCTGGTCGGCGATGCTGGAAGGGCGCAGCGGCGTGCGCCGGCTCACCCAGCCGTGGGCGGAGGACCTGCCGGTGCGCATCGCCGCGGAGGCCGCCGCCGACCCGGCAGAGGTCGTGGGCCGCGTGCAGGCGCGCCGGATGGACCGCTGCGAGCAGCTGGCAGTGGTGGCCGCGCGCGAGGCGTGGGCCAACGCGGGCACCCCCGACGTGGACCCCGAACGGCTCGGCGTGACCGTCACCAGCGGGATCGGCGGCATCGGGTCGACGCTGGCCGCGTACGACACGCTCAAGGAAAAAGGCTGGCAGCGCATCTCGCCGTACACGGTGCCGATGCTCATGCCGAACGGTTCGGCCGGCTGGATCAGCATGGAGATCGGCGCTCGGGCGGGTGCGCACTCCCTGGTCAGCGCATGCGCGTCCGGCGCCGAGGCGATCGGCTACGGCATCGACATGATCCGCTCCGGCCGAGCGGACGTGGTGCTGGCCGGCGGCACCGAGGCGGCGATCATGCCGCTGAACATCGCCGCGTTCGCGGTGATGCGGGCCATGTCCACCCGCAACGACGAACCAGAGCGAGCGTCCCGGCCGTTCGACAAGGCCAGGGATGGCTTCGTGCTCGGCGAGGGCGCCGGCATACTGGTGCTGGAGTCGCTGTCGCACGCGCGGCAGCGCGATGCCACGGTGTACGCCATCGCGGCCGGGGCTGGCTACTCATCGGACGCGTATCACATCGCGCACCCGGCGCCTGACGGGGCCGGCGTGATAGCGGCGATCACCCGGGCCCTGGCCGACGCACAGGTCGACCCGACCCGGGTGGTGCACGTGAACGCGCATGCCACGTCCACGCCCGAGGGCGACACGGTCGAGGCGCAGGCGCTCGCGAAGGCACTCGGGGCCGCCATCGACGGCGTGGTCGTCACGTCCACCAAGTCGATGACCGGGCACTTGCTCGGCGGCGCGGGCGCCATCGAATCGGTGGCCGCCATCCTGGCGCTGCGCGAGCACGTGGCCCCGCCCACCATCAACCTCGAGGATCTGGACGAGGACGTGCCGGTCGACGTCGCTACCGAGCCGAGGCCGCTCAGCAAGCGCAGCTCCGAGCCGATGGCGGTGCTGAACAACGCGTTCGGGTTCGGCGGCCACAACGTGTCGCTGGTCTTCACCGCCGCCTGAGCCTTCGTCCATCGTCCTTCGTTCCGGCTAGGGGAGACCTGAGATGACCGCACTCGATCAAGGCCCAGTACAGGCGGCGGCACGGCCGGCGGTGCTGCCGCGCGACCCGCGCGAACGGCTCGCGGCCCTGTTCGACCCCGGCACGCTGGAACTCCTGCCGGCCGACGAGGATGAGCGCAGCGGGGTGGTCGCAGGCGTCGGCCTGGTGCACGGTGCAGGAGCGGTGGCCTTCGCCTCCGACGCGCGGGTTCAGGGCGGCGCGATGGGGAGCGCAGGCTGCGCGGCGATCGTCGCGGCCTACGACGAGGCGTTGTCACGTGGCGTCCCGATCGTGGGACTGTGGCATTCCGGCGGGGCCCGGCTGGCCGAGGGCGTGGCCAGCCTGCACGCGGTGGGAACCGTCTTCGCGGCGATGACCCGCGCGTCCGGGCGGATCCCGCAGATCTCGGTCGTGCTCGGGCCCGCGGCAGGCGGCGCCGCCTACGGCCCGGCCCTGACCGACATCGTGATCCTGTCCGGACCGGGGCGCATCTTCGTCACCGGCCCGGATGTCGTGCGGTCGGTGACCGGTGAGGACGTGGACATGGAACGGCTAGGCGGTCCCGAGCCGCACAGCCGCCGGTCCGGCGTGGTGCACGTGGTGACCGAGACCGACGCGGAGGCACTCGGCCGGGCCCGGCTGCTCGCGGCCCTGCTCAGCGACCAGGGCAAGATCACCGAGGACGCTGATGAGCGTGACCTGTCCGGCCTGCTGCCTGAATCCGCGCGCCGCGCCTACGACGTGCACCTGCTGACCAGCAGGCTGCTCGACTCGCCGGGTGTCGAACTGCACCCCCGCTGGGCGCCGAACGTCGTAACCATCCTCGGCCGCCTGGCCGGCCGCACGGTCGGCGTCGTGGCCAGCAACCCGATGCGGCTCGGCGGCTGCCTGGACGCCGCCTCGGCGGAGAAGGCGGCGCGTTTCGTGCGGATGTGCGACGCGTTCGGCGTGCCGCTGGTGGTCCTTGTGGACGTGCCTGGTTACCTGCCCGGCGTCGGCCAGGAATGGGACGGCGTGGTCCGCCGCGGCGCGAAGCTGCTGCACGCCTTTGCCGAGGCGACCGTTCCCCGGGTGACGCTGGTGACCCGCAAGGCCTACGGCGGCGCCTACATCGCGATGAACTCCCGGTCGCTCGGCGCGACCCGCGTCTTCGCCTGGCCGGGCGCCGAGGTCGCGGTCATGGGCGCGGTCGCCGCCGTCCGCATCCTGCACCGGCGCACACTGGCCTCGGTGCCGCCCGAGCAGCTCCACGAAGCCGAGACGCAGCTAGCCGCCGAGCACGAGGCAACCGCGGGCGGCCTGCAGCGCGCCCTCGACCTCGGTGTCATCGACGCGATCATCGAGCCCAGCCAGACCCGCCGCGAACTGGCCCAGGCCATCGCCGAAGCTCCCCAGTTGAAGGGCAACCACGCCAACATCCCGCTCTGAGCGGCATGTGTGGGCTAGAGGGGACTGCCGCCGCCTAGGCCGGTGCCGCGGTCGGAGCTGGACGGGTCAGGGCCGGTAGCGGGGCCGGAGTCGCGAGGGGCGGACGGGGCCGAGGGGCTGGAAGGGGGCGAGCCCTCGGGCGCCGAGTCGGGCTCTGCGGCGTCGGAGGCGGAGCGGGCTTCGGCCATGAGCTCTTCCAGGCGGGCGGCGCGGATGCGGCGGAAGGTCCGGTGGTCGCGGGCGCGCTCCAGGATGGCCACCTCCAGCTGAGAGGCCACGAACTCGGTGCGTTCGCCGTTGCCGGGCGCGGACAGCGCGGACAGCGCGGCGGCGAAGGCCTCGGACAGGGACATGCCCTCCGAATAGTGCTCCTTCAGCGCGGCGGACACCTGGTCGGCCTGGCCGCCGAAGGCGACGAAGCCTGGCTCATCGGTCACCGACCCGTCGAACGTGATCCGGTAGATCTGGTCGTCGTCCGGCTGCGTGCCCACCTCGGCGACGACGATCTCCACCTCCCAGGGCTTCGGGCTCTCGGTGAAGATCGTGCCCAGGTTCGAGGCGTAGTAGTTGGCGATGCCGCGTGCCGTCACATCGTGCCGGTCAAACTGGTAGCCGGTGATGTCGGCGTAGGTGACCCCGGCCTTGCGCAGGTTCTCGTATTCGTTGTACCTGCCGACCGCGGCGAACGCGATCCTGTCGTAGATCTCGCTGATCTTGTGCAGCGCGCTCGACGAGTTGGGCGCCACCATCAAGATTCCGCCCGCGTACTCCAGCACGACACAGCTGCGGCCGCGCGCGACGCCCTTCCGCGCATAGTCGGCCTTGTCCCGCATCTGCTGTTCTGGTGACACGTAGAACGGCATTGACACCGCGGATGCTTCCTTTACCTAGGTGATTCGGTCGGGCTGGAGCGGGATGGGCTGGCTAGCTGTTCAGGAGCGGGGCGGACGGGCCGTCTGGCCTGATCATCCGGCTCTGCACGACCTCCTGCGCGACTTGCTCGGCCTCAGCTTCCGGCAGCTTCCTGAAGCCCTCGGCCGTGACCGTGGCGACGACGGGGAAGATGCGCCTGGTCAGGTCCGGGCCGCCGGTCGCCGAATCGTCGTCGGCGGCGTCGTACAGCGCCTGCACGCAGGCCAGCACGGCGTCGCGCGGCGGCATGTTGTCGACGTAGAGCTTCTTCAGCGCGCCGCGGGCGAACAACGACCCAGAGCCGATGGAGTAGAACCTGCTCTCCTCGTACGGGCCGCCAGCCACGTCGTAGCTGAAGATCCGGCCGTGCCCGGAGTCCTCGTCGTAGCCGACGAACAGCGGCACCACCACGAGCCCCTGCATGGCCGCGCCGAGGTTCCCCCTGACCATGAAGGCCAGGCGGTTCGCCTTGCCCTCCAGGGACAGCGACCGGCCTTCCATCTTCTCGTAGTGTTCGAGCTCGACCTGGAACAGCCGGACGAACTCGATCCCCACGCTGCCGGTGCCCGCGTAGCCCATGGCGGAGAACTCGTCGCTGCGGAAGACCTTCTCCACGTCCCGCTTCGCGATCATGCTTCCGGCGGTGGCCCGNCGGTCGCCGGCCAGGACCACCCCGCCGTCGCAGGCGGCGGCCACGATGGTGGTGGCGTGCGGCAGGTCGCGGATGGCCTGGCCGGGCGTTCCCTGGACCACCTCGGCCGGGACCGTGCCGCCGGGCAGCAGGCCGGGTGAATGCGAGGCCAGGAAGTCGGTGAACGAGGAGGTCTGCCGGTTCATGAACCCCGCAGGAGGACTGCCTGCGGCGCCCGGCACCCGGCCGGACATTCTCGGGTCCCCGGCGAACGGGCCAGACTGGCTGCGGTCAAGATACGAGCCCAACGCGGACCTCCTCCCGTAGTCATAGCGAACGTACTCAACAGACCCTACTGCCACCCCAGAGCGCGACAGGACGCGAGGGCCGCCGACGCGTCCGCCTACGGCGAACCGGCGGGTGCTGTGACCGGTCTGGCTACTGGCCGCCCTTTTGCACGTAGGACCGGACGAACTCCTCGGCGTTCTCCTCGAGCACCTCGTCGATCTCGTCGAGGATCGCGTCCACGTCGTCGGAGAGCTTTTCGTGCCGCTCCCTGACTTCCTCGGTGCTGCCCGCCTCGGCCTCTTCGGTCTCCTCGGCGCGCCTCGTGGTCTGCCGCTGACCGCCTGTGTCCTTCGTTGCCATGTCACTACCTCCGTAGTCCCAACGTTATCGTCACCCGTGGGAGTCCCGCCCAATCCCGCCGGGCTGAAATCGGTACGAACTCGCGATCCGCGGCCTCGGCCGGGATCTAGGGGCTTGTGGGGTTTTGCGGGATCAGAGGGGCTCGGGGGCCTGGTGAGCCAGCCAGCGCCGGTTCCCTACTCCTGGCCAGTGAGGGCGGCGACCAGCTCGGCGGCGCTGCGGCAGCGGTCGAGCAGCTCGCCCACGTGCACCCGGGTGCCGCGCAGCGGCTCGAGCGTGGGGACGCGCTGCAGCGACTCACGCCCTGGGATGTCGAAGATCACCGAATCCCACGAGGCGGCCGCCACCGATTCGGGATACTGCCGCAGGCAGCGGCCGCGGAAGTAGGCCCTGGTGTCCTCGGGCGGGTTCTCGATGGCCCGCTCGACGGTGGCGTCGTCGGTCAGCCGCACCATCCGGCCCCGGGCCGCCAGCCGGTTGTACAGGCCACGGTCCTGCCGCACGTCGGAATACTGCAGGTCGACGAGCTGCAGCCGCGGATTGTCCCAGCTCAGCCCGTCCCTGGTCCGGTAGCCTTCGAGCAGCTCGAGCTTGGCCACCCAGTCGAGCTCCTTCGACAGCAGCATCGGGTCATCGGCCAGCCGGTTCAGCACCGACTCCCACCGGTCCAGGACGTTGGCGGTGATGTCGTCGACGTCGTTGCCGTACTTGTCCTCGGTGAACTTGCGGGCCAGCTCGAGGTACTCGGCCTGCAGCTGGACGGCGGTCATCTTCCTGCCGTCCTTGAGCGTGACCAGGCGGCGGCAGGCCGGGTCGTGGGAGATCGCGCGCAGCTCGGCCACCGGGGCCTCGATCGACAGGTCGGTGCCCAGGAACTTGTCCTCGATCATCGCGAGCACCAGCGCGGTCGTGCCGACCTTGAGGTAGGTGCTCACCTCGCTCATGTTGGCGTCGCCGATGATCACGTGCAGCCGCCGGTACTTCTCCGGGTCGGCATGCGGCTCGTCCCTGGTGTTGATGATGGGCCGCTTGAGCGTGGTCTCCAGCCCGACCTCGACCTCGAAGAAGTCGGCGCGCTGGCTGATCTGGAAGCCGGAGCCGCGGCCGTCGGCGCCGATACCGACCCGGCCGGCCCCGCAGACCACCTGACGGGAGACGAAGAACGGGACGAGGAACTTGACGATGTCGGCGAACGGGGTGCCGCGGCGCATCAGGTAGTTCTCGTGCGAGCCGTAGGAGGCGCCCTTGTTGTCGGTGTTGTTCTTGTACAGCTGGATGGGCGAGCTGCCCGGCACGGTCGCGGCCTTGGCCGCGGCCTCCGCCATGACCCGCTCGCCGGCCTTGTCCCAGATCACCACCGACAGCGGGTTCGTGCACTCGGGTGACGAGTACTCCGGATGCGCGTGGTCGACGTACAGCCGCCCGCCGTTGGTGAGGATGACGTTGGCCAGGCCCAGGTCCTCGTCGGTGAGCTGCGAGGAGTCCGCCGCCTCGCGGGTCAGGTCGAAGCCCCGCGCGTCCCGCAGCGGGTTCTCCTCCTCGAAGTCCCAGCGGGCGCGCCGCGCCCGGGCGGCCGTGGCCGCCTGGTACGCGTTGACGATCTGGGATGAGGTCACCATCGCGTTGGCACCAGGCTGGCCGGGCACAGAGATGCCGTATTCAGTCTCTGTGCCCATCACGCGAAGAACGCTCATGTCTTGCAGCCTAATGCCGCTACGGGCGAAGGCGACATGCAGACACGGTTTCCTGAGCGCGAACAGCCATCAAAGGTACTGCCCGGTGTTGGCCACGGTGTCGATCGACCGGCCCGCCTCGGTCCCTGTCTTGCCGGAGACCAGGGTCCTGATGTAGACGATGCGCTCGCCCTTCTTGCCGGAGATGCGAGCCCAGTCGTCCGGGTTGGTGGTGTTCGGCAGGTCCTCGTTCTCGCTGAACTCGTCGACGCACGCGGCCAGCAGGTGGCTGACCCGGATGCCCTTCTGCCCGGTGTCGAGGAACTCCTTGATGGCCATCTTCTTGGCCCGGGCGACGATGTTCTCGATCATCGCGCCGGAGTTGAAGTCCTTGAAGTACAGCACTTCCTTGTCACCGTTGGCGTAGGTGACCTCGAGGAACCTGTTCTCCTCGGACTCGGTGTACATCCGCTCGACCGTGCGCAGGATCATCGCATCGACGGTCGCCTGGGCCGAGTTCTCGTGCTCGGACATGTCGTCGGGGTGCAGCGGGAGCGCGGTCAGGACGTACTTGGAGAAGATGTCCTTGGCCGCCTCGGCGTCCGGACGCTCGATCTTGATCTTGACGTCGAGCCGGCCCGGCCGCAGGATCGCCGGGTCGATCATGTCCTCGCGGTTGGAGGCGCCGATGACGATGACGTTCTCCAGGCCCTCCACCCCGTCGATCTCGGACAGCAGCTGGGGCACGATGGTGTTCTCCACGTCGCTGGACACGCCGGAGCCGCGGGTGCGGAAGATCGAGTCCATCTCGTCGAAGAACACGATGACCGGCATGCCCTCGCTGGCCTTCTCCCTGGCCCGCTGGAACACGAGCCTGATGTGGCGCTCGGTCTCGCCCACGTACTTGTTCAGCAGCTCCGGGCCCTTGATGTTGAGGAAGAAGCTCTTGCCCTCCTTGGCCCCGGCATCCTGCGCGGCATCCTGCGCCGTCTTGGCCGCGACCTGCTTGGCCAGCGAGTTCGCCACCGCCTTGGCGATCAGCGTCTTGCCGCAGCCGGGCGGGCCGTAGAGCAGGACTCCCTTCGGCGGCTTGAGCTTGTGTTCCTTGAACAGGTCGGCGTGCAGGTAGGGCAGCTCGATGGCGTCCCTGATCTGCTCGATCTGCCCGGCCAGGCCGCCGATGTCGTGGTAGGAGATGTCCGGCACTTCCTCCAGGATGAGCTCCTCCACCTCGGCCTTGGGGATCCGCTCGTACACGTACCCCGACCGGGACTCCAGCAGCAGCGAGTCGCCAGCCCGCAGCGGCTGGTTCAGCAGCGGCTCGGCCAGCCGGACCACGCGCTCCTCGTCGCCCTGGGAGATGACCAGCGCGCGCTGGGCGTCGGCGAGGACCTCCTTGAGCATGACGACCTCGCCCACCGTCTCGTAGGACTGGGCGATGACGACGTTGAGTGCCTCGTTGAGCACGACTTCCTGGCCTGGGCGCAGTTCGCTCAGCTCGACGTTCGGGGATACGTTCACCCGCATCTTGCGGCCGCCGGTGAACACGTCGCACGTGTCGTCCTCGTTCGCGTTGAGGAAGACGCCGAACCCGGACGGCGGCTGGGCCAGCCGGTCCACTTCTTCCTTCAGCGCGACGATCTGGTCGCGTGCCTCACGTAGGGTCGTCGCCAGCCGCTCGTTCTGAGCGGAAACCCCGGTCAGGCTCGTCTCAGTCTCGCGCAGCCTGTCCTCAAGGAGCCTGACCTGCCGGGGCGAATCCGCGAGCCTGCGCCGCAGCACGGCGATCTCCTCATCAAGGAAGGAGATCTGAGCGGTAAGGCTCTTCACCTCATCCTCGTGCCGCGAAGCACGCCCGCTGTCATCTCTGGTGGCCACGGCCCTCACCTCCTCCTGCACCGTTAACTGGACTCTACCTATTCACGAGCATTCCCTAACCTGCTGACACCGTATCGACGCTGTTTTGCTGCCCGCGAACATACCAATCAGTCACAACCGCATCACAAGGCGTTACTAGTTACTTGTGCGTAACACATCGGACCGTTCGGATCAATGATCTTCGTTGTGATCTTCTTCCTGTGCCGCTTTCGCGGGCCTCCGCCTCCGCGGCGGGGGGACCACCCCGGGCGCGAGCCGCCGCGCCGTCACGAGGAACCCGGTATGGCCCACCATACGGTGCTCGGGGCGGACGGCCAGCCCTTCCACGTGCCAGCCGCGGGTCAGGCTCTCCCAGGCGGCCGGCTCGTCGAAGCCGCCGTGCCCGCGCAGCGCCTCCACGGTACGCGAGAGCTGCGTCGTGGTGGCGACGTAGCAGCAGGCCAGGCCGCCCGGCGCGAGCACAGAGGCGACCGCCTCGACGCAGTCCCACGGGGCGAGCATGTCCAGGATGACCCGGTCGAAGTCGGCCAGGCCCAGATCGTCGCCGGAGCCGCCGAACTCGCCGATCACCAGCTGCCAGGCCGGCGGCGGGCCGCCGAAGTACTGCTCCACGTTGCGCCTGGCGATCTCGGCGAAGTCGGGCCTGCGCTCGAACGAGACCAGGGTGCCCTGCTCCCCCACCGCCCGCAGCAGCCAGCAGCTCAGCGCGCCAGACCCGGCCCCGGCCTCGAGCACCCGCGCGCCGGGGAACACGTCGGCGAACGCCACGATCTGCGCCGCGTCCTTGGGGTACACCACCGCCGCGCCGCGCTTGGCGGCCAGCGTGAAGTCGGCCAGCAGCGGGCGGAAGACGACGTACGGGGTGCCGCTCCCGGACCTGACCACGTTCCCGTCCGGGCCGCCGATGATGTCGTCGTGGCTCAGCGTGCCCCGGTGGGTATGGAAGGACGCGCCGGCCCGCAGGGTGATCAGGTGGCTGCGCCCCTTGGGATCGGTCAGCTGCACCGGCTCGCCGGGCGTAAGCGGTCCCTGCCGCGGTTTGGTCATCCTTGGTTATACCCCGGCGAAGGCGTGGTCGACGTCGCGGGTGGCCAGCACGCCGTAGACCTGGCCAGACGGCTCGACAAGCAGGTACTCGGTGGCGGGCGCACGACGGATCGCGTCGAGCAGCGCCATCCCCGACAGGTCGGCCGGCAGCACCAGGCTCGGCTCGAGCGTCCGGGCCAGCGCACCCGCCTCCATCCACGGTCGGCGCTGCGGCGGGG
>JGI12270J11330_10000965_pt1 | contig 21662 bp, 17 predicted proteins | sample PeaSoiMetSII2010_FD_11330 | JGI IMG/M metagenome (IMG submission 11330)
TCACCAAGGCGTAAGCATTCTCGCCGTCCATCTTGCCCTGAGCTTCGAAGGACGCGTAGAACTTTTTGTCATCCCGAGCGAAGTCCGCAGCGCGCGGGTTCTGCGCCCCGTGCGCTTCGCCGGGGCGAGGAATCTGCTTTTCCGGCCGCCTTTTATTTATGCGACTCCCCGCCGAGAACCAACTTTGTCATTCCGAGCGAAGCGAGGAATCTGTTTTTCGTCCAGAATCAGAAAAAAGGCAGGTACCTCACCCCGTTCAAATACTGAATGGGGCTCGGAATGACAATTGTTCTGAGAAAAAACTACTTCTTGCCTTTGGCTTTCTTTTTCGCGCTGTTGGCTTTCTGCGAAGCCATGAGCCTCGCCTTGGTTGCACCTTTGTCCGCGCCGCCATGTTTCACCGGCGCGGCTCCGCCCGCGGCTGCCTTCTCGCCGCCCTTGGCGGGCTTCTTTTCCTTTTCTTTTTTCTTTGGCGCTTCCTTGATGCCGGAAAGCCTGCGCAGCATCTTTATGCGTTCTTCGGGCGTTTTGCCGCGCCCGTTTAATTGCGCGGCAAACACTTCCTGCACCACATGATCGAACTTCGGCCCCCGCGGCATGCCCAGGGCTTCCAGTTCGTTGCTCACGGCGGTCAGCGCCATGCGGATCGGGCGCCACTTATGGAGAAACGCCTTCAACTTGGACAGCGCCGCCGAGTTGTTCGATTCGGCAAGCAGATAGGCCACGTATTCCATCGAAAGCTTTTCGATATAGCGGTAGGCTTCGATGGGCGTTTTCGTCTTTCTTCCCGCCAGGTCCTTCTGAATCTCGTGAGCCTTGTCGGGAAAACTCTCGATCACCTCGATTTCCGCGGAACGGAAGCCCAGCTTCGAGAGCAGATGGCTGGCCTCGCGGTCCTTCAACCGGCCCAGAATCGCCAGCATCATCGGCGTGGCCAGGCGCGGGCGGAATCCCGCCATGAACAGGTCATCGCGCACCTTGATCACGCGATTGATGGCCTCGTAGTCCGGATGCTTCTTGGCCAGCAACGGGTGCACGCGCTCCAGCAGATGGTGCGCCTCCCAATCTTTCAAGGTGAGATGGGGGCGCTCTTCTTTCGCCAGCGCGCGCAGTTCCTCGCCGGCATCCTCGGGCGTGATGGTAAGTTGCAATTCCCTTTCGATGGCCAGATTGAACCATTCCTGGGTGCGCGATTCGAGCTTGTAGCCCATGCGCGCGGCCAACCGCAGAGCGCGCAGTAGGCGCACCGGCTGATTGGTGAAGCTGTGAATCGTCAGGGCGCGCACTTCGCCGTGCTCGATGTCCGAAAGGCCGTTCGTGGGATCCAGCAGCAAACCGCGCGAAGCCGGATTCAGCGAGATGGCGATGGCGTTCAGGGAAAAATCGCGCCGCCGCAGATCCTCCATGATGGTGGACCAGCGGATTTCGGGACGCGTGCCGGGGCGCACATAGTAATCGTCGCGCGCCGCGGAGATGCTGCCTTCGTAATCGCCGCTGAAGAGAATTTCCACGGTGCGCAGCTTTTCGTTTTCGGAAAAGACCTTGGCCCCGCCCTTTTCCAGTTCGCTCGCCATCTTGGAAGGGTTGCCTTCCACGCTGAAATCCAGATCGCGCAGCGTGGCGCCGGTGATCAGGTCGCGCACCGTGCCGCCGGTAAGATAAATATTGCAGCCCATGGCCGCGGCCAACTCCTGCACGCGCAGCATGGCCGCGCGCTGCTCGGGCGAGAGCCGGCTTTCCAGCAAGAACATGTAGTCTGGCATTGCGCTCCTTCCGCTTCAGGGTGGTCATGCCCCATGGGGCCGCCGCACCTGGGATGCGTTACTGCCCACGCGCTAAGCGCGCGGGTGATGTGCCTTGTAAATCTGCTTCAGTCTTTCCTCCACCACGTGGGTATAGATTTGCGTCGTGGAGATGTCCGAATGGCCCAGCATCAACTGGACGGAGCGCAAATCCGCGCCGCGTTCCAGCAAATGCGTTGCAAAACTGTGCCGCAGCATGTGCGGCGTCAACCCCTTGCGCATGCCCGCTTGCCGGCCATACGCAGAGAGAATCTTCCAGACTCCCACGCGGCTCAACGGCCCGCCGCGCCGGTTGATAAACAGCATGGTCACGTTCGCCTTGTTCGCAATTCCCAGCAGCTTGGGACGCGCGTCGCGCAGATAGCGTTCCACGAGCGCGATCGCCTTCTTGCCGATGGGCACGATGCGTTCCTTGTCCCCTTTACCGATGCAACGCACGCAGCCCGCGGCCCGGTCCATATCCATCACCCGCAGCCCCACCAGCTCGGAAACCCGCAAGCCCGTCGAGTACAGCACTTCGAGCATGGCGCGGTCTCGCAGCCCCAGCGGCTGTTTCTCGTCGGGCTGCGCCAGCAGCTTTTCCACTTCCTCCAGCCGCAGATACCCGGGCAGGGAGCGGCGAATCTTCGGCGACTCCAGGTTCAGGCAGGGATCTTCCGTGCGCATCTCCTGCACCAGCGCAAAGCGGAAAAAATTGCGCATCGTCACCAGGTTCCGCGCCACCGTGCGGCTCTCCAGCTTCTGCCGGTACAGGCTGGCCAGAAAATCCATCACGTCGTCGCGCGTAACGCTTTCCACGGTGAGCTTCTTCTTTTTCCCGAACTCATCGAACTTCAGCAGATCGTGCCGGTACGCCGAAACTGTGTTCGGCGACAGCCCTTTCTCCACTCGTACGTGGGTCAAAAACGCCGCGATGGCCGTGGCAATTTCCATTAGGATCCCGCTAACCCTTCCGCGGCTCCTGGCCGCCGCATGGCCACACCGTATACCTCTTCGATTTCAGGACACCGGAAAATCCACGTCAGCCCCACATAGAGCAGCGTCGCTCCCAGGATCATCCCCGTGAACACCGTCAATTGCAGGGAAAACGCGCCCTGCAGCGCGTTCTTCGCGTAATAGTTGGCAATCATGCAGCCCGCGCCCATGATCACTGAGCACAGCGAAATCTTGCTGATCGAGCGCAAAATATCGAACATGCCCAGCGGCCCATAGCGCAAGCGAAAGATAATGAACAGCGTGAAGAAATCGAAGAAGGTGGCCAGCGCCGTGGCCAATGCCGGGCCGCCGTTCTGAAACCTTTTGAACAGGAATTCCAGGAAGATGATGTTAAGCACGATGTTCAGAACGAACGAAATCGAGGCCACGATCACCGGCGTCTTGGTATCGCGCGCGGAATAAAAGGCCGGCACGATTAGCTTCACGCACGCTAGCGCCGGCAAGCCGATGGCGTAGTACAGCAGCGGGCGCGAGGTCAGCCGCGTGGATTCCGCGACGAATTGCCCGTGCTGGAAGAGCACGCGGATGATCGGCTCTCGCAGAATCATCAGGCCCATCGCCGCGGGCACCGTGATGTACGCCACGATGCGCACCGCGAACGTGAGTGTCCTCTTCAATCCATCGTAATTATTGGCCGCCGCCTGGTGCGCCATCATCGGCAAAATGGCCGTGGCCACGGCGATGGCGTAGCCGCCGAGCACCAGCTCCATGACGCGGTCGGCCACGTACAATGCCGTCAGGCTGCCGCGCGGCATCCTCGCGGCCTTGGCAAAGTAGGTGTCCACGAAGAAATTAATCTGCGAAATCCCCAGCCCGAAGAAGCGCGGGAAGATCACGCGCGCCACGCTGCGGATCCCCGGATGCGAGAACGAGATGCCGAAGTCAAAGCGCATCCCCCGTCTAACCATCTGCGGGATCAGGATCAGGAATTGCAGCGCTCCGCCGACCAGCACTCCCACGGCCAACGATACCGCCGGGCTCTGGAAGTAGCGCCAAACCACCGCCGTCGAAAACGCGATGATGCAGAGGTTCAACAGCACCGTCGTGGAAGCTGGCAGGGCGAAATGCTGGAAGCAGTTCAGAATGCCCATGCCCAGCGCTGCAAGTCCCACGAAAAAGATATACGGGAACATGATGCGGTTCAGGGCGATGGCCTCGTTCCAGCCAGTGGTGGAAAACGGCACAATCACCTGGCGCGAAAAGATCACTCCCAGCACGGTGAGAACGGACAAAACCAGCGCCACGGTCCAAAACAGCTTGTTGGCGAACTCCCAAAGCTCTTCCGTGGTTCGTTCCCGCATGTACGTGGTGAAAACGGGAACGAACGAAGCCGCAACTGTCCCCTCACCCACTAACCGCCTGAAAAGATTGGGGATGCGGTAGGCCAAAACAAACGAGTCGGCGCTCAGCGTGGTGCCGAGGAGAAGCGTGATGCGTTGGTCGCGCACATAGCCGAGAACTCGGCTTACAATCGTAACCAACGAGATGATCGACGCCGACTTCAGAATCTCTTTTTTCTCGGACAAGGCCGGGCCCTCAGGGCCTAAACCCAATCAAAACAATGAGTTGACAGGAAAAACGTGTTTAAATTAACATAACTTCAATGATTCTGCAATGGTTTCGTCGCCAGAAACGGAAGATTTCAGTTTGAAACCACGTGCCCCAGCCACGACCCACAAAAAAGTGGTCATCGAGCTTCTCAGCCGCCAGACCTTCCGCGGTTACCTCAATCCCTCTCGCTTGGCCAGCTCCGAAGTGCTGGAACTCCTCACCCCGGACGGCGAGCGCCAGGAGATCGCACTCTCCAAAGTACGCGCCATTTACTTTGTCCGCGATCTGAAGGAAGACTTCGAGCCCGAACGCAAGTCCTTCCTCAGCCGCCCCAAGCTCGATGGCCTGTGGGTTAAGCTGCGCTTCCAGGACGGCCAAATCCTCGAGGGCGTCATTCCCAACGACCTGCTCACCTTCCTCGACAACGGCCTGCACCTCACCACGCCCGATTTCAATTCCAACACCGACCGCATCTACGTCCCCCGCTCCGCCATCGCCGAATTAACCGTCCTCGGCGTAGTCGGCATCGCCCGCCGCAAACCCGCCGCCGCCGTAGCCGCCGTCCAGCCCCGCCTCTTCAACGAGTAGGTCCGTGTTGGGTCGCTTCCGAGAGCTCCGTGACTCGGTAAGAATCTCCTCAGTCGGTACCGGCAAACCTTTCCAGGAGCAGGCTTCCGAGGAGTTACCTGGATTCGTTCTCTGCGAAGTGACCAGGCCAGAAACTGCTCACCGTTGTGAGAAATATGATGCCGCCCGTCACAGACCGATGACTGACAAAACTGCTATACCTTCGATGAACCGTCTCGGAGATGGAAGGAGCACTGCGTTGTCCGCTAAACAACTGTCGCTAATCGCGTCCTCGATACTCCTGCTGTTAAGCATCACCATGTTCGCAAACGACGCTGAACTCACTGTCGCGAAAGTTCGAGAGGGTATCCTGAGCCCAGGCAACTCGCAATCCTTCGAGGTCTCGCTCAATGCTGGGGATTATGCCCAGATCCATCTCGACCCTCGCGGAAAACAACTTGTTGTCATCGTCTACGGTCCGTCAGGCAGTAAGTTTCGCGGAACCACGCTTGGCCCTGACGCAGACACGTTCGACTTCGCTGCGGAACGTCCGGGCACGTACCGGGTTGAGGTTGCGGCCCGCAACGAGAGTGTCGCGGGAGCCTTTTCAATCACACTCGAGAAGGTCGTCACGTTGAGTGCGCGTCTGGCCCCGCCCAAGCCGCTACATGAAAGCCCGCGGATTAGACTTCTAAGAGCCTCGCTCGAGTCNGGAAAACAGGAAAGTGTTGCCGCCTTCTGGGATGAGGTTAAGAGACAAGGAACTCCGATTATCGAACCGCTGCCCGGTGATAACAAGAACATGTTGGTAACTTTTCTTTGGAAGGGAAATCCCTACACACAGAACGTAATGGTCCTGCGGATTCCTAATGCTGCTGCCACGCCAGATGACTATCTGATGCAGCGGTTGGGAGAGACGGACGTCTGGTACGCGAGCGTCGCGATTGATAGGAAAATGCGATTTGATTACACCCTGGCCCCCAATGTTGCGCGCTTTCCAGGAATCGCATACGGCCTCGATCAAGACATGATCGCGATGATCGCGGCGGCTGCCAGACCTGATCCCCTGAACCCGAAGCGCTTTCGTGTGGACAAGGAGAGCGTTGATGCTCCCGAGTATCTGGGCAGGTCCATCCTCGAAATGCCGGATGCGCCGGCGCAGCCGTGGATCGCGGAAAGGTCCGGCGTTCCAGCAGGCCAGGTGGAAAGGCACCAATTCAAAAGTACCTTGTTGAAAAACGAACGGGAGATTGCCATTTATCTTCCCCCGGGGTATTCCAAAACCGCGAAAGCCTATCCGCTTATCGTGCTCTTCGACGAACTTGCTTATCTGGGCGACCAGAATCAAACGGCTCTTGTGCCCACGCCCACCATCCTCAATAACCTCATCTCGGAAAGGCGAATTCCGCCGATGGTTGCGGTGTTCGTCGGCAATGGACCCGATGATGCGCGCAGCCGCGAGCTTCCCTGCAATCCTTTGTTTGCAGACTTCCTTGTTTCCGAACTCTTGCCCTGGGCGCACGGCCTGTACAACTTTACGACTGATCCCCGGCAGACCGTGGTCGGCGGTTCCAGTTTCGGCGGACTGGCCAGTGCCTATGCCGGTCTGCGCCACCCGGAAACGTTTGGAAACATCATCTCGCAATCCGGTTCGTTCCATTGGATTCCCCCGAAGAGCGACAATTCCTCCAATTCACAAACAGATTCCGAGCCCAACTGGGTGGCCAAACAATTCATCGCCAGCCCAAAGCTGCCGCTTCGCTTCTACCTGGACGCAGGCAGCGATGAATTAGACTTTTCCGGAAACGGCAATTCCATTCTTCTGGCCACGCGGAACCTGCGCGATGTGCTGCTGGCAAAGGGCTATGCGGTTCACTTCCAGGAGTTCGCAGGCGGCCACGATTATCTAAGTTGGCGTGGCACACTCGCCGACGGNCTAATTGTGTTGANGGGCAATGCACCAACGAAACGCATGCAGGAATCCATCGCGAAGCCCAACGAAAGGATGTAAGTCCGTCACACTCCAGATCATCTGGCCGCCGGCGGAAGTACTAGCAGGAGCTTTTCCGATTGCCGGACGTGCCAGGAGTTACCGCAATTCGCCGACAAATTGCTTCCGAGTATGCTGTAATCCCCCGGAATCGCCGGTGTTTGCCGAACAACCCTCGACTTTCAGAAACAAACTACTTGCATCACCATCGCCATCAATTCTGATATCTTGCTGATATCCGGGAGGTGGCTGGTTGGAAGATCAAGTCCTGGCATTGCTCCGCGGCCAGCTCGCCAGCATCATTTCAGGGGCATTATTCCTGTTTATGGGATTGGCAACCTGCTCGATTGCTGCCATCCGTCGGCGGAGCGGAGTACGCCTCTTCATCTGGCTGGGAGTCTGGAGCGCGATGTATGGTGCCGGACTGCTCGCTCACTCGCCGGCTGTCGTTGCGGCTCTGCCGCATTCGTTTCAGGTGAGCGTTCCCTACGTAAACGCTGTGACCGCCTACCTGACCATAGTTGTTGCATCGTTGGCCTTCCTGGAATTAGGCCTGGGTAGAATTCGGCTTCTGATCGAGATCGTTATCTTTGTCGGGATGGCCGTCGCTGTCGCTGGCATTGGCTGGTTCGTGTTCGGCGGTTCGGCCAAAAAGTTCATGCCGTACAACATTGCCCTCACGGTTTGCGCCCTTCTTATCTTTGTAGCTGTCGTCGCAGTGAAGCAGCTGTCTGACAAGTTCCTGATTCTCTTCAACCGGCGCGTTCTAGAGGTCGGCACGCTCGTTTTCCTCTTTGAGGCTCTATGGGTCAACCTGTCGCGCCCTTATTACCAGACTCCGCGCGTCCTGGATCATCTAGCTTTTGCCGTGTTCCTGCTTTCGTTCGGGTACGTCTCCGTCCAAATCGTCTTTGCTAACGAGCGTCGCTTGCTATCGATTGAAAACGAACTCGATGTTGCCCGTCAGTTGCAGTTCTCAATCCTGCCCAACAGCATTCCCGAGGTCCGGAATGTCCGGATTGCGGTCGCCTATCGGCCAATGACCGCCGTCGCAGGTGATTTCTATGAGTTCATTCCCGTCGATGGGAACCGCATTGGCTTCCTGTTGGCTGACGTCACCGGACACGGTGTGCCTGCGGCACTCATCGCTTCGATGATCAAAGTGGCTATGCAATCGGTCGTTCCTTGCGCACATGACCCACGAGAAGTGTTGCGCGGGTTGAACCGCATCCTATTCAGGCAACTCCATGATCAGTTCGTCTCCGCCGCCTATTTGTGGCTCGATACCGAGAATCGCAAGGCATTGTATTCAGCTGCAGGCCACCCGCCGGTGCTCCGCTGGCGGGAAGGTAAGCTGGAACGCATCGTAAGCAACGGCCTATTGTTTGGAGTCATCCCGGATCCCGACTATCCTGTTTGTGACCTGCCGATCCACTCAGGCGACCGCTTCCTGCTTTACACCGATGGCGTGATTGAACCGGAGAATGCCGCCGGCGATTCCTTTGGCCACCGGAAGCTTGAACAAGTCATTCGTGACAATCAGTCGCGCCCGCCTTCTGAGCTATTGGATCAACTGCTTTCGGAGATACGCCTTTGGCAACCTGCCTCCCTGCCCCAGCAGGACGACATCACCCTTATCGTCATCGATGTGGTTTAGCCATCGGGAATGCCATCGGGAAGCAGCACAGAAAGCAGTTCCGGACTAGTCCGCGGATTCTGCTTGTATGGAAACTCGTAAACAATTGAGAAAAGGAGACCAGTTCACTGCTCAAAGTACCGATAAACGCGCTTGTATTGACTGAGCAGGCCAACTTGCGGGCGGTCGCCTAACCGGAAACCCACACGGCGGAAACAAAACTTGCCCCTGCACTACCCTCTTGGCGCTGTACGAGCCTCACAGCTTCCGGACGCGCTGTGCCTATTTGATTCCGAGCCAGCTGTTGTAGATAGCCTGCTGCCGCGCGCTGGGATGTTCCATCGGTTTGAGCGCGTAGGTGTAGTAAGGGTTAGGCGCGAGCGCAAGCGAAAACTCCCGCATTTGGCCGAGACGCTGCACGAGCACGCGCACGGTGACACCCGGCTTATACGCGGCAACAAGCGCCTCGACATCGTCGGCGGAGGTCACAGCGTGGCCGTCGAGCGCGGCGATGATGTCATCCTTGTCGAGCCCCGCTGCTTCAGCCGGGCTGCCGGGAGTGATGTTCTTGATCGTATAACTGCCATTGTCCTGCTTCGTTAGCGCCAGCCCCGACCACGATTTCGACGCGTCGAGTCTCTTCTCCACGTCCACGCCCGCGTAAGCAAAGTACGACTCGTACGGGATGGGCTCTTTGCCGCTGATGTAGCGCCGGAAAATGTCGCTCACGTCCTGACCCGCGATCTCCGATGCCGCTCGCACCGCGTCGTCCGGCTCGAAGCCGGGCTTGGGCAGTGCGTAGCGCGAGTACAGTAACCGCATCCAGTCATCCAGCGATTTCTGGTTGTTGGTGTCCTGGCGAATCGCGAAGTCCAAAATGTGGCCCATGATCTGCCCGCCGTCGTAGTAGGAATAAAAAGTGTTGGCCAGGTTGTTGTCCTGGCTGACGGCTCTCCCTCCGAACCACCACGTGTCCCAACTGGTGTCCTCAATGCTGCGCTCGCCTCGCCCGGGCTGCTTCTCGAATTCCGTGATGAGCCGTGCGATGTAGTCAAGGTATTGCTGCGGCGTGATCAGCCCTGCGTGAGCCAGCGCCAACCAACCGTAGTAACTCGTGAGCCCCTCGGAAATCCACAGCGAAGGCGTGTGCACCATCTGCGAATAGTCGAACGGGCCCAGCGGGCGCGGCCGAATGCGCTTGACGTTCCAGGCGTGGAAGAATTCGTGCGCGGAAACGTAGAGCTTGCCAGTGTATTGCGTCCCGCGCGCCGGAACCGGCTCGACGTTGTCCATGTCCTTTGAGAAATTAATCTGCGTGGAATTCAAATGCTCCAGCCCTCCGCCTGTCTTGGGCCACACGTGAAACAGGAAATAGTAGTCCTTGAATGGCGCGGCCCGCGCTCCGCTGCCCGCGACGGGCTGAAAGATAGGGACGATGGCGCCGACCACTTTCTGCAGGTCGGCGGTGAATTGCCCCGTGTCCTTCCCGCCCATCACGTCGTGGAAGATGACGTGGTACGTGTTGCCAAGCACCTCAAAATCTTTTTCCGCGAAGTCGGAAATCTCCAGAGGCGCATCCGCGAACCAGTCATAATTCTCCGCGCGAAATGTGTGGTCAGACGTGTGCTCCATTCCAGTGGCCACTTTCCAGCCGGATGGCACGTCAATGGAAAGCTCAATGGCCCGCTCTTTCCCGCCGACGAGATACATCCATGTGGCGGGGCCGGCGATGAACGCGTGCCGGTCGTCATACTGGCCCACGTTGTTTTGCAGCGTGTTGGCGTAGACCTGGTAATCGATGGTGACGGCCGTGGCGCCGCCGAGTTCAACGNGCCAGGTCTGGTTGTCCGTCTTCCTCCAGGCAAGCTCCCGGCCGTCGGCGCTGTGGACGCGAAAACGTTGCACGTTGGCGGCATAGTTTTCAATGCCGTACGCGCCGGGCGCCCAGTCGGGAATGGCGAAATCGACGGTGCCTCCCTTGAGACCGTCAGCCAGGATCGCAACGTCCATCAAATGCGTGTTGGGGCGCTCAAATCGCAGTTGGTAGCGCAGCGGAGCAGGTCCGGCAGCGATCGCACAAGCGACAAAGAAAAAGACAGCGGCAAGCATGGCAACAGGAATCAAGCGGCGCACTCGAAGCATGAATCCTCCAAAGATTCAAAGCAGGGATTAGCGGGACCCAAACAGCCATGGAATTCTATCAGCTTTCCCCGGCACCGCTCGCTCCAATGGAAGACGCCGCGGGCCCCCGCCTGGTTCATTGCAGATGGCCTTACGCCACAACGCCCGCAGTCACCGAATCCTCCTCCTGTACTTCCCTCTTGGCGCTGTGCGAGACTCACTCTTTGCGGAGGCGATGCCCACATGAAACTCCAGGAACTTGCACAAAAACTCGGCTGCCGGTTGGAAGGTGACCCCTCCATCGAAATCACCGGCGTGGCGGGGATCGATCATGCTCGGCCCGGAGAAGCGACATTTTTGGCCAACCGCCGCTACTCGCCGCAACTCAGGACGACGCAGGCCTCCGCCGTGTTCCTTGAAGACGGCGTGAAGCTCGAACGTGCGGCAGGTCTCGCGCCGCTTGCGGCTTTACGCACGGCCAATCCCTATCTGGCGTTTGCGCAGGCCATTGAGCTCTTTTATCAACCGCCAGCGTATGCCCCGGGCGTGCACCCCACCGCGGTGATCGCCGCTTCAGCGCGAATCGCTCCCGGCGCGCACATCGGCCCCTATTGTTTCGTTGACGAAGACGTGGAGATCGGCCCCCATGCGGTGCTGCACAGTTTTGTAACCATTTACCGTGGTGCCAAAATCGGCGCTCATTTCTTCGCCCACGCCCACGCTGTCGTCCGCGAACACTGCCGCATCGGCGATCGCGTGATCCTCCAGAACGGCGTCGTCATCGGCGGCGACGGTCTCGGCTTTGCCAAGCGCGCGGACGGCACCTGGCACAAGATGGCGCAATCCGGACCCACTATTCTGGAGGACGACGTCGAGGTGCAAGCCAACGCCTGCATTGACCGCGCCACCGTCGGCGAAACGCGCATCGGCCGCGGCACCAAAATTGATGACTTGGTGCTGGTGGGCCACGCTTCGCGGGTGGGCGTGAACACCATGTTGTGCGGCCAAGTCGGCTTGGCGGGTTCGACGCAGATCGGCGACAACTGCATTCTGGCGGGGCAAGTAGGCACAGCCGGCCATCTAACCGTCGGCGACGGCGCGGTCATTACCGCGCAGAGCGGCGTGCCCAACGATGTGCCGTCGCGCTCCCTCTATTCCGGCTATCCGGCGGTGGAAAACCGCCAGTGGCTGAAGATGATGGCGGCGCTGAATCGTCTGCCGGAATTGCAGCGCCGCGTCCAGCAATTAGAAGCCGAACAAGAATTGCGCAAGAGGTAAGGCGCTCGATCTTACCAAGGCGACCACTTTGGAGTGCGGCGCCTTGGCGCCGCTTTCACAACTGCAACCCCGCCACCCAAACCAAAATTCCAGCGTCGCTCGCAACTCCGCGCTGTCCTACTCCGCCCCCGGTAACCCCAACGGCTTCTGCTCCGGCGGCAGCGCCGCGGCAATCTCATCGTGCATTCGCTTCGTCAGCGCATCCCGCTCTTCAAACGTGTATTGCGCCGCGTCAATCGGCTCCAGAAACTCCACCGTGATATCCCCCGGCCTGACGAACAACCTGCGCTTCTCCATCACGCGGTGCGCACCGGAGCACGCGACGGGCACGACCAGCACGCCCGCCTTGATGGCCATCACCGCGGTTCCCTTCTTGAACTCCTGCAAGCGTCCATCGCCGCTGCGCGTGCCTTCGGGATAGATCAGGAACGATTGCCCTGCGTGAATTGCTTCCGTGGCTTTTTCCATGCTCGCGATCGCCGAATCGCGGTTGAAGCGGTCCACGGGAATGAAGTGCGCCAGACGAAACGCCTGCCCCACAATCGGGTAATCGAACAGCGAGCGCTTCAGCAGCACGGCGATGCGCCGCGGGATGGCCCACACCACCGAAGGCGCATCCGCGGAGCTCGTATGATTCGCGGCGAAAATGCAAGTGCCGGGCGGAATGCGCTCCCGGCCCTTCACGTGGACCCGCACGCCCACGCAGCGCATGAAGCAGATCACCCCGCCCACGCCAGCCCAATACAGCGGTCCAACATGCCGGGTAATGAAGGTGTAAATCAGCAGCGGCGGCCCCGCCACCAGGATGTACAGCGTCACAGAAACGCAGATGAAAGCCCCGCGCAGCATGCTTTAGAAGAAACTCTCTCCAATCCTCGCCCGCAGGTCAAGCGCCCCTTCAACCAGGAATCTGAGGTTGGCTTCTACCAATCCATTCGGCACCAAATCTGTCATTCCGACCGCAGGGACGGCGCTTTTTGTCGTCCCGGAGTGGAGAAATCCCTCTTCGACGCCAGATTCCAGCCTCACCGCTTCCCCGCCGTCACCGCATCCGTGCTCCCGCGCAACATCCCCTCGCGAACCCGCCGCGCGCGCTCCCCGGCATTCGCGCTCTCCGCCACCTGGTAATACGTCTCGCGCTGCTCCCCAAGCCGAATCTCGATGGTCTGTTCCTTTTCATCGCGACGCACCCGCAGATGCAGAATATCGCCCGGCTTTTGCTGGCTGAGCCATCGCTCCGGCCTCCGCGGTGGCTCCCCATTGTTCCAGCGCGCAATTTCGTCGCCCACCAGGAGCCCGCTCTTGGCCGCGGGTCCGTCCGCGTCAATCGCTCTGACCGTCCAGGGCCCTTCAACCTCCCGCTCCGCCGCAAATCCCATCGCCGCGTGGACCATCTCCTTCTCCCGCAACTCCAGGCCCGCCCGCGCCAGCACTTCCGCGTAAGGCAGCGGCTCGGCTCCGCTCACGTATTTGGAAAAGAAATCCTCCAGCGAGCTGCCGGCAACTTTTTCCGCGCTCAGCCGTATGTCCAAACTGTCGCGATAGAACTTCCCTTCCTTGGCGAAGTCCCGGTTCATCGTCCGCAGCACATCGTCCAGGCTTTTCTGGTTGTCCGTGCGGTCGCGAATCACGACGTCCAGCAAAACTCCCAGCACCTGCCCCTTGGTGTAATACGAAACGCTGCGCTGCGGCTGGTTGTACAACGCGTACTTCTCCAGCCACGCATCCAGGCTGGACTGCTCCGCGCTCTGCCACTGCTCGGCGGGGCGGCGTTCGATTTCGCTGATCTGGCCGCTGAGGTCCTGGTAAAACTCCTGCTTGTTCCACAGCCCCGTGCGCACCAGCGTGTAGGAAGCATACGTGTCGGTGACGCCCTCGGCGAACCACAGCGCCCGCGTGTACATCTCGCGCGTGTAATCAACCGGCTCCAGCGAAGCGGGCCGGATGCGCTTGACGTTCCACACGTGAAAAAATTCGTGCGCCGCGACGTTTTGCAGGTACGACGCCGACGTCACATGGATCGCCGTGCAGTTGGCGTGCTCCATTCCCCCGCCGGCCCCATTCGCGGCTTTGCCAATGTGAAAAATGAACGTGTAGTGCTCGTAGGGAGCCCCGTCCATCAGCTTGACTTCGTACGTCACAATTTTGCGCAGCGACTTTTCCACCTCGGGCTGCTTCCAACCGTCGCCGTGAATCACCACCAGGACCGTGGGCGTTACGTCGCTCAGCGTGAACTCCTCGAATCTCGACGCCTCAATCGGCGCATCGGCCAGCGCGTCGTAGCTCGCCGCCTCGAGCAGGAAAGTGTGACTCTCGAACACGGTGCCACTCAGCATTTCCGAGGCCACGCGCCACTGGCCCGGCACGTCGGTGAGCGTGATGACGCTCTTTTCCGCGCGCCGCTCCGGCACATAGAGCAGGATCATCGCCGGATTAATGAACGCGTGCTCCTCGTTGAGTTGCGAGTTGAACGGGCCGGGATCGTCCCAAAACGTGTCGTAGCGCACCGTAATCGTTCCGTTGCCCTTGACGTCCCAGGTCAGTTTGTCCAGCTTTTCGACCGCCACGCTTCGCCCGTCCACAAACGCCTGCACGCGCTGCACGTGGCTGCTGAAATCGCGTATCTGGTACAGCGCATTCCAAGCCGCCATTTGCAGTTTTATTTCGCTCGCAACGCCGGGAATCTCCATGGAAACGTGAAAGAGGTGCTGTTCCGGGTGAGCCAGGGAAACGACGTAGTGGATTTCCGCGCGCGTTGCCGCGGGAGAAAACAGCAGCCACAGCATCGCCACCACGGCTGCATGCGGCCACCTTCGCGCTCTGATCATGTTTTTGCGGAAGCCCCGGTTTGCAATTGTCTGGCCGCCAGTTTCTTCAATAGCTTCTCGCACAAGCCATCAAAACTACCATTGGACATCACCAGCAGCAAATCGCCCGTGCGCGCTTCAGTGCCAAGAAACTCCGCGATGGCGTCCGCTCCCGGCAGAACGCGCGCGTCCTTTCCCGTGCCGCGAACGGCCGCAGCCACCGTTTCCGGGTCCAGCCTCTGCTCGTCGCTTAATTGCCCCGCGCGATGCACGCTGCCCAGCAGTACCCGGTCGGCCAGCGCCAGCGCGGGTGGCAGTGCGTCCTGAAAAACGCGGCGTCGCATGGAATTCGACCGCGGCTCCAGAATCGCCCACACTCGGCGGCCCGGCCAGCGCAGCCGCGCGCCTTCGATGGTGGCGCGCACGGCCGTCGGGTGATGCGCGAAATCGTCCACCACCACAATGCCGTCCACTTCGCCTTTCACCTCCATGCGCCGCCGGACACTTTGAAACGTTTCGAGCGCCTGCCCTACGGTCTCGCTCCTGATCCCGCGCCCCTGCGCGATCACGAGCGCCGCCAGCGCATTCAAAACGTTGTGGTGGCCAGTGGCAGCCAGGCGAAATTCACCGTAAGGCTCGCCCTTGTACTTGACTCGGAACTTCATGCCGTCGCCGTCCGCTTGCACCTCCGTGGCGCTCCAGTCGTTGCCGCTCTCCAGGCCATACGTAATCACGGGGCAAAAGGCCTTCTCGGTCGCTTTGCGCAACGCTTCCCCGGCATCTGCATCGCCCCAAACCACGATGCGCCCGCGTCGCGGCACCAGATTCACCAGCCGGCGAAACGCCAGCTGATAGGCCTCGAAATCGGCGTAAATATCCGCGTGATCGTATTCCAGCGAAGTGATGATCAGGTCATCCGGATGGTAATGAAAAAATTTCGCGGCTTTGTCCCAATACGCGGAATCGTACTCGTCACCTTCCAGAATGAACTCTTCGCCGCCGCCCAGGCCGTAGCTTTTGCCGAAGTTTTCGGCGATGCCGCCCACCAGAAAATTAGGCTTCTTCCCCGCCACCTGAAATATCCACGCAAGCATGGCCGTGGTAGTCGTTTTTCCATGCGTGCCGCTGACAACAACCGCATGCTTCCCCGGCAGAAACTCTTCCTCCAGAATCTCCGGCAACGAATGGTATTTCAGCCTGCGGTCGAGCATCTCCTCGACTTCCACGTTACCGCGAGAGATCGCGTTGCCCACCGCCACCAGATCGGGCGCGGGCGTGAGATTCGCGGCATCGAACTTCGCCGAGAACGGAATCCCCAGCGATTCCAGCAGCGTGGACGCCGGCGGATAAACGCCCGCATCCGACCCGGTCACGCGATGGCCGCGTTCGCGCAGCATTCCGGCCAGCGGCGCCATCGCCGACCCCCCAATCCCGATCATGTGAATGTGTTTTGCGTTGGCCAAGTAAGAATCCCCACTTTGCAGCCTGCGGAAAAAGCATCAACCCGTCATTCCGAACGGAGTCTGCGGAGTGAGGTACGGTTTCCCATCGCACGTTTCTTGTGCGATGAATCTCTCTTCTCTTGGGTTTCCGTCCAAGAGAGATTCCTCGCTTCGCTCGGAATGACGAATCAGCCCGCTCTTTCCGCAGTAAATCTATTCCACCACTGCTGGTTCCTGAATTTCCAGCGTACCCTCGCCTTTGGCCTGCAATTTCGCCCGCACCCCCAGCGGAATCGTAAGCATGGGCCGCTTGCTGTGGCCAATGGGCGCGCCATAAACGATGGGAACTCCCAGCGGCGCCAGGATTCGCTCGCAGATTTCCGGAACAGTAGGGCTGCCTGCCACACCAGGTTCGCAATCCGGGAAATCGCCCAGCACAACGCCATGCACGTCTTGCAATTTGCCCGCTTGCCACAAATGCCGCAGCGCGCGATCCACTTGATACGGCTTCATGCCACGATCCTCCAAAAGCAGGATCGCTCCCTGTGTATCGGGATCCCAGCCCGTTCCCAGCGTCGTTTGCAGCACCGTCAAGCAGCCCCCGACGATGCGCCCCGTAGCGCTTCCCGTGGACACACTTTCGCCGCGTAGCGGAATACTCCACTTGGATTTTGTTTCGCCCACGGCCTGCAGAAAAGAGCCTTCGTCGTAGCCGCAAGGCTGATTGGCTCCGTGATTGAATCCCGCGGCAACCATCGGCCCGTAAAAACCCGCCCAACTTCGCACCTCGTACATCAGCAGTTGAATGACGTTCAAGTCGCTGTAGCCGATGAGACACTTCGGGCCGAACAGAGACGTGCCCAATCTGAGGTCAACAAGGTAGTTCGCGCCGTAGCCTCCGCGCGTGGCAATCACACCATCAATGTTCTTGTCGTGAAACGGTTTGCGGAATTGACGGATGAGTTCCTCGTGCCTCCCGGCGAAGTACCCTTCCGGCGGCAGCGGCGGCAACTCTTCCACCTGAAAGCCCAGCCGGCGAAGTTCCGCAACGCCCGCGGCAACAGCAGCAGGCTCAGCGGGAGACGATGGAGAAACCACGGCGATTCGCGCGCCCTTGCGCAGGGCCTTCGGCTTTTGCAGAAGAATCGAACGCCGCTTCATTCGTGGCGGCCCTCGACCGGAAGCACCTCGGTCACCACGCCCTCCCGGTTCAGTTGTTGCACGATCTGTTGCTGCTGGTGCACACTCACGTCCGCTTCGAATTCCACAATGGAGTTCGTGCCCGCCATCGAAACGCGGAAATGATTCATCACTACCTTTAGCCCGGCCATCAGTTGCTGTATTTCCGTAGCGACATTTTCCGCGTGGCTGGTGGTGAATCGGAACACTCTGACGCGAGCTTTGAGATGCAGTTTCTCCGCGCCCCAGCTCAGCACGATCAGCCCAAACAACACGATCCCCGTGCCGGCAGCGGCGACTTTATACATCCCTCCGCCCGCCGCCATGCCGATTGCCGCTTCTACAAAAATCGTCGCGGCGGTAGTCATCCCGACGAGCCCCATGTTGTCTTTCAGGATGGCGCCTGCGCCCAGGAAGCCGATGCCCTGAACGATGTTGGAAGCGATGCGCGTGCTGCCGCTGTCTCCCCACAGCCGCGCCAATTCATTGGAAAGTATGGTGAAGAGCGCCGTGGCCAGGCACACGAACGCGCTCGTGCGAATCCCGGCGGGGCGCCTCCGCAAATCGCGCTCCACGCCAATGGCCGCGCCCAGCCCGGCGGCAAACAACATCCGCAAAAATATTTCGTGAAAGGAAAGCATCCCCAAACGGCCCTATCCGTTTCACCGTGATTCTACTACAAGCCATCTCATAAAAGGTCCATGGAAGGCGCGGCTTTTTACCCTGAGCGCAGCGAAGGACACAGCTTGCGAAACGACCAAACATTGTCATCCCGATCCCGTGAAGCGGGAGAGGGATCTGCTTTTCCAAAAAGTCTTTTCTTTAGGAGGCCGGGGCTTCAGCCCCGGCGTAAAGCAGCCAAAGCGAATGGGCTTTAGCCCCTGAAGAAAGGCTTTTTGATGCTTTCCCGCAGCCTCTTCAGCCGTGCCGAAAAGCCTCGAAAACTCAGGCGTTTTAACCGCTGAGGTAGGTGTGGCAGGATCGCAAAGCATCTATGAGATGGACGTCAATTACAGTTTGAATTGCGTCAACCTCGAAAAGTGCCGCGCTCTCGCGTGTATCTCGCTCTTCTTCAGCTGCAGCAGCCGCTCCAGGCCGAACTTCTCCACCGCAAAGCTGCCCATCACCGAGCCGTACACCATCGCCCGCCGCAGCGCCGCGTCGTTGCTCCCGCCGCTGCCCGCCAGATAGCCCATGAATCCGCCCGCAAAACTGTCGCCCGCGCCCGTGGGATCGTGCGGCTCTTCCAGCGGAAACGCCGGCACACAGAAAACGCCGTACTTGTCCACAAGCATGGCGCCGTGCTCGCCGCGCTTCACCACCAGCGTGGAAGGGCCCATCTTGAATATCTGCCGGGCGGCCCGCAGCAGGTTATGCTCGCTGGAAAGCTGCCGCGTCTCCGAATCGTTGATCATCAGGATGTCCACGTGCTTCAGCGTCTCTCGCAATTCCGCGTTGGTGCGCTCGATCCAGTAGTTCATTGTGTCCATCGCGGCGAGTTTCGGCTTGCCCTTCACTTGGTGCAGCACGTCCCGCTGCAGGTCCGGCGCGATATTCGCCAGAAAAACATATTTCGACGCGCGGTATTTTTCCGGCAAGCGCGGTTTGAACTCCGCGAAAACGTTCAGCTCCGTCGCCAGCGTCACGCGCTCATTCAGGTTTTCCGAGTAGCGTCCCGCCCAGAAAAAACTTTTGCCGGAAGCGCGCTCCAGCCCTTCGATGTCAATTCCGCGGTTGCGGAACACGGCTTCATCTTTCGCGCTGAAATCCTCGCCGACAATGGCCACCAGGCTTACCGGCGCAAAAAACCGCGCGGCCACGGCAAAATAGGTGGCCGCCCCGCCCAGCGTGCGTTCCACCTTCCCGTACGGGCTCTCCAGCGCATCATAAGCAACCGAACCCACCACAAGTAGCGCCACGTTTTTCTCCTAAGAAATGTATTTACCGATCAGCGCCGCAAGATCCTTCTTGGTCTTCGCCGGAATCAACTTGGGATCCGTCAGAATCGCATGCGCCAGCACCGTCCCGCACTTGCAACCGCGCCCGGCCGGCATGGTCTTGATCGCTTCACGCAGCACGTTTTGCGCGTTGCTGGCGTTCTGGTTCAGCGTATTGATGATTTGCGCCACCGTCACCGAGTCGTGTTGCGGGTGCCAGCAATCGTAGTCCGTGATCATGGCGATGGTGGCGTAGCACAGCTCGGCCTCGCGCGCGAGTTTCGCTTCGGTGGCGTTGGTCATGCCGATCACGTCGAATTCCATGGCGCGATGGAAATTGGCCTCCGCCAGCGTCGAAAATTGCGGCCCCTCCATGCAGATGTACGTTCCCTTGCGGTGCACCGCCACGCCGGATGAAACGCAGGCATCGGCCAGCACCGTGGACAACTGCGCGCACGTGGGCATGTCAAACGTGACATGCGCCACCAGCCCATTTCCGAAAAACGTGGACTTGCGGCCCTTGGTGCTGTCGAAAAACTGGTCCGGCACCAAAAACTCGCCGGGGCGCAGCATTTCCTGCAACGATCCCACCGCGCTCACGGAGATGATCCGCTCCACGCCCAGCAGCTTCATCGCGTAAATGTTGGCGCGAAAATTCAGTTCGCTGGGCAGGATGCGGTGCCCGCGCCCGTGCCGCGCCAGAAAGGCCACGCGCTTCCCTTCCACCTTGCCGACGACAAACGCGTCCGAGGGATCCCCAAACGGCGTCTTCACGCGGATCTCGCGCGTGTCGCTCAGGCCATTCATCCCGTACAGTCCGCTGCCGCCAATCACGCCAATTTCCGCCACCGGGCCTTTGGCGCTGCCCCGCGCACTCTTCCCCTTCGCTTTCTTCACACTCGCCATGCGTTTTTCTCCTGGAATTGCCTACCGGTTCAGGTCCACCGGCTCGATCTCGACCTTGCCGTTCCGTTGGTGCAACGTCGCCGCCGCAAAGTCCGGGTCATGCCCGAAAACGGTGATCCACCCTTCGCTCACCAGCCGCGGCAGCCACTTGCGCTTGGTCTCCAGCGTCTGCAGCGGGTACAAATCGTACCCCATGATCCAGGGCAAGGGGATATGGTGACGTGTCGGCAGCAAATCTGCAACAAACGCCAGCTTCTTGCTTGCCCCGCTTGCCCCGAGCCCCGAGGGGAGCCCCGAGGGGCCGCTTCCCATGATTTTCACCGCCTGCATGTCGGCATTGTGCCCAGGGATGCGTTCCACGGAAATGCCGGGCAGAATCTCGCCATCCCCCTCAATCAACTCCCACTGCCCAGCCTCCGCTATAGGCTGGAAATTCTCCGGGAGATAACTGGCGCGATCGCGGTCGCTGGGATTCTCCGCGTGCTCGAATTCCTTGCGCTGCACCATGTATCGCGCGCGACGATAAGTCGGCACCGCGCGGTTCCCCTTGATGTGCGTGTTTCCTCCGGCATGATCGAAATGCAAATGCGTGTTGATGACGATGTCCACCTCATCGGGCTGCACTCCGGCCTTCCTAAGCGCATCCATCAGCGGATCGCCGTCTTGCACGGCGTAAATCGCGCGCTGCTTGGCGTCCCATTTCGTGCCATTCCCCGTCTCGACCACAATCGTTTTTCCCGCCGCGCGCACCAACAGCGCATTTGCCCGCATGCGTATTCGGTTCCTCTCGTCTGGCGGCGACACCTTCTCCCACAGCGGTTTCGGCACCACCCCAAACATCGCCCCGCCATCCAGCCCGAACGCGCCGCCATCCAAATACCGAACCTCAATCTCCCCAAAATGCATCGCTCTCCTTAGCTGCGCCAAATTCCAAAGTGCTTGAGGGTGCCCCACCCTTGCTTTATAAGGCGCGTTGTCTGCGCCCCGGAAGGGGTTGCGGGGGTGGGCTCTTACGCCCTAACGCCTCTCACCCTCTTCTCTTTCACTCTTACACTCTTAAACTCTTCTACTCTTTCACTTCCGCCTTCTTCTCTCCTACTTCCTATCCCCGCTTCCCCTCAAAATCTCTCCCACCGCAGTAAACGGATCCATCCTCCTCTCCGCCACCTCCGTAGCCAACTCGCGCAACTTCGCCTCCCCCTCTTTCCCTCCCAACACTTTCTCCAGCAACCGCGACTCCACCATCTCCACCAGCCGGTTCTTCCAATGCTCGATGTGCTTCTTCTGCCGCTCGCCGCTGGTCTCGAAATGTTTGCGGAATTCCCCAATAGCCTCGGCCAGCTCCGCAATGCCGCGATTCTCCGTCGCCACCGTGCGCAGCACCGGCGGCCGCCACCCATCTCGCGGCATCACCAGCGAAAGCATGGCGCGCAGCTGCTCCTCCAAACGA
>JGI12270J11330_10000982_pt1 | contig 21523 bp, 19 predicted proteins | sample PeaSoiMetSII2010_FD_11330 | JGI IMG/M metagenome (IMG submission 11330)
TCATCTCCAGGTTTTCGGCGATCGATGACGAAAGAGCGGTTCCACTGGCGGCGAGCCACTCGGCATGGAGATGGCTCTCGATGAGATCCGGGTTCGCCAGGTCGATCGAGGGTGGGATCACGATACCGTCGACCATCGCGCTTGGTCGCTGGAAGAAATACTGATCGTGCGGGCTTTGGGCCGCACAGTAGGTCACAATCAACGCTGCTTGACCGCTGCGCCCGGCCCGCCCGCCGCGCTGGGCGTAGTTGGCTGGTGTCGGCGGTACATTGCGCAGGTAGACAACGTTCATCGATGAGATATCGACGCCCAACTCCATCGTGGGGGAACAGAAGAGCGTTGGCAAAAAACGGCTGTCTTCCCGGAGCTCCTTCAGCCGTTCAGCCTTTTCGATAAGGGATTTCTGGTCATCCAACCCGAAGCGGAAGCGCGACTCTCGCAACTCTCGCAGGTCGCCCTCGACCTGGGCGGTATGTTCGCGACCTTCAAACCCAAAAAGGGCTTTCCCGCCGTCGGCGAGCAGGCCGGAAATACTGCGATACAATTCCTGAAAGAAGCGATTGTCGCGCTCGGGTTCGACATTACCTTTTGCGAGACCGAACGTGATCGAAGACGGAACGAGCCGCCATCCGTCTCCCCCGACCGGTGATGTAACCTGAGTAGCCAGACCATAGCGATTGGCGGCGTACAAAAGACCTTCGACTATTTCAGTGATCTGTTTACCTGTCGGGCGTTTTCCAGCAAACGTCATCGCCTTAAGAGTGCGCCCGATCGTACTCGTTGAGCTGCCGCGAAGAATGAGCTCTTCGTCCTTTTGCGTAATTTCACGGCGCGTAGGCGGCCGCGGCATGAACACTGGCGCGGCAAGAAAGCGCTCTTCATCCACATTCCATGGGGCCTTGATCAGGCTACGCATCCGCCCAACAAGGCTCTCGATCTTCAGCCGGTCCAGGGCGTCGCATTCAACCGCCAGACCTTTTCGCATAAAATCGAGCAATGCGCGCAGACCAGAGACCCGCTCATCGCGGGAAGCGGTCCGCAGCATCGGTGTTGCCTCAAATTCAGCATCGTCGCCGGCCAGATCATCAATCGAGAGGTATCGCGCCTCAATCAGGCCGAGCTGTTCGAGATTGGGGTTCGTGTATCGCCACCCGCGCCGCTGATCGATCCAGAACCTATGCGTGAGCGCTTCACGCATGGTCCGCTCAGCTCCCAGGAGGTTTGCGCCTTTCAGATCCGGCTCGACCAGCCATTCGGGCCGCCGGGCCACTTTCGCGGAATTGAACCCGAGCGCGCGTTGAACCGCCTGCCCGATTTCGTCTTCGTGCAACCCCTCATCGCCCGCTTCAGCTAGTGCAGCCAGAATCGCACCGCGCAAGAGCGTCACGAAGATAAAGTCGTTGAAATGGCCAGCCTGAAGGGCGGCATCTTGTCGGTTGTCGGTGAATGCGAGCAGCTTCCGCGTGACCGCAGGAATGTCTGCGTCAGGATCATTCATCCATCGCAGAATTGCGGCTATGATTATAGTCGTCGCCGAGCTTCTGCCCTCTGCGCTCAATGCGGCAAGACGGTTGATGTCGCGGGTTGAGTCGCTGTGGTGCTCGCCGCACGCAGGACAGAACTTGAACCGGCCCGGCATAAACCACGCTCGTCGTCCACCCGGTCCAGTGGAGCCGTCCGGCAGAACGGCGAATAACTCGGCCCTGGTCTTTCGATAGGTTGCTTTCAGCCGCAGTTCGCCGGTTACCGACTCTTCAAGCCAAAGATCGGGGTAATCTTCATCCTTGCCTTCGAAAGTGAACTCGCCGTCCACGGGCTCGGGCATAAGAAAACCCCAGCGATCAGCGACGCCATCAGGCTCTTCGTCCTCGTTAACCGGGACATCGTCGATCTCCCGCTTTTCAAAGCGACTGGACCCAATGTCACCCATCAGGGTGACCGGGTGGTGTTCCTGACCGCATCGACGGCAAAAATGCGTGGCGTAGAGACGCTTTTCTGGGTGAACAGGATCGAAAATTTGACCCTCGAAAGTGACGGTCCTAGATCCGGCCACATCGAGAGTCGAGTAAAGCCTTCCCGCCCCGGATATAAATTGATGGAGTTTGAACGCGAACAAAGGTTCATCGTCGCCATCTAAATATCCACGATTCTTTTCCGACAAGCTAAACGCCAATAGGGCATTCTTTAGTGCCCTCTCACACAGATCCAAAGGTTGCTTTGACTCATCCGATAATATTCTGGCGGCGTCCTTGAGCGACTTCGGGCTTGCCCGTAGGGGCTTGCGGTTAACCTCTTTCAGGCCAAGCCGCGTTTCGACCCAGATTGCAAGTTCGTCGTGGGAGATCTCGACGTTGGATTTGCCGTCATAGGGGGAGCCGCGCGCCACACGGACGACCGCAGGTCCGAGATCTTTCAGTCCTTCGTCCGCTGATCGGTTTGGATCGGTCGCACGCCGCAAGGTCTCTGTGACAATCGCGTCACGAGAGATGCCTGTTCCAAAAAGGCGCGACGCCACACCCGCGACAATTTGATTGCGATCCTCCTCGACTCCTTCGCTTGCCATTGTGGCAGAGGTACCGATGCAAATCGGCGGGTGATCGGGATCGCCGACACGTGCCCGCAAGCGGCGCATCAACATCGCGACATCGGCGCCTTGGCGACCGCGATAAGTGTGCAATTCGTCCAAGACGATAAACTTCAGGCCGCGAAGGTTCTCGATGACGGCCTTGTCGAGCTCTGACTGCCGAGTCATAAGCAATTCGAGCATCATGAAATTGGTGAGCAAGATATCTGGCGGATTATTTCTTATTCTCGTCCGCTCTTCATCGCTTTCCTGACCCGTGTAACGGGCAAAAGTGACGGGCACGGGGTGGTGTTGGCCAACGAGAAACTTTTTCAACTCTTCAAGCTGGCTGTTGGCGAGAGCATTCATCGGGTAGATCACGACAGCGCGTGTGCGGGCGGTCTCCCCCGAGCGCTTTGCCCTCACTACCGCGTCAACGATCGGGATAAAGAAGCACAGCGACTTTCCAGATCCCGTCCCCGTGGTAACCACGAAGCTCTTTCCGTCGAGCGCTAGACCAATCGCCTGCTCTTGATGGCGACGCAGCTTCAGGCTCTTGTCGGGATCGTCCTCAGCAGGCCGGGGGTCGCGGAAGATGCGTGCGCAGTCCGCGACCAGCCCCTTCGGGCCCACGAGCCCCTGGACCGATCCGCCACCCTCGTAGTGGGGGTTCAACTGAATTAGTGGCTCTGGCCAGAACCTGCGGCCCGCGTATAGTGCAGCGACCTTGGTTTGGATTTCAGCCGCGCGGATACGAGTGAAGGAACGTGCAAAACCCGTGTACTGCGCCAGGAGATGGTCATCTAAGGCAAATACGTCCATCAGACCCCTCCTCGGTAAAGCAGCACCACTCCGCGCGTAAACGGGGCCATAACTCATCCATAAGTAGCACCATCCCTCGCGGATTCCTATCGGGGCGCCTGCTTCGGGGGGATGATCTCACGAAACTCTGAAACAAAAGGTGCCCCCAGCCCCTGACAATTGAGGTGTCAGCATCTCATCCGTAAGAAACGGGGTAAGAGCGTCCATCCAAATGCCATCATCTTTTCGATGGTCCAAGGGGCGGAGGCGCCGGCTGTCGTATCCGTTCAAGCTCGCGGGTGACGTTCCCGATCTGGCTCCGAAGATCTTCGATCTGCACCCTTGCTAAATCCAAATCTCGCTTCAAAACCTGTTCATCTGCAATTGCACGAGCAGCGTCGGCCTTGGCTTGTTCCGCGTCGATCGTAATACTGCTGGCGAGCGACTGAGTCGTCTGCACATTTGCTTGAATTTGGACAAAATACTGGTGGAGACCAACCACGAGAGCAATTATGACTGTTAAGGCGGCGAGGATACTGATACCGCCGTAGATTAGACCCATTTTCGTCACCGACCCAGCTGCTTCTCCGGCTGATACGGCGGCGTTTTTTGCCGATACGGCAGCAGCTTCTGCTTTAGTTGCAGCATCCTTGATCGCCAACGGAATTGAACTGCGGATCGGGCGGCCTTCGTTGGCGCGCTGGAAATAGTAGTCAATACCGCGATCAGTCTTACGACCTTGAATTGAGCGAAATACCGCCCGTCGCGCATATGGGGGATCGGCTTTCGTCACAAGTGCGGGTGCTGTCTTGGTGAACTCAATCCATATGAGGCCTTCGCTACCCCGGATTGGATAAGACTCAGAAGTTAAGTTGTGTAACGGTATGAGAGGATCTCCGGAAAATCCAGGATCAATAAGTGGTCCTGTTCCAAGAAGTAAGCCCCGATGTACGTGTGTTATCCGCAAATTAAATCGGATTGCTATATAATCCGGCAGTCTAATTTTAGGTTCTATCTGCATAAAACTTATCGAGTTTGGAGGTAGTTCATAGGTACCATCTCTTTGGACCTCCATCTCGATCCTGTTGCCGTCCTCGTCCCAACGCACGAACTTACGGCCGGGTCGCGCCTCATATGAGGCAGATTTCAACGACTCATCATCAGGATAAAAGGGAAAGAGCATTGCAGTGACGCGAGCGTAGTCCTCCACGTCCGCCGACGACAGTAGCGCCGGCGGTATATCGGGGAATGGGTCAATCAGCTTGAACTTCATGGCCCGAGCGACCGCCTCGTCATCGGAAACTACAGGCTCAATGTCGAGTGGTTCTGTCGGCATGAGTCTCCCCTTTCCCATGGTCCCGATTGGGGTATCGCATTCCTTGCAGCGCCAGACTATGCGAGATTATTTGGCTGCGCGCCTCAGCAGCCATTTGAACCGCAGCGCTTTGAAGCGAAGGTATCGGCAGGATTAACGGCGGATGCAGAACCGGTACGTCGGTGACGTGGGTGATTACGGAAAATACTCTTTGATCCGTCGCCTATGCGGATCTGAGACAAGGCCCTTGGTCCGGCCCGGTGTGGTCTGGTGCCTCTTCCATGATGAAACTTTCAATAATGATGGGAAGCATACCTCCTATCTGACGAATCCGGAGTTCGCACGATTAGACCCCGATTTACACGCTTCGTTGCATTCGATTGTTTCAAACGGGCACAGAAGCATATCGGCTATTGCGGAATACGGTTGCTTACCAGCGTCAACCATCTTCTTTTCAGAGCCAATCTCCGTCACCCAGAGCACACGGAGCAGACCAATTGAGCGCATTCGGTATCGTGAGATTTGGTTGCAAGAGTGCCTTCAGCGGACGCAACAATGTGAGCTTGTCTTCTTTGATCCGGATAATGGGCTCGAGGTCGCCTCGGTGCCAAAGCATCACCCCAAGGCAGGAAAGTATATCTATTGGGACGAGCTTTCCCCGTTTTGGAAGCGTGGCAACACACTTCTGATATACCATCACTTGAATCGTACCGTTTCGGCAGCCCAGCAAGTCGAGGCGTTGACCCGCCGATTCACGACCGAATTTGATCAGGCGACGATCGTCCCCCTCGTGTTTCGACGGGGGTCGTCTCGCGTGTTCTGGTTGATCCACCGCGGCGACGATTTCGGGCGCGAGCTAGGGCGCCGAGCCGCCATCATGTTGAGCGGCGACTGGTCTCGGCATTTCCGGCCGTTTGGCTGGCCGAATAGAGATCAGGCCACCACCGGCACGCCGTGCCTGTCCATTACCTGATCAGGCCCGATGCCAAGCCAGTCAATACGGCGGCCAATGCCAGCTTCGACCTTCTCGATGAAGGCTATGGCTTTCGCTGTCAGAAAGCCGTCACGCATCCTGGGGTCCACATAATCCAGGTGATTGAGAACGACTCGGGTCGGCCCATTCGCTCGAATTGCGCGCCGTACGATCTCTGGATCGAAGCGGCCGACGCGACGCACCTTCCTGGTAACTGTCGTCAACTCGCTTATGTCGGCCGCAATCCCGGCCTCACGGGCGATCTGCTTCCAGGTCGTCTCCTGCGTCAGGGGGCCGGAGTCTCCCGCCACCCGAATCGGATGGCAGCGAATCACCAAAGTCACGTCGTCCACGTCAAGTGGGCTCAACCCCGCCTCGGCCAGTAAACCCGCTGCGGTGGTGTCACGGCTGGTCGCCTTCGGCCAGTAGCCCCCTTGCAAAAGTGATAAACCGAACCCCTGCGTCCCCTCGATCACAACTCTTTTTCGCGCCTCCAAGAGGCGTTGCAGCTCCGCGCCAGTGTCGTTCAGGTAGTCCTGAAGTGCTGGCGACTCCCCTGCCTGCACCGAGGGCGGAAAACCTGGTGCCTCCCTTGCGGTCATCGCCATGACGGCTCCGCCTGTACCAGACTCAGTGGAGCCGATCATCCTGTTGAGATCGGCTGCCCGCTCCCAAGCCTTGTGCTCGGCGGTGATGACCCGCGCCATTGGGCTGACCGCGACCTGATCGGGCCCAAACCCAAGCCGCCGAACCTCAGCCTGAAAAATTTCAAGATCGATGTAGGAGCCAGGGGGGAGGATCACCCGAACGGTGCTGTCGACCGCAGCTGCGGGTAGTTGACGGAGCGCATAGGTCTCGCCGTCTCGCGCGATACCCGTATGTCCCGAGTTTGTGCCACCTACCCGGATCGCCGCGGCCACCGTCGGGTCTCGGCGTACGATCTCCAGGGCAATTTTGCCCTTGCCCTCCGACCCGAACTGACCGCCAACGACGACGGAAATCGGCATGCCACCCTCCCTTTCGAAGGCGATCTTTGCGAAACTAGGCGAGCCCGGGAAAACAAGCCAGAGCCGCATTGGGAAAACGGTGGCCCATCGAGCAGCCGATCGCGAATGCTGGAGGGGCGCCTCGATCCCATCTCGTCGTCAAGTCCTTCAATCGCTTCACCTTCCCATGCCTCGCGATCACTCCGCACCTTACGAACGCACAAATGCTTGTTTCCGCACCGGGGGTCTATGTCAATCCGTAGTTGCTAAGAGTCCGGAATATGGCGATATGTTGAATCTGTGGGCCTCAGAGGGCACTTTTATCAGAAGCGAATCCCTTTCAAGGCCGAGGGTGGCCGGCCGCGCCTCTGTAGAGTGAGAGGAGTAGGAAATGACCGCTGCCGAAATTGCAGAGGTGTGGCCGCCGGAGCGTAGCGGTAACTACGAGGCCGCGCGCTTCAATGCGCTGCGACACGGGGTGTTGTCGCGATACACCGTCTTGCCCTGGGAATCACCGGAGGAATACGAGGCACTCCTCGAAGCGCTGATAACCGAACACGAGCCGAAGGGGCCAATCGAGGACCACCTCGTCGAGGAGCTGGCGGGCATTATCTGGCGCAAACGGCGCCTGCGGCTCGCAGAGGCGTCGTCTTATCGACGAGGTCTCAAGAAGATCACCGAGCCCTTCAGTAAAACCGTTGATGCCGCGCTTATCTGCGTCAACCCGACCGTACCGCTTGGGTCCGTGGTCGACGCCCTGGAGGGAACTGATGACGAGGCCACTGAGTTGGGGGCCCAGTTTAAGGAATGTGAGGGTCTAGCGCTTAGAGCAATCGATATCCTGAAAGCCGGCGGGCAAGACTCGTACCACAATGCCCTGGCGGCGCTGGACGTGGGAACACAGGAATGGTGGGAGGACGAGCTCACGTCCGGGCAAGTAGGAGAGAGCGCTTACAGAAAAAACGCTCCAGACCTGAGACGATTTCTCGAAGAAGAGGCTTTGCACTGCTACGCGAGGCGGCAGACGGAGATAGAGAACCGCCCGCACATTCGCGCTCAGGCTTTCGGTGAAGCGCTTAATATCCACCAGCTTGAACGGCTCGCGCGTTATGAAATCCATCTCGACCGCAAGCTTGAGCGCACCCTCGCGATGCTGCTCAAATTGCAGGAGCTGCATCATGCAGCGAACCCGAGCTGATCCGTTTCGCAAAATCGGCCACTGCGGTCAGGTTCTATAGAGAATTATAGAGATGACTACGGTTCGACTGATGTTTTAGGAAAATCTCAGAACGGAGATCTCGGTTGGGTGGATTTGGATCAGGGCGCCATGGCGGGACGGCAACGGCGGAGGGCGCGGCGTCATTCATTGTCGACATTAGCTCACTCGCGCCGATGTTTCGCAAAGGGCAGTGCCGGACGGGCTCGACGCACTTAGATGAGGGCAAATTCCCGATTGCGATAACTGTCGATCTCACGAACGAATGGTCCTGCTTTGTCGAGCTGATCCACCCGACGCGCGACGAACGCGAAGGCGACCGTCTCATTACTGACCGCATCCCGTTGTCCTGGACTGAGCCAACCTATGGCGGGCGCCGCGCCTGGTTCCTATGCCCGAGAACCGCCCGTCGTACGACAAAGCTATTTTTGCCGAACGGCGGCTGGCACTTTTTGAGTCGCCAAGCCTACGGGCTCGGGTACGCCTGCCAACGTGAAGACCGCTTCAGTCGCCTCCAGCGACGGGCCGCGATGCTAAACCGGCAGCTTGGCGGTAAGGGGTGGGACACGTGGGACAAGCCCCCAGATAAGCCTAAATGGATGAGGTGGCGAACCTACGAGGAAAAATACGAGCGCTGGGAACAATCCGTTGGGCGCGCAAATGAGGAGTTTTTAATCTATGCCTCGCGCCTCTTGGGGCGGCTCTAGCTGCGCTTTTGATTGCCCAGAGCTTAGTCTCCGGCCAATCGGGTTGAGAAATGCCGCACAGGGCAACTCTGTTCCACATGGAACAGAAATAGGTGCGCCCACGGCGGCCTTGGAAAGGCTGTCCAGCACATCACCGACCCAATTGGCTCGCCTCGACCTGATTCCGTTCCATGTGGAACAGAAAAATCCAGTCTTCGGCGACTGAGTAGATGAGCGACTTTAAACCCCGTGGAACGGCCGCTCGTGGATCGCCAAGCGGTCGTTCGCCGTGCCCGATTTGGATGTCTCAGAAGCGCCGTAAGCGGTCTTGAGGATGCGCAATCGGATTGAGGACTTCGGCCTATATTCACGGTCCACTCGTCCTTCTCAACGCTTGAGCTCGCGTCCAGCGGAGGGCCGCTATGCTAAACCGGCAGCTTGGAGGTAAGGGGTGGGACACGTGCATCGCGGCTCTTGGCCCGCCTTTGACAGGGACAGTATAGCTCCGACGCCTTTTGCTCTGATCGAGGGCGAAGCTGAGGACGTGACGCGAGAGGATGGTCGTCGGCGGACCCCGAAGCGGCCGTAAACCAATCCCGCCAAAACATGGCTAGGCCGGACTAGTCGGCGGGAGCATCAGGCTGGTGCGTTGGCTGGTTCATCAGCCAACTGCGCAGTCCGGTTTTCGCGACGGTGAGGGCTGCCATGTGGATATCCTGCTCGCCGTCGCTGGCTACCCGGGCAGCCGTGTTTAGCGCCCACGGAGCTTCATCCAGCTGGAAGAGATAGTCGCCGTGGGCCAAGGCAGACCTAACCTTATACAATTGCTTTAAAATTGCCTGATCGATCCCGCTGCTCACACAATGCGTCTCGACGAACTCGCGGAAGAGCCGCGCCGCTCCGGGCCCCGTGTCGCGATTGCAGGTGGGGCATGGAACGCGCTCTGGAGGTTCGATCAACGTTTCGATCGCCTGCACACAGCCCAAGAAATAACTTGAGACGCTGGTGTCCCAAAGCTGTCGAGCCAGATAAATAGTCGTGGCCACGCGCAGAAAACGCCGCCGGCGGTCGTCGTTCAGCCTTAAGAAGGCCGCGACGAGATCATCCAAATTGTCCGGGAGCGAAAACGCGTCAAGAGGCACTCCTGCATGGGCGGGGCTAAGGACGTTGCTGAAATACGCCGCGGCAGGAATCACCGGCAACAGCGCATCGTGGTCGGAAAGGCGGTCTGCAAAAATGCGGCTTCCGGGGATCGAATAGGACCTCGTCGACCACACCGGGTCAAAGACATCTCCGTGAATGGTCCACAATTGCTGCGGGCGTACGTGCGAGTAGGTGGTGACGGCGCCGTTAAGCAAAGCGTTTAGCACCCACGTCCACTCCATGGCGTTCTTGCGGCGACGCATCATCTTCAGGTCCGGGGTGCGGCACGCCCTGATCGGAAATTCGAGCAAGAAAGGATGATGAGCATTGATTTGCGGGGGCCGGGCTGCTTCAGCCGGGGGAGGCAGGATTTGCATCGGTAGCGAAGAGAACCTGAAGCTGCCTTCAACCGGCTTAGGTGCAAAAAGAACCTCGACGCCAAACTCCGCAATGCGCTCATCAAAAAGATCGGCATGGAGTTGATCCAGCAGCTCGTCAAATTCCGGCCGGGAGAGAGCGCTTCCGGCGAAGATTTTTTCAACCCGTCCATGTCGAATTTTTAATCTCAGAGCGTACTCGTGGGCCGCGGGGAGCGTAATTTCTCGATCAGAAACCCGCCAACTGGTTCCGTAGCGGAGCGACAGCATTTGCAACAGTTCGTGATGATCGACTTGATCAATCGAAAACCGACCGGTGATGTCGTTGCCGTTCATAGCTGTTCACCATTACGCGCTGACGTAGCCGACAAGAGGCTCACTTGGTCCTCCGGCCATCGTCTTGCGAGCGGGTGGCCGGAATACCAGGCCGATCGCTTTAAGCCCGTGGAACGGCCGCTCCGGAACCCCTAAACGGCCGAAACGGGATCAACCCGCCGCATCCAAGGCGTCGCGTACCGCCAAAGCTCCTGCGCATGCTGCCGGCGGCGTGCCCCGGCTTCCATGCGGTAAACCCATTGCGTCCTATAAACCCTATGCCATCTGTGAAGGATGTGAAGTATTGCCGCTTATCCGGCGTAGTGCACGCATGCGCGCGCGGAACGGTTATAATGGAAAATCTTTCACATCCCTCACAGCGAGAAGGGGCCCGGGCGAAGCGCTACTCCGCGAAAGCCCGATTTCCCGGTCCCGCCCTCGCGCTGAGCCCTGAACCCGCGGTCGCTCAACGACTGAGAAAACCGCTTCTGGCTACCCACGTATTCTCCGGCGGCCTCGGCCCAGTTCCGCCAACTTCCAAAGAGGTTGGCTATTAGGTCGAAGTAGGCTGGATCGACGGCGCAGGAATCCTCGAGCCACCGGCCGATGGCGTCTTCCTCGGCCAGGTACGCATCGGTCGCCTCGCGTACGGTCGCAGGAGGGTTGAGGCCATCGCGCTGCCACGCAAGGCAGCCCTCGATCATCCATTGCAGAATGCCGGGCCACTCAGGGCGCAGCTTCTCCGGCAGATTGTGATCCCGTTTGGATTTAGGGATCGTCACCGTGAACGGCACAAGGTTGAGCCGACGCCGGATAGCCTCGTCGACACCGCGCAAGCCGGGTTTGTGGTTGCCAGCGATGATGAGTTTGAACACAGGCAGGTAGGTGAAGAAATCCTGTCGCATGAACCGGACGCTGATTGGATCCCCGCCGGTCATTGCCTTGATCTTGCTTTCGGCCCAGCGCCGGCCTTCCTCGGTTTCCTGCGCCGCGACCAGCCGTGCTCCACGGAGCCCCGCAAGATCGGTCGGATGCCGCTCGCCGTGCGTGGCAATGAAGGTTTCCATAGGTGCCACGGTGGCGTAGTCGGCGAGGACTGCCGACAACGTGTTGAGAAACACGCCTTTGCCGTTAGCGCCGGTTCCGTAAAAGAAGAACAGCGCGTGCTCGCGGGTGCTGCCCGTAAGTGCATAGCCAGCGATGCGCTGCAAAAATGATTGCAGATCCTCATTACCCCCGGTGATCTCGTTGAGGAATTTTCGCCATCGAGGGCAATCACCACTCGGTGCGACGGCGGTGATCTTGGTTATGTGCCGGGTCGGATGATGCGGGAGAAGGTTCCCGCTTTGCAGATCAATGATCCCCGCCGGTGTGTTCAAAAGCCACGGATCGGTATCCCAGATATCGACGGTGGCGGCATGTCCCCGATCGCTGCGCGCGAGCCGTTCGATCGCGGCCACCTTTGCTGCGCTAGCGATCTTCGGCTTTTCCCGGGGATCGTCGCATGCATTGGCAAACTCGCGGGCTACGGTCCGGGCCAGATCAAAAGCCTTCATCGTCTTTTCGAATTGCCAGCGCGTCCCGTCCCACCGAAGCCAAACGCCCCATTGAGCAACGTAGCGAAGCTCGTGCTTGTGCCGGCTCGAAAATTCGAGCGCAAGCGCGTCATCGCTGAATTCGGGCGACAGATCAGCGGCAGTGAGGGGTTCCAACGTTGGGAAGGGCATCACGGTCACGATGCCCTTACCAGATCATTGAAGTCGTATCCGAGCGGCGGCCTGGCGATGCTGATGCTACGACCTTCGGACAGCCATCGACTTGCAGCAGCGCGCGCGGCCATGATTCCCACCGGGTCAGGAGCAGCGGCAATCACGACCTGTCGGACGACATCAGGGAGAATCAGGGAGCGAATGCCGCGTGCCGACAATGCCGCCCATGTCGGCGTGCCCGTCACCTGCATGTAGCTAAGCGCCGTTTCAATTCCTTCTGCGATGGCGAGGATCACGCCAGCAGGAACGAGCCTGGTGGCGCCGCCGCTAACCGGGCCGTGCGACATGCGTACAGGATCGAGGCTCGCCTTACTGCTACCGTCTATTGCAAGGAAGGTGCGGTGCACGGCCACCGGCCCGTGCTCGACGTGCTCGACGAGTGCGATCATCTGCGGTCGGCGGACACCGGTTGGATGCCGGCCATAGGCGCTGTGTATTCCCAATATGCGGATTACTGACGGCACCGATAAGGTGATGCTGCGCGAGCGTAGATACGTTTCAACGAGCGTGCAGCGCGCTGGGTGAGCCTCGCCCCACATATCCGCGGCGAGCGCGATCTTCCGCTGACGCTCAAGCGCCTTAGCTTTGCGCTGACATTCCAGCATGTTGGGACCACCGCCGCAGCGCGCTGCTTTTTGGTTGTGATCAGGCCATAGGCCCCGACGCCGCAGCGCAGCGACGAGCTCGGCTTGGCTGCATCCACCCGCGTTGCAATAGGCGAGTGGAAGGCCGTCGCCACGCCCTGCGATGGCGAAGCCGCTACGATACCCGCAACACGGGCACGGGCCATGCCAGCGTCCCGAGCCCACTTCGCGAAGCCCCAGAGTGCGGGCGATTTGCTCGGCGCTCATCTAGCGCTCGCTTCAGCGCGCTACAGCCACCACCGCGCGCGCGAGTTCGTCGGCACGGTGGCGGAAAGTGCGCGCTGCGGCCCAAGCCTCGCAGTCGGATAGGCGATAAAGAACGCGCCGCAATCCAAGGCGAACCCAGGCCGGTCCGTCTCCGGTCTGTCGCCAGCGCTGGACCGTGCGTCGGCCGAGGTGGTAGCGGTCGGCGAATTCTTCCTCAGTCAGGTAGATGTCGGTGTCTGCCATGCTGTCCTCTGCAGCGCCGTGGTACGAATAGGACAGCCATAACCACGATTTATTGGTGCTAACAGATTTCCAGATTTCGAGCGCCCAGAAAGCTCGAAATCTACTTTGAGTTTCGGCGCATCTCGCTTGCCACAGTCTTGCCCACCGGACGACGGCGGCTCTTGTGCTTGGGTGCGTCCGCTAATTTCTGAATTTGGCTCCCGCTCGCTTTGTAGCCTTGAACGCTCAAAATCTCCTGAACTGGCTTAATGATCTCCTTCAGATTTGGCGGCTTGGCCGAACCGGTTTCCGCATTGTCATACGCGGCGGTGATGGCCTTATGGATTTCTGGCGTGGGGGCCGATCTCATCGAAATCTTATCGGGCCCGGCAACTGAGGGCTCTCGATGCGCCGTTGATACCCGCCGCACACCCGGCAGATCGAACGCGGCCGGCCAAGCGATTCCTTGCCGCTCGAACCAGTTGCGGCAGAGATCCCGCGGGAGCCAACACCGGGAAAGAATCTCGGTCGTGATCACCGGGTTGTCGGCTCCATAAAAGTCCAACCAGGTTCGCAGACCTCCCGGCGCCAATCGCAGCCGGTTTTCGACCGCATCCGACTCGGGGTGGAAATAGAGGACGCGCGACCGAGCCCCGGGTCCGAAATCGCCGGCGAGCATGGCGTCTCGGAGATCCGCGTAGGCTTGTGCGCGAAGGGCTTCGTCGCGGCGTAGGGTTCCAGGCGTTCGGGCGCACCAATCGACGATCTCCTCAAAACTCAACCATCCGCGCCGTCGATGCTGGTAATCGCGGAAGCGGCGCAGCTGGCTCATCCGTCGGCCGCGACGGCTATACGTCTCCGCGAGCCAATCGGGGGCCTGAATGAGTTCCGCAGGTCGCGCGGCTTCGGGTATGTAAGGAAGTACTCGCCGCATCTCGCCGGCATTGAAGGTGAGATCGTTCTCGACCCAACCAGAAGGGAAGCCCGCCCATTCTGGCCAATCTTCCCGCTTTATGATCTCAGCAACAGTTTCGCCCTCTCTGTGGCCGCGAGCCTTAATTCGCCCCGCCCTCAAGAGGGTTCTTAGTTCTTGTTCGCTGCCCGCAGGCCGCAACCCCGCGCGGATGCGGTCAGAAGCCCGTTCGGCATATCGGAGCGTGCCCTCTTCGCACAGCTTGATCAGTTCGTCATCCCGCCACACCACCCAAACGATTGCCTGACGCCAAGTCCAGGTTTCAGGCAAAGCGGCGACTACCGGCGGCCGCCCAGCTTGAGCTATCCAATCATCAAGGTGGTCCGTGACCACGCAAACACCTTCGGCCGTATAGGTCACGGAGGAGCCGGCACGAGTGATAGAGTTCCCATCCCAGTCGATTGTTGTGAATTCCCAATCGTTTATCGAGGCACCGTAAGAATCAAAGGGAACCAGGGAATGCTCCCGAAATGCTCGATCCAACGCAGCTTTCGACTCGTCAATCGAGACGCCGCACCGATCAGCGGTACGGTGGGCTGCGTCGCCCAGCAGCAGCAACCTGGGTTCGGGTACTGGCATAAAAGGATCAGCGGGATGGGCCTATTGCAGCGTCTTGCGCTTGCTTTTGCAGCCGGCTGAAAACCGTGTCGAAGCCTGCGCCGGCGGACATGGCCACGAGGATTGCCGAAGCAAACTGGATTTTGTCAATTGACGTTACGATACTCGCCTTCGGCTCGAGCACCCCAGGGGCACCGACCCACTGAGGGATGATGTACGCGAGGCCAACGATGAACCCAGCCACGCCGCCCAGCAGCGAGGATGTTCGAGGATCGGTTTCGGCGGACGCTGATAGCACCGCTCGCACGAGCGCTCCCGTCGCGCCCGAGGCAATAAGCCCACCGAATAAGATGAGTGGATACGCTGAAAGGACGGGCACGTAGACCATGCCAAAGAATAATGCCACCAGCATCAGGATGAACGCGCCCCCCGCGTAGAGCGCCTTGAAATTCTGGGCCTCGAGATTGGCGAGTATCTGCTCCCGCCGGCGGCGTTCCTTGCGCTGCGCAATGGCGGCGGCACACTCTTCTTTTAGCTGCACCACAAACGCCGCGGCAGGCCGCCTTCCCCAAGAATCTTGCTTCTTCTGCGGCGAAGCCAGCGCGATCTGATGCCATATTTTCGTGGCAGATCCACCAAATTCATCGACTGCGAGAAGAGGGAGACCGCGGGCCACTGCGATCTGTCCGGCGATAAGCGCCGAGGTGGCACCTCCGACCAGTAGGACCGCGTCGACGCCATCCTCCTCGGTAAGCGAGTGGTAGAACGGAGCCTCCCAATCTGGGCCAGGAAACTGGTGGTACTCGAAGATTTCCGGTGAGGTGGCTTCCTCGGCGAATTTGACCTGCCCGCGTTGTGCTGCTGAATAGCGTATGCGGATGGCACCGCTCCCTGGCGGGAGTGCCGCTACATACCCCGACACCACATGCGGTTCGAGCGACTCCTCGTTGGAGAAATAGACGACCAAGCCAAAGCCTGCTTTTGCGAGCTCCCCCCCCAATGAGTTTCGCGGCTTCCTTTGCAGCCGTTACTTTTCCCTGGTCGAGTTGCCAGAAACCTCCGATTACCGCGACAAAAGGTATGTCCGAACTCATAGCGACCTCGAAGGCTTATGTTCGACCGCGCAAAGAGGTGGCCGAAATCACTAGGATCGCGGCCACCATCCTACTGCCAAAAAAAGCAGGACCGATCTTTAGGCGTCGCTTAGTTCATTGATCAAGGTCGCCGCTTCCGACTCACTTGGCTCATCCAACGTCTTAACATCGCTAGCGCTGTGGACAATCCGACCGACTGGGCCGCGGTTGTAGCGTCCCAAGCGGCCGAGGGCACCCGACCGCGAGACAAGCTCAAACGACCCCTGGGGCGTGCTTTCCGCCAGATCTTCTTGCGGGAACCGTGTCCTGAAGGCGAGGAGGATTTGCTTCAGTTCGTCGTCGTCAATCACCGCAGCCGCTTGCTCCAGTTTGAGCCATTTCCGCTGACGATACTCTTTTTCTGGCCAGTCCTTGTGCTCCCGCACGACTTCCATCGAATAAGTGGTCACGTCATGGCGAGTGCCGAGCCGGGAATATCCATACTTGCCGATGGGCCGTTCCGAGAGGTAGCCCTCGACCCCCGCCTCCTCCAAGGCTTCCTCATGTGCGGCCTCTTCCGGCAACAAGCCCTTACGAACTCCCCCCTTGGGGAGAATCCACCGGTGCCGGGTCTTTGAGGTGACCAGCAGGACGCGAATGCCCCCGCGAGTCACCTTGAACGGCAGCGCCGCCACCTGCTCCTTCGGCATCGAGTTCAATCGCACCTGGGATTCTGCCCATCTGACGACCTTGCGCAGCTCCTCGGCCGAGTTGAAGTCGCGCCGCTCGGCCAATAGCCGCTCAGCCTCCGGCAACTCGTACCAATCGGGCTCTCTAAAGCGCTCGTGAGGAGTAACCGAGGCCGTTTCGTCGATCAAAACTCCCATGATTAGATGCTCGCTTTTGCTCTCCTCCTTGAAGTACCGGAAGATCAAGTCCTCGTCCAAGATGGCCGTACCGAGGACGCCGCCTTCCTTGTACGCGTACCGGACCGCGGCCTTGCGCGGGCACTCGCCTTTCCTAACATTCCCCTTCGGGAGAATCTTCCGTGCGCTCGTCGTATTGACGAGCAGGATCTTGTGCACCCCTTCCATCTTCTTCACGCACACGGCAGCAACGTATTTGGGGCTGCTTGCGCGGGGTGCCTCGAACGGGCCGAGCTCCTCGATTTGGCGCCTGACCTGGGCACACGCCGAGGCCAATGCCGCCGTCCAATTTTTATCGGACGGGTTGGCATCAAACCCGGCATATGTGATCCCGAGCAAGTCCGACGGCAGTCTAAGCGTCGGCTGCCCGGTCGGGCAGAATATGAAGGTGCGCTTCTGGCCGAGTTTGCCGTAGAAAGCGCCCAGCTCGAAAATCACATTGTCACGGACGGAGTGGTGTTCGTCAGGAACGACGATCCACGCTGATCCGACCGATCGCGTCATCCGTCGCGTAAGCCATGGCAAGGAGGTGATAGTGCCTCGAAGGGCGCACTAGCGCAGAACGACCATTTCTGGACCCCGAAGCCACCGTCTACCTCGATGCCCTCGATCAGCTCACGCGGAGAGGTACGACGTTGTTCGCCTTTATGCCCAACACGTGCGCAGCCCAGGAGTCGAGCGCCAGGGCGCGCTCCCGGGCAAAGTCATGCCTTTGATAGACGGCGGCAACCCCGAGCAGCTTCGCCGGCTGATGCGCTAGAAGCTTGTCGACCACGATGCTATCGAAGCCGAGCGCAGCCAACGTTGTAACCCCGGTTCTGCGAAGATCATGCAAGCGCCAAGGAATGCGCGGCTGATGTTTACGCTCGAATGCGATCGAGCACTCGGCCCGCACCTTCTCTATCGCCGCATCCAAATAACGCTTGCCCTGTGAGAACCCCGATATCGGCCTTGGCTCGCTCCGACGATTGCCTTTCAGTTCGGCGGTGGCGCCGCTTGCACGTTTGCTCGTAGTGCTAAAGACGAAGTCGCATCCCTCGACACATGGTATCGACCGCAGGATCGCGCGTGCAGCCTCGGAGAGGTGCACGTCATGCGGCTTGCCATTCTTCATACGCGATCCGGGCAGGGTCCAGCGGCTCATATCGTCAGCGATCTCTGACCACCGCATCCCGGCGACCTCCTCGCGGCGCTGTAACGTTAAGATCGCCAGCTTGTAAAAAGGCCCGAAGGGATAACTAAGCCTATCGGCTGCCGCCCACACTTCAGCGATCTCCCCGTCGCTCAGCACCCGCTCGCGCACCGCAGTGCTGGTAGAGATGGGCAATCCCTGAAATGGGTTGTGAGGCACCTTTCCGCGCTTCTGCGCCCAGTGAAACGCGGCGCGTGCATAGGCGAGGGTGCGCCCGGCCATCGCCGACCTGCCCGCTTCAACGAGGCTGTCGAGTGCGTTTACCACTTCGGCGCGGGTAATCCGTGCTGCCGGGCGCTTCAGAAGATCTGGGAAGGCGTGCCTGATTGCCCGGACTGCCTCTACGCGATAGCTCTCTCGACGTTGCGTCAGATGCAGTGCGGCCCATTCCCCAACCAGCGCATCGAGGCTCAACGCCAATTCGGCCTGCTCGCGTTCCGCCTCTTGCCGGAGGCGCAGGCGTTCGGCGCGCGGGTTAATCCCTGTCGCTACAGCGCCGAGGCGCGCGCGAGCGGCGATGCGGGCTTGGTCGATGGTGATATTCCCCCAGACCCCGATTGGCTCTCGCATCTTCCGCTTGGTCACCGGATCGGTCCATTGGACGAGAAATGTGCGAGCCTTCGGAGTTACACGGACTCCGAGGCCTCGGCATTCGCCGTCGAACACCAGACGATCTTTTCGCCCGGGCTCAAGCTTCAACCCGCCGAGGAAGCGGTCTGTGAATTTTGCCACCATCGACCCCTGGCGCGGATCCCATGCGGACCCGGCAGGAAGGCACGTTACGGGTCCGCGTGGCTACATGTGGCGATGATTGAATCAGAAGCCAGCAAAAAATGAAAGCAAACTGGCGATGTTATGCGGCATATGGCGGACTTTAGCGCGGACCCACCGCTTACTACGGATCAGGAGGTTAGGGGTTCGACTCCTCTCGGGCGCGCCAAATTTTAGCGATATAAAACAATCCGTTAGGCGCGGCAACGGGCGACAGCTCTAAATAAGCATCTGCGAAAATAAGCAATAAATAAGCGGGGCTATAGCCCAGAGGGGACCGATGGCCGACAAAGACGACCTCGAAAGCTTCGCCCTCGCGATCGCGGGATTCATCGCGGGCCTCAAGCACAAGGCAAATCCCGCCGCTATCAGGGCGGGGGTGCGCGGTGCCCCCGGACGGGGCGGGAGGAGCCGCCAACTGCTGAGGAAATCTATGAGGCGTGCTGGAAGGCTCTCTCCGATGATGAGCGGGCAAGCCTGATCAGCATCCTCGGGAAGATGCGTCGCGCGATCGACGACTTACCGGACGAGATATTGAGACCACGGCGGCAGCGCAGACCCTGACCCTCCCTCGCTCATAAACCCCCATCGACTCTCTCCGAACGAACGAGCCTTGCCGCGCTGACGGACTTAGTTGCGAGGATCGACGGTCACGTCATTCACCTTGATGCAAACCGCCTCGTGAGACGCGTTCGTCAGCTGCATCGTTATCGTGCACTTTTGGACAAAGCCGACAGCCATGACGGAACAGCCGGCAAATGTTTCGGGAGGGTACTTTTCTCGGCAGCTCAGCAGCGCGGAGCGCGCTGCCCTACTTGTGCTATCGGCCTCATCCAAAAGGAGGGGAATGGCTACATCGAAAGTCATGCTTCTCCCGTATGCCATTGGGTTCATTTTGCCAGGCGCCAGGAGATAATCCATGGTGTCGGAAGCGCGGATGTACACGCCGCGTATGACGATCGCCTTTCCCGCGCCCCATTCGTCAGGCTGAGACATCTGCCCTTTATCGAGAACGAAGTCTCGAAAACTGACCGTGTCCGCAAGGCGATTAGCTTCCCACTTTGCTACCAATTTTTCGGGACCGTCAGGGCAAAGGCTCGCATTAGTCTTGGCGAGGAGCTCGGGGCAATCCTTAGGTATGTCCGCAGACTTCACACCCTTGGGAAGATTATTGAAACATTCTTCCGTTGCGAGCGGCACCCCTCCAGCGGCGCGTGCACACACGTCGAGTGCGGTCTTCAATAGCTTCTTGTGGACAGCATCGAGTAGCGGATCGCTTAGGGGCGCCGATTGGGCTGGTGTCGGTGTCGCCGCGTCCGCCTGCAAACCAAAACCGATATTTACCGAGACATCGATCTCTGGCTCGGTCATGCCCGCTGGAAACGGTGGCAGTATCGCTCCCTTCATCATACCGTCGACGGCCGCATCAAGATCGGGATAGCCCGAACTGCTGACGATGGTGTGGTCGAGTAAGCGACCCGAGCGATCGACGCGGAACCGCAACCCCACACGCCCTTGCTCGCCCCTCTGGCGCGCGGCCTCTGGATAGTACTCGTGGTCATCGAGCCACGCCCGCAGCATCCGGCGATAATCATCGCTAATCGTGGCCGCGGGAACATCCTGCCGCGGCGCGGTGTCCAGTGGCAGTCGCGCAGCCCCATCGTTAAATCCTGCCCGGTATTCAGAGTCACTCTTCCGCTTTACGTCGATCGGATCGAGGTGCCGTTTGGCGTCCTGACAGCCCGCGATGAAATCAGCCTTGTTCCCCGAGAAGCCGTCGGCCGCCTCTTCGCAAGATTTGTGACCGACCTTGCTGCGGTTGCCGGCCCAATAATCTGCGCCGGCTCGGCGGTCGCCAGACTGTGATCCGAACCAGACCTGCAGACTTTGCCAATCCGCGAGCCCTTGGCGGTACGAGGCTGTTTCCTCGGCGGGTGGGGTCGCAGACGGTGGCGAGCTAAGCGGCGGCGTCTGGCCGGTTGGAGTCGGTAACGACGGCTGCGCGTATGGATTTGGTGGCACCGGCCGCCAGGGCACGGGACAGGTCGCAACATACGGATAGTAGGCGCGCAGCGGGTCGCACCAATACCAGCTCGGCGCCTGGGCACCGGCAGCGTTGCTTGCGACTACCGCCAGCACGAATACAGCAAGTGTGACCCGAACCCACATGGGCGGCGGTCCTGCGCGGAATTGCCGCTATGGTAGTAATACGACGCACGGATGCGCAACTTTTACACGCGTCCCTCGGCAGCGTTGCCCCATCTCACCGACACCACCGCCCGCCCCTTCCACCGGCACTCGCGGCACTTGAGCCGGCGCTTGAGGTCCAGGACCGGCGTGTACGGCGGCACGCCGGCCGTCGCGAGCATGGCGGCGGTCAGCTCCTCGCTGTGCCCGCAGCCGCACTCGACGAGGACGCGGTCGCGCGGGCCGTCCCGGCAAGTAACCGTCAACCTCCTATGACTTCACGCTGAGCGGCAGAGAACCCATATGTGCGGAGGTAAAGATTAGGGCCAACGCGATGGTTGATGTTACTGCTGACGATGCAGGGCTAGAGCGGGGACGGACCGGTAGAACCGCCGCCTGGCGTACGCTGGCCGTCTTGCTTCTCCTCGGGGTTCTAAGCTTCGCCGCGGCCGATCAGCTGATGCTACCGCGCGAGACACCTGACCCTCCCGACGATCCAGGGCGCCCATTCACGTTCGGGGTCTCGGCGTTCGGCGGGCCGGATTGTCTGGGCGGGTGCCTCCCCAATCCCCTTGACCGTAGAGCTCTGCCGCACGAGCCGATCCGCCGGCCTCTCGTGCCGAGAT
>JGI12270J11330_10000984_pt1 | contig 21519 bp, 14 predicted proteins | sample PeaSoiMetSII2010_FD_11330 | JGI IMG/M metagenome (IMG submission 11330)
TCCAGCGGAATTTTGTACTATGCTCATTCGGATATGTTGGGAAGCATCCGCCTCGGCACTACTCCCGCTCGTTCCATGTATTTCGATACCGCCTACGCGCCCTTTGGCGAACCCTACGCATCGGCTGGCACGCTCGACCCATCCTATACGGGGCAAACAAACGACACGTCTTCCTATCGACAGGACACCGCGGGCGGGCTCTACGACTTCCCGCTGCGAGAATATAGCACGCAGGGCCGCTGGCCCAACCCGGACCCGCTGGGAAGAAGTTCGACCTGTCCAAAAGACCCGCAAACCCAAAATCGCTATGCGTACGTCCGAAATAACCCCATGACCTACACCGATCCGACTGGAGGAGTGACGATCCCAGATCCGCCGTGGGGAGGCGGCGGGGGCGGAGGGGGCTGTGACGTCGAGGACCCAATCTGCGACCTGTGCGATATCGCTCCCTGGCTCTGCTACCCTATAGGCTCAGGAGGTGCCGGCGGCGGCTTCGTTGGCAGCAGCAACCCAGAGCAGCCGCGCCCGTTCCCCTGGCCTGCGCTGCCGGTCGGCTTCTTCGGACTGCTCAGCAGCAATACAGACACTCCTCCGTCGAAAGAACCTCAAGATTGCCGTCAGCAATATGAAGCTTGCAAGGCGAAAGCCCTTACGACGTATGGCGCTTGCACGGAGTTTGCAGCCAAAACCTGGAGTGATTGCTATGCGGGATGTTACGAACAGTGCCCTGGTTCTGAAGATCCACTTTCAGCATCCGGACACCATTGCTTCCGCCAATGCCTAGCCACGAGCCCGACATGCACTGCCGCTCAAGGCCAGTCGGCAGGATGCGATAAACAACGCATTAGCCAAAACAGAACATGCGGCTGGGTGTATTTCGCGTGCTCAGTATTGAAGCAGATTTTTTAGTTTGGCCCACGTTATTGCTGGTAGAGGGAGGCAGCGTGCGACAAAGTGTTGCAAAGGTTACCCTGAGGCTGGTTGCATTGTGCAACCTCCTCTTCGCCGCGTTGGGTGTTTTCGACATAAACGGCGCCATTTCGGCGTTTCCGATCGCCCGAAAGAGCGCACTAGCAGTGAAGTCCCCCGTCCCTTGGATTGACAATCCTGTCCCACATCTGGACGCAGTGTTTTACACTCTCACGGCCATCAACCTTGCCTTTCTCATTTTTTTGGCGTTGAGCAGTTTTTTCCTGTGGCGCTTGACCATGCGGGGTCGCCTCATGCTCAACCTTGTGTTCGGACTGGAATTGCTCTATTGGCTGGGCCTTCCGCTGTTTAACATGTTCCTCAGCCGCTGGGCTGGAGACAGTGGAGCCTTGTTAAGAGTGACTATCTCTTTTATTGGCACGCTCGGAAATTCGGGGATATCGTCCCAGTTGGATATCGCCTACCCAATAATTGCGCTGATCGCGGGGAATATCGGTTACTGGATGTTGTCTCGCAGCTGAGTAAAGGACTGGGGCTGACTAGATGACGGCGTCGGCTCCCCCGGCCGAATAAACTTGGTTGCGCTAACGACCAGGGCTCGGAAGAAAGGAGCCGAGCGATGACCATTATAGGTTGCGATTTTCACACCCGGCGGGTGGCCCGTACGCTGAAAGGGAAGTAGAATCTGGGTGCGCCACTCTCGTTTTCCAGAGGGTGGGTCTTGGGGTTCGCTTCCTTCTCTCTCCTCGTACCAATTTCGAAAGTAGTACCTCATGAATACCTATTGACAATTGATAAATAATGTGCTATGGTGCGTTGTGAAATGTCGGCACCAACTCGTCTGTGTCCCCCAGCAAAACCCTCCCCGGTCTGGCCTCTGGACCACTTCCCCGTCTCTCTTTGTTTTTTCTTCGCTTTTTCTCGCGCTAAGTCCTTTGTTTCCCCTTGATGCAAGCCATTCTCCCGTAACCCCTTTGTTTCCCCTACATCCGCAAAAACACGGGGTATACCCCCCTCCTCTGGTATGACCAATCGTTCCATTTCGGGAGTTCTCCCTGCCGGATCTTTCTCCGACATTCTCTCTCCCGCCGGACATTGGAACCGGCACAAGGAGGACTCTGGGACTGTGAACTGTCAACTGACAACTGTGAACTGCCTTTCTCCCCTAATTCCAACCATTCCCGCGCCATTGGCAACCGCTGCCCTACGAATCGTACCCGCTCCAATATTTACCACTACATCAAGTACCCATGTCGGCGCGCCGACATTTTTGCTTCGCGAACGGACCACTGCAACTCAGCAAATCCCGGATCGCCGCGTACTGCTTTTCTCCAACTGTGCACTGTTAACTTTCGACTGTGAACTGCTTTCCTCCCCTAAGTCCAATCATTCCCGCACATACACAAAAACAGGGGGGGTGGGGTCTGTTATCCGCATGGTAACGTCTCTAAAATATGTCGGCGCGCCGACATTTTCATCCAATGGCGGATGGCCTGCGCACTAGGCCCCGAGGACGAATTGGCACAACTGCAAATTACTCGGAGTCGGCTTCATAGACGATTTTGCCTCCGACGATTGTGGTGGTGACTTTCGTATCGCCGATTCTGTGCGGATCGATCTCAAAAATGTTTTTGCTCACGATGATGACGTCCGCAACTTTGCCCACTTCAATCGAACCCTCAGTCTTCTCGCGATGCCCAGCATAAGCGGCACCAAGCGTGTAACCGTTCACGGCTTGCGCAACGCTAATCCGTTGTGAAGGAACAAAACCGCCAACGGGCTTTCCTTCGCTAGTTTGCCGCGTCACCGCCGTTTGCACGCCTTCCCAAGGGTTCAGCGTGACTACCGGCCAATCGCTGCCGAAACAATAGCGCCCGCCATCTTCAGCGATGCTCTTCCAGACCCACGCGCGCGTAGCCCGCTCGGGGCCGACGTTGCGCGCCCAAACGTCCAGAGTATCCGCGTCTGGATAAGCATGAAGCGGCTGCATGCTGGCAATCACGCCGAGCTTGCCGAAGCGCGGAATGTCTGCGGCGCTGATGTCTTCGATGTGTTCGACTCGAGGGCGGCGATCCTTGGTGTGGTTCTGGGTTTTAGCGAGTTCGTAGGCGTCGAGAGCCGTGCAGATGGCATAGTCGCCGATAGCGTGAGTGAAAAGTTGCAACCCGCGCTTGTCCAGCGCGGCGACGGCGGCTTTGTATTTCTCCGAATCCCAGAAAAGCGCGCCTCTTATGGAAGGATCGTCCGAGTAGGGTTCCAGGAAAGCAGCGGTGTGGGATTCGACGACGCCATCCAACATGAATTTCACCGCATTCGTGTCGATCCAATCGTCGTGGTATTTTTTGCGGGCCTGTTCGATAGCCTCGAGGTCATGCGACCGAAGCTCCGGCGGGTTCAGGAAATAGGCAATGTAGAACCGCACGGAAAGCTGGCCCTCGGAGCGCAGTTCGTTGAAGAGATCGAGTTCCTCGAAATCGCCGCCGGCGCTGTGGACGCGAGTGATGCCATTCTGATTGGCCCACTTCATGCCGGCACGTAACGCGCTGAGCTTCTCGACTTCCGTGAGTTTTGGAATAACCTTGTCGACAAGCGTTTGCGCGGCTTCCTCCAGCGCGCCCGTTGCTTCGCCGGACTTTGCGTCGCGGACGATGATGCCGTTTGGCGGATTGGGCGTATCTTTGGTGATGCCTGCCAGCGCGAGGGCTTTGGAGTTTGCCCAATAGGTGTGCCCGTCATAGCCCTCAAGGAATACTGGGCGGTCGGGAAAGAGTTCATCGAGATATTCCTTGTGCGGGAGTCCGTCCGCACCGAACATCGCATAGTTCCATCCACGGCCAAGGATCCAGTCCTCGCCGGGGTGTTGAGCGGCATAGGCACGGAGACGATTTTGGATGTCGGCAGGATCGGTGGCACCTTCGAGATTGACTCGGCTCAGACTAATGGATCCATCCAGAAAATGAATGTGGCAGTCGGTGAAGCCGGGAAGAACGAGTTTGCCGCCTGCGTCGATCAGTTTTGTGCCGATGCCGCGATAACGCGCAACTTCCTCATCGGCGCCGACAGCAACGATCTTGCCTCTGCGAATAGCGATGCTCTGCGCCCAAGGCTTGTTTGCGTCCAGCGTGTACACCTTTGCGTGCACGATCAGGATGTCCGCGGGAGCGATGCGCGCGGATTGCTGCGCGAGGACGCACGAAGAAAGCCCCAGAGCAAAGAAAAGAAGAGAGACTGCGCGGTATATGCGGCCGAATTGCATCTGCACCTCAACGCGCGGGCGGCAAGAGTACAGCCGCCTCGCGAAAACAGCAAAACTTAGAACGTCGGTGGCGTATTCACCCACAAGACCCAGGTTTCGGAGCGTCCCGAGTTTCTCCAACGATGGGGCGTGGAACTCTGGAAATAGAGGCTGTCGCCGGATTTGAGAACGTAGTGTTCCTGCTTGTTCAGCCAGATCTCGAATTCCCCGCGCAGGACGTGTAGAAATTCCTCGCCCTCGTGAGCGTAGGATTCACCGCTGCCTCCGCCAGGTTTGATGCGGAAGAGGTGGGGCTCCATGGCGGTATTGCCCCAAGCGAGAAGTTCCATGCGGACGCCGGGAGAGGTTTCGAGGATTTTACGGTGCTCGGGGCGAACGAGGTGCTGGGTCTCGCCGTTAGTATCAACTAACGACATGATACTGGTTTTGTAAAAGCGCGCGATGCGCCGCAGCGTGGCTACCGAGCAGTGCATCTGGCCTCGTTCGAGCGCGCTGAGAAAGCCAACCGAGACGCCGGTGGAGCGGGCCACTTGTGCGAGCGATAGCCCGCGATGCACGCGCAAACGCCTGAATCGGTGGCCGGGCAGTTGTGGCGCGTCGACAGGGCCGCCGACCAGGCCCTGTTTTTTGAGGACGTGGACGATGGCGGGAGGATTGAGGCCGCGAGCCCGGCGCAGGAAGATGGCGCGCTGCAACAAGCGCACGTCGGATTCCGTGTACATGCGATAGCGGCTCTTGGTGCGCCGTGGGGTAATAAGCCCCAGCGCTTCCCAGGAGCGCAACGCCGAAGAAGAAATTCGCAACCGGCGCGCGACGTCCGAGATGCGCAGGAGGCTTGGCCCGCCCAAAGAATCCGATGGCTTGGAGAAATTCTTTCTGCTTGACACAGGTCTCAGCTTTCTCTAAGTTTGCGGGATTATAGTAAGGTTCCCGGGCCGCTAGCAACCACGAAGAATCGCAAAAAATGGATTGCGGTTATCGTGAAATTAGGAGTGATTTTAGATGAATCAAGCATCGCGCCTTGCGCAAGTGAAGTCCGTCTGTTGCCGGAGTATTTGTTTCGCGTACTTCTTTTCGATGATCTTCCTGCTGGCAGCACCGCATGCGAACGCGCAGAGCACGGGCGGCCGCATCCGCGGGACGGTGACGGACTCGAGCGGAGCTGCGGTCGTGGGTGCCACGGTCGTGCTCGTGAATACAGCCACGAACGTAACGCGTGAATCCACCTCAAATGCAACCGGAGAGTATCTGTTCCTCGAGGTGCCCGTCGGCCCTTACGAGATAGACGTAAATCAGGCTGGCTTCAAGAAGTTTGTCAGGAAGAACATTGTGGTGGACTTGAACTCCGTCGTCAGCGTCGACTTGATCCTGCAAGTAGGGGGAACCACGGAAACCGTGGAAGTCACAGCCGCGCCGCCGGTCGTCGATACCAGTTCCACGCAACTTGGGGCGATCGTCAGCGAACGCGCCTCGACACAATTGCCGCTAAACCAACGCGATGCGTACCAGCTATTGCAGCTTCAGCCGGGTGTGCAGTCACAGTTGGGGAACGACGAGTTCTACGGCAGCGACCGGGCTGGAGTGGTGACGGTGAATGGTGGACGGGGCCGGGCCAACAACTATTCGGTGAATGGGGGCGAAGCCAACGACCTGTTCGCGAACCTGCCGGCTGTGGAACCTTCTCCGGATAGTATCGAAGAGTTCCGGGTAATCACGAATTCGTTTGACGCCGAATACGGGCGGAATTCCGGCGCGGTGGTCAATGTGGTGACAAAATCGGGCACCAATGCCTTTCACGGCAGCACCTACGAATTTTTCCGGAACACGGTACTGAATGCACATCCTTTCACCTTCACGCCAGCCCCAAAACCAGCCTTCAATCAGAATCAGTTCGGGGCAACGCTAGGCGGCCCGATTAAAAAGGACAAGACATTTTTCTTTGCGTCGTATGAAGGGAGACGGATTGTTCAGGGGATTGTCTCGCAGCCGGTTATTGTTCCAACGGCGAGCAACGTGAGTGGGCAGTTTGCCACCGCCGCCGAGCCGGCTTTTACGGGAAGCCTCACCGATGCCACGGTGGCCAATATATTGCAGAGTAGATGCGGCACCGGAAGCGCTAATCCGAGCCTTAGCACCAATCAGGAAGCCCTGTTGCAGACTGTGATCGGCGGCACTCCGCAGCCTTGGGACACGGTTTTTCCGAACGCCGCAATTCCCGCGGGGTGCTTTGATCCCGTTGCGCTCAGTCTACTGAAGTATGTGCCGGGGGCGGGCGGCAGCAGTTCGACGGTTCTAACGGTTCCGAAAAAGACGGACTTCGGAAATCAATTTCAATTGCGCTTCGATCACACGCTGACGCTCAATCAAAAGCTTTCCATCTATTATTACTTCGATGACGATGACACGCTGGATCCGTTCGCGAAGTTCCAGGCGGCGGGCGCGACGCTGGGCAACTTCCCGGGAGAATTTGCGACCCGGACGCAGCAGTTGAATGCTTCCCACACGTGGACGATCGGGGCGGCGGCGGTTAATGAATTTCGCTTCGCCTACTTGCGCGAAGGGCAAATGAAATTCAATGCCCCAACCGTGAATGGCCTCGTCAACGCATCGTGCGGCAGCGGGAGCGCGTCGCAATTCTGCTTTACGGGGACTTCGGACACCAGTCTGATCAACGATGCGGGAACGCCGCTCGGCACGAGCCCTGATTACGGCATCCATCCGAATCTGCCAGCGACCAAGGAAGGAGTTCCGTATATTCAAGTCAGCGGTGGCTTCACGATAGGAAACAACTGGGAGGGACAACTCCCGCAGGTCGGCAACACGTTACAGTGGAGCGACAACTACAGCAGGATTAGCGGAAATCACAGCTTCAAATTTGGCGGGGATCTCCGCTACCAGCGATTCGATCAGACGCTCTACTACAACGTGAACGGCTGGTTAACTTTCGGCGCGTTTAACGGCAACAACGATCTCGGGATCAGCAATCCGTACGCAGATTACCTGCTGGGCTTGCCGTACAGCTATTCGCAAGGCTCGGCGCAGAAAGAGCTGGTTCGCAGCACCTCGGTGTACCTGTTCGCGCAGGATAGCTGGAAAATTAAGCCGAATCTCACCTTGAATTATGGCGTGCGCTGGGAAATGAATACGCCGCTGACAGACATAGGGCATAAAGTGCAGACTTTCCGCCCCGGTGAAAACTCGACAATTTACCCCTGCCAGCTTTCGGCGGCGAGCATTGCGAACTTTCAGACGAACTACGGCATTGCCAACCCCGATTGCAACAACACGGGCGTGCAGCCGACGGGACTCGTGTTCCCCGGGGATAAGGGCGTGCCGAACGGGCTAACGAACACCTATTACAAAGCGTTCGCGCCCCGGCTAGGCCTGAACTGGAGCCCCGGCTGGAAAGACGGATTCCTGGGAAAGATTTCAGGCGGACCGAACAGGATGACGGTCAGCATGGGCTACGGCATGTTTTATAACCCCATTGAACAACTAGTACTCGAACAATTCAGCGCGGAACCTCCTTTCGGGGGGAGCAACAGCATCACAAATCCGCTGCTGCAGACACCGTTTGTGGATCAGTCCGGCAACACCTACCCGAATCCGTTCAACGGAGTTTTGAGTCCGCCGCGCGGAAGCAATATTGACTGGTCAATTTACCGGCCCGGTCTATACTACGGGCAATTCCCGGCCAATCTTCGGCCGCAATATTCCGATCAGTACAACCTGACGATCAAGCGGGAATTGCCGCACGATATTCTTTTCCAGATAGGATACGTGGGCTCGCAAGGGCATCGTTTGCTGGCCGATTATGAGTTGAACCCTGCCATGCCGGCAACTTGCTTGCAATTGAATACGATTCTTGGATCGGGGACTTGCGGGCCTTACGGCGAGGACTCTTCCTATACAATTCCTGCAGGCACGATCATTCCTGCGGGTGGATTGTATCTCCCTTACGGGGCCGGGGGGGCGACGAATGGACCGGTGACATTGCCCGCCGGTTATGTGGTGGGCTCGAACACCGGTGGCCTGCCGATTACGCTGGTCGGGTTGAGGAGATACTCTTCACCGAATTGCAATCCCCTGACAGGCGCAGGCTGCCCCGTGGATGGAACGCCCGTCTTCTCCGGAATTTTCACGGAAAATACGGTGGCGAAGTCCAATTATAACTCGCTGCAAGTGATGGTGGAAAAGCGCTTCTCGCACGGATTGCAGTTCCAAGCGGCGTACACTTACGGAAAATCGCTGGATAATGCTTCCAGTTTCGAGAACACGCTGAATCCCTTTAACTTCAATGCGACTTATGGACCTTCGCTCTTCGATACCCGTCATATTCTCTCATTCAACTACGTCTGGGATATTCCGGTGCCTAAGATGGAAGGGTTTAAAGGCAAGATGCTCGACGGCTGGCAACTTTCGGGAATCATCCGCGTGCAGAGCGGTTTTCCGATCCGAATCACTTCGCAAGCGGACAACGAACTCTACGACGCCTCTTATCTGTTCGAGTTTGCGGGCGAGCCGAACCTGACTGCGCCCTTTAAGGCGACCGACCCCAGGAAGACGGTGTGCGCGTTCGGCACCGGCCCGCTTGCCCCAGGTGCACCAGCCTGTTCTCCCGTATCGGGATATGCGTTCGACCCCAACTTGTTCGACAATTCGCCTTATGACCCAAGCAGCGGACCGAAAACGGATCCCACTGCCGTTACTCTCGGGACGATCGGGAACGCACCAAGGACAATCTGCTGCAGCCCGCTGCTGCAAAACTGGGACATGAGCTTTCTTAAAGAAACCCAGCTGAACGAGCGATTCCAGTTGGAATTCCGCGGCGACGTGTTCAACATCTGGAACCACGCTCAGTTCTACACGATTGACGGAAATGCATCCGACCAAGGAACAACTTTCGGACAGGTCCAGCATGTGCACGATCCGCGACTGGTGCAACTGGCACTGAAGCTCCGGTTCTAACGGCGTCGATGGCCAATTGCTCTCCGGGGCGCGCGGGTCGCAAGGGCCGCGTTTTCCCGTGAACGAGGAAAGGGCTGTTCACGATCTCATTGAAGAGGACGGGGTGCCCGGCAACAAGAGATGGCGTAAAATGGGTTCGCAGCGCGTCCCACGAACCTCGTAGTTTACCTCGCTGAAACTGACCGCAGGGAACAGACCTGCCACAGGTGACCCCTAGGAAGGCCAGCCTGCATGGAGTACGCAAATGCAAGAAGCACTACAGAAGGAACTCGCTCTATACGAGAAGCGCACGCCCAAATCTGCGGAAGCTCACAAAAGGGCTGAGAAGCGCATTCCCCTGGGCGTGGCGAGCAACTACCGCGCCTACGATCCTTACCCGATCTTCGTGGCCGAAGGTCACGGCAGCAAGATCGTGGACATTGACGGAAACGAATATCTCGACCACAACCTGTGCTTCGGCACCCTGATGGCAGGGCACGGGCATCCGGCGGTGGTCAAGGCTATCCAGTGGGCGCTGCAGAACGGCACCACCTTCGGCATGCCCCACGGCATGGAAGCCGAACTGGCCGAGGAAATTTGCGCGCGCTATCCCGTCGAGATGGTGCGCTTCGGCTCCAGCGGCACGGAAGCAACGATGCATGCTTGCCGCATCGCCCGCGCCGCTACGAACCGCAACATAATCCTGCGGTTTGAGGGCGGCTACCACGGCCTGCACGACACCGCGCTCGTTAGCGTGAAGCCGAAGGAAGAAGACTACGGCGACATCAATGCGCCGAATTCCGTCCCCGGCGGGTTGGGCGTAATCAAGCCGGTTCTCGACAACGTGGCGGTTGCCACGTTCAACAATCAGCCCAGCGTAGAAAACCGCTTCAAGCAGTTTCCCGGCCAGATTGCAGCCATCATTTTAGAGCCGATCATGATGAACGTCGGCATATGCATGCCGCAGCCTGGCTTCCTGGAAGGACTGCGTGAAATCTGCAACAAAAATGGCGCGCTGCTGATCTTCGATGAAGTGAAGACCGGCGCGAAGCTCTGTTGGGGCGGTGCCAGCGAGTACTTCGGGGTGAAGCCCGACATCATCGCGCTGGCGAAGTCGATTGGCGGCGGCGTTCCGCTGGCGGCGTTTGGCGCGGGCCGCCAGGTGATGGACCTGATCGTCCAGCACAAGGTTTTCCACGGCGGCACGTTCAACACGAACCGCTTCGCGATGGCCGCGGGTCTGGCGACCTTCCGCGAAGTTCTCACCCGCGAAAACTATGCCCACGTGAATAAACTCAGCAAGAAACTGGCGGAGGGCTACCGGGCCATTCTAAAGAAAACCGGCCTGAAGGCGTATGTGGCTCAGGCAGGGGTCAACGGCGCGCTGATGCTGTACCCGCAGGAAATCCGCAACTACCGCGATTGGATGAAGATTGATGTGGACCTGTGGAGGCAATTCTGGTTTGGCATGGTCAATCGCGGCGTCCTGGCGATGCCGTACTGGTGGGACGAACAGTGGACCGTCTCCGTGCAGCACACCGAAGCGGACATCGACAAGCACCTTGCAGTGTTCGATGAGGTCGCGCCCGCGCTGGCCAAGACCCAGCAGGAACGCGGCGCCAAATTTGTCGGCGCGGCAGGCGACTAAGGAGCTACAGGATTGCGCGACGAGGTCACCACAGCGCCAGCCGCTTCGCCCGCTTCCGAACCTGAGCGCCTGCATTTAAAGCGGGTGCTTGGGCGGCGTGACCTCGTGCTGCTCTTTGTTGTTGCCGTTTTTAATCTCAACGTATTGCCTTCCATTGCCGCCAATGGCGGCGTCACCGTCTGGCTCTGGCTGATCTCTCTTTTGCTGTTCTTTTGGCCGCAGGGAATTGCCGTAATCGAACTGGCCCACCGCTATCCTGGCGAGGGCGGCGTCTACCTGTGGGCCAAGGAAGTGTTCGGCGATTTCCATGGCTTTCTGTCCGGCTGGTGTTACTGGACGAACAACATGATGTACGTGCCGACGGTGATGCTGTATTTTGTCGGCGTGTCGGTTTTTGTGCTGGGCCCGAGCCACGCGGGGCTTGCCGACAACCGCACGTTCGCCCTCGTTGCTTCCGTCGTGCTCCTCAGCCTTCTGGTGATCCTGAACGTCGTGGGCCTGGGCGTGGGCAAGTGGATCAACAATCTTGGCGGGATCGGCACATTCATCGCGGCTTTTTTGTTGATGGGCCTCGGCGTCATCGTCTGCCTAAAGTTTGGCACCAACATCCACTGGGCGGATTTTCAGGTTCCCGCTAATCCGCGATTCGTTTTGAATTCGTTCGGGGTCATCTGCTTTGGCCTGGTGGGATTGGAGCTTGCTTCCATCATGGGCGATGAAATCGAGAACCCGCGCAAGACCTTGCCGGGCGCGGTCGCGTGGGGAGGCGTGCTGTCCGGTTTCCTTTATATCGGCGCAACACTGACGCTGCTGGTGGCTGTGGACAAGAACAGCATCAGCGTGCTTCAGGGCATCGTGCAGGCCGTCAGCCACATGGCTTCGCGAGTCGGCGTGGCCTGGATCGTGGCGCCGTTCGCGTTTCTGCTCAGCTTATCCATCGCGGGGATTGGCTCGGCGTGGCTGGGCGGCTCCGCACGCATTCCATTTGTGGCGGGTCTGGACTCCTACATGCCCTCGTGGCTCGGAAAGATTCATCCGAAATACGCCACGCCCTACGCCGCGTTGATTGTGCATGCGAGCGTTTCGCTAATCCTGGTGATTGCCAACTTCCTGGCCACGGGCGGCGTGCAAGAATCATTCCAGCGCCTGCTTTCCCTCGCCGTAGTCCTGCAGTTGATTCCATTTCTCTATATATTTGGCGCGCTGCTGAGAATCGCAATGGATGCGAAATTCGTCCGCGGCCACTACGGCAAAGGGACGCTCATTTTCGCGGGCGTCAGCGGGTTCATCACAACCATACTCGGCATTGCCCTGGCCTATTTCCCGGCGCAGCAGATCACTTCGCTGCTGTCGTACGAAATCTGGATGATTGGCGGAACTCTGCTATTCATCGGGCTGGCGGCATTTTTCTTTTATGTATATGGAAGCCGCAAAGTGGCACGTAAGATGGCGGTGAATTCCCCGGTGGTATAAGAAAAGGAATTTGGGAGGCGGTTCATGTCCACGACGGCAAAACCAACGGTGAAAACCTACCAGAACTACATCAACGGGCAATGGGTTGCCAGTTCGTCCGGCGAGACCTTTCCGGTCTTTGACCCCTCGACCGAAGAGGTGATTGCCCACGTGGCCTCGGCAACCGCCGCGGATGTGGACAAAGCAGTGAAAGCAGCGCGCGCGGCGTTTGACTCCGGGCCGTGGGCGCAAACCTCGGCGCAGGATCGCGGGCGCGTACTTTTTAAGATTGCCGACAAGATCCGGCAGAATGCCGGGATGCTGGCGGAGCTTGAATCGCGCAACTCCGGCAAGCCCATCGTGGAAGCCGAATATGACCTGGCCGATGTGGCGACCTGCTTTGAGTATTACGGTGGCCTGGCCAATAAGGTGACGGGCCACGTCAATCCGGTGCCTGCGAACGCGCTGAGCTTCACATTGCGTGAGCCAGTGGGAGTCGCCGCCCAGATTATTCCGTGGAATTTTCCGCTGCTGATGGCGGCGTGGAAGCTGGCCCCGGCGATCGCAGCCGGTTGTACCTGCGTGCTCAAGCCGGCGGAGCAAACTCCCCTGACGGCGATGGAACTGGCGAATTGGTTTGAGGAAGCAGGGTTGCCGCCGGGCGTGGTCAACGTCGTGAACGGCGTGGGCGAAGTTACGGGCGCGGCCCTGGTCGCGCATCCGGGCGTGGATAAGGTGGCGTTCACTGGGAGTGCGGCGGTCGGAAAGATCATTGTAAAAAGCGCCGCCGATACCTTGAAGCGCGTGACCCTGGAATTGGGCGGCAAATCGCCCAACGTCTTTTTTGCCGACGCGGATTGGGAAGCGGCGGTGGATGGCGCACTTTTTGGCGTGTTCATCAATCAGGGCGAAGTATGCTCGGCGGGCAGCCGCGTGCTGGTCGAGAAAAAGATCTACACGAAGTTTGTGGAGGCCATGACGGAAAAAGCCAAGCGCATCAAGCTGGGGCCGCCGCTGGATCGCGACACGAAAATGGGGCCGCTGGTCAGCAAGGAGCAGTACGACCGTGTAACTTCGTATCTCGAAATCGGCAAGAAGGAGGCCAAGACCGCGATTGGCGGGGGAAGGGCGAAGGCGTTCGGCAAGGGCTACTACGTCGAGCCGACGATTTTTTATGACGTGCAAAACTCCGCGCGAATCGCCCGCGAAGAGATCTTCGGCCCGGTGGCCAGCGTGATTTCCTTTGAAAACGAAGCGGAGGCCATCCGCATCTCCAACGACACTCCGTATGGATTGGCGGCGGCGGTATGGACGCGCGATATTTACAAAGCGTTTCGCGTGGTGAAGTCGATTCGCGCGGGAATCGTGTGGGTCAATCACATGCAGCCCACCTACGTGGAAGCGCCGTGGGGCGGATACAAACAATCTGGGTTCGGAAGAGAACTCGGACCGTGGGGCCTCGAGGAATATCTGGAAACCAAGCAAGTTTTCGTCAATCTCGATGAAGCGCCGATTGGTTGGTACTGAGCATTAAGAAGAGATCGCCTGAAATTCGGACAAAGGAACAAGGAACCATGAAAACGATTCAAATTCGCACAGAAATTCCCGGCCCCAAATCCAAAGCGTTGCTGGCTCGGCGCGAAGCCGCCATTCCGCGGGGGCCGTCTCTGGTGACGCCCATCTTCGCGGCGAAAGCGGAAGGCGCGTGGATTGAGGACGTCGACGGGAATCGCTACATTGATTTTGCCGGCGGCATCGGCTGCCTGAATGTGGGGCACCGCGCGCCCAAGGTGGAAGCGGCGGTGCGCGATCAGGCTGGAAAATTCCTGCATCTCTGCTTTGGCGTAACTCCCTACGAATCCTACATTGCTCTCGCGGAAAAATTGAACGCGCTGGCTCCGGGCAAGTCTGCAAAGAAAACGTTTTTTGTGAATACGGGTGCCGAAGCGGTGGAAAACGCCGTCAAGATTGCGCGCTCGTACACGAAGCGGCCCGCGGTGATTTGTTTCGAGGACGCGTTTCACGGCCGGACAATGCTGACACTGTCGCTGACCAGCAAAACCAATCCGTACAAGGCGGGGTTTGCGCCGTTCGCGAGCGACATTTACCGCATTCCTTATGCCTATTGCTACCGCTGCTCGTATGGCTTGACCTACCCGTCCTGCAACACGGCTTGCGCGCATCACCTCGAAGACACATTCAAGCGCGTGGTGTCGGCGGACTCGGTGGCCGCGGTGATTGCGGAACCCGTCCTGGGCGAAGGCGGATTCATCGCGCCGCCGAAGGAGTTCTTCCCCATTCTTAAAGACATCTGTAAGAAGTACGGCATTGTGTTCATCGCGGACGAGGTGCAATCCGGGATCGGCCGCACGGGCAAATATTTTGCGATTGAGCATTATGGCGTCGAGCCGGACCTGATCACTTCGGCGAAATCCCTTGGCGGGGGTTTGCCGATCGCGGCTGTGACAGGGCGGGCCGAAATCATGGACGCACCGCAGCCCGGCGGCCTGGGCAGCACGTTCGCCGGCAATCCGGCATCCTGCGCGGCGGCGCTGGCGGCATTGAAGACCATCGAAACGGAAGGATTGCTTGCGCGATCCACGGTCATCGGCAAACGCTTTGCAGACCGCGCCAACGGCTGGCAGAAGAAGTGGCAACTGGTCGGCGACGTGCGCGGGCTTGGCGGTATGTGCGCCATCGAGCTGGTGCGCGAGCGCGAAACGCGGGACCCTGCCGGTACCGAGACGAAGGAACTCGCTCGCTACTGCTATGAGCACGGCCTCCTCACGATCACCGCCGGAACGCTGAACAACATCATGCGCATCCTGATGCCGCTCGTAATCAGCGACGCCCAGCTCGATGAAGGGCTGGATGTGCTGGAAGCGGGACTGGCACACGTGGTAGAGAAAAAGGAGGCGGTGACTTCCCACGCCTGACACTGGCAATTTCCAAATCGAGGCGCCCCCCGGGCCGCCTTTTTTTTGTCGCGGCAATCATCACAGGTCCGTCCCGCCCGAGACGGTGTGACGAGAAACCTTTCGGTTCCGGGAACGGATGTGGCACTATCAAGGACGATTGAGCATCCGCTCGTAAAGGAATAGAAGGGATACTTAGACGATGGCGAACGTAATCGTGGAGAGCCCGAAGGCAACAGGAGAATCACCGAAAAGCTACCTAGGTCCGCTGGCCATTCTGACCACGCTGTTCTTCATGTGGGGTTCGCTCACCTCGCTGAATGACGTCTTGATTCCATATGTTCAGCATGTATTCAAGATAAGACTCGCCGCCAGCATGCTTATCCAAACCGCATTTTTTTCTGCTTATTTTATTTTTTCAATTCCGGCGTCCAAGATCATCGATTGGATCGGTTACAAGAAAGCAATCGTGGTGGGTTTGTTCACCATGGTGGTTGCCTGCCTCGCTTTCTATCCTGCGGCCAGAATTCCTTCGTTCCCATTTTTGCTCGCAGCTCTAATCATTTTGGCGACGGGAATTACGATTCTCCAAGTCGCGGCAAATCCCTACGTGGCGATATTGGGGAAGCCGAAAACCGCCTCCAGCCGGTTGAATCTTACGCAAGCTTTTAACTCTCTCGGTACCGCCGTATTCCCTTGGATCGGTGCGAGACTGATTCTCGGGACTACGGCTGCTGCTGTAAATCTGAACGCATCAGCGGAAGCCAATGCAGTGGTTAAGCTTTATGTTTATTTCTTTGCGACAGCCCTTACGCTGCTTGCGATAGGCATCGGGTTATCCAAACTCCCCACAATATCGACCGCTCAACACCACCTGGGTGAAAGGGTCGATGATTCTGTTTGGAAGCACCCAAATCTTGTTTTTGGTGCAATCGGAATTTTCGTGTATGTGGGCGGTGAAGTTGCCATAGGAAGTTCCATCGCCAATTATCTTGCGCTGGACAATATCGGTGGCTTTATCTCCTCAGCCAACATTCCGGACGCAGCAATGCGATACCGCGCAGCTATCGCAGTGGCCGCGAAGTATATCTCGTTGTACTGGATGGGGGCGATGGTCGGGCGTTTCATTGGCTCCGCTCTCCTTCAAAAAATAAAACCTGGGAAATTGTTGGCGCTCGCTGCAATAATGGCTGGCCTCCTGGTCACAATTTCGGTGACGGCAAGCGGCCATACAGCTATGTGGTCGATCTTGGCTGTTGGACTCTTCAACTCGATCATGTTCCCCTGCATATTTACAATGGGGATCGCGGAATTGGGTCCGCTTACTGGCGACGGCTCGGGCATCCTGAATATGGCCATAGTTGGCGGAGCAATCGTTCCCTGGATCGTCGGCAAAGCCGCGGATCTAATCAACCGTAGTTATTACCCGACGATGAGCCAGGGAGAAACCAGTTGGGGGCAAGGGATTCACTATGCCCTCATTGCGGCTACCTTCTGCTATTTGTACATTCTCTTCTTCGCAGTGAGCGGATCGAAGACTCGTAGCGAGCGTTCCGCGAACACTTAACGGAATCAGATCAGGCATGCTGATCATGGCGATCCTGGGTGGAGCCATTACCCCGGCAGCGCAAGGCGCCATCGCGGACCGCATCGGTGTGCATCACGCGTTTGTGCTGCCAGTAATTTGCTACCTTTACATTGCCTATTATGCGTTGCGAGGCTCGCATCCGGTTGGAGTCGGATAGGCACACCCAAACGACTGACGGGAGAACTTCAGAAAAGCCGATGCGCGGCTGAAGTTACCCGCGCGGCGGTCCGCTGGAGGCGCGGGTAACCAGTTCCGGCTCGACGGCAATTTCCGGAACGAATGGGGCACGGTCGTCGATGCGGTCGAGCAACGTCTGCGCGGCAATCCGTCCCATTTTCAGAAGTGGCTGCCGCACCGTGGTGATCGGCGGAATGGAATAGGCCGCTACCGTGATATCGTCGAAACCCACGACCGAAACATCTTGCGGAACACGCAGCCCCGCTTCTTGAAAATCCCGCATGGCCCCGATCGCGGAAATATCGTTGTAGGCGAAAAGCGCGGTGAACGGCGCATTCCGCGCCAAAAGCATCTTGCCTGACGGATATCCCAGCTTCGATGCTGATTCCTTTCCCTCCAACTGGACGATAAGTTCGGGCCGGATGCGAATATCGAATTCGCGCGCAACTTCTTGAATGGCATCCCAACGCGAAACGGCGTCCGAGCTGTCCGGATTGCCGCGCAAAAAAGCAATGTCCCGATGGCCCAGTTGTTTCAAGTGGCCGAGGGCCAGCTCGGCGGCGCGTCGGTGATCCAGAATAATGTTGGTGACGTTTTCCACTTTCTGATGCCCAGCCACCGCGACGGTGGGCAGCAACGGCTGTTCATCAATCGACGTGTCAATCGTGATGATTCCCTCGACGCCGCGAGACTGCAACATCTCCGAGTACGTCCGCAGGAGCTTCGGGTCGTGGCGATGGGCGACGGTCAGGAAGAAGTAATTGTTCTCCCGGAGACAAGCTTCGATACCACTGCAGACCAGGCTGCCGTAAACGTCCCCAATCTCCTCGGCGATCACACCTACGGTCAGGCTGCGCTTTACACGCAGCGAACGTGCGAAGAAATTGGGGCGGTAGTTCAGCTCGCGTGCGGCATCCAGAACGCGCGCCCGGGTACGTGCCGGAATGGAACGCGCCGCCGGTGAATCGTTCAATACAGCGGAAACCGTGCCGGCTGTCAGTCCCAGGTGTTCCGCAACCGCTCGGAGAGTAACAGCACCAGATTTTCGGATGCGGGATGATTTCGTCGCTTTCATTATTTGGTTCAGACTCCACTTAAGGAGTCTCCTCGAAGAATCAGGACACATCACAAACGGTACGGCCTCGCCACGCCAACGGGCCACGGCATTAATGTCCCTGTATTGTAGTCCAATCCTGATGAATAAGGATGTGATGGGAGGCACGCAAGATAAGGTTACTGGAGGTTGTTTCAAAAGACCTCACCTACTAAACAGAACGCAACATCGATTTACCCGAAGCCACGCACTCCCCCGCAATGTGACAGAACTTCACACCGCGTCGCCGAGCGTCTCTTTCGACTGGCCAGACCCGCCCGAACGACAATCGATATTTTAGATGATTCACAGCATGTGTGGAATATAATCGCGGCGGGCAGCCATGAACCGGCGAAACCTCCAGCAAAATTTGGACGTGGTGTGTGCCAACGGCACTTCTGGAGCACACCGGCTAAGCGGAAATACGGCAGACCATGAAATCGTGGAGTGGAGGCTAAAATGTCGCGATTACTTTTCTTGATGGTGAGCGTGCTGATCGTTTTGGGCGTGAGGGCAGAACTCGACGCAAGACCGGGAGCAGAGGCAATAGGAATATTCGAAGGACACGGAGATGTAGGCACAGTCCTCCATGCGGGCTCAGTGGATTACGACGCCGGAAAGCAGAGCTATACCATTGCCGGCAGCGGGGAAAACATGTGGTTTGCCGCTGATGCTTTCCATTTCGTGTGGAAGAAGGTCTCCGGGGATGTTTCGCTTGTGGCAGACGTGAACTTCCTGGGTCAGGGCAAGAATCCCCATCGAAAGGCCGTGCTGATGATTCGGCAGACCCTCGACGCCGATTCGGCATATGCCGACGTGGCCCTGCACGGTGAAGGTCTAACCTCATTGCAGTATCGGGATGAAAAGGGAGCCACCACTCACGAAATTCAGGCGAATGTTCCCGCCCCACGGCGGCTGCAACTGGAAAAGCATGGCGACTACGTTTACATGCTGCTCGGAAAAGGTGGCGACCCTGTGCAGGTTGCCGGTGGATCGATCCGCGTGCCAATTCACGGCACGTACTACGTGGGCATAGGCGTGTGCTCGCATGAAAAGGACCTCGTGGAAAAGGCCGTCTTTACGAATGTTTCGTTGCAGGCGCCGGCGGTGATATCCGGCCAGCCCGCACTTTACAGTTCCCTGGAGACCATCGCGATTGATTCGACGGATCGCCGCATCGTTTACGTTGCCCCGGGACGTTTTGAGGCGCCGAACTGGTCGCGGGACGGCGCTTCGTTGCTCTTTAACAGCAATGGGCACATCGAGAAAATTGCCGTCGCTGGCGGCACGCCCGAAACGATCGACACCGGCTTTGCGAACCGCTGCAACAACGACCATGGCATTTCTCCGGACGGCCGTTTGTTGGCCGTCAGCGATCAATCGCAGGAAGAGCACCGCTCGTTGGTCTATGTCCTGCCGATCGGTGGTGGCGCGCCGAAGCGGTTGACGCAAAATTCTCCCTCCTACTGGCACGGATGGTCGCCCGATGGCCAGACCCTGGCATTCGTTGGCGAGCGCAACGATAATTTTGACATTTATACAATTCCCGTGACTGGCGGCCAGGAAAAGCGGCTGACCACGGCGCCGGGTCTCGACGACGGGCCGGATTACTCTCCCGACGGGAAGTACATCTACTTCAATTCCGAGCGCACTGGGAAGATGCAGATCTGGCGAATGCATGCCGACGGCTCCGAACAGGAACAGGTTACATCGGACGAATACAACAATTGGTTCCCGCACATTTCGCCGGACGGAAAATGGATGGTGATTCTCTCCTACGAGGCCAACGTGAAAGGCCACCCGGAAGACAAGGACGTGATGTTGCGGCTGATGTCCCTGCCGGACAGAAAGATCAGCGTGCTGGCGAAACTTTTTGGAGGGCAGGGAACGATCAATGTGCCTTCGTGGTCGCCAGACAGCAAAAGGCTGGCCTTTGTAAGTTACCAATGGCTAGCGCATTGAAAGATTGCCTCAACGAGAGGCGCCGGAAGGGCGTTCCGGGAGCCACTCAGACCTGAGTCCCGAAAATTGCCATTTGCGGCATACTCGCTGCCTCTGCCGATTCCTTGGCGTGTGGACACAAACCCGCGTCACACTTATCATTGAGACACGCTCCCGGGTCTCTTGTTTGCGCGCACTGCGCGGCCCGAATGGGGAGGAGAGACAGAGTTCTCTTCCGCTGCACATCATCTACAGTCCAAGTCTTTGTCGAATTCGTCTGGAATACGCATGTCCCCGCAGCTCATTCCCGGACGACGCGAGGCCTTCATGCAGGATGAACTCTTCCACGAAATGAAGCAGGCCATCATCGATGGCGATCCTGACCGCGCCAGGGAACTCAGCCTTAAGGCAATCGCCCAGGGCATTCCTCCGCTCGATGCCATTCATCACGGCTTCGTTCTCGGATTGAACGCCGTAGGCCAGCAGTTCGAAGCAGGCGAGATGTTTCTTCCCGACCTGGTACTCGCCGGGGAAGCCATGAAAGCTGCAACTTCCGCCCTGGAGCCGGAGATTCAGAAGGCGGGTGCGGCGCGCGAATCGCTGGGAAAAGTTGTGCTGGGAACGGTGAAGGGAGATATTCACGAAATTGGGAAAACCCTCGTCGGAACGATGCTTTCGGCGAATGGATTTGAAGTGTTCGACCTTGGCGTCGACGTTCCGTTTGAATCGTTTGCCCTCAAGGCCGAGGAATTGAACGCTGACCTTATCGGCGTCTCCGCTCTGTTGACCACAACGATGACGGGTCAGAAGGAAGTCGTCGAGGCTCTGGAGCGGCACGGTCTTCGCCCACGCGTGAAGATCATTGTGGGCGGCGCTCCGGTCACACAGAGTTGGGCCGACGAGATCGGCGCGGATGGCTATGGAAAAGATGCGTTCACGTCCGTGGCCCTGGCCAAGAGCCTGCTCAAAAAGCAGGAGAAATTGCCTGTCAGTTAAAAATCAAACGGGCCGATTGCAAATGCAGCCAAACCTACGATTACTGGATGCGGAACTTCTTGAGCGAATCCTGTCAGAAGCCTTCGCTCTCATCTTTCAACGCGGCGTGACCGTGCAGGGCCCTGAGGCGAGCGATCTGCTGGCCTCTGCCGGAGCGCGGCTGGAAAATGGGATCGCCCACATTCCGGAATCATTGGCCCGCGGGGCTATCGAGAGCGTTCCGCGAGAATTCCACCTGCACAATCGCGCTGGCGAACCCGTCGTGAAATACGGCGGCGATAACGTGCAATTCGACCCAGGCTCTTCTTGCGTGCACATCCTGGACCCGGAAACTCTCGAACACCGCCTGACCCAGTCCGCCGATTTGGTGCGCTTGGTACAGGTCGCGGAAATGTTGCCGCAGTACGCCGCGCAATCCACCGCCGTGGTTTGCAACGATGCCGCCAAAGAAATCGGCGACTTGTACCGGCTGTTCGTGGTGCTCTGGTATTCGAACAAGCCCATCGTGACTGGAGCGTTTTCTCCGCATACCGCGCCCGCCATGATCGACCTGCTTGTGGCGGACAGCGGCAGCCC
>JGI12270J11330_10000992_pt1 | contig 21468 bp, 15 predicted proteins | sample PeaSoiMetSII2010_FD_11330 | JGI IMG/M metagenome (IMG submission 11330)
ATAGTCACTCTGTGATTCGCGTGCCTGGCTATCCGCTTTGCCGAGGACCGTCAAGAAAAAGTTCGCGGCCGCCGGCGCGCGTTAACAATGGTCCGCAAGCTGAGAATTTCTTACTTGCTTGCAGGAGGAAGATAATCCCGCTGGTATTTCGCGATGTCCACCTTCTGCCAATCGCCGCGCATGATCCCGTCGCGGATTTGTGTAGGTGTCCTGCCCCGGCGCGTCTGTTCGTAGGAATAGAACGCTTCCTTCATGCAAATGTCGCAGCCCGAGCCGTGCCTGCTTACAAAACAGTCAAGCAGGCTGCCGTGTCCCTGGCTGCGGTCGCAGTGGCAATAGCACGGCTGCTGATAGAGCACTTTCTTCACGCGCCCCGCCACCACATAGGCGTTGAAGATGAGCTTGTCGGTGAACAAAGAAGGCTCCATCGTCGGCGGCAACTCGCCCTGCGGAGGCTGTGCGTGGTACGCGGGCACAGGTTCGTCGGCGGAGGCGGAGACGTGCTGCATCCCAGGCATCTGCGGGGCCTGAGACGAAGCAAATTGCGGACCCAACAACAGGGCCGCGGCGGTCACCAAAAGCGTGCTACACGTAAGAAACTTGCCAAGATGTCGCATGGAACCCCTCTCTCCGGCTGAGACGGTGTATCCCCACTCTACGTGGGCTTGGGACGGAATTCCAGTTGCGTGCCGCATCCGCCAGCGGGTCCGCATATTCCGTTCTGCCTCTCTGCTCGTCCGTCATCCCGATCCTGCCTGGGCGGGAGAGGGATCCCTCTGTCTACTCGTGTCTCGCTGTATAGGGGGTTTTGGTGTTAAGCAGTTTCCGCGGAATCGACCAAAGAATGACGGTGTGCACACGATGCGCGTTCCGCCAGATGCTTTTCGCGCAGGTGGCGCTGGACGCGGCGGCCCCAGGAGCGCACAAAAGCGTAATTCAGAGCGCCGCCAATCGCGGAACTGGCCAAAGGCACCATACGGCCTACCCACTTTTCCGCGCTCTCTTCGCCGATGCGCACGGCCAGGCGGCCTGCCAGGCGCGGCGCGAGTTTCTCCACCATCTGCTTTTCCGCCAGGTCCTTGCTGAAGTCAATTCCCGCAGCCGCCGCCGCAGCCAACCATAATTCAATGCGCTGGTCGGTGCCTTTTTCTTCAAAGCCATAGAGAAGGCAAAGCCGCTGGATCAGCCGCAAGGTGATGACCGTCAACAAGCCGGCGTCGGGTACCAGCGTCATGATGCCACCCAGGCCAAATCCGGCTCCCTGGGCCAGAGCCAGACGCTGCGCGTCATGAATCAGCCGCTCGGCAATGGCGTCCAGCTTATCCAGAGGCACATCCCTCATCCGGCCAAAGTGGGGCACCCACAGCTCATGCTTCTGGGACAAGTACTTACGGAAGTCTTCCGGGTCGATTTCCACCGAGCGGAGTCCCCGAAGCATGCCGAAGCGCAAGAACCTGCCGAAGGTCCTACCGGCCAGCGACTTGGGTAACCGTGCCATGGGGTTAAGCATCCTATGCCGATTAGAGCGGGTCAAGGAGCGTTACGTTGTATTCACCGGGCCAGGGGTATATTGACCTGCTCGCGCCATTGGGACTGAGGTCCTACTTGACGCGGGACGCGATTTAGGTAAACTGCGCTTTTCGATATGGCAACACTCGCCCCAATCATGCCCGCTGAAATCACTACGGACCTGGAGTTTCCGCAGCGTGAGGCAGCTTTTTTCTACGGGCTATTCCTGCGTGGGCATTCCGCAGAGAGGCTGCGCCAAGATATTGAGGTGCCCCCTGCGGTGCTGGCCAGGTGGCATAGGGAAGTGGAGCGCGAGCCACACCTCCGCGATGTGCTCGGCCGCATGGTGGAGTACCGCCGCCATGTTTTGGCCATCTTTGATTCGCTGATCGGTTGCGAGGTGCTGAACCGCCGCGTCCAGTAGAACGTCTGCTCTGCGTCCTCCCTGACCGGGCCTCGCCTCCCTTTGCCGTGGGTTTTCCGCGCTGCGATCTCACTATCACAGGCAACTTACGGGCATCTTCTCGCCGTCTAACTAGGATCGGGGACAAGTCTCTTCGAATGAACGAGATTAGGGAATTGACGTGCTCTGTTCCTAGGATTAGAATCCAGAGGTCGTAAGGGTGTCTCAATGTCAAAGATTCTTCGGACCATTTCCACCTATGTATTCAGCTTTGCTTTCCTAGCCTTGGCTGTCTCCGCGCAGCAGCCGCAGGCTCCGGATCCCAATGCCCAGATTCCCATTCCAGATCAAAATCAAAAGCTGACCAAAGAACAAAAGCAGAAAATGAGAAAGACCCTCAAGGAGTTGGAGGGTCCTTATAAGAGCTGGTTGAACGAAGACGTCATCTACATCATTTCGCCGGAAGAACGCAGCGCCTTTCTCCAACTGGAAACGAATGAAGAGCGGGAGCAGTTCATCGAGCAGTTCTGGCTTCGCCGCAGCAGCAACCCCGATCTGCCGGACAATGACTTCAAGGAAGAGCACTATCGCCGCATCGCGTACGCCAACGAGCATTTCGCTTCTGGCATTCCAGGATGGAGGACGGATCGCGGGCGCATTTACATCATCTGGGGCAAGCCCGACGAAATCGAATCGCATCCGACCGGCGGCACCTGGGATCGCCCCCAAGATGAAGGAGGCGGCTCGACGACGACGTATCCGTGGGAAACATGGCGCTACCGGTATTTGGAAGGGATTCAGGAAAACGTCGTGTTGGAGTTTGTTGATCCCTCAGGTACCGGCGAATATCACCTGACCATGGATCCGTCCGAGAAGGACGCCTTGACCAACGTCCCCAACGCAGGTCTCAGCGACTTGGAAGCGATGGGTATGGCATCGAAAGCCGACAGGTTCGAGCGCTCCGATGGTACGCGTCTGCCGACGACCATGGGCGGTACACCTTCCAGCCTGAACGAATTCACAAGGCTCGAGCTCTACGCCAAGGTGCAGCGGCCGCCCGAAGTAAAGTACAAGGACCTGGAAGCGCTGGTGACTTCGCGCATGGTTCGCGATCAAATCCATTTCACGTATCGCACCGATTTCATGAAAGTCACGAGTGACACGGTCCTGGTGCCCGTCACCGTGCAGATTCCCAACCATCAACTGCAGTTCAAAGCCAAGGACGGTGTGCACTCCGCGTCGATGAACATTTTCGGGCGTGTTAGCACGTTAACGGGCCGCACCGTGCAGACCTTTGAAGATTCCGTCAGCAAGGATTTTCCAGACTCGCTCTTCCAGCAGTCCGTAAAGCTTTCTTCTCTCTACCAGAAGGCGCTGCCGTTGCGTCCCGGGTTGTACCGCCTGGACCTGGTCATCAAAGACGTGGAGAGCGGCAACGTTGGCGTCGTGAATGCACGCCTCGCTGTGCCCCGCTACGAGGATGAAAAACTTGATGCCAGCACGCTGATTCTCGCCGACCAGATCGAGCATGTCCCTGCCAAGCAGATTGGCATGGGCCAGTTTGTCCTGGGCTCTGACAAAGTGCGCCCGCGCCTGGAGGGCGATTTCACTACTTCCGACAAGCTGGGAATCTATCTTCAGGTGTACAATCTGAAATCTGACGAGAAGACCCATAAATCCAACGCCACCTTTGTTTATACCGTCAAGAAGGGCAATGAGCAGGTTTTTCAGTACAAGGAGACTTCAGAGGACATTAAGCAGACCGGCGATCAGGTCACCATTGAGCGCCTGCTCCCTCTGGCAACCATGGCGCCGGGTAAGTATACTCTCGAGGTCAGCGCAACCGATACCTTATCGCAGGCCAGCATTTTGAGGACGGCAGACTTTTCGATCCGGAATCCTTTGGAACCCAAGACTGCGGCGAACGTTACACCGGGGAGGTAAACCGACGTGAAGCACGGCGCGCTCCTGTGCTTCGGAGTATTGTTAGCTTCCGCTATGGGTGTGAGCTGGGGCGCTCTTCCTGCAACGGCGCAAACTTCCCCGAAGCCTTCCTCTGGGACTTTGTCCGGCGTGGTGCGTGACTCCGCCGGCATTCCACAACTTGGCGCGACCGTGGAGATTTTTTCGGAGACGCCGGGCGTCCTAGCAGCACGCCAGTTCCTCACAAATACGCAAGGTGTATTCAAGGGCGACAAACTCGCCCCCGGTTTCTACACCGTTCGCGTGACCCTGGCCGGCTTCCTGCCGAGTCTTGAGAAGCACATCCGCATCTCCTCGAATCTCACCACCCTGATGCGCGTCCAGTTGGAATCCATGTTCGCCTCGGTCGAGCAACTCCGCCGGCCGCCCACCAACGGTGCCGCGGAGCCCGACGATTGGAAGTGGGTATTGCGTTCGGCGTCGGATTTGCGCCCGGTACTCCAGTGGACTGAGGACGGCACTTTCGCCGCTTCCACGATCGTGGTGGACACGAATGCTTGTCGTCCACAAGGCCGCGTGGAACTCACCAATGGTGCGCGACGTCCCGGCTCCGTTTCCAGTGTTGGCGCCGCACCAGGCACTTCCTTCGCCTACGATCAGCCCATCGATCGTTTCAGCCGCATTGTCTTCGCTGGACAAGTCAGCTATGACGAGGAGTCTCCCGCTGGCGGCCTGGCCGCTATTTGGCTGCCTACCGGTTCTTCTACCACGGGACCGCAAAGCACCATCGTTCTTCGCGAAGCAAAAATTGGCCCGGAGGGTCCTACCTTTCGCGGCGTGCGTCTCGATCAAAGTGGATCGCTTACCTTTGGCGACCGCTTCCTGCTGCGCGTTGGCGGCGAATATGTGCTTGTGGGCGCCGGGTCTTCCGCGTGGAGCGTGCGTCCGCGCTTGAAATTGGAATCCCGGGTCGCTGCCAGGTGGTATTTGGATATGGTCTACGCCACTCTACCCAATAGTGGCGTCCCAAGTGATACCGCCGCTTCCGATCTCACTGGTTCGGCCACTGCCGGCAATTTGACCAACGCCCTCAATCAACTCGACACCTTCCCCGCGTTGCTCTGGCGCAACGGACGGCCCGTTCTAGAGAATGGCCAACATGAAGAGGTAGCCGTCGAGCGCAAGTTGGGAAGCCGCAGCGTCTTTCAGGTGGCCGCCTTCCACGATGACAATCGCGACGTAGCTCTCTACGGCCGCGGCACTGACCTGCCGTCTTCCGAGTTTATCCAGGATTTCTATTCCAAGGGGTTTGCCTACGACGGGGGATCCTCTTCGGATTGGGGCGCGCGCTTGGCCCTGCGGCAGAAGATCACCGACGACGTGGAATTCACGACCATCTATGCATTCGCGGGTGCGCTCGTTCCCGTGACTGATGGCGAGGGTACGCTGCGTGATGCACTCCGCACCCTTCCGCGCCACTCGCTCGCCGCCAAGGTTACGGCCAGAGTTCCCCGGTCGGGCACGGGTCTCAGCGTTGGCTACAAGTGGGTCAGCGGCATGAGCGTGTCCCGGATCGACCCTTACGGGGAGAGCATCTACCAGATCAATCCCTACCTGTACATCGGCATTCGCCAGCCGCTGCCCAGATTTGCGCTGGGGCGCTGGGAAGCGACCGCGGAATGTGACAATCTGTTCGCGCAAGGCTATGTGCCCCTGAGCGCACCGGAAGGCTCGGCTCTTCTGGTGTCCGCATTTCGGAGTTTCCGAGGCGGTTTGAGCCTACAATTCTAGCTGTACCTGAGCTTCTGGAAAGTTGTATCTGCCCTACCAGAAAATGGAACCTGCGCGGCTGAAACTCGCTCGGACTTTGGAAGTGTCTGAATCATAAGTACTTGATATGATGACGGCCTACCAAAGATTGGAAGACGAGTTGCACACTGAATATGAGTGACGGAGTCTCTTCGTCGGCCTGAACCATGAAGGAGAATCTACGAGTCAAGGTGGGTGCGGTCGTCTTGGCGTTGGCGACGCTAGCGGCGGTGACCTATGGCTGGCTCAATTTCCGGCAACGTTCCGAATTTGATTTGGTCGATGATGGCGTCGCCTGGTCGGACAGCGCCGCTGGCATCGAAGCGTGGCGCGTGGCTCCTGACTCTCCCGCTGCGGGTGCAGGCATTCGCCCCGGTGATCTTCTCCTGACCATCAACGATGCGGCCGTTCCCAATGCGGCTCACGTGGCTCGGCGTCTCTTCCGGGCAGGCCTCTGGACCCAACTTCGCTACAAGCTCTCGCGCAGTGGCGAGGAGTTTGAAACCCGCCTGATCACCACTCCGGCCCATAAGCCGATTACCGTCGAGAATTACTTGCGGGTTGTCGGCCTGCTCTATCTGTTCATCGGACTGTTCATTTTCATCCGCCGCTGGAACGCCCCGCGCGCGGTGCACTTCTATGTCTTCTGCCTTGTTTCCTTCATCCTGTATTCGTTCCAGTACAGCGGGAAACTGGACACTTTCGATTTGGAAGTCTATTGGTCCAGCGTGGTCGCGCGGCTCTTGGCACCGGCCCTGCTCCTGCACTTCGCCCTGGTTTTCCCGGAACGCAAAGAGTCGGCCCGCAAGTCACTTTTGAAGTTCGCGGCTGTCTACACTCCGCCCCTGGCCCTCTTGCTCGTTCACATCCTCGCCGCCGTCAATGCGCTGGGCTTTGTTCCCACGACGCGCTCGCGCGTACTCCTCGAAGAGCTCGAATTGAGCTTTCTCGGTGCGTATTTTGTGGCCGCCGGGCTGGTGTTCTATATCAGCTACCGTCGCTCCCGCTCGGGGGTTCTTCGCCAGCAGGTGAAGTGGCTCACGGCCGGCACGCTGGCGGGCAGCCTCCCGTTCATCCTGCTGTACATCATCCCGTACAGCTTCAACGCTGCCACGCTGCCGTGGATGCAGTTTTCCGCGCTCAGCCTGGTGCTCATTCCGCTATGCTTTGGTTACGCCATCATTCGTTACCGCTTGATGGATGTGGACATCATCTTCAAGCGCGGCCTCGCCTATACGGCGGCGACGGCGGCGGTGGCGGCCATTTATTTCGCGTTGGTCGCGCTGATCGCCGAAATCTTCCACGCGCAGACCAGCGGGCCCGTTGCCGGCATGATCGCCATCGTGATCGCCGCCTTTCTTTTTCAGCCTTTCCGCGAAGGCATTCAAGCGCGGCTCGATCGCTTCTTTTATCGCGACCGCCTCGACTATCGCCGGACGCTCATCGAATTCGGAAGCACGCTGACGAACGAAGTGCGGCTGGAACCCATGCTGGGTTCGGTGATGGACCGCGTCTCGCAGACGCTACTGGTCGACCGTCTGGCCATCTTCGTCGAAGATCCTCAGCGCCCCGGCGAAATGCGGCTGGCGCGCTCCATGGGCGTGCGCCTCGCCGAACCTCTGGACCTCAGCTTCATCGCTTCATCCCGGGTGGAATTCCTGCGCGGGCCGCTTTTCTTTGAATCCTCGCGCAGCGCCGCGGAAGTCGGCGCTACCGTGCGCCGCACTCTCGAACAGCTCGATCTCAATTACTTCATCCCGTGCCGCATTCGCGAACATACCGTCGCCGTCCTGGGGCTAGGCAAAACCGTTGATGGTGATTTCCTCTCCAGCGACGACGTCGAACTGGTACAGACCATCGCCGGTTATGTGGCGATTGCGCTGGACAATTCGCAGCTCTATAGCTCGCTCGAACAGAAGGCTTCCGAAATTGCCCGCCTCAAGGATTTCAGCGAAAACATAGTCGAATCACTGAATGTCGGCGTGCTTGCCGTGGACCTTGAAGGCACGGTCGAAGCCTGGAATAGCCGCATGGAACAGGTCTTCGGCGTGCCTCGCGACGCGGCGGTAGGACAACCCCTCGGCAGCCTCCTGTCGGCGGAGCTCGCCTCAGAAATTGCCTCCCGCGACGATCAGGAGCAGATCACCGGTATTTACAAGCACCGCCTGCAAAGCCAGGGTCGTTTAGTCATTCTGAATGTTTCGATCACGCCGCTCGTCGGCAAATCGGGTGAGCGCATTGGTCGCCTGCTTCTCTTCGACGACGTCACGCAGCGCGAACGCATGGAAGAGCAGATGAGCCAGACAGAAAAACTCACCTCCCTGGGGCTGCTGGCCGCGGGAGTCGCGCACGAAGTCAACACCCCGCTGGCGGTCATCTCCAACTACATCCAGATGCTTGCCAAGCAGATGCCCGACGGCGATCCGCGCCACTCCATCATCGAAAAAATCGTCAAGCAGACCTTCCGCGCCAGCGAAATTGTCAATAACCTGCTGAATTTCTCGCGAACGGGCGCAGGGGAGCTTGCCGATGTGGACCTGAATCGCGTGGTGGAAGAAACGCTGTCGCTGGTCGCGCATCCCCTGAAGACCTCGCAGATTCGCGTCGTCAAGCAGCTCACCGATGGCCTACCGCCGGTGCGCGGCTCCGCCAATAAGCTGCAGCAGGTTTTCCTGAACCTTTTCTTGAATGCGCGCGATGCCATGCCGACAGGCGGAATGCTGGAAGTGCGCACTTCGGCGCACAATGGCAGCGTCGAGATAGAGGTTGTTGACACGGGCAACGGCATTCCCCGTGAACACATCCATAAGATTTTTGATCCTTTTTTCACGACCAAAGCGACAGGGCGCGGCACGGGTCTCGGCCTGTCTGTGAGCTACGGGATCATCAAAGAACACGCCGGTAGAATTGATGTCCGCTCGACGCCAGGCCGGGGCACTTCCTTCCACGTCGAGTTCCCGGCTGTCAGGAAAGCGGTCCATGTCTAAAGGGTCGATTCTGGTTGTTGACGATGAATCCGAGATTCGCGAAGGCCTCGAACTTCTCCTGAAGTCGGAAGGGTACCAGGTCTCCAGCGCCGAATCCGGCCAGGTGGGACTCTCCCGTCTGGAAGAACGCCCGTTTGACCTGCTGCTGCTCGATGTCAGCCTGCCCGACCGCAACGGCATTGACATGCTGAAAGAGATTCATCGTCAGGATCCCCATTTGCCCATCGTTTTGATTACGGCCTATGGCTCCATTGAGATGGCCCGCGCCGCTTTCAAGAGCGGGGCGATGGACTATATCACCAAGCCGTGGTCCAACGATGAACTGCTGGTGCAGGTGGCGCAGGCCGTGGAGGCGCGCCGTCTGCGCGATGAGAATATCCATCTGAAGCGCGCGCTCAAACAGCGTTTCAATTTCCCCAATATCATCGGCAAGAGCGAGAAAATGCTGGCGCTTTTTGATCTGGTCGCGCAGGTGGGTCCTTCACGCTCCACGATTTTGATCAGCGGCGAAAGTGGCACCGGAAAGGAACTCATTGCCAAGGCCATTCACTCCGCCTCGCCACGCGTGGACAAGGCTTTCGTGCCCGTCAACACAGGATCCATTCCTGTCGACCTGCTCGAATCGCAACTTTTCGGACACGTCAAAGGGGCTTTCACAAGCGCCGTGGCTTCCAAGAAGGGGCTCTTTGAGGTCGCCGATCAGGGCACTATCTTTTTCGACGAAATCGCCACCGTCAGCCCGGAAACCCAGGCCAAGCTCCTGCGCGTGATTCAAGAGCGCGAATTCATGAGATTGGGCGGTACGGAACAGATCAAAGTGGACGTCCGCATTGTCGCGGCCTCCAACGTCGATTTGCTCTCCCTGGTCAAGGAAGGCCGCTTCCGCGAAGACCTGTATCACCGCCTAAACGTCATCCATCTCCACTTGCCACCCCTTCGCGACCGGCGCGAGGATATCCCTCTTCTCCTGGCCCACTTCATGGGGCGGTTCTGTCAGGAGAATACCAAACCGTTACGGCAGTTCACTCCTGCGGCAATGAAGCTGCTCATGGACTACGACTGGCCGGGAAACGTTCGCGAACTCGAGAACGTGGTTGAACGGGCCGTTGTTCTTTCCACGCAGGAGCGGGTCGATGTTGACCTCCTGCCCGACTCTTTTCGCAGCAAGGAGATCGTCCGCGGTGTGCGCTTGCAGCTCTCGGAGTTTCTCCCGCCTTTGCCGGGCGAACCGGGCGCGCGAACCGCGGCCGACAATCCCAATCCTTCTCTCTTTCAGATCATTGATGAGGTGGAGCGCCGCATCATTGTGGACATGCTGGAGCGTACTGGCTGGAATCAGACGGAGGCCTCGGAGCGCTTCCTGATCCCCCTTTCCACCCTGAATCAGAAGATCAAGCGGCTCGGCATCGATGTGCGGCGGCGAGGTCGCACGGACGAGAGCGCTGTTGCGTCTCTAGGCAAGTAGAAGCAGGCTATGTTCCAAATTGGAACAATGGCTCCTCGCCCCGTTCGCTTCTTCAGTTTATTCTTGCATCTGCTTTTCCGGCTAGGCACAGTTACCCTCAGATGATCCTTCGCCTTTCCGATTCCTTATCACGGGGCCTTCTGGTTGTTGCGGCCGTCGTGGGAGCTCTCACTGTTTCTTTTTTTGCCATTCGCATGACCATAGCTGCGGATGCCGCCGACGGAACGACCGCAAAGGACCTCGAACTGGCTGCGCGCCTGGAGCCGCGCAATCCGGAGTATTGGTTCCGCCTGGGTCACTTCGAGCAGTTTAGTCTCGAGGACGCGAATCCCGACCGCGCGTTGGACTCTTTTCATCGCGCCATTGCTCTGGATCCCCATTACCCCGAGGTTTGGCTCGACCTGGCCACTTCCTATGAATTGGACGGGAATACGGAAGCGACACGCGATGCCTACCAACACGCCAGGGAAAGCTACCCTGCATCCGCCGAAGTTTCCTGGCGCTATGGAAACTACCTTCTCCGCGCGGGTGATCTGCCGCGGGCTTTTGAAGAACTCCATCGCGCGCTGCAGGCCGATCCTCTGCGTGCCGCTGCGGCTTTCTCGCGGGCTTATCGGGCGGACCCGAACATAGACGATATCCTGACAAAGGTCCTGCCCGCCCAGGCGAATGTTTACATCGACGTTATCGAGGAGGCCAGGAGCGCCAATCAACTGGCCGTGGCCCAGGAAGTCTGGGCGCGTCTTCTGACTTTGCATCCGCGTCTCGAAACTCTCCATTTCTACCGGCTTGTTGATACACTCCTGGCGGCCGGCGAGGATGCCGATGCGCGGCGCATTTGGGAACAGGGTATGGCCACCCAGAATCTGCCGCCGCTTCTGCAGCCGCAAGGTTCCGTGCTCTGGGATCCGAGTTTTGAATCCGGCATCAGCAACTCCCCCTTCGCCTGGAACTTTCAACCCATTGTTCAGGGCGTGCGCACGACGTTCGACAGCACGCAAAAGCTTTCGGGGAGGCAGTCACTTCGCATCTCCTTTGACGGCAAGCAAAATCCAAATCTGGACATCGCCTGCACTTTTGGGATCGTCGAACCGGGCACTCGTTACCTCTTTTCTGGGTGGATCAAGACACAGGCACTCACCACGAATCAGGGCCTCTCATTCCGTTTGCGTGGCCTAGGCGGCGACGCCGCTCCTCTGCTTGATTCGCGAGAGATCCATGGCACGACTCCCTGGACCTTTGTCGATCTCCTGTGGACAGCCGGCCCGAAGATGCGCCGCGTCCTGGTCTGTGTGCACAGGGATCCCAGTGACAATCCGGACGTACGCATCTCCGGCAATGCCTGGATCGACGACGTCACACTGGTGCCGCAATCCGCGGAGCATCGCCAGCCATGAGATTCTTCCGCATGGCCGTCTGCGCGCTCCTTACTTTCAGTGTTTTGGCCTATGGTTGTGTGGAGGAATGGTCCCAGGCGATCCTTGAAATCTGCCTGGCCTGGCTTGTGGTGATCTGGGCCATCCGACTATACCGGCGCCGTTCAGAGCAAGTTGTGCTCTCCCCTCTGTTCCTGCCCCTGGCCGCTCTTGCACTCCTGGTTCTCGCGCAGATGGCATTTCATTCCACCGTATCCCTTTATCACACCCGCGTGGAGCTTCAGCTTCTGATGGCCTACCTGACCCTGCTGTTGCTGCTTACACAAGCTTTCTACCGCTCCAGTCATTTGCGCGGCCTGGTATGGTTTTTGATGGCCTTGGGGTTTTTCGTTTCGCTCTTCGGCATCCTTCAACATCTTACATTTAACGGCAAACTTTACTGGTTTCGTGTCATGCGGTATGGCGGGCTTCCTTTTGGTCCCTACGTGAACCGGAATCACTTCGCGGGTTTTGCGGAGCTCCTGATCCCCATTGCTCTGGTGCCCCTGGTCCTCGGAAAGGTTCGCCGGGAGCGGCTCTTCCTGGTGGCGTTATTCGCGCTCGTGCCCATCGTGGCGCTGTTGCTGTCGGCTTCGCGGGGCGGCATCATCAGCTTGGCCGTGCAGATAGCCATTCTCTTTCTTTTGCTGCTGGTGCGACGTGTCCGCGGCAGGCACATCCTTGTGGGCGGCATGGTGGTGTTGTGCGCAGTGTTGGGGGTCTCCTGGATTGGTGTTCAGCAGGTCCTGCAACGTTTCACCGGAATGCAGTCCTTGGAAGTATCCGAGGCCAAACGCGCGGCCATGCGCGCGGACACTTGGCAAATCTTTCTGGACCACCCCCTCATCGGCACGGGTCTCGGCACCCTCCAGATGGTCTTTCCGCGTTACGATTCGCTGTACGACGGCAAGATCGTCAATCACAGCCACAACGACTACCTGGAGGCGCTGGCGGAAACGGGCGTCCTGGGTGGGCTGTGTTGCGCCTGGTTTCTGGGGGTGCTGTTACTTGATTCCTTGCGGGGTTTGGCGGAACTCGGCAGTTCCTTTGGTGCTTCCCTGAATCTGTCCGGCCTCGTGGGTTGTTGTGGCCTACTCATTCACAGTTTGGTGGACTTTAACTTGCACATACCTGCCAACGCGCTGCTGTTTGTTGTGGCTGCGCATTTGGCAACTGTCCGCCTTCAACCGAGCCCTCCTGGGCGAAACGCAGGTGATGCACCAGCTAAGTCTGACGCGAAATCACTAGGCAGGTCCCGGTCCACAAACGGTATAATGCCACAAGGGGGTCAGTCATCCTGATGGTTGGAGTGCGAGTCCGAAACCGCGTGTTGGGAGTGTGCTCAGTCATTCTGGCTGGCATGCTCATCCTCCCCCCCGCTGTTTTCGCACAGGGCGCGCCTGTCGTCGAAACCCCCCAGCAGACGAACGATCGGATTCGCAATCTTTCGCTGGGCGCGAAGTCTGGTCCGCACGAATACATTATTGGGAATGGCGATCTTCTGGACATCTCCGTGTTTGATGTGCCCGAACTGACACGCGAATTGCGGGTAAGCCAATTAGGCACGATTGGTATTCCGCTTGTCCCGGTTCGTCTGCGTGTCGCGGGGCTTACGGAAGTTCAGGCAGAGCAGAAGATCGCCGAAATCCTGGAAACGAACGGCCTTGTAAGTCACCCGGAAGTTGGTGTCATGGTGAAAGAGCACAGGAGCCGGCCGATCACCATAGTCGGGGCCGTCATTCACCCGATGGTCTACGAAGCGGACCGCAGCGTTACCTTGCTCGAAGCCTTGGCTGAAGCCGGCGGGGTCAGCGGCGATGCGAGCGACACGGTTATCATCTCGCGCGCTCATTCCGCAACATTCATTGAAGTCACCGATTCCGCGACGTCCACCAGCAAGCCCGCGCCAGGCTCGGGCGAGCCACCTGAAATCAGTGCGTCCGCTGGCGCTACTCCTGACTCGGGGGCTGCCAAAACTGCTGCACCGGGCTCCTCCGTGTTTCCTTCTGCTTCGCAGATGTCCCAGGACAATGCGGCTTCCCCAGTCACGGGCAACCTGGCGCCAGCGCAAATTGCGGCGCCCTCGAGCCTCATCACCATCAATTTGAATGAACTTTTGGAAACGGGAGACCTTCGCAATAACATCGTGCTCCTGGGAGGCGATGTGGTTACCGTTCCTCACGCCGGCATTGTCTATGTTCTCGGGGCGGTAAACCGTCCGGGTGGGTTCGTGATCACCAATGATCGCACACAGTTCACTACCCTTAAGGTGCTTTCTCTTGCCGGGGGTCTCACAAAGATCGCCAAGCAGGACCACGCGGTAATCCTTCGCAAGGACGATCAAGGCAAGCAGACGGAAACGGAAGTCGATCTCAAGAAGGTTCTGAATCGCGAGTCGGAAGACCTGCAATTGCGGGCCAGCGACATTCTGTACGTTCCGGAAAGTCGCGGCAAGGATGTCATGTATCAGACGCTGCAGATCGCGGTTGCAGTGGCAACCGCTACGGCCATCTACCGGGTCGCCTATCGCTGAGAGAGTTGGGATGAACGACGAATCAAAAATAATGCCGCGGGACCCCGGATCGAACGGCTCGGTGGAGCTATTCAGCCCCGCATCCCGTTTTCCCCACATTGATCTCTCCCCGCGCGAGCCCCATCTCTACGACTACCTGCTCATCCTGCGCAAGCATCAGTGGCTGATCCTTTCCTTCCTGCTCACGGTTGTTACCATCGTGAGTATTGCCACCTTCCGTATGCGCCCCGTTTATGTCGCCACTGCCAGAATCGAAATCGACCGCGAGAATGCCAATATTCTTCCCTTCCAGGGCAGCGATTCATACGACTACATGATGGATCTGGAAAACTACATCGAGACGCAATCCAAGATTCTTACCAGCGAGACGCTGGCCCTGCAGACTATCCGCAACAGCGGCCTGGCTTCTGATCCAGGTTTCGCCACCGGCAACGGGCCTTCGGAGGCGATTGCCACCGGGAGCCTCGCCAACCAGAAACGCCCGCCGGAGATCAGCGCCTTCCTCGGCAGCCTCAGCGTCAAGCGTGTCCCCAACAGCCGCTTGATGGAGGTGAGTTTCGAGTCCACAGACCCGCAACTTGCCGCCCGCATGGTCAATGCCCATCTGGAAACATACATCGAGCAGAACTACCGCAGAAGTTACGAAGCCACCACCCAGGCCTCGCGCTGGCTTGCCGGCCAGCTCGACGAACTCAAGATCAAGGTCGAGAAATCCGAGAACGCACGCATCGAGTACGAACGCCAGAATCAGATCTGGGGTGTAGACGACAAGCAGAACATGACCACGCAACGCCTCGGCGATTTGAACAANGAACTTACCGACGCGCAAAGCGACCGCATCAAGAAGCAAGCTCTCTACGAGTTTGCCAAGTCCGGTGAACTCGAAGTTGTTCCCCAGTTGCGCGATAACGCTGTGCTCCAGGACATGCAGCGAAGGCGCGCTGAGCTTTCCGTCCAATACACCGACGCGGTCAACCAATACGGTCCGAATTTTCCCAAGGTGCAACGCATCCAGGCCCAGATGAAGGATGTGGATGAGCAGATCACCCGCCAGAGCAAGAGCATTATCGTCGAGTTGGAGAACGACTACAGAGCCGCTATGCAATTGGAGGAACTTCGCACTAAGGCCCTCGACCAGCAAAAAGCCGATACCAATGTCATGTCCGAAAAGATGGTTCAGTACAATATCCTGCGCCGCGAAGCCGAGGCCAACAAAGCCCTCTATGAGGGGCTCCTGACGAAGCTCAAGGAAGCTGGCATCTCCGCGGGTTTGCGCTCTTCCAATGTGCGCATTATCGATCCTGCAATGATCCCCTCGACGCCCGCACGCCCCGCCAAAGCGCGCAACATTGCCCTGGCTTTCCTTGTGGGCCTTGTCGGCGGAATCGGTTTGGCGCTTCTCCGCGAGTATCTCGACAACACCGTAAAGACCCCCGATGACGTCGAAACACTGGCCCGCTTGCCTTCCCTTGCCGTTGTGCCCGCTTTCGGCGATGGCGCTTCCTCCAAGAAGCGAGCAGGTCTCCTCACGGGGGCTTCCTCGAACGGCCACGACAAACGCATTGAACTCGTCGCCCAGCACTTGCCCAAGTCGCAAGTCTCGGAAGCTTTCCGAGCGCTGCGTACCGCTCTCCTGTTATCGCAGCCCGATCATCCTCCGCAGGTCATCCTGGTGACCAGCGCCCTGCCGCGCGAAGGCAAAACCACGGCCGCGGCCAATCTGGCCGTGACCCTCGCCCAGTTGGGCGATAAAACCGTTCTTGTCGATGCGGATCTGCGCAAGCCGGGCATCGGCCGCTTGTTGAATCTGGGGACAGGAAAGTACGCCGGGTTAAGTTCTTATCTTGCAGGTGTTTCTTCGTTGGATCTGGTCACCGTCCCGCATCCCGCAATCCCCAATCTCGCGGCGATTCCTACCGGGCCTCTGCCGCCAAATCCCGCGGATCTCTTGTCCTCGCACAGACTCACGGACGCCATCGCAGAGTTGCGCACCAAATACAAGTTCATCGTCATTGACTCGCCGCCAATTATGGCCGCCACCGATGCGGTGATTCTGTCCGTGCAGGCCGATGGCGTGCTCCTTGTCGTTCGCAGCGGCGAAACCCCCAAGGAAGCCTTCACGCGCACGCGCGACCTGCTCATCAGCGTCAAGAGCCATATCCTGGGAGTCGTCCTCAACGCCGTCGACGCCAGCGCCCCGGATTACTACTATTCTTACCGGTATTACCCCTATTCTTACGGCTATGGTCCCCAGGAAACCCCGGATCCGCTTAGCGAAGAGTCCCCCACACGTGCCACGAGCCATTCTTCGGATTTCGAGGATTCTGACAAACTCTGAGGAGGCTGCGTGCGATATCTGATTACCGGCGGCGCGGGTTTCATCGGGTCGCACCTGACGGAGAGGCTGCTCGAACAGGGCGAGCGCGTCGTGCTGCTGGACAATCTTTCCACTGGAAGTATGGAGAATATCCGGCATCTTAAGGGTTCCGATCATTTGGAGTACCACCTCGACGGCATCGAGAACCGCCAGCTTCTTGCCGAGCTTGTCGATGACGCCGACGTCATCATTCACCTCGCTGCCGCTGTCGGCGTGAAGCTAATCGTGGAAAGCCCGGTCCGCACCATCGAAACCAATGTCAACGGCACGCAACTCATCCTCGAAGCCGCCTGCAAGAAAAAAAAGCTTGTTCTGCTTGCCTCTACTTCCGAGGTCTATGGCAAGAACACCCAGGTGCCCTTCCGTGAAGACGCCGACCTCGTCCTTGGCCCTACTACGAAGGGGCGCTGGAGCTATGCTGCTTCCAAGGCTCTCGACGAATTTCTCGCGCTCTCCTACTGGAAGGAGAAAAAGCAGCCGGTCATCGTGGCGCGCTTCTTCAACACCGTAGGCCCCCGCCAGACCGGCCGCTATGGCATGGTTTTGCCCAACTTCGTGAAGCGCGCCATCGAGCAGGCTCCCATTGACGTTTACGGCGATGGCACGCAATCCCGTTGCTTCTGTGACGTGCGCGACACGGTCGAGGCTCTCCTCCGCCTTCTCCCCCTGGAGCAGGCCATCGGGGAAGTCGTGAACATCGGCAACACCGAGGAAGTCACCATCGAAGATCTTGCAAAAATCGTCAAGCAGCGCACCGGAAGTTCCTCTCCCATCCAGTTCATCCCCTACGACAAGGCCTACGAGCCCGGTTTTGAAGACATGATGCGCCGCGTGCCTTGCATCGACAAGCTCCACGCCCTTACCGGTTTCCGCCCGCAGACCAGCCTCACGGAGATAATCGACCGGGTTTCCGCCTATTTCCGCCAGAAGGACGGGCTCCTCGCAGCCCCGCCGGCGGCCAGGCGTTCTATTGCCTGATTGACTGCGTCACTAATATGTTAACTTTTCAGGGGCGACGCACAAGCCCGTTTCCTGTAGAATCTGTCAAGTTGTGTTCTCCTTCCAGCCGGGTGTCCATCTGTTCAGTGCCGGCTTGGAAAGCGGCGCGCCAAATTGGGCGTTTTGATGGGAGGCTTTTGCATTGGTCGCTAAGTCCCAAATTCAAACGCGCAAGTATGAACTAGCTTTGCTTTCGCTTTTCCTGCTCGCCCTTTCGCTCATGAACTCATGGGCGCCCGGGGTTGACGTGGGTTACTATGCTTACGCCCGTGCAGGGTGATCGAGTGACCCAGCTCATGTCCGCCACTCCGCGCAACCCAACTCCTGCGGCACCGAATGCCCCGCGATTTCATTGGACCTATCGGCGTGCGCTGGTGTTGTGTTTCTTTCTTTCTCTGCCGATGATCAATCCCATCGTTCATGGAGATGGCGTGGGCTACTATGCCTACGCGCCATGGAGATGGCGTGGGCTACTATGCCTACGCACGCGCAACCCTCATTCAACACAATCTGCGCTTCGAGGAGGATTGGCGGCACGCTAACCTGAACTTCACCCAGTCCCGAACACGCGCCGACGGCCAACTTTTTCCGGAGGATTACGCCGAAACGGGCTATGTGAGTAATCTGTTTACCGTGGGCCCGGCAATTCTCTGGTTTCCTTTTCTTCTCCTGGCGCACCTCTTCGTTCTCACCTGCAATTTTCTTGGGGCGCAGATTCCGGCAAACGGATTCTCCTTTCCGTACCTCCTGGCCATGGCCATCGGGACCGCCAGTTACGGATTTCTTGGTCTCCTGCTGGCGTTCTCTCTTGCCAGGAAGTACGTTGCTGAAAAATGGGCTTTTCTGGCGGCTCTTGGCGTGTGGTTCGGCAGTTCTCTTCCCGTTTACATGTACTTCAATCCGGCATGGTCACATGCGCATTCTGCTTTTGTGGTTGCCCTGTTTCTTTGGTACTGGGAACGCACACGGCCAACTCGCAGTACCGCACAATGGGTGCTCCTCGGGCTCATTGCCGGTCTGATGGTCGACGTCTACTTTCCCAACGGCGTCTTCCTTCTCCTTCCGCTGATTGAATCTCTATGGGCCTACTCCGCTTATCGAACAACGGGAATCCGCGCTGCCCGGAATCTTTTTGCGCAAAACCTGCTCTTCCTTTTCAGCATTTTTGCCGCCACGATGCCCACTTACATCACAAGAAAAATCATTTTTGGAGGCTACCTGCGTTTTGGCTCCTATCCCCATCTCGCTTGGGACTGGTCGGCGCCCCATTGGCGCTCCGTGCTTTTTTCCTCGGATCACGGCCTGCTTAGCTGGACTCCCCTGCTCGCAATTGCCCTTCTCGGCCTTTTTTTCCCTTCGCGCCAGGCCCGCACTCTCGTGCTCTACCTGGGAATTGCGGCCGCCGCTTTTTATTACCTCATCGCGAGCTATCCCTATTGGGACGGTCTTTCGTCTTTCGGCAATCGGTTTTTCATTTCTCTCACCCCGATTTTTGTCTTTGGGCTCGCTCTTTTCCTTGCATCCATCGCCCGGCGGTTCTCCTCCTCGCGCAGCTCTTTTGTGCTCGCGTCCGCGATTCTTGCTTGCTTCGTCTGCTGGAACTTCGGTTTCATTTTTCAATGGGGAGCGCATCTTATCCCCGTGCGTGGACCCATTTCCTGGAGCACGATGATCCACAATCAATTCGAGGTTGTTCCTCGCGAGATGTCCACGCAGGTCCGCGCATACGTATTTCGCCGCCACACGCTCATGCAACAAATTGAGCAGCGGGATATCGAGCAATTGAAGAAAGGCGCGCCCTGAAATCCTCGCTAAACTGGCAGTCCTGCGCCCGTTAGACTCACCCAGTTCCGTCCCCTGTGCCCGTTTCTGTTAATCTGACAGGAGCATCGCACCGCGCATTTGTGCAAGGCGTCTACTGGCTATGGTGACCTCCAATCCGACCGTTGCGGCCCCCTTGGGGACTTCCGCCTCTGGCGCATTTACTGTGCGCATTGAGCCGCCGCGCGGCTGGTTTGCACTGCATCTCCGGGAACTCTGGGACTATCGCGAACTGCTTTATTTCTTCGTCTGGCGCGACGTTAAGGTCCGCTACAAGCAAACCGCCATCGGCATACTCTGGGTTGTTCTGCAACCCCTTCTCACCATGCTGGTTGCCACACTCTTCTTTGGCAGGCTTGCCAAGATCTCCTCGCAAGGCCTTCCTTACTCCGTGTTCTGCTTTGCCGGCGTCGTGCCCTGGACCTACTTCTCCGCTTCCTTGCTCAACGTCACCAACGTTGTCGTGGACAATCAGCGCGTCATTACCAAGGTCTATTTCCCCCGCCTCATCCTTCCGGTTTCCGCCGCGCTCTCCGGCCTCGTCGATTTTTCCATCGCTTTCGTGGTGCTTTTCATTTACACCCTGGCCTACGGCATCCACCCCACTTTTACGATCCTGTTCATTCCCCTGTTCCTGCTGCTCGCCATTCTCACCGTTCTCGGCGTGGGTCTCTGGCTTTCCGCTCTCAATGCCCTGTATCGGGACGTCCGCTACCTGATCCCCTTCATCATCCAGTTCTGGACTCTCGCTTCGCCCGTCTACTATTCCAGCCAGCTTGTTTATTCCAGCCAGATTGTTCCGCAACGCTACCTCTGGCTCTATGGCCTGAACCCCATGGCCGGTGTCATTGATGGCTTCCGCTGGGCGCTGACGGGCCGCGGCCCGGCTCCCGGTTCCGTCTTGATCGCTTCTGTCGTCATGGCTTTGTTCGCTGTTCTCGGGGGCCTGGCCTTTTTCAATCACATGGAAGGAAGCATCGCCGACCGCGTATGAGCACGCTGACCACCGCAAAAGTCGCTGCTAAAAGGCTCTTCAACGCCTTTGGCCTGGAGATCCGCAAAAAGCAGCTCGCTGCCCTTCCCCAGCCGATTCCCCGCGCAAGCATGCGCGGAGCATTGCAGCAGCTCTCCTCCTTGGGCTTCCGCCCGCGCACCGTCATTGACGTCGGTGTCGCTACGAAAACGGAGGAGTTGTATCAGGCGTTCAAGGACGCGGACATCCTGCTGGTTGAGCCGCTCGCCGAGTTTGAGCCCTTTCTCCGCGACATCTGTCGCTCTTACAAGGCGCAATACGTCCTAGCAGCCGCTGGCGAAAATCCGGGTTCCGCAATCATCAACGTTCATCCGGACAAGTTCGGATCCAGTCTTCTCAAGGAGTTTGAGGGCCCGTGTGTGGACGGCGTACCGCGAGAGATCCCGGTGGTCACTATCGACCAGCTCTGCGCCAGCAGGAATCTCGCCGGCCCCTGCCTTATGAAGGTTGACGTGCAAGGCGCGGAGCTTCAGGTCCTCGCCGGCGCTACCCGCACGCTGCAACAGACCGAAGCCGTCATCCTGGAAGTCACCTTATTTGGCACTTTGATCGGTGGCCCGCAGTTGTCCGATACGGTCGCGCGCATGAGGCAGTATGGCTTCGCGGTCTATGATATTTTCGGCTTCCTTTACCGCCCACTGGACAACGCCCTCTGTCAAGTAGACATGGTCTTCGTGCAGGAACGAGGCCCTTTCCGCCAGTCTCACGCGTTTGCTTCGCCGGAGCAACGCGCGGCGCAGGTCCGGAATCTGGAACCCTTCCTCGCAGAACTGGACAAGAGACAGCGATGAGCCGCCCAATCATCCATGCCGAAGGGTTGGGCAAGCGCTACCTCCGCGGTTTGCAGGCTTCGGGCGGCCTCCTGCGCGATTCCATCGCGCGCGCTTTCCGCTCGCCCCTCTCGCTCTTCCGCCGCGCGAACCAGGAAACCTTTTGGGCCCTCAAGGATGTTTCCCTGGAGGTTGGCCAGGGCGAAGTTCTCGGCCTCATCGGCCGCAACGGCTCCGGCAAGACCACTCTGCTCAAGATTCTCTCGCGCATCACGCAGCCCACCTCCGGCTGGGCGGAAATTCACGGGCGTGTCGGCAGCTTGCTCGAAGTCGGCACCGGCTTTCATCCGGAACTCACCGGGCGCGAGAACACTTATCTGAGCGGGGCGATTCTGGGAATGGGCAAGGGCGAAATAACGCGCAA
>JGI12270J11330_10000996_pt1 | contig 21437 bp, 21 predicted proteins | sample PeaSoiMetSII2010_FD_11330 | JGI IMG/M metagenome (IMG submission 11330)
GTTGACGAAGTCCGTTCGGTCCCTGAAGCTCGCTGCGATCTGCCCAGTTCTGGTGCCGGACTCCGCCGCCCTGGGCTTTGGCGCCCTAGGCTTGGGAGTCCTCGCCGCGGCCGGCTTCCTCGCCGCGGCCGGCTTCCTCGCGGCCGCCTTCGTGCGCGTGCCCTCTGCCATTGCTGACTCCCCCCGAAGTCCACTCGAACTGCGTCCCCGTATGCCCAGACCGCCCGTCCAACGCCAACGAGATCGCGTCCCCTGGGCGCGAGTTGGCCGACGAGCCCGGCAGGCTACAAGCTGATACCCATCGCGTCGAGCACGAAAGCGTGTATCTCCGCCTCGTATCTCAGCTGCGCGAACCGGCCGGAGGGACCGGTGTGCGCACCGGCTCCAAGCTCGACCCGGAACAAGATCAGCGAGTCCGCCTGGTCAGCGCCGCTCTGCGCGGTATGCCGGAGCCTGGCGACCCATTTGGCTGGCTCATGCACCGCCACCCGCGGGTCGTGCACCGCGCCGGTCACCAGCAGCGCCGGGCGCCGCCCGGCCGGCGGGTTGTCGTACGGCGAATAGGACCTGATGCAGGCATAGTCATCCGGGTCGCGCGGATCGCCCCACTCATCCCACTCGTTGATCGTCAGCGGGATCGACGGGTCGAGCATCGTGTTCACGCAGTCCACGAACGGCACCTCGGCGACCACCGCGCGCCACCGGTCCGGGCGCAGCGAGTAGACGGCGCCCTGCAGCAGGCCGCCCGCCGACAGACCGCGGGATACGATCCGGCCGCCATCGATTAGCGCGGGCCCGCCGGGACCGGCCAGCCAGTCGGCTACGTCGATGAAGTCGGAGAACGTGTTGGGCTTGGCGCGCAGGCTGCCCTGACGCCACCAGTCCCGGCCGCACTCCCCCGCCACCGCGGACGTGCGCGACCGCGTAGACGACGCCACGGTCGAGCAGCGACGGCAGGCTGACGCTGAACTCAGGATCGGCGCAGGACTCATAGGCGCCGTACCCGTAGAGCAGGCACGGCGCGGTGCCGTCGAGCCGGGTCTGGCGGTGATAGGCAAGCGTCACCGGGATCGGCGTGCCGTCGGACGCGGTCGCGAGGATGCGCTCGGTCCGGTACTGCTCCGGCTGGTAGCCGGGCACCTCACGGCGCTTGAGCAGGCTGCGCTCGCCGGTCGCCAGGTCAAGCGCGTACCAGGCCGGCGGCTCGATCAGCGATTCCTCGACGAGGATGACCGTTCCGGCGTCGTAGTCCTGCGCCCGGAACACCCGGATCGATCCGGCCGCCGTGGTCGCGGGAATCTCGACTACGCTGCCGCCGTCCAGATCGGTGATCGCAAGCAGCGGAGCGCCGCCGCGGCGCAGCGTCAGCAGCAGGTGATCTCCGATCACGTCGCAGTGCAGCAGCCGCGTGTCCGACCTGGCCGGGGCGACCGCCGAACAGCCGACCGGCACCCAGTTCTGCCGGTCCGGCGCGTCGGCCGGCGCCCGCATCAGGGTGGATTCCGGCGCCCCGTCGTCGGTCACCAGGTAGAACCAGCCCTGCGGCGCGGGTTCGGCCGGGCCGGAACCGGCCTGTCCGGCACCGGCCGGGCCGGTGGCCGCGCCAGCCGGACCAGTTTTCGCGATAACGGGCCGTGCGTGGTCAATGCGGTACTCCACCCCGCGTCGGCGCGGCTGGACCAGAACCGGGTCGGCGAGCGGATCGCCCAGCGGGATCAGATGTACTTCCGTGGTGTCACGCGACTCCGAAGTGATCACCGCGAAGTGCCCGCTCCTTGAGCCGTGCAGCGTGATCTCGAACCGGGCGTCGGACTCCTCGAAGACCAGCACGTCGGCGGCGGCCGGACTGCCCAGCCGGTGCCGCCGCACCTGGAACGGCCGGTTCAGCACGTCGGGGACCAGATAGAAGAGGTATCGCGCGGCGGTGTCCCAGGCGACGCCCGGGTAGCTCCGCTCGATCACGTCCGGCGTGTCCTCGCCGGTGCGCAGGTCCCTGATCCGCAGTTCATAGATCTCCGCGCCTGACGTATCAGCCGACCAGGCGAGCAGCTGGGAGTCCGGACTCGGCTGGCGCACGCCGACCTCGACGTAGCCGGTGGCCGCACCCACGATGTTCTCGTCCAGCAGCAGTTGCTCGGCAGATTCTCCCGGCCGCGACCGAAGAAACTGAAGATTCTCTCTTCCCTCCGGTGTCCTAGTGCGGTAGATAAAGCCTGATAGCGGCCATCCGACCGACTCCTCGGCCCGGTCCGGGGTACGTCCGGCCGACTCGGCGAAGAGCCGGCCTGCCAGGTCAGCGAGGGGAGCGCTGTGCACGTCGTAGAAAGCGCGCTCCGCGGCCAGGTAGTCGCGGAGTTGAGGCTGCTCACGCTCGCGCATCCAGGCGTAGTAGTCGGTCTCGGAGCGGCCGTGCAATTCGCGGACCGACGGGATGCGCGGTGCGACGGGCGGCACCGGCGGCCGGACTGCGGTCCCTGACATACCCAGAACCCTATCGCGAAGGTTTAAATAGTATAAATAGAGCTTTTCGTTCAAATCCGAGCTACCACGCTGGACGTATAACCGCAGATTGCCCCCATACTTCATACACAGGCAGCGCGGGCCGCCGCCCCCACGGCTGGACCGCCTGATCGAGGGAGAACCCCCATGCTCCGATCGAACTCCAGGCCACATTGGCGGCTGGCGGCGGCCGGTCTCGCGATCTGCGCTGGCGTGGCCGCGGCTGGCCCCGCCCTGGCGGCCAGTGCCGCGCCCGTCGGACGTGCGATGCCCGCGGCCACGGCGCACGGCCCGACCACCTTCGTGGTCGGCGACACGGCCGCGGTGGACGGCATGAATCCCTACGTCGGGCAGACGTCGCTGGACTTCGAGGTCTACGGGCTGATCTACGACGACCTGACGGACTACGGGCAGCTGGACTACTCGGCGCAGCCGCGGCTGGCCACCTCCTGGTCGGTGTCGAAGAATCAGCTGATCTGGACCTACCAGATCCGGCACGGCGTGAAGTGGACCGATGGGGTGCCGCTGACCGCCGCGGACGTCGCCTACACGTTCCAGCGGGACATCCAGCCCGGCTCCGTGGAGTTCAGCGACAACTCCGCCTACGTGCAGAACATCACCAGCGTCAAGCAGACCGGCCCGTACACGGTCGTGATGACGGTCAGCAAGCCGACCCCGAACATGGACAAGCTGATCGTGCCGATCCTGCCCAAGCACATCTGGGAGCACGTCTCGGAGAAGCAGGTGTCCACCTTCGCCAACAGCAACCCGGTTGGCTCTGGGGCGTTCATCGTGACCAAGTTCAACATCAACCAGTCGGTCGAGCTGAAGGCCAACCCGAACTACTGGGGCGGCAAGCCGGGCATCTCGAAGCTGGTCTTCCAGAACTTCACCAACCCGAGTGCCGAGGCGATCGCGCTGAAGAACGGCAGCATCGACTTCGCCGAGGGCCTGACCCCGGCGCTGTTTAACTCACTTAAGGGCGTACCTGGCGTGGCCCTGAATAACGCGCCATCAGGCAACTGGGACGAGCTGGCGTTCAACACCGGTGCGCAGACCGTGACCAACAAGCCGATCGGCAACGGAAACCCCGCGCTGAGGGACCTCAACGTCAGGCTCGCGATCAGCTACGCGCTGAACCGGCCGCAGCTGGTGAGCAAGGTGCTCGGCGGCTACGGCAGCCCGGCCAGCACGATCATCCCGCCGATCTACCCGCAGTTCCACTACACGCCGCCCGCCTCGGCTACCTACAACTACGACCCGCAGAAAGCCGGTCAGATCCTGACCGCCGACGGCTGGAAAATGGGACCAGGCGGAGTCCGGGTGAAGAATGGCAAGCAGCTCAGCCTCCGGCTCTACTGGGGCTCAGACTCGCCGACCTACAACGCGGACGCGCCGTTCATCCAGGCCTGGCTGAGCGCCATCGGCATCAAGGTCGCCGTCACCGCCATGTCGACCAGCACGCTCACCCAGGACATCGGCAACGGCCAGTACGACATGTTCATCTGGGGCTGGGGCGTCGAGCCGAATCCTGACTTCCAGCTATCGGTGTTCACCTGCGCTCAGCGCTCGGCCGGATCACCGCCGAACTACACCCCAGGCTGGTCGGACAGCTTCTTCTGCAACAAGCAGTACGACACGCTCTACCTGGCGCAGAAGTCCCTGGGCGGTGTCGCCAGGGAGAACGTGGTGAAGCAGATGCAGCAGATCCTGTACGCCAACGAGCCGTACGCGCTGCTCACCTACGACAACGACCCGCAGGCCTACCGCAGTGACCTGTTCACCGGGTTTGCCCCGCAGCCGGACGCCCGCAACGGCCTGATGCTGTTCCAGGAGGTCTCCTGGTGGAGCTACCGCTGCCTGCGCCCGGTCGGCACCAGCCCGTCGCTGACCGACCACAACATCGGCTGCCAGCACGAGATCGGAGCGCCCGTTCAGACCGTGGCAGCCAGCGCCGGCTCGTCGATCAGCGGCCCGATGATCGGCGGAATCGCCGCCGCGGTCGTGATCCTGGGTCTGGCCTGGCTGCTGCTGGCCAGGCGCCGGTCCACCACGACCGCTGACGAGCGGGAGTAGCCGGTGGCGGGCGCCATGCTCGAAGGTGCCCTAGCCGCGGCGCAGGAGCTACGCGGCGAGGAGGCCGGCGCCGCTCGCGGCGGCGCCGGCCTGGCCAGATCCCTCACCATCAAGATCGTCAGCGCCATCGTGACGCTGTTCTTCGTGCTGGTGTTCAACTTCTTCCTGTTCCGGGTGCTGCCTGCCGATCCGGCCCGCAACCTGGCCAGGGGCACCGCGCTGACCGCCAGCCAGATGGCCGCCGTCAACCGGACCTACGGGCTCGGCCTGCCGCTGCCGCAGCAATTCTGGAACTACCTGGTCCAGACCTTGCACTGGAATCTCGGGATCTCGTTCGAATACCACATCGGAGTATCTCGGGTGATCGGCAGCGCGCTCTGGCCGACCATCTTGCTGGTCGGTTCCTCGACGGTGTTCTCCACCATCATCGGGGTGTGGACCGGCATCCGCGGCGGCTGGCACCGGGGCAGCCGGTTCGACAAGACGTCCACGGCGATTAACAACACGCTCTACGCCATGCCCGACTTCTGGCTCGGCATGGTGCTGCTGATCGTCTTCGCGTCGAAGTGGTTCATCTTCCCCGAGGGCGGCATGCACAGTTTCGGCGGCGGTGGCACCGGACTGGCCGGCCTTAATGACCTGCTCTGGCACCTCACCCTGCCGTGCATTGTGCTGACCCTGGTCTACCTGGCCGAGTACTCGCTGGTGATGCGGTCCTCGCTGATCGACGAGATCGGCTCGGACTACCTGCTGACGGCGCGCGCCAAGGGCCTGCGCGACGCCATGGTCCGGCGCAGGCACGCGGTGCCGAACGCCCTGCTTCCTTCGATCACGCTGATCATGCTGAACCTGGGCTTCGTGATCTCGGGGGCGATTACCACCGAGACGGTGTTCAGCTGGCCGGGACTCGGGCTGCTCTCCTACAACGCGCTGAACTTCCCCGACTACCCGGTGCTCGAAGGAGCGTTCCTGNTGTTTTCGGCGGCGGTCATCGCCGCCAACCTGATCGCCGACCTGCTGCTTACCGTGCTCGACCCGCGGGTGAGGCAGGCATGAGCGTCCAGACCGAGACGGCGACGGGTATCCCGCCGATCAGCAGCGGCAGGCAGATCGCGTGGGAGCGGCGACGGCGTGCCATGGCGAAGTTCTGGCAGGAGTACCGCAAGGACCGGGACGGAATGACCGGCCTCGTCGTCCTGGTGCTGATGATCGCCGTGGCGCTCGCCGCGCCGCTGCTGGCCAGTTCCCGCGGGCTCAACCCGACGCTGGCCACCTACCCGGTGAACGCGGCGCCAGGCTGGCACTACCCGCTCGGTACCGACTCCGACGGCCGCTCGGTGCTCACCGAGCTGATCTGGGGGTCGCGGATCTCGCTGCTGATCGGCTTCGCCGCGACGCTGCTCTCGATGGTGATCGGCGCGGTGATCGGCATCGTGGCCGGCCACTTCGGCACCCTGAACAGCTGGTTTGGCAGGCAGACCGACAACGTGCTGATGCGATTCACCGACTGGTTCCTGGTCGTGCCGTTCCTGCCGCTAGCGATCGTGCTGGCCAGGACGCTCGGCCCGTCGCTGCACGTGATCATCATCGTGATCGGCATCACGTCCTGGCCGGGCACGGCCAGGATCATCCGGGCCCAGGCGCTGGCGGTCGAGACCCGCCCGTACCTCGAGCGCGCCAGGGCACTGGGCGCCGGGCACTGGCACCAGATGTCCAAGCACGTGCTGCCCAACGTGATGCCGCTGCTGCTCGCCAACACCATCCTGACGGTGGCTGGCACCATCTTGTCGGAAACCACGCTGTCCTTCCTCGGCCTCGGCGACCCGACCCGAGCGTCCTGGGGCGAGATGCTCAACGGGGCGTTCAACAACGGTGTCGGCACCGGGAACTCGCTCTGGCTGATCGCGCCCGGCGTCGCCATCATCGTGGTAGTTATGGCGTTCACCCTGGTCGGGCACGCGCTGGAGGCCGTACTCAACCCGAAGCTACGGGAGCGCTGATGGCACTGCTCGAACTGCGCGACCTGGCGATCACGTACCGGACCGAAGAAGGGCCGGTGCCGGCAGTCCGTGGCGTCAGCCTGACCGTCGACGCCGGGCAGACGCTCGGCCTGGCCGGCGAGTCCGGCTGCGGCAAGTCCACCATCGCCGCTTCGATCCTGCGGCTGCTGCCCGGGTCAGCCAAGGTGACCGGCCAGATCCTGTTCCGGGGCGAGGACGTGCTGACCATGAGCTGGGGCAAGCTCCGGGCCGTCCGCTGGGCCGGCGCGTCGATCATCTTCCAGGGCGCGATGCACTCGTTGAATCCGGTGCAGCGGATCGGCAAGCAGATCGCCGAGCCGATCCTGCTGCACACCCCGGAGGTGACCACGGCACAGGCCAGCAGGCGGGTCGCCGAGCTGCTCAGTCAGGTCGGGCTGCCGGCCAGACGAGCCGACTCGTACCCGCATGAGCTTTCCGGCGGGCAGAAGCAGCGGGTGATGATCGCGATGGCGCTGGCCTGCTCCCCGAACCTGATCGTGGCCGACGAGCCGACCACCGCGCTCGACGTGATGATCCAGGCCCAGGTGCTGACCCTGATCGGCGACCTGGTGCGGGAGACCGGCGTCGGGATGATCATGATCAGCCACGACCTGTCGGTACTCTCGGCCACTTGCGAGCGACTGGCCGTGATGTACGCCGGGCGGATCGTCGAGGAAGGTCCGGCCCATCAGGTCTTCACCGACGCCAAGCACCCGTACGCCGAGGCGCTGGCCTGGGCGTTCCCGGTGATCGGCGACTCCAGGACCAGGCTCAGCCCGCGCGGTCTGCCCGGTGACCCGCCGGATCCGGCGCAGCTGCCGGACGGCTGCACGTTCCACCCGCGGTGCGCGGTCGCTCAGCCGCAGTGCGCCACCCGGCAGGTCGAGCTGTGGTCGGCCGGGGAAGGTCGGCTAGCCGCCTGCGTCCGGGTGCTGCCAGATTTCACCGATGAATCCGGCGCGAAGACCGTCGGGGCACCGCAGGACCAGCGTGATGAGGCGGTCGCATGAGTGCGCTGAGTAACCCCGACGTCCTCGACGCCGACCGGGGCACCACCCCGATCCTCTCCGCGGCCGGGGTGCGGGTGCGGTTCGCCGGCCGGGGCCGGCGCCGGGCTGCGGCCACCGCGGTGGACGGCGTCAACCTGGACATCGCGCCCGGCGAGATCCTGGCGCTGGTCGGCGAGTCCGGCTGCGGCAAGACCACGCTGGCCAGGACCATGCTCGGACTGGAGCGAGCGACGCAGGGCCAGGTCCTGTTCGACGGCAAGCCGCTGTCCTACCGGTCCGGGGCGCTGCGCACCTACCGGCGGCAGGTTCAGCTTGTGCTGCAGGATCCGACCGGATCACTGAATCCGCGGCACACGGTCTACGAGGCGGTCGCCGAGGGGGTGCGGATCCACCGGCTGGACAACGAGGTCGGCCGGGTGACCGACGCGCTCTCCCGGTGCGGTATGCGGCCGCCAGAACGGTTCTTCGAGCGCTATCCGCACGAGCTGTCCGGCGGGCAGCGCCAGCGCGTGGTGATCGCCGGGGCGCTGGTGCTTGAGCCCAAGGTGCTCGTCGCCGACGAGCCGGTTGCCTCCCTCGACGCCTCGGTCCGCGGCGAGATCCTGGCGCTGCTACTCAAGCTTCGCGACGAACTTGGGCTGGCGGCGCTGGTGGTGACCCATGACCTCGGCCTCGCCTGGAACATCGCTGACCGGCTGGCGGTCATGTACCTGGGCCGGATCGTTGAGGTGGGCACACCCGAGCAGGTGTTCTCGCAGCCGCTGCATCCGTACACCAGGGCGCTGATGTCGGTGCTGCCGGAGTCCCCGATCGAGCCGATCGTGCTCACCGGCGAGCCGCCGGACGCGACCAGGATCCCGGCCGGCTGCCGGTTCCACCCGCGCTGCCCGGAATTCGCCTCCGGGGCAGCCGCCGCGGCTGGCGTCGCTGAGCGCTGCGCGAACGTGCCGCTGCCGGTCCTGCCTGCGTCGGGCGCTGGCTCGACCCAGGTTTCCTGCCATCTAGCCGAGGTCAAGCTCACCGAGGCGGGCTAGGTCCGGTACGTGCAGCAGTGCCCTCACCTGTTCCGCGGGCAGGCCACGGGAGACGTTGCCGCTCCTGCCGGTCACCGTCGGGGCGGCGAGCATGCTGTTCAGCACAGCTTCCTCGGTCGCCTCGACCACTGCGGCGAAGAACGGGTCAAGCCCTCGGCCAGTGATCCGGTCCCGGTCGGTGACCCGGCCCTCCGGGCCGATTCGGACCCGGCGGGTGATCCGGTCGCCGCGCAGGCCCGACAGATCACCGGGCGGACGTGCTGGCTCGCCGTCGCGGGGAGCGCGCAGGCCAGTGGCCAGCGCGAGGAAGATCTCGCCACTGGCGTGGTGGCCGGTCGAACCGGTCCTGGCCAGGCCCAGGCCGGCCCGGCGGGCCAGCCTGGCGCAGGCAGCGGAGTCCAGCGGCGCGTCGGTCACCGCGACGACGATGCACGATCCGCCCGGTGCCGGCTTCGCCGCAGTGCCGACCAACCGCGAGGTCGCCGCGGCGCCGGCGGCCGGCAGGCGGCGGCCGATCGGGACGCCGTCGATGGTCAGCCGCTCCTGGTCGCCGAAGTTGGTCAGCACAAGCACGCCGACGGTGTGGCCGGATGGCGTCAGCCTGGACGCCGTCCCGATGCCGCCCTTGAAGCCCAGGCAGCTCATGCCGGTGCCGGCGCCGACCGCCCCCTCGGCCGGAGCCTGGCGGCCGACCGAAGCACGGGCCGCGTCGAGCGCAGCTTTGACATCGGCCGCGGACACCTGCATCCGGCGAGCGTCGTTCAGGAAGCTGTCGTCGCACTCGGCCACGATCGGGATGATCACGTCGTCGACACCAATGCCGGCATCCTCCGCCATCAGCAGCTCGCAGGCCGCGTCATAGACCCGGCCGAGCTGCATCGTGGAGGTCAGGAAGACCGGCGTCTCGGCCAGGCCCCACTCGGCGGCGGTCAGGAAGCCGGTGCACTCCCCGGCCCCGTTCAGCACGGCGCCGCCGGCCGGCACGGGGTTGCGGAAGAGGTTGCCGCCCAGGTCGAGTACCGTCACGCCGGTCCTCGCCACGCCGCGGCCCTCCGGGGGTGGCGGCTCGTCCCGCCAGACGGTGGCGTGGCCAACGCCGACGCCAGGCACGTCGGCGATCGAAGCGGTGGGGCCGCTCGGCAGGATGCCGATCCTGATCCCCAGATCAGCTGTGCGGGTCACCCGATCTTCCGTACCCAGAATGCCGCCAGATCAGGCCTTGTCGCCCCGGACCGGCGGACGCATTCGGAGCAGGCGGCCAACTCAGGCGGCATTGACCTGCGTCAGCCTGGCGGCCTGACCGGCGCCTCGTGGCCGGCCTGATCTACGAGCGCACCGTTAAAGAAAGAAAGGCATTGTCATGGCAGCGTCGCAAACCGCGCCGGGTCTGCTCGCTGACCTGCCGGTGGTGTGGCATCCGGACTGCCTGTTGCATGAGCCGGCCGGCGAGGTGTGGCTCGGCGTGTGGGAGAACGGAACCGAGGTGCCCGAGCGGGCCACCGCCACGCTTGCCGCGCTCACGGCGGCCGGGGCCCGCGTGACCGGTGCGCTGCCGCATGGCGACGACGCGCTGCTTGCCGTGCATGACGCCGAGCTTGTCGAGCACCTCGCGACCATCTGGGCCCAGTGGGAGGCCGGCGGCTACCCGGCCGACCACGGCCGGACTCGGGTAGTGCCCTACGTCTTCCCGACGCCCGGCCTGCTCGCCGGCTTGCCGATGCGCTCTCCGGTCGCGGCGCACGGACGAGCAGGCCGGTTCTGCTACGACACGATGACCCTGGTCGGGCCGGGCAGCTGGGCGGCGATCAGGGCCGCGGCCGACGCCGCGCTGACCGCCGCCGACCTGGTCGCCGCCGGGGCACCGACCGCCTACGCGCTGTGCCGGCCGCCCGGGCACCACGCGGGCCCCGGTGCCTATGGCGGGTCGTGCTACCTGAACAACGCGGCCATCGCGGCCCAGGCACTGCGGCGAGCCGGTGCGGACCGGGTGGCCGTGATCGACATCGACGCGCACCACGGCAACGGGACCCAGGCGATCTTCTATCACCGGTCCGACGTCTACTACGGCAGTTTGCACGTCGATCCGGGAGCCGGCTGGTTCCCGCACTATGTCGGGTACGCCGACGAGCGCGGCACCGGCGACGGCGAAGGCGCCAACCGGAACCTGCCGCTGCCGCCCGGCACCGGGGACGCGGACTGGCTCGAGGCCGTGGAGGTCCTCCGCGCGGAAGTGCGAGACCGCGGTGCCGACGCGCTGGTGATCTCGCTGGGCGTGGATGCGGCGGCAGCCGACCCGGAGAGCCCGCTTGAGGTCACCGACGATGGGTACCGGCGGGCTGGTGAGCTGATCGGCGGGCTCGGCCCGGCCGTCGTGGTCCAGGAGGGCGGTTACGACCTGCCTTCGCTGGGCGGCCTCGTAGTCGCCGCCCTCGCCGGACTGCTTGCTGGCACCGGATAAGGCCGAGCTGCCACGAGTCTGCCAGGCTGTTGGCTGTGCGTTCTGAGGCCGACGACCGGGCGGCGGAAGCCGCCGCACTTCCCGATCCGGCGTTCGTGGTGCTGGTCGGTCCGTCTGGCTCGGGCAAGTCCAGCTGGGCGACCCGATACCGGCCGCAGGAGGTCGTCTCCTCCGACCAGCTTCGCGGCATCGTCGGCGGCGGCGAGCATGACCTCAGCGCGTCATCCGACGCGTTCGCGGTCCTCGACCAGATCATCGCCGCACGGGCCGGCCGGGGACTGACCACGGTCGTCGACACCCTGGGGCTCGACCCGGAGCGCCGGAGCCGCTACCTCGACCTGGCCAGGCGCGCCGGGATGCCGGCCGTGGCCGTGTTGTTCGATACCGACCCGCAGCTCTGCCGGCAGCGCAACCGGGCCAGCGACGTTCCGGTGCCGCCGCGGGTCCTCGACGCACAACTGCGCGCGATGGCGGCGGCACCCGCGCAGATCGAGAACGAGGGCTGGGACCTGGTGCTCCGCGCTCCCGCCGCGGATATCGAGCCGGCGCACACGCCGGGCGCCCGGCGGGCGCACGCCGACCAGCGGCTTGTCCCCGCCGGGGTGAGCTTCACGCTGCAGGTTTCGCGGTTTCCCTGGGAGCAGGATCCGGCCGACTGGCTGCGGTCGGTTGCCATGGCAGCGGCGGAAACCGGTTTCACCGGAATCGCGCTGATGGATCACCTGATCCAGATTCCCCAGGTCGGCCGGGCCTGGGAGCCCATCCCCGAGCCCTGGGTCACGTTGGGGATGCTGGCCGGGCTCGACACCAACCTGAGGCTAGGCACCCTGGTGACACCGGCGACTTTCCGGTCGGCTGGCGTACTGGCCAAGACGGTGGCCACCCTCGACGTGATCAGCGGCGGCCGTGCGTTCTGCGGTATCGGGGCGGGCTGGTGGGCACGCGAGCACGCCGCGTTCGGGCTGCCGTTCCCGCCGGCCGGCGACCGCCTCGACCTGCTGGAGACCGCCATCGAGACGATGCGGGCACTCTGGGCGCCGGGCACTCGGCCGTATCGCGGCGACCGGGTGCATCTGCCGGAGACGACCTGTTACCCCCGTCCGGCCGGATCGATCCCGGTCATCGTCGGCGGCGGCGGAGAGAAGCGCACGCTGCAGATCGCGGCGCGACTCGGCGACGGCTGCAACCTGCCGGCTGAGCTCGCCGTACTCGACCGGAAGATAGCCGTGCTGCACGCGCACTGCACTGCGGCCCAGCGGGATCCGGCCGAGGTCGCCATCACCGTGCTCGATGTCCCGGTGATCGGCACCGACCGTGATCAGGCGGCGCGGATCACCGAGCGGCTCCGGGGCAGGACCAGCACCGCCGAGTTCGCCCGGCGGCACCACGCCGGAACCGCTGCCGATCACATCGGCCGCTACCGGCTGCTGGCCGAGCGCGGCGTGAGCACGGTCTTCGTGTCGTTGCCCGACCTGACCGGCCCGTCGGAGGTGCTTCGCTTCGCCCCGGTCATCGCGGCCTTCAGCTGACCGCCCGAGCGGGAAGGGGCCTTCTGGTGCCATCATCAGGCCGCAGACGTCCGCGGTCCGGGAGCCGCTTATGTGGCCACAAAATTGCGCTACTTTTTGCCCATGACGACCATGGATTCGCACGTCGTGGGTCTGCGGGACCTGCGTCATCATACGAGCGAGGTGCTTGCGCGGGTGCGGCACGGCGAGACGATCGACATCACCGAGCACGGGCGGCTGATCGCGCGGATCGTACCGGTCGGGGAACGCGCACCGACACCGATCCTGGCGCGCTTGGTCGCCTCCGGGCGGGCGACCCTGGCCCGTCGGCCGGGCTACCGCCCTCGCATGCACCCAGGGGATGGCACCGACAAGCTTTCCGACGCGCTCGCGAAGATGCGGGACGAGGGACGCTGGTGAGCCTCTACTACGCCGGCACATCCGCCGTCATCAAGCTCCTGGCGGAGGAGTCCCACTCCAAGGCATTCGCGGCGTTCTACGACAGTCATGCCGACGCTGAATGGGTGAGTTCCGCGCTGCTGCGGATCGAAATCACCCGTGCGGTCGCCCGCGTCATGCCCGCGCTGCTTCCTGACGCACGTGACCTGCTGACCGCCTTCTCCTACATCGCGATCGATGATGACATCGTGGAAGCCGCCATGAACGAGCCGGACCGTTCGCTCCGCTCGCTGGATGCAATCCATCTTGCCACCGCCCGCATACTTGGCCCCGACCTCGACGCCCTGGTCACCTACGACAGTCGGCTCGCCGCCGCTGCGGGCGATGCTGGACTGGTGATCGTGACTCCGCAGGACTGATGGTTCTATCCGCAGGACTGGGGTTCTCGCTGTGAGCATCATGAGACGGTGAGCGGTTCCGAATCCGATGGCCTGTTTGGCGGGCTGTTTGGCCGCGGTGCGGTCAGCACCGGCGACGAGGCGTGGTTGCAGGCGATGCTTGACACCGAGGCCGCGCTGGCCCGGGCGGTTGAGCGCGCCGGACTCGCGGNCGCCGGGACCGGGGCTGCGGTGACCGAGGCCGCCCGCGCNNACNGGTTCGATCGCGGCGAGCTAGGCCGTCAGGCGACGCTGACCGGCAATCCCGTTCCGGCCCTGGTCCGAGCGCTCACTGGCCTGGTTTCGCCTGACGCGGCCAATTCAGTGCACCGCGGCGCCACCAGTCAGGACATCATCGACACCGCGGCCATGCTGCTCGCCAGGCAGGGACTCGACGCCATCCTCACCGACATGTCGGCGGCTGCGGACGCCGCCGCCGCGTTGGCCGGCTCGCATGCCAGGACCGTCATGTCCGGCCGGACGCTGCTGCAGCAGGCGGTTCCTGTCACCTTCGGCCTGGTCGCGGCCGGCTGGCTGACCGGCATCGACGATGCCAGGCAAGAGCTGCGCCGGGTCAGGGAGACCCGGCTCGCCGTGCAGTTCGGCGGGGCGGCCGGCACCCTTGCCTCGCTGGGCGACGCCGGTCCGGCCGTCGCCGCGCTGCTCGCCGACGAGCTCGGCCTGCGCCTGCCGGTACTGCCGTGGCACACCGACCGGCTGCGGATCATCGAGCTGGCCGCGGCACTGGCCGGCGCGTCGGCGGTGCTGGGGAAGATCGCCAGGGACGTGACCTTGCTGGCCCAGTCCGAGATAGCTGAAGTGCACGAAGGAGCCGGAGCTGCCAGCCGCGGCGGCTCGTCCGCCATGCCGCACAAGCGCAACCCAGTGGCCGCGATCGTGATCCTCGGCTGCACCAGGCGGGCACCTGGCCTGCTGGCGACGCTGGCAGCCTGCGCCGAGCAGGAGCATCAGCGCGCGGCCGGAGCGTGGCACGCCGAATGGCAGACCCTCGCCGACCTGCTCAGGCTGACCGGATCGGCCGCGTCCTGGGCGGCCGAGTTGCTGGCGGGGCTGCAGGTCGACGCCGCCAGGATGCGGGCCAACCTGGATGCCGCGGCTGGCCTGCCGATGGCCGAGCAGGTCGCGGCTGAACTCGGGCCGGCCATCGGGCGGCTGGCGGCGCACGACCTCGTCGCCGCCGCGAGCGCCCGGGCCACGGCCGAGGGCACCGGGCTTGGCGAGGCACTGCTTTCCGATCCGGTCGCGGCCGCCAGCCTCGGCGCCGCGGGCATCGGCCGCGCGCAGATCGACGCGGCACTGGATCCGGCCGGCTACCTCGGAGCAACGGCCGAATTCGTTCGCCGGGCGCTGGCGGCCCACCAGGACCTCGAAGCGGCATGGAACCAGTGACCAGCGACGCATCGGTTGCCGCACGGTCCGGCCAACCGGCCTGGCCGACAGGGACCGCGCAGCTGGCATCGATGCGTGGCCACAGAAGCCGTAAATCGGGTGTTAACCTCACTGCAATCAGTGCTAAGTAGTTGAAGGGACACCCAAACCGGGCGTTTCGCCCGCCGAGTAGGAACCAGCGTGGGCCACGAGGAGGGGACGGGCGGATGACCGACGAAGAGCGGGCCGGGCAGGGCATGCGGGTGCGTCGTGCGGTTCTTGGCGACGACCACGTAGACCGCGCCATGGCGAGCACGACCGGCTTCACGGCGCCGTTCCAGGATCTGATCACCAGGTATGCGTGGGGCGAGATCTGGAACCGGCCAGGGCTCTCCCGCGCCGAGCGCAGCATGATCACACTGACCGCGCTTGCCGTGCTGCGGCAGGACGAGGAACTGGCCATGCATGTCAGGGCTGCGCTGCGGAACGGGCTGACGGCCGAGCAGATTCAGGAGGTGCTGCTCCAGGTCGCCGTCTACGCCGGCGTGCCCGCCGCCAACCGTGCGTTCGCCGTCGCGGCGCGTGTGCTCGACGATGCTCCGTAGTCCGCACAGCTGTTCACTTAGCGGCCGGTTGTCGATATCGTTTCGGTAAATGCGGCGAGGAGGCAGGTCAGACGTGGCAGAGATCGTGTCGCTAGCCGAGGCGATCGCGGCCGCGGTGCACGACGGCGACACCGTCGCGATGGAAGGTTTCACGCACCTGATACCGCACGCCGCCGGGCATGAGGTGATCCGGCAGCGCAGACGCGACCTCACCCTGGTCCGGATGACGCCCGATGTGATCTACGACCAGATGATCGGCGCTGGCTGCGCACGCAAGCTGGTCTTCTCCTGGGCCGGGAACCCCGGGGTGGGATCGCTGCACCGCTTCAGGGACGCCGTGGAGCATTCCTGGCCCGCCCCGCTCAAGCTTGAAGAGCACAGTCACGCGGGCATGGCCAACCGCTATCAGGCCGGAGCGTCCGGTCTGCCGTTCGCCATTCTGCGCGGTTACCGCGGCACCAGCCTTGTCACCCAGACCACCGGCATCGCCGAGATCGTCTGTCCGTTCACCGGCGAGGCACTGACGGCCGTCGCCGCGCTGCGGCCCGACGTTACGGTGATCCACGCGCAGCGCGCCGACCGTCTCGGCAACGTCCAGTACTGGGGCATTACCGGAGTGCAGAAGGAGGCTGTGCTCGCTGCCACCCGGTCGGTGGTCACGGTCGAGGAGATCGTGGACGTGCTCGATCCGCGACCGGGGGCAGTCGTGCTGCCGTCGTGGGCGATCGGGTACGTCGCGCTGGCCCGAGGGGGCGCGCATCCCTCCTATGCGCTCGGCTACTCCGACCGGGATAACGACTTCTACGTCGCGTGGGATGCGATCAGCCGCGACCGGCTGCGGTTCGAGGCCTGGCTGGACGAGCACGTGTACCGCGGCAGCGGCGGAACCGGGGTGACACGGTGAGCTACACGTTGGACGAGATGATGACCGTCACGGCTGCCCGCTCGCTGCATGACCGGATGACGTGCTTCGTTGGTATCGGCCTGCCGAGCGAAGCCGCCAACCTGGCTCGTGCCACCCACGCGCCGAACCTGGTCCTGATCTACGAATCGGGCACCATCGGCGCGAAACCCGGTGCGCTCCCGCTGTCCATCGGTGATGGGGTGCTGGCCGAGACGGCTGATGCCGTGGTCAGCGTGCCGGAGATCTTCAACTACTGGCTGCAGCCAGGACGGATCGACGTCGGCTTCCTCGGTGCGGCCCAGCTGGACAGGTTCGGCAACATCAACACGACGGTCATCGGCCAGGATTACGCCGAGCCTGTGGTCCGGCTGCCCGGTGCTGGCGGCGCGCCGGAGATAGCCGCGGCCTGCCGGGAGGTGATCGTGGTCGTGCGGCAGACCCGCAGGACGTTCGTCGAGCGGGTCGACTTCGTCACCTCAGTTGGCTTCGGCGACGGCCCAGGCGCCCGGCGACGGCTAGGCCTGACCGGCGCGGGGCCACGGAAGGTCATCACCGACCTTGGCGTGCTTGAGGTCGACCCGCAGACCATGGAGCTGGTGCAGACCGGCCTCTACCCGGGGATATCCGTGGCCACTGTCAGGGAAAGAACCGGCTGGGACGTCCGCGTGGCGGATGACGTCGCAGAGCTGGCGCAGCCGACTGCTGACGAACTCGCGGCTCTGCGTCGTCTGCTGGCCACCATGCCGGCCAGCAGGACTCCGGCTACACCGCCCAGCGCGATGACTCCCGCCGAGCCAAGCATCAGGACCAGCACGCCCGCCACCCCGACCACCGAGGGAGCAGCCCGATGACCGCCCAGGACTCAGCCCGATGACCGCCCAGGACTCAGCCCGGTGACCGCCGAGGGGGCCAAGGCCGCGAGCGGCGGCCTGGTCTTGCCGCACTACGAACGACCCGTTGGCGTTCATCCGCCACTTCATTCCGCCGCGTATCGCTCATCGGCGTTGCGCGCCCCGAACCGGCCACCGACACCGCTGCCGCAATGGCTGACCGAGGTGACCGGTCCGCTGCTCGGCGCGGACCGGGTGACCGCCGCGGACGCCGATCTGACCAGGCGCCATGCGGCCGAGCCGCTCGGCGAGCGGATCATCGTGACCGGCCGGGTGATCGATTCCGACGGAAGGGGTGTTCCCGATACCTTGATCGAGATCTGGCAGGCCAACGCCGCCGGCCGGTATGCCCACCGGGTCGACGATCACCCCGCGCCGCTCGATCCGAACTTCGACGGGGCTGGCCGCTGCCTGACCGACTCCGATGGCAGGTACCGGTTCGTCACTATCAAGCCTGGCGCCTATCCGTGGAAGAACCACCTCAACGCCTGGCGTCCAGCCCACATCCACTTCTCGCTGTTCGGCCGGGCCTTCACCCAGCGGCTGATCACGCAGATGTACTTTCCCGGAGATCCCTTGTTCGCGCAGGATCCGATCTTCAATTCGGTGCCCGATCCCCAGGCACGGGAGCGGCTGATCGCCAGGTTCGACCTCGGCGTGACCGAACCGGACTGGGCGCTTGGCTTCGTCTGGGACATCGTGCTCCGCGGCCGCGACTCGACAGTGTTCGAGAGCGGGGAGGGCCGGTGACCTCACAGGTGACGCCGTCCCAGACGGTCGGCCCATTTCTCGCCATCGGCCTGCCCTGGCCGGACGGACCATTCGTGGTGCCCGAAAGGACACCAGGCGCGATCTCCATCGCCGGGCGGGTGCTCGACGGGGCCGGCGATCCGGTGTCCGACGCTCTGGTCGAGACCTGGCAGGCCGACCCGGCCGGGAGGTTCGCGCATCCGGATGACCCGAGGGGAACTACCTCGACCGCCGATTCGACGGGAACTGCGGCGACCGTCGATCCGACCGGAGCGACAGCGGGCACGCCAGCCGGTTTCCGCGGCTTCGGCAGATGCCCTACCGACGAGACCGGCAGGTACCGGATCGTCACGCTGCGGCCTGGGCCGCTGCCGTGCCCGGACGGCGGGCTCGAGGCACCGCACCTGGATGTGTCGGTGTTCGCCCGCGGTCTGCTCGACCGGGTGGTGACCAGAATCTATTTCCCTGACGAAGCGCAGGCCAACGCGGCCGACCCGGTGCTGGCCAGCATCACCGACAGCGAGCGCCGGGCGACCCTGATCGCGGTAGCTCAGCCCGGCGGCAAGGCGGGCGAGTTCCGGTTCGACATCCGGCTGCAAGGCAGCCGCGAGACCGTGTTCTTTGATGTCTGACCAGCCGGCGGTCTCGCGACCGCTGGCCGCGTCGCTTGACGGTCCGCCAGGCGCTCCCGTCCTCGTCCTCGGCAACTCGCTCGGCACCAGCCGCGCGATCTGGGATCGGCAGCTTCCTTGGTTCCTGAAGCACTTCCGGCTGCTCAGGTACGAGCACCCAGGCCATGGTGGCTCGGCTGCGCAGCCCGGGCCTTACACGATCGACGAGCTAGGCCGCTCCGTGCTCGACCTGCTTGACTCCCACGGCATCGAACAGGCCGCGTACTGCGGGATCTCCCTTGGCGGCATGGTCGGGATGTGGCTGGCCGCGAACGCGCCAGACCGGATCAGCGCGCTCGGCCTGGTCTGCACCTCCGCGTACCTGCCGCCAGCGTCCGGCTGGGAGGCCCGCGCCGAGCAGGTCCGCACTGCCGGGATGGCGTCGATCTGCAAGCCGATCGTGGGCCGGTGGTTCACCCAGGCGTTCGCGCTCAGCGACCCGGCAACGCCCGCGTCGTTCGCCGCTGAGTTCGAGCGCACCGACCCAGAGGGCTACGCGGGCTGCTGTGAAGCCATCGCGAGGATGGACTTGCGCAACCGGATCGGGTCGATCACCGCTCCGACCGTGGTCATCGCCGCGGCGGAGGATCCGGCCACGCCGCCCCCGCATGGCGCGCTCATCGCGGCAGGAATCAGCGGCGCGAGGCTGGTCGTGATCCGCCGTGCCGCGCACCTGGCGAATGTCTCAGCGCCCGGCGAGGTGACTTCGGTGCTGCTCGGCCACCTGCGTACGACGGCATGAGTGCCCGGCAACGCAGCTCCCGCACCGTCTTGGTCAGCTTCTTGACGCGGAACATGGTGCAGGAGCTTGACTGGTTACGGCAGCCAGCCGCCATGTCCTCGACAATGATGCCGAGCGGCTGTTCGCCCGTTCCGTCGCCAACGACCAGGCCGACCTGGAGGCCCTGCTGGACCTGCCTGGCCCCGCCGCCGCCGCGATGTCATGCTCGCCATCCTCGGCACCGGCCAGCCCTGCCAGCAGGCCCGCCACCCTGCGGAGCTGGCTGAGGCGGCATGATCTGCGACACCGACCCGCTCAAGCTCCACTACGTATGGTCGCTCTGGCGGACCGGCCATGCCAGCCACCGCCAATGGCGCGCCGAACTCAACGAAACCCGGCAGCTGTTCACACAGCAGCGCCTCGGCATCGCCGACCTCATCCTCATCCAGATTCCCGGCCCGGCCGTCCTGGCCGCCCGCCGCCAGGCAGACAGAACCCGCCGCAGACGGAACTTCGACCTGCACATCCAGCTTGCTGACCCGCTCCGCGACTGGTATCACGCCGTGGAGCAGCTCGACCCTCCGCGGGTGCGCTGGGAACTCCCCGCAACCGGCATCCCAGACACCACCCCCGGCCCCCGCGACAACAGCACCGGGACCGACATCTTCGACGCACTCATCAGCCAACTCCCCGCCCGGTAAGCCTTGACAAGAACATGGGGACACCCCCCAGGGCGCGGAATAGTGCCGCGTCGGCGCGGAGAGTGACGGCCGGCTGGACTAGCTGAGTGACCGTGCCAGAGCGCTACCATGCCCTTGAGATGAGAACCTCTGGGCGCAGAGCGAACGATCCGGTGCAGGCTGAACCTCGATCGGCGGATGGCGAGTCGGCCGCCGGTGCCACAGGCCAGCCGGCCGCCACTGCTGCGCGCAGGCCGGCCGCTCGGGCCGCAGGCAGGTCGGCGCGAGGAACGGCCGCATCCGGGCGGGCAGCCCCGACAGCGGGTCAGGCAGCGCCGGCGGCTCGCAGCCGCACCGGACCAGGGCAGCCAGCCCCGTCGGCTACCGGCCGCACCGGAACCGGGCGGACAGCGCCAGCATCGGGGCAGGCAGCGCCGACACCCGACGGCAGCCAGGCGCGGAACAGCGACTTCGTCCAGTCCCTCGACCGCGGGCTCGCGGTTATCCGGGCATTCGGTCCTGACCGGGAGCGGTTGAGCCTGAGTGAGGTGGCTCGGGCCACCGGACTGACCAGGGCGGCCGCCCGCCGCTTCCTGCTGACGCTGGTCAAGCTCGGCTATGTGCGCAGCGATGGCAGAGAATTCTCGCTCCGGCCCCGCGTCCTCGAACTCGGCTATGCCTATCTCTCCGGCCTCGCCTTGCCGGAGGTGGCCGCGCCGCACCTGGAGGAGCTCGTGGCCAGGCTGCACGAGTCATCCTCGATCTCGATACTCGACGGTCACCATGTCGTCTACGTGGCCCGGGTGCCGACGAAACGGATCATGACGGTGGCCATCTCGGTTGGCACCCGATTCCCGGCCTACGCCACGTCGATGGGCCGGGTGCTGCTAGCCGCGATGAGCGAGTCCGAACTCGACCGCTACCTCGCCGAGGCGACCTTCGAGCCATTCACCAGCCGAACCGTCACCGATCCGGACCGGCTCCGAACGATCGTGCACGAGGTAGCCAGGCTGGGTTACGCGATCGTCGACCAGGAACTTGAAGAGGGACTCCGGGCGGTCGCCGCCCCGATTCGCGGCGCGCCCGATGTTGGGACCGCTGCGATCAACGTGTCCGCGCACGCCAGCCGGGTCAGCCTGGCGACGATGCGGACCGAGCTGCTCCCGGCGCTGCTTGAGACGGTCCGGCAGATCGAGGCCGACCTGAGATCACAGGGCACTGGATAACGCTTGGTCAGCCAGTCCCGGACCACCGCCGACGGGCCGACCTGAGCCCCGGTCAATCAGGCGCCCAACCAGCTTCCGGTCGGCCGGCCGGAGCACCATCCAGCGCTGGATGCCGGTCTGCCGCGAGCCGCTCGCGGCGCTGCTCAAGCCTGCCTAAGT
>JGI12270J11330_10000998_pt1 | contig 21422 bp, 17 predicted proteins | sample PeaSoiMetSII2010_FD_11330 | JGI IMG/M metagenome (IMG submission 11330)
ATGTTCCGCGAAGGCAAAGCCGCGATCTCCGGTGAGCTGGCCAGGGTCTTCGAGCGGCTGGGGAGCAACGCCGAGAACCGGCAGGCGCGGTTGCAGAAGCTGGCCGCGGGCCGGTTGCTGGGCCGTTTCTTCGCCGCCAGCCGAGCCCGGTTGCGGGAAGTCGCTGAGCGTCTGGGCGTGCACCATCTGGCGAACCTGGGCGGCTGCGCGGCGCGATGACGCCGCCCCGCAGGCTGGATTCCAGGCTCGTCTCCATTTCACTCTTCCGGAGATGCTCGCAAGAGTCCGGCGATCTTGTCGTAAACTGAGTATGTCGGGATCGTGGGAAGTATCTTTGGCAATTCGGCGTGAGACGCAGGCACGCGCACCGCCCAGGCCCAACGGCGGTGCGCGGGCGTATGCTCATTGACACGAGGAAACCTGGCCGCCCGAGATGCGGATTGCGCAAGACTTGTCGATGAGTCGGGTAAGGCAGGCTGACAAAAGGTAGACGGTCCGTAGCGCGGCCAGGTTCAACCGGGGGTGATCTGGCAGGGCGCGGTTCGGGCCCGACCGTCGTCACGAGAGCGAACGATGATTGGCCTGTGCGAGGTGAACTGGGGTGGCTGCCATGAAGGTGAACGCAACGAGCTGATGCCAGCGCTGACACTGGGTCGGGGCGTGGAACAGAATTTTCAGCGTGTCAAAAGGAACCCCGACAAACGACCAGACTGGAATCTTGTCCCACGAGCGGGCGCGGCAGGCCGACCGGCGATGCGACAACGCCACAAAGAGCGCCGAACAAAGCCAATTTGGAATCGGAGCAAAGCTTGGAAGCACAGCAACTTGAGTCAGAAGGGGCCAGGGCTGAGGGGCGGAAACAAAGCCAATTCCGTGTGGTCGAGAGCAGGAAATCGAAGGGCTGGCCATGCCGCGCCTGATCTGCGGATCGTGCAAGTTTTGCGGAAAAGTCAGGTCATAAGGGCTGGGGAAAGAGTGACGGTTCACAGCGAGGTCAGGTTCAGCCCGGGTTGACCGATTAGCACGAGCTCGGGTCAGGCGGTCGTCACGCGACGTTGGGACCACCCAAGGGACGATGCGGCCACTCGCGTTCGCCAGAAACCAGAAGGTGGGTGGTCGCTTACGTCTCCTCGGTCTCCTGACCAGCCCGGCCTCTGTGACCACAGGCGTCGTGGCGATAAAAGTGTGGAACTCCTACTTTTTCCCACCAACGCCCGTACAGTGCCGGTGAGACGTTGGTCTTGTACCAATACCGTTGAATGAACCGTAAAGTCATGGGAGCCAGTTGGTTATTTCGCCCTCTCCCCTTGCGGGAGAGGGTAGGGAGAGGGGTCGCACCAGGCAGCTCGACCCTTCGGACAAGGCGCTTGGTCGTGCCCAGCCCCCCTCACCCCAACCCTCTCCCGCAAGGGGAGAGGGAGCCAGAAGTCCCTTCGACCAAGGACGTTATTGCTGGTTCAACGGAATTGCGACACGCGGGGCGCGGTGGCGCGGGGCGGAGCATAGTGGCCAGTGAAATTGAAAAAGCAGAGACGACGGTGATCGAAAAGCGCCAGAACAAAGCCAATTGCTCGTGGTGTTAACCACTGGCATATTGTAACTTAGGGCGAACCAAGGCGGAATCGAGCCGGAAAACAAACCCATTTCCCGGCCGGCGGCAAGGGGCGAGAGGAGAGTGGCCGGCGGTCAGGGGACACTGAATGCGAAGAGAGGGACGTCACGCCCCGCGCCCCAATAGCGTTGGGAGCCAACCACGCTTCCCGATCGCCCGAAAGTCGGTGGCCCCAGTTCCGCCTTCGTGACCTTGAAGGCCGCCTGAAACGCGTTTTTCGCGCTTTTCTAGGCAATCTACAGACCATATAGACATCACACGTGTGCAGTACATGGACACACAACTCTAGGCACTGCAAAGACTTCCGTCCTCGCTCTGGGCATTTGTCTATTCGAAATCCGTGATTTCTGGACACTTCTAGACAATTTACGGCTCATCTGTTCAGTCCAGGGATACCCGGTTCGGCGCGCGGCAAGGGCGGCGGACCCTTGGCACGTCTTTCAGGGAATCCGAGCCGCGAGGTTGCATGCTGGGACGAGTCTTCGCATAATCCAGAGGTCTGGTCCCTGGCCGATCTTCTCAGCGATGAGCACCGAACATGCTCGACGCCCTCGTGGTGGCACCGCATCCTGACGACGCCGAGCTCGGCATGGGAGGGACGATAGTCCGCCTCATCGGGCAAGGATGGAAGCTTGGAATCCTCGACCTGACCAGCGGTGAGCCGACTCCGCTGGGATCTCTCGAGCGGCGGGCGGCGGAGACCTTGGCGGCGAACTCGGCGCTGGGTAACCCCTGGCGGATGAATCTTGGCCTGCCGAATCGCAGCCTGGAGCCCACCCTGGTTAACCGTCGCGAGCTGGCTGGCGTCTTTCGCCAGGTCAGGCCCCGATTGATCTTCGCGCCTTACTGGGAGGATGCTCACCCGGACCATACCGCGGCCACCAAGCTGGTGGAGGACGCCCGTTTCTGGAGCAAGCTGTCCAGATCAGACCTCCCCGGGATGCCGTTCCATCCGTCGAGAATTCTCTACTACTTCAGCGTGCACTTGCGAATCGTCGAGCGTCCCAGCCTGCTGATCGACATTTCCGACCAGCTCGAGGCGAAGGATCAGGCCCTCAGGTGCTATCGATCGCAACTGGTGGACAACCAGCCGGCCGGAAAGCCGGGAGTGATTGACTCGGTCTGCGATCGCACCCGGTTCTGGGGCCAGATGGTCGGGGTCAAGCATGCCGAGCCATTTGCCAGCCGCGAGCCCGTGGGGTTGACGAGCCTGGACCATCTGCTGCTTTGAGGTCGGTGAAGGTCAGGTCGCTCGGAAAGACGTTCCACCGTCTCGTGCACGCCACCCGGTCACAGCGGCGCGACGAGAAAAACGCGGCGTCCTTCGAGCTTGAGCCGGCCAGCGGCGTAAAGCGCGATCGCCTCGGGGAGGGCCTTGCACTCTTCGTGGAAGACGCGAGCGGCCAGGGACTCGACCGTATCGCCCTCGATCACCGGGACAGGCCGCTGCAAGATGATGGGGCCGGAGTCATAGGCGTCGGCGGCAAAATGAACGGTGCAGCCGGAGACCTTCACTCCGGCATCGAGAACGGCCTGGTGCACCTTGGCGCCGAAAAACCCCTTGCCGCAGAAAGCAGGAATGAGCGCCGGGTGGACGTTGATCACGCGCCCTTTGTAGTCGCGAGGAATCTTCACCAGAGCCAGAAACCCACCCAGAATGACGAGGTCGGCCCTGCTGTGGCGGATCGGGTCGAAGACGGACGCGCTGAAATCGGCCGACGAATGCGCTGTCCGGTTGACCAGAGACAGAGGAAGGCCCGCCGCCTCGGCCCTGGGGATCGCGCCGATCCGCGGCCGGCTTGCCACGACCTGGACGATCTCGGCCCGCAACCGCCGGGCCCGGATCAGGTCGATCAGGTTTTGCAGCGTCGTTCCGCCGCCCGAGACGCACACCGCCAGCCGGATCGGCGGGTCGGTAATCGGCGGCGTTCGGGGTGTGAAATCCATGGTGCCGGACCTCCCGGCCGTGAGCAGGATGAGACAAGTTCATTATGACCGCGCAGGAATGGAATTCAAAGTCAACCACGAATCACGCTCACACACCGATCACAGAGCGTTGGGTGCTCTGCGCTCTGGCCAACGNTCGGTCGATAATTCCAGCATCGTTCGCACTTGGCGTGCGNCGCGCGTACCGCGGCGGCAGAGAACCGNTCCGGGCCTCCCGACGTCGGTGNGGCCGGCGCGAACTTGATCTCCGAGACGATGCAGAGCGTGGCCAGCAACTCTCGATTCGCCTCCAGCAAAGGAAGATCGGCGGCAGCCGCGGTGACCGTGACCACCGACTCCTGGGCGCTACCGATCGTCTTGTCCTTTCTCAAGCCTTCGAGGGCGCGAAGGACCGTCTCGCGCACTTCAAGCAGGGTTTCCCACCGCGCATCGCGTGACGAGTCATCCCAGCGCGGATCCGGCCCAGGGAAATCGGCCAGGTGGACGCTCACCGGCTTGTCCGGAGTTGCCGGCAGGTAATCCCACGACTCCTCGGCCGTGTGCGGAATGATCGGGGCCAGCAGCCGGGTCAGGCCGTCGTGCAGCCGGGCCAGGACGAACTGGGCGGCCCGGCGGCCGGGGCTGTCGGGAGACTCGGCATAAAGGCGGTCCTTGAGCACGTCGAGGTAGAGGCTCGAAAGCTCGACCGACACGAACTGGTAGATCCGCTGACAAACCCGGTAGAACTCGAACCGCTCGTAAGCGGCTGTGACGTCGCGGATCACCTGGTTGAGCTGACCCAGAGCCCAGAGATCGATCTCGTGCAGCCAGGCCGCATCGCAACTCGCCGGATCGAACCGCGCATAGTCTTCCAGGTTGCCCAGCAGGTAGCGGAAAGTATTGCGGATCTTGCGATACGATTCCGACGTCTCCTTGATGCCGCGCTCGCTGATTCTGATGTCGTCGGCGTAATCCATGCTGGCGACCATGAGCCGCAAGACGTCGGCCCCGTATTGCTCGGTGGCCTTCACCGCCAGAACCACGTTGCCCAGCGACTTCGACATCTTCTCGCCCTTGTCGTCGACCACGAAGCCGTGAGTCAGGACCGTCTCGAACGGGGCGGTCCCGGTCGTGCCGACGGCCGTCAGAATCGACGACTGAAACCACCCGCGATGCTGGTCGGATCCCTCGAGATACATGAACGCGGGATACCCCAGCCCGAAATTCTCCGCAAGCACGGCGCGATGGCTCGATCCCGATTCGAACCAGACGTCCAGAATGTCTCCCTCCTTGCGGAACATGGTGCCGCCGCACTTGGGGCAGGCCGCTTGCGGCGGCANCAGCTCCTCGACCGGTCTGGTGAACCAGGCGTCCGCTCCCNCGCCGCGGAAGAGGTCGCGGAAATGGCGAACCGTCTGGGCCGTGAGGAGCTGGGTGTGGCAGGTCGTGCAGCCAAGTGCCGGGATCGGCACGCCCCAGGATCGCTGACGGCTGATGCACCAGTCGGGACGGAGCGACACCATGGCCTCGATCCGCGACTGGCCCCAGGAGGGAAGCCAGTTCACGTCCTCGATCGCCTTCAGGGTTCGCTGGCGGAGGTCGTTATGATCGACGGCGACAAACCATTGCTCGGTCGCCCGGAAGATCACCGGTTTCTTGCACCGCCAGCAGTGAGGATAGCTGTGTACCAGGGGCATCTCGTGGAACAGGTGGCCAGACACCTTCAGGTGCTCGACGATCCGGGGATTGGCGGCGAAGACTTGCTGGCCGGCCAGCCAATGGGGCGCCTCGTCGGCGAACCGTCCGGACGCATCGACCGGGCTGAGCACCGAGAGCTGATAGGTCCGCCCGGTCTGGTAGTCCTCGGCTCCGTGGCCCGGCGCGGTATGGACGAGGCCGGTTCCGTCCTCCACGCTCACGTATCCGGCCAGCACGATCGGCGAGACCCGATCGATGAACGGATGGCGGTACTCGCCGTGCTCGAGATCCCTGCCGCGGCACCGGCCCACCTCGGTGTAGCCGGTGATCTTCCCCATCGCCATCACCTTGGGCACCAAGTCCGCCGCCAGGATCGTGCGAACGGTCCGCCCGGAGGACGGGTCGACGTAGCGAATGCCGGCATAGGTCAGGTTGGGGTGAACGGCGATGGCCACGTTCGCCGGCAAGGTCCAGGGAGTCGTCGTCCAGATCATGGCGTGCCAGTCGTGATCGGATGACTCGTCCGACTGTGTCCAGGAAGCGGGCACGCGCGAGACCATGGGAAAGTTGACGTAGATGCTGGGCGTTGTCTCTTCGTGATATTCGAGCTCCGCCTCGGCCAGCGCGGTACGGTCGGTCATGCACCAATGAATGGGCTTGAGCTGCCGGAAGATGAAGCCGTCGTCGAGCAGGTCCGCCAGCACGTCGAGGATGCCGGCCTCGTACCGCGGGTCGAGGGTCAGATAGGGGTTGTCCCAGTCGCCCAGTACGCCCAGGCGGCGGAACTGTTGCCGCTGGACATCGACCCACTTCATCGCCTCGGCATGGCAAAGCGCGCGGATCTCGGCGTGGCTCATCGCGGCTGCCTTGCCGCCGAGGTCCTTGACAACCTTGTGCTCGATGGGCAAGCCGTGACAGTCCCAGCCCGGAACATAGGGGCTGTCGAAACCCCTCATGGTCAGCGACCGCACGACGAAATCCTTGAGCATCTTGTTCAGGGCCGTCCCCATGTGGATCTCGCCGTTGGCATAGGGAGGCCCGTCATGCAAAACCTTGCGAACCCCTTTGGCCCGGGCCCGTCGTACCTGGTCATACAGGTCCTGGTCGCGCCATCGAGCCTGAATCTGGGGCTCGCGAACGGTGAGGTTCGCCTTCATGTCGAACCGGGTGACCGGGAGGTTCAGGGTGTCTTTATAGGGCTTGGCATTCTTGGACATCGCGCGAGGCTCCTCGCCAGAGCCGCTAGCATCGGTCATGGCTCGGGTCATGGTCTTCTTCCCGCGAATCGTCTTCGGGCCCACTTCGTGACGCGGTTGAGCCAGGGGATGAACTCGGCCGTATCTTCCTGGACCAGCCAGCGCACCACGTCGGCCGGCGTGATCTCCAGCCACTGGCTCTCCGCGATGGGCTCATAGTGTCCCCCCGGCATGAGGCGTTCGATCACGGCAACATCGCCATCGAACCGCCAGAGTTCGGCCACGCCGAGCGCGGCGTAGATGCCGGGCCGGTCGACCTTGGGTGGCGAGATGTCGATCTCGATGGCCAGATCGGGGCTCGGGAAACCCTCGGTGCTGTTGGTGCGCCGGCCGCGCGCCTTGTCAGCCCGCTGAATCCTGGCGATCCGCTCGCGTTTCCGCGCGTCGAAGAAGTACCACTGGTCGGCCTCGAGGCCGCGCTTGACCCCGGGCTTTCTCCATGTGGCCTCGCCGTATGGCTCGACATGCACGCCCTTTGCTTGCGCGACCGCGACGACTAATTGATTGATCAGGTTGGAGAACCGATCGTGGTCCGTGCCCTTGGTCATGATTTCGATGTCTTTGCCGTCGAAGGCCACGCGGAGGGGAGAATGCTCGTCCAGGCTGTCAACCAGGGTGACATAGTCCTCCCATTTGGCGCCCCGGATTACCAGCCGCCGCTCGGCTTCGAGACGACTCCGGGCCGGTGCCTTCGGCCTCGCGACCGTGCTCATGGCATTACCCCTTCCACCGCTCTAGTACCCTCTTGACGATCGTTCGTAGCTTGGCTTCGGCCTGGTTGGCCACGGCGAGGATATCTTCGATTCGAACCGGTTCCAGCGCATCGGGAAGGCACATGTCGGTCGCGATCGAAAAGCCCAGCACCTTGAGTCCCGCGTGCACAGCGACCAGAACCTCGGGGACCGTGGACATTCCCACCACGTCGGCTCCGATCGCCCTGAGGAATCGATATTCGGCGCGGGTCTCGAGATTGGGACCGGTGACCGCTACATAGACACCGCGATGGGCCACAATGTTCTGGTCGAGAGCAACCTGGAGCGCGAGGTTTTGCAGTTCCCGGTCGTAAGGCTCGATCATGTCTGGAAATCGGGGGCCCAGCCGGTCATCGTTGGGACCGATCAGCGGGTTCACCCCCAGCAGGTTGATGTGATCCTCGATGACGATCAGGTCGCCCTTCTCGAAATGAGGATTGAGCCCGCCGCCAGCGTTGGAGACGATCAGCAGCCGGCAGCCCAGCTCCTTCATCACCCGGATCGGAAAGGTGACCTGGGACGGCGTGTATCCTTCGTACAGATGAAATCGCCCTTCCATCGCGACGATCGAGTGGCCGGCCAGGGTTCCACAGACGAGTTGACCCCTGTGGCTTTCCACCGTGGACCGCGGGAAGTAAGGGATCTCGGGGTAAGGAATCGATGCGGCGGCGGCGATTTCCCGGGCCAGCGCACCCAGGCCGGTACCCAGGACAAGACCGACAGTCGGGGTGCCGGACCAGCGGGACCGCACCGTCCGTGTCGCCTCCTGCACCTCCTCCCATTCATGATGAGTCATGGTCTTTCCTGCATCTGCGCCCGGACCCGGTCATGCGGGCGGTGANCCTCGAACCGTGGCAGAATCCCGCGGACCTCAATGGTCATCGTTTCCGGTCGCCAGTCTCGGAATCGCCGCGACCGGGTTGCTATCCGGGCCTGGAGCGGGATCAGACAAGGAATTCAAACCGCCTGAGGAGGCGAAGAAAGCGCGGGTCGCGGCGCAGCGTCTTGAGGTCGGGATCTTGCCTCAATCGTGCGACGTAGCGGTACCCCAACTCCAATGATCGCTGCAGGGCGGAGAAGGCCGGATCGATCATGCCCAGGACCGCGTAGGTGCACGAGAGGTTATACCAGGCGATCGCATCATCAGGAACCAGGCGGACCAAACGACAGTCGAGCTGGAGCGTCCGCGCATACTCTCCCCTGGCGGCAAAATTGTTCCCCTGGACCCTGAGGGCATCCACAAAAAAAGGATCCTGCTCGAGGACCCGCCCCAGGAAGTCAATCTCGAAGTCGCGCTGGGTTTGCTCACGCAATCTACGCGTGGAGATCTCGGAAGAAGGGCGTTCCGAAGCAGAATCGCCTGTTCGATCATATGACGAGCCCATTTAAGCGTGCTCCCTCCCGGCCGGCAAACCAGCGCCTCGACTCATACGGCCGTGACCGTGCGAGGAGGCTGATGCGGCGCGGCCTTAGAGAATAGCCGGAACGAGACTCAAGAGAATAGCCGGAACGAGACTCACCCCACAAGACGCAATCAGGCGCATGGACGGCGAGACTCTGCGATGCCCCTTTGAGGTTGGTATTTTAGTCGAAGCGGAATGAGCGAACCAGTCGGCCGAGACTCCGATCCAGAAAAACGCCAGGAGGGTGGACCGAACAGTCGGAATGATTCACCAGGTCGACTTCAGCCATCGGGCGCAGCAAATCGGGCAGGCTGCATGAGAGCATGCGCGCCTGCCCGCGATGATCGCATCGTGTTCGCCAGGCACCCCGTTTTTGCTTTCTCCCCTATCCTACAGAGTCAACGAGGAGAGAGAGCGATGGAGCTCGAGTTCGCCGGGAATTCAGTCAATCTCTTCTTCATCCTCCAGTTCGTCGAATTCATCCTCCTCGTCGTCGTCGAACTCTTCGTCCTCATCCTCATCAATGTCGATGTCTTCGATCTCTTCATCGATTTCATCGTCAAGTTCGTCGTCTTCCTCATCCTCGTCAAAGTCGTCGTCGATATTTTCTTCCTCGTCTTCGAAGTCGTCGAATTCCTCTTCCTCGTCGCCTTCGATTTCTTCTTCCTCGAATTCCTCCTCGCCGGGGTGGCGCGCGTCCAGGGTCGGGAGCGAGGTCGACCACTCGTCCCACGGTGCGTCGGGGCGAGTTGGGTCGTCAAGGGTCGCAAGTGATAGAGCACGGTCGAGCATGGAAGCAGTCCTCAGGCCAGGGGATTTTCGGGGTGAGTTCCCCGTATTCAAGAGTGTTTGCGATGGCCAGTCCTCACCTTGGAGGATCCGAGGGCAGAGCCATAGTCCTAGTCAACGTGACGCATCATTGTCAAGTATCGAGATTTCCGGGTTGCGGCTGGTCGCCGCCGGGGCCGTTCGCGGCTCGGGAAGTCTCCTCGGGATCGCTCCCGAAGTTCCGCGAGCGGTTCGCTTTCTGGATTGGTCGGCATCCTGCTGTCGCTACCTTGAAAAGTCTTTCTTCTGGTCGCATTCCGTCGGTCACGATCGGTCCCCGAATCGAACGGGTCTGGTGTTCGCGAATGTTGGCTTTGCCGTGGGAGTTCACCATCAAACGAGGCGAACACATTGCCGCGTCGCGGCGGAACGCGCGACGGCCTCGAGCAGGCGAACCGTGTCCAGCGCCTCTTCGGCGGGACAGCACAGCGGTGTGCCGCGGATCAGTGCGGCCACAAAATTACCGTCGATCGACTCCGGCTGCTCCGGCAGAGCGATCTGGCGGCGGGAACTTCCTGTCTCGTCATCCAGTTCCAGGATCTGGTCGGTAACGCGGATCCGCCCGCGTTCACCGAAGAAATTCAGTTCAAAGAGAGATTCGGGAGACACGCCCGATACCGCTAGGGTCACGAGTGTCCCGTCCTTCAGGCGGAGTGCGGCGGCCGTGACCAGGTCGAGCCCGGACTCAAGCATGCTCTGAATGGCACAGACCTCCTGGGCCGCCTGGCCCGTGGTCCATAAGAGAGCGTCGATCAGGTGGTCGCCCGCATCCGCCAGCACGCCGCCACCTGCCATTTTGGGGTCGGATCTCCAGCTCTTTTCCGCTCCTTCCTGGACTGCCAGCCAGGGCCGGGCAAGGGCGGCTGTGACCATTCGAAGCGGCCCGATTGTTGCCTCTTGCAAGTAGCGGCGCGCTGCCGCCAGGCGGGGGCAAAGCCGGTACTGATGTCCGACCGCGACCTTGAGCGAACGTCCCCGAGCCAGGCCCACGATATCCGAGGCTTCCTGGACGTTGGTCGAGAGTGGCTTCTCGATGAACACATGGCTACCGGCTTGAAGGGCGTCCATCGCCAACCGGTAGTGCCAGAAGTGCGGGGTGAAGATGCACAGCGCGTCGGGGCCCAGCCGCCGCAGCAACTCGCGGTGGTCGGTGAAAACGCCGGCCGGAGCCCGCCTTGGACCAGCCGCCTGGTCGATTTTCGAGGCGAGCGACTCCGCGCACGACCGATCCGAGTCGGCACAGCCGACGACCGTGACCTCGGCCAGTGCAACGAGCCGATCCAGATGGATCCGCGCTGCTCTACCGCAACCGGCAATCCCGATCCTTAGCACCGAACCTCCCGTGATCCGTTCGACTCGCTCCGAAGCCTCGTGCGGCGAACTCAATCGACCGCTCGCACCCCATTTTGAACCGACCCGATCGGCGTCCAAGCCCCGCGCCTTATCCCAGCAATATGTCCGTCGCACGTCAAGAGTTTATAGCCCATGTCAAGGCCCATTTTTGTTTTCCTGGGAAGGCCTTCCACCCACCCTCAGATCCAGCCCCCCCCGCGCACAACCCTCGAGCCTGCCCGGGCAGCGTTTCAACCCGATTTTCGAACCCTCGCCTTACCATCCTGTACGGTTGCAAGCCTCCGCCTTGACGTGAACCCGGAAGCCCGTTTATCGTGTCCCTAAGCAAGAGTGATGGTGGCTGTGGCCTAGCGGTTAAGGCACCAGATTGTGGATCTGGATATCGCGGGTTCGAATCCCGTCAGCCACCCTTTCGACACGTCCCAGAGCCAAGGCGTCCGGGACGCGGCCAGGGTGACGAAGGTGTGTCGTTGCCAGCTCGAGGCACCCGACGGGGCGCATCGCGATGGGCCGGGCCCCGAGAGGCGGGTGCCGCGCGACCCACTCGACAGACTGCCATCGTGCTGTGGAAACGGCACGGTCCGCGTGGGTCATTCTCCCTCGACACGATACCGGTGGTTGGGCGCCAGCAGCAGGACCTCGTTGTTCCGCCGGCTCAGGATGACATCGAAATGGTTGAGGACGTCGCGGCCAAGGATGCTCAGATCGGTGGCGGTGGGGTCGGTAAAGGCGGCGAACTGGCCGCGGACTCGGGCCGGTGCTCCGTCTTGGCTCGCGAATTCCAGAACGATGTCGACCAGCACGAATTCGCTGGATCCACCAATCCCCCGGAAGATCAGGTCGGCTGGCGGCCCGGTGGACGAAACTCCGAGATGGTTCAGGAGTTCAGCGCTCAAGACGCTGCGGTCGGCGCAGCTATCCACGAGGAAATATTCCGCGAGCTGGGTCCCGGTCGCGCCACCGACCAGAGCCTGCACGGCCGGACGTGCAACTCCATCGTCACACATCCGCCATTCGCCGACGATGACCATAGAAGCGGGGCCCCGTGTGGGGGAAGATGTACTGGCACAACGCTCCGTCGTCCTCCGGATGTGCCTTCTCCGCCCAAGACCAGGCTTCCTCCGCGTTGTCGGCGATGAACGCTTCCTGCCCGGCGACGGCAACGTACCTGCCCCGTGCCTGGGGCAAGAGATCGGCCCAGTGGGTTTGTAGCCAGTCGCTGTTCCGCTTGGCGCGCTCGTGCTGGGCCCTGTGCCGCGCGATCTCGGCCGGGTCGGTGACTTGCTCGATGACGAACTCGGGATCTCTCATCGTTCGACTCGGTTGCCAAGTGTGGCCGCACAAGGTAATGATAACCCAGCCGGTCCAGGACGCCAAGTTCAGCGCATCCTGCGCGGCGATTGCGCGACGGCCGACCGCGTTGTCAGACAAGGGAGAATCGATGGGTAAGCTCGTGGACAGGAATACCGGAGGGAGCGGAAAGCGGCTGGCCGGCACCCGCCCTTCTCGCTCGAGGGAACTGTCGCCGGCCGGTGCGAAAATCGTCTCGGCTTTCCAAGAAGCGATTGATGTCATGCGGTCCGGCGAGCCGTTGCCAGGACGGCTGACAGTCCGCAGCTACCACGCCGAATTCGTCCGCCCCTCGTATGGCCCCGAGGATGTGCGCCGGGTGCGCGACCTCTTGGGCATGAGCCAGGTCGTGTTCGCGCGGTTTCTCGGGGTCGACCCAAGCACGGTCCGCTCGTGGGAGCAAGGCACACGCCCCCCCGGTTCGATCGCGCGACGGTTCATGGGGGAGATCGAAGAAGATCCGGCTTATTGGCGACAGCGGGTTGCACGTAAGGTTGTGGACTGAAAGAGATAACAGGCCGGGCCTCCGGAGCTTGGGGAACCGTTGAACCCGCCCAGACCCAGGGCGTACGCAGCACGAAGGGAAACCCCTCCAGGGTCTGCCATTTTGTCAGGCTCGTGCCAATTTTGACTGCTTCGGGCTCTTGCACGCTCCGGAGCTGAAGCTGCAAATTGCTTAGCCAAATGGAATTGCATTCAGAAATGAGGTTGGTATGAAGGTTGCTAATCAAAGTGCCGCGGATTGACAGAACCTGATCAGCCGCTCCGTCTCTGCCGCACGGATCGGCGACCCTGCGAGTGACGACGATGACAACCGCGATTGAAGGACAGAAGTTCACATTCCAGGCCGAGATCAAGCAGCTTCTCCATCTCCTTGCGCACTCCCTTTACCAGAGCCGCGAGATCGCGATCCGCGAGCTCGTTTCCAACGCATCGGATGCGCTCGACAAGATGCGCTACGTCGCGCTCACCGAGGAAGCCTACCGCGAACCGGGCCCGCTCGAGATCGTGATCGACCCGCGCGAGGCGGAGGGCGAGTTGATCATCCGGGATGACGGCATCGGCATGACCCACGATGAGCTGGTGACCAACCTGGGCACCATTGCCCACAGCGGGTCGGGCGAGTTTCTCAAGACTCTTTCGGGCGATGCCAGGAAGGAGGCCGACCTCTCGCTGATCGGGCAGTTCGGAGTCGGATTCTATTCGGCGTTCATGGTCGCCGACCGGGTCCAGGTGCGCACGCACGGCTATCGCGAGGAGAAGGGCTGGCTGTGGGAATCCGATGGGACCGGTAGCTTCACGGTCTCGCCCGTGGAAGACCCCCTGCCCCGCGGGACCGAGATCGTCCTTCATCTCAAGCAAGACGCCAAGGATCTGGCGACCCCCGGACGCATCAAGGATATCATCAGGCGCTATTCCAGCTTTGTCCCATACCCCATACTGCTGGTCTCAGGCGAGGTCCTCAACGATCAGAAAGCCATCTGGGTCGAGCCCAAGAACCAGGTGACCGAGGAGCAATACACCCGGTTTTACCAGCACCTGACGCACCACACCGAAGAGACGCCGCTCTGGCACCTGCACCTGTCGGTCGACTCGCCCATCCAGTTCCACGCCGTGCTCTACTCTCCGCCCACGAACATGGAACGATTCGGGTTTGCCCGGCTCGAGCATGGCGTGAACCTCTGCGCCCGCAGGATCCTGGTGCAGAGCGACTGCCGCGAGCTGCTTCCCGATTACCTGCGGTTCCTCCGCGGACTCGTCGATTCCGAGGACCTGCCGCTGAACGTCTCACGCGAGACCCTGCAAGACAACACGGTCATCCGGCGCATTCGCACCTCGCTGGTCAAGGGCGCGCTCGATCGGCTCGACCAGCTCGCCAAGGATCAACCCGATGACTTCAAGAAGTTCTCTGCCCAGTTCGGCCTGATGCTCAAGGAAGGAGCGATCGTCGATTCCATCAATCGCGAGCGGATCGCCAGGCTGCTCCGGTTCGCCTCGTCGCTTGCCGAGGATCCCGAGGCCAAGGTGTCGCTCGACGATTACGTCGGCCGGATGCCCGAGGACCAGAAACGCATCTACTACCTGGGCGGCCCCGACCTCGCCTCGATGAAGAAGAACCCCAATCTGGAGATCTTTCGCCGCCGCGGTCTCGAGGTCCTCTACCTGACCGAGCCGATCGACGAGTTCGTGATGAATGCCCTGGGCTTGTACGGCGGCAAGACCTTGACCTCGATCGACTCGGACGACCTCGAGCTGTCGGCGTCCGGAAAGGACGAGAAATCCGTCGTCACCGGAGAATCCGAGGAATCGAAGGGTGCGGAGAGCGGCTTCTCGCGGGTGCTCGATCTTTTTCGTGAGGCGGTGGGCCACCGAGTGCGGGAGGTTCGCGAGTCGAAGCGGCTCACCGACAGCCCGTGCTGCCTGGTCAATGCCGAGGGCGGATTCAGCTCCCAGATGCAGCGCCTCATGAAGCTGGCCAACAAGGACTTCCCCGAGCCGGCGCGAATCCTCGAGATCAATCCGTCGTCTCCCCTGGTTCGCCGGCTCTGTCGCCTGAGCGCCAACTCCCAGCACGACGCGTTCATCAAGCAATGCGGACTTCAGCTCTGGTCCAACGCCATGATCCTGGAGGGCATCACTCCCGACCCCGAAGACCTGGTCTCCAGGGTCCAGGGCTTCATGGACGAGGCGGCCGAGAAACGGTCGCCCCTGATCCTGGCGTGACGGCAAACGTCTCAGTGCGGCGAGCCTCCCTTCCCGCCCGTCGTCGATTCGGCCAGCGGGAAGACGAGGTCGCCGTGTCCTGAGGTCGTCTCATTGGTCCTGGCTCCGTCGTCCTGCCTGTCAGGCCCAACGCTGTACAGGAGTCATTCGCCCTGGCCCAGAACCCGGCAACTGCCGATGGTCTGGTGGCCCGGATGATGGCGTTCGACAAGAATGGCGACGGCAAGCTGACGAAGTCTGAAGTGACCGACGAGCGGCTACACCGCCTTTTCGACCGGGCTGATGCCGACAAGGACGGCTCGGTCACGAAGGCCGAATTGACCGCCCTGGAGGCCAGGGAGTCGGCGAGCTTCCGCGGCGGCCCCGGCGGCTTCGGCCCTTCCGGCGGCCCTGGCGGCCCGATGATGGCACCGCCGCGCCCTGGTGAGATCCTGCCCTCGTTTCTCCAGCTCGCTCTCGACCTGACTCCCGAGCAGAAAGCGCAGCTTGACGAGCTTCAGAAAGACGTCGATTCCCGGCTGGCGAAGATCCTGACCGACGCCCGGAAGAAAACGCTCGACCAGATGCGCCGTCGCGGCCCAGGATGCCCGGGTGGCTATGGAGCTCCAGGCCGACGTGGGCCCGTGCCGGGTCCCGGTGACTTTGGACCTCCCGGCCGTCGTGGGCCGGGTCCGGGCGGTCCTCCCCCGCCGCCGGATGATACGCAATGAGAGGCCGAGGTTGAGACTTTCGAGCTTTCCACGGGCAAAGTCGCAGCTCAGACGACCCCTCTCCCTAACCCTCCCCCACAAGGGGGGAGGGGATCAGAAAGGCTCTCTTCCGTTGCAGAGTGGTTGACCAGGGACGGACGAATGATCGTTTGAATTCGGATTGACCTGAGCGTCGGTCCCCACTCGATGCCTGAATCGTTGGAGCCGGTCGCCGCGGGGCTCGGCACAATACCGCGGAGCGAGATCGAGACCAAACGATCACATCCTTTCCGGTCCCCTCCCCCCTTGCGGGGGAGGGTTAGGGAGAGGGGGAATCAGGGCCAAGGCAATGGCCTCTAGAACGGAATCCGTCTCGGTCAGAACCGTGTTGTTCCAGTACCGGATCACACGATATCCACGGCCATTGAGCCATTGCGTTCTCTGGTCATCATAGTTCACTAGTGTTGCATGCTGCCCACCGTCGAGCTCGATGATCAGCCGCGCGGAGTGCGAGACGAAATCGACGATGTATGGACCGATCGGCTCCTGGCGGCGGAACTTCTCACCCGCGAAGCGACGGGCGCGGAGGCATTTCCAGAGGCAGCGTTCGGCGTCGGTCATTTCTTTGCGAAGCTGACGGGCGAAGTCGGGGCTCATGCGGCCCCTCTCCCTAACCCTCCCCCGCAAGGGGGGAGGGGACATGTGAAAACCACCATTGCCATCAGTTGACACCTACGTTTTGATGCTAATGCCACGATCGAAGAATCTCCATCGCCCTGGCGACTGCGGCTATGTTCGCTGGCTCGTTGAGCCAGCGGCTGACGCCCGAAGGGTGGGGCAAGGGGAGGTAGCAGACGTCATCTCGAACCGTGGACGTTCCCACGACGGCTGTCAGCGAGGCAACTGGCCCCAGGAATGTGCGGATTGCCAGCAGGCCGATAAGGAGGACGACCTGGGGCTGGAGCGTCTTGATCAGCTCGTCAAGCCAGGGCCGGCAGAGGGCTTGTTCCTGGGGAGAGGGAACCCGGTCGCCTTTGGCGCCTGGCAGCCGGCCCGGGAAGCAGCGGGTGATGGCGGCGAAGTGGATCTGGCGGTAGAAGTCCTCGCGCGGGATGCCCCCCTGCTCCAGCCAGTCGCGCAGCTTCTCGCCCGCGGCACCAGCGAAGGGGCGGTCGTGCAGCGTGGCCCGCAGGCCGGGGGCCTGGCCGATCAGGAGAATGCGCGGCAACGGGGCATCGGGTTCGGGGTCGCGCGCGATCGGGATCGATTCTCGGTCGTCAAGCAACCCGGCGTCGTGGCACTTGCGGCAAGCCCGAATGTGGCCGTTGAGGGCGATGAGACGGCTCCGGGAGCGAGCACCACGCGTTGCGTTCGATTTCATCGAGGATCGTTTGGGCCTGGGGAGTGAGCGCCGGCCTGGGTTTTCGCCTGTTCCAGGCGGGCCACGAAATCGGCATGCTCCGCGGTATTCAGACCTTCCTGAACGACGGCAAGGACGCGGGCCAGGTCATGATTCAGCAGCGCGACAGGATCGAGCCAGAGACCGGGGAAAACGGTGCTGCGATAAAGGCCGTCTACTGAAAGAGCCATCGACTCGTAGCGCCCCTCGCGGAGCACGAGCCAGTCGATCTGGCGGTCGAGCACGCGCCAGACCACGTATTCGCGGACGCCGTTGCGGCGGTAAACCTGGAGCTTGATGCCGAGATCGTAACTGGCGCTACTCGAAGCGACCTCGGCCACAAGCTCGGGAGCACCCTCGAGGTAATCGTCATCGCTGATCCGTGCCTGTCCGCCGAGTCCGGGAGCAATGATCAGGCAAGCGTCTGGCTGAGGTTCGTTATCCAGGTCCAGCCGAACGCTGCCATTGTCGCCGGCTTCGACGCCGGAAGTGCCAGCCTCATATTGACCCAGCCAGGTGCATAGGTGAACGTTTGGGCGGCTGTGGCGACGGTGACGAACGGGAGATGGCATGTAAACGACCCCTTCGATCAGCTCGGCTTTCTTCAGGTCCGGCATCGCGTCGTACCTGCGCTCGAACTCGGCGCGGGTCAGCCGATCGCCGTTTTCGAGCTCCGGGACAAGCTTCATCGGATGTGCGGTAGGTGCAGGTCTTGAGATCGTCGACATCAGACTTGCCCCCCGTCACCAGAGCCTTCGTCGTCTTGGTCCTCGGCTTCAACCCAGAGATCCGAGACCCTGATCGCCAGGCCGGGCAGGATCGAGCTTTTTGCTTGCTGTTCGTCTCGAAATCGATGCTCGACCCAAGCATCTCCGTCACGCACGAGAACGGTGACGCACCGCGCTTCCGGGTCGATGATCCAGTACTCGCGGATACCGAAAGCCAGGTATTCCTCGCGCTTGGTCACGTAATCACGCTCGTGGGCCTCGGTCCCCTCGGAGACCACTTCCATGACCAGGATCGGGGGCCGCCAGCCGCGTGGGTCTTTGGGAGTTTTGTGGAGGACCACGGCGACGTCGGGGTTTCGACCCGAAATCATGGCGGGGAGCCAGAGGCGAAACTCACTCGCCCCGCCGGCTCGAAAAATCTCGCCAGGATGCTTGGTGTCAAAAGCCGAGATCAATCGAAGTAGCGTCCACACAATCAATCCGTGTGGTTCACCCGGGACATATGTCACCTCGAGCACTCCTCTGGCCAGTTCATAACAGTAGCCTCCCTCTTCTTCTGCCTCGCGGAATTCCTCGAGGGACATTCTGCGTCCATGGTCGGCCGGACCGATGCGGATGGCGTTGACAGTGGCCATGAGTGACACGAGCTCCAGAAAAGGATGGAATTCTCTTGGGCTATCTTACCACGAGTCGGTCAGACTCTTCATATCTGGCGAAACGGGAACGGCCCGCCAGCTCGGGTTGAACTGACGGGCCGCTAGTTTTTGTTGATCAGGTCCCCACAAGGACAGTGGCGATCACTCCTTGCCGGCCATGGCGTGGGCCTCGTCGCGGTAGCGAGCGTAGGCGGGGGCCTTCTCGGCGAGGGCCTCGAGGGCCTCGGGGTGAATGCGGACTTCGGCGTCGAGGTGGGCCTTGAAGCCGGTTCCGGCCGGGACCAGATGGCCCAGGATCACGTTCTCCTTGAGGCCGACGAGGTAGTCGACCTTGCCGGCCAGGGCGGCCTCGGTGAGCACCTTGGTCGTCTCCTGGAAGCTGGCGGCCGAGATGAAGCTGTCGGACTGCACGGCCGCCTTGGTGATGCCCAGAAGCTGGGTGCTCGCCGCCGCGGGCTTGGTGCGGATCCACTCGGCCTTCTTGCCGCCGCCGGACTCGATGCGCAGGTTTTCCTGCTCGAAGTGGTCGCGGGGGACGATGTCACCCAGGCGGTACTCGGTCTCGCCGTGGTCCTTGATCTTGACGCAGCTCATCAGTTCCTGGTTGACCCGCCGGAACTCGAACTTGTCGATGACCGAGCCGGGCAAGAGCCCGGTGTCGCCGACGCTCTCGACGCGCACCTTGCGGAGCATCTGGGCGATGATGATCTCCAGGTGCTTGTCGTCGATCTCGACCCGCTGGGAGCGGTAGACGTTCTGGATCTCTCGCAGGAGGTAGCGCTGGACGGCCTCCTCGCCCGAAATCCGCAGGATGTCATGCGGGACGAGCGGTCCCTCGACCAGTGGGTCGCCGGCGCGGACGCGGTCGGAACCGTGGACCCGCAAATACTTGCCGTGGGGCACGAGGTGCTCGCGCTCGATGCCGCTCTCGTTGCGGACGATGATCGTGCGCTTGCCGCGCCGTTTCTCGTCCAGCAGCTCCACGCGGCCATCGATCTCGGCGATGACCGCCGGCTCCTTGGGCCGCCGGGCCTCGAAGAGCTCGGTGACCCGGGGCAAGCCGCCGGTGATGTCCTGGGTGCCGCCCACCTCGCGCGGGGTCTTGGCCAGGAGCGTGCCGGCCGAGATCATCTGGCCGGCGTCGACCTCGATACTGGCTCGCTCGGGGACGTACTTGTAATCGAGGGTCTTGCCCTCGGCGTCCTCGATCACGATCTGCGGGTGCAGGTCGCCCTTGTGCTCGATGATGGTGCGTCGGACGTGGCCGGAGGGGTCGGTCTCGACCTTCATGGTCTCACCCTCGACAACGTCGTCGAAACGCACCTTGCCGCCGACCTCGGCGAGGATCGGGATGTTGTGCGGATCCCACTCGCAGAGCATCTGGCCGCGGTTGATCTGCTGGCCGTCGTGGACGATCATCGCCGCCCCGTCGGGCACGTCGTACTTCTCGAGCTCGCGCCCCTTGGCATCGAGGATCTGGATTTCCCCGTTGCGCGACAGGGCGATCTGCTTGCCCTCGTCGTTGGTCACGATGTTGATGCCGACGAACTTGACCTTGCCCTCGCGCTTCGACTTGACATCCTTCTCCTCGACGCCGCGGGTGGCCACGCCGCCGATGTGGAAGGTTCGCATGGTGAGCTGGGTGCCGGGCTCGCCGATCGACTGGGCCGCGATGATGCCCACGGCCATGCCGATTTCGACGAGCTGGCCGGTCGCCAGGTCCATGCCGTAGCAGCGCCGGCAGACGCCCAGCGAGGCCTCGCAGGTCATCGGGCTGCGGACCTGGATCTTCTCGATCTGCATCTCCTCGAGCTTTCTCGCCGCGGCGAGGGTGATCATCTCGTTTTCCTTGACGATCACCTGGTCGCTGATCGGGTCGACGATGTTGACCCGGCTGACCCGGCCGCGGATCGACTGGGCCAGGCTCACCTCGACCTTCTCGCCCTTGTAGATCACACCCTTGGTGATGCCCTGCGAGGTGCCGCAGTCTTCCGTGGTGATCACGACGTTCTGGGCGACGTCGGCGAGCTTGCGGGTCAGGTAGCCGCTGTCGGCCGTCTTGAGGGCCGTGTCGGCCAGCCCCTTGCGGGCGCCGTGGGTCGAGCTGAAGTACTCGAGCACCGACAGCCCCTCGCGGAAGTTGGCCTTGATGGGCGTCTCGATGATCTTGCCCGAGGGCTTGGCCATCAGTCCGCGCATGCCGGCGAGCTGGCGAATCTGCTCGACACCGCCGCGGGCACCCGACTCGGCCATCAGGAAAATCGGGTTCAGGTAGACCTCGCCCTCGCGCGTGTCGTTCTTCAGTGCTTCCATCATCTCATGAGTGATCCGCTCACGGGCGTGGGTCCAGGCGTCCAGCACCTTGTTGTACCGCTCCTGGTCGGTGATGATTCCGCGCTGGTACAGCTTGTTGTTCTTCTGGACCTCTTTTTCGGCTTCCCCGATGATCTGATCCTTGGTCACCGGGGTCTTGAGGTCGTCGGTCGCGAACGACAGGCCCGAGCGGGTCGATTCGCGGAACCCGAGGTCCTTCATCCGGTCCAGGAGCGAGATCGTCTCGCGCCGACCGAGGATCTGGTAGCAGTCGGCGATGATGCCCTGAAGCTGCTTCTGCCCCAGGGTCAGGTTGTAGAACGGCATCTTGTTCTGCAGGATGTCATTGAAGACGACCCGCCCCACCGTGGTCTGCACCACCATGCCGGGAGCGAATTCCTTGTCGCCGTCCCCTTTGAGCTTCTTGTGCGCGGGCAGCCGCAGCTTGATCAGGGCGTGGACGCCGACCTTGCCCTGGCTGTGAGCCAGGAAGACCTCGTTGGGGGTGGCGAAGACCATGGCCTCCCCCTTCTCACCGACCCGGCTGACCGTCAGGTAGTACGACCCCATGACGATATCCTGGGTCGGGCTGATGATCGGGTTGCCGTTGGCGGGGCTGAAGATGTTGTTGGTGGCCATCATCAGGGTCATGGCCTCGACCTGGGCCTCGATCGAGAGCGGCAGGTGCACGGCCATCTGATCGCCGTCGAAGTCGGCGTTGAACCCCTTGCAGAC
>JGI12270J11330_10001005_pt1 | contig 21355 bp, 19 predicted proteins | sample PeaSoiMetSII2010_FD_11330 | JGI IMG/M metagenome (IMG submission 11330)
GCCGCCGCGGCTGGCCTGGCCGTGACAGGCGGGTCGCAGCCGCTGGCTGTGGTGCTGGCACTGGCCGGCAGTGGGTGTTACGCCGTCGCCGTGGTGACCCAGCAGAAGGTCGCCGCGCGGGTGCGGTCGGAACGGGCCTTTGACCCGTCGGTGCTGACCCGACTGGTCCGCAGGCCTGCCTGGCTGGCTGGGCTGGTAATGGTGATCGCAGGGTTCTCGCTGCAGGCAGCGGCGCTTGGCCTAGGTCGGCTGGTGCTGGTCGAGCCGGTCTTTGCCAGCGGCCTGCTGTTTGCCCTGGCGCTGTCTGCCTGGCGGGACCGGCGCCAGCTACGCGCCGTTGAATGGGCGGCCGCGCTGGCGGCGGTCGCGGGGCTTGCCGTCTTCCTTGGGGCGGGACAGCCTGCTGGCGGGCAGCGCACCGCGAGTGCGGCGGCGCTCGGGCTGACCGCGGCGGCGGTGGCCGGGCTGGTGGTGTTGTGTACGCTACTGGCCGGCCGGTTCCCGGCGTCGTACCGGGCCCTGGCGCTCGGCATGGTCGGTGGCACAGCCGCCGGAGCAAACGATGGACTGACGAAATCGGTCGCGGTGCTGGCTGGCCGTCACGGGCTGGGGCTCCTCGCCGACCCGCGGCTCTACCTCCTGGTCGTGGTCGGCCTGCTGACCTATACGATCCAGCAGAACGGTTACCGAGCCGGTCAGCTCACCGCCTTCCTCCCCGCATTCGCGGTCGTCGAGGCGGTCAGCGGGTCGCTGCTTGGCCTAGTCATCTACCACGAGCGGCTGAGCGCCAGGCCAGCTCAGATCGCAGTGGAAGTAGTCGCCTGCGTCGCAGCGTCCTGGGGCATTGCCTGGCTCGCCAAGCCAGCCATGGCCAGCGCCGCCCAGCCCGCCGTCGTCGTCCCGGTCGGCCCGGTCGGCCCGGTGGCCGCTACCAGCGCCGAAGACACGCCGTAATCGGGCATGCCAGCCAGAGCAGCCGCGCTTGTCGCGGCATCTGGCCGGGCTTTGGGCTCGCGGGGAGGTCGGCCTGTCGCTGGCGACTGGCCGGGATTGTGACTCGCGAGCCTGTCGCCCAATCGCCGGGTGGCTATGCTCGCCGGTCGACTGCTTCCAGCGCTTTGTGCACTGCCTCGCGCGCAGAAGCAGCGGACACGAACGTCGTCATGAGCCCGCGCAGCGGTTCGCGGACCTCCCAGCCTCTGATCACGATCGTTGGCTTTCCGGTCCGCAGCGCCAGGGCTATCTCGCTCATGGTGCCCCAGCTGCCGCCGATGGCGATAACGGCGTCGCACACTCCGACGACAAGACCGTTGCGCAGCTCCCCGATCCCGGTCGGCAGCACGATTGATAGGTAGCGATTTCCGGCTGCGCGATCGCGACCGGGCAGCAGACCGACGGTCAGGCCTCCCGAGCCGGACGCTCCCTGGCACGCAGCTGCCATGACACCGCCAAGCCCGCCGCACACCAGGATCGCGCCACGTTCCGCCAGCAGACCGCCGACCTCTGCGGCAATGTCCGTTTCTTCGGTGGTGGCATCGTCGCCCGGACCAACGACGGCCACGTATATCGCATCACGTGACGGGCTGCCGGGCGTGGACGAGGCCATAACGGCTACCCCCTATCCGCTGGGCTGAAAGCATCCTGCCACGTTGCCGTGCAAGCAACCGGACAAGCGTGCGGCCTCGGGTTCATCGGTGGCGGCCGCGCGGTGGTTGAGCATCTGGTGCGCACCGGCTAGCGTGCGATCATGTCCACCGGCTGGCCAGCGGCCTCGTACGAGCAGTGGCGCGCAACCTGCGACACACTGCACGCGCATACCCAGGTGCTCGGCAAGCTAGCGGCCAGGCTCGCTCCGCCCGAGCCGCAGTTGCAGCATACGGCGCTGCGCCTGACCGCGCGGGGCTGGGAGACGGCACCGCTGCCGGCGCCGGACGGCTCGGGGGTCCTGGTTGTCGTACTCGATCTGCGAAACCACGAGGCGGTCGTCGAGCACAGCAGCGGACAGAGTGAACGGGTTGCGCTCACCCCGGACCGGCCGGTCGCTGAGGTGACGCGTGCGGTGCTGGCGGTGGTGCGCAGCATCGGCGGCCCGGTGCAGTTCCACCCGACGCCGCAGGAAGTTTCGTGGACCGTGCCGCTGGACCAGGATTACGAGCACGCGCACTATGACCGCGACCAGGTGGCAGCCTACTTCGCCGCTGCGACCCGGGCGGCGTCGGTGCTGGCGGCGTTCCGCGCGCCCTACCGCGGGCGCAAGTCGCCGGTCAATGCGTGGTGGGGATCCTTCGACCTGGCAGTGAACCTGTTCTCAGGCTGGCCGGCCGAGCCGCCGTCTGATGACTTCATCATGCGCAATTCGATGGACGCGCAGGAGGTCGCGGTCGGCTGGTGGCCAGGGGATGCACGCCACCCGGCGGCAGCGTTCTACGCGTACGCGCACCCGGCGGCAGCTGGCTTCGGGCAGGCCGACCTCTCCTTGCCAGGTGCATACTGGGACGCTGCCCTGGGGGAATATCTGCTTCCCTGGGACGCTGTGCGCTCATCCCCGGATCCGCATGCGGCGGCATTGGAGTTCGCCCGCTCGGCGTTTCGCCATGCCTGCCTGGTGTGCGAATGGGATCCGAAGCTCGCCGCCACCGCCGACGGGACACCGCCGCCCGTCGCCTGAAGTCCGGTTAGGTCCTGCCCATGAGAACGCGGCCAAGGTCCCCCGCACGCCGCATCGCCCCCGTTGCCGCCTGCGCCGCAAGCCGTGAAAATCCGAGCAGCAGCGGGTAGGGGTGCTCGGCCGCGAGACGGCTGAGTGCCGCTTGCATCTGTCCGGTGATGTCGTCATAGCATGCCGCGACCATCTTCGGGTCGTCGGCGGCGCCTGGGCCGTAACCCGTCCAGTCGAGCGGAGGCAGGAACTCGACGGTGAGCTGGGCCGGCATCGGCGGCGGCGGCGACAGGATGGACGTGACGCCGAAGGGCAGGCCAGCGAGTAGGGGAAAGACGTTGATCCGCAGTTTGCGCAGGCCGACGGCGCGGGCGAGACGTTCACCACGGGTCAGCACTACGACAGCGTGCTGTCCGCCGTGGGCGACAACCGGCACTACAGGTACCCCGCAGCGAAGGGCGAGCCGCACGAAGCCCTTCCTACCGCCGAAAACAACCTCGTTGCGTTGGGTCCACGGGCGGCAGGCCTCAAGGTCCCCTCCCGGGTAAACCAGGACGCACGCTCCGCGCCTCAGTGCGGACTCGGCTTCACCAGTGCTGGCTGGGACTGCGCCGAGCCGGCGCAGGAAGGGTCCGATGCCTGGCACGGCGAACAGGAGGTCATAGGCGAGCAGGTAGGTCGGCGTGCCGATGCCACGGCGTGACATCAGTGCCTGCCCGCAGATCCACGCCTCGGGCACGTAGAACAGGCCCGAATGATTACCAACCACCAGCACGGGGCCGCTCGCTGGCAGCCGGTCGAGCCCTCGCACCTCTGGAGTGAAATAGCTCGTGTAGCGGGCGATGGTCGGCAGCTGCCTGCGGATGAACTCAGGATCGCGCTGCAGCGTGCTGTCGGCGCGCGCCGCCGCGATCCGCTGCACAAGCGGCGTGAGCACCCAGGCCGACAAGTCACGGTCAGCCTTCGGGCCTGCGGGCTCAGGCGTCGGGCCTGCGGGCTCAGGCGTCGGGCCTGCGGGCTCAGGCGTCGGGCCTGCGGGCTCAGGCGCAACGTGGCCAGGCATACTTTCCTCCTAATTCTTACGCTGCCCGCATGCGCGTCGGCCAGGAAGGGCCGTTGGTCAGCAAGTGCCAGGATCTAGGTCAGGGATCGCCGCCGAGCCCTCAGCGACTTGCTGGTAACGGCGGAGATTGCTGGACGCGGCGGCACAGGCTGTACAGCAGTCAGCCCAGTCAGTAGTCGGTCGCGTCAAGTGCTGGCGGGATATGGTCGTCGTCGNTGGCGTACGCAAGCTGGGCTGCGACATCGATCACGCCGTCCACGGCGCGGGCCATCTTGACCGCGAGTCCGACCATGCTCTTGTGCTCAACCTCGCCGCTCATGGTCACCGCGCCGTCGGCGACAGTTACCTTGACCCGGCCAGGATCGGTGCCGAGGTAGTGGCTGATCACATCGCGGACGATCTCGTCCCTGATCTCGTCGTCTGATCGCAGGTAGACCTTCAGCAGATCACGAGGCGTGACAATACCCGCCAGCCGGCCATCGGCGTCGGTGACCACGAGATGCCTGACGTGATGGCGGTCGAGTTCCCTCGCCGCTTCGACAATGCTGGCATCTTGCCCGATGGTCACCGGGGGTGAAGTCATCAGCTCCCTGGCGGTCAGGCCGGCGGCCCGCGCTCTGCGTTCGCGATATCGCCATCGCGGTAGTCGTCTTGCGCTCGGGTCGTCCTGGTATTCCTCCTTGCGGAGCAAGTCGACCTCTGAGACGACACCAGCCACCCGGCCGTCGGCATCAAGCACCGGGAGCGCGCTGACGCCACGCCGGGCCAGAGTGCTGACCAGTTGAGTGAAGGGCGTGTCCACGGTAACCGTGGCCACGTCGGCCGTCATCACCGCGCGGACAGCACGGTGAACCATCGCAGCCTCCTCAATCTGCCCGCATAATACCCGCGGCACTGGCCGGGCTATCGGCGAGCACCGGGCGACATGCGGGTCAAGGTTGTCAGGGTAGGCAACCTCTCGCGGTAGCAACAGGGCCGGATAACGCAGACCCGGCGCCGATGGGTCACCAGCGGACTATAGGGTCGAAGATTGGCCAGGTCAGACATCATCACGCTATCGAGTAGAGCGAAGGGATGAGTTATGGACGTCGAGAGGGCCTTTGAAGTCGCGCTTGACCATTACCGCAAAGGGAATAGCTTGCTTAGCTTCGACGAGGCGGTGCCCATCGAGGAGCAGGTTCTGCATCTTTCCAGGGCGAACGCGCATTTCGGGGCAGGCAACCTGGCATTGGCGCTGGCCCGTGCTCAGGAAGGGCAACTGGGGGAAGGGCAGACCGACCGGTCCGGCGGCGGGTCCTAGCCGCGAGCATCAGCATGCGGCCTAGCAGCCAGTGCGGCAACATTGGCCTGCCTAGCCGCCGCTAACCCCGATCGGTTAGCGCCAGTCGTCGATTACGTAGCTCTCGGAGACGTTGTAACCAGCCGCGTTGGGCCGGTGCATCGCTACTCCCTGCATGGCGGCCCGGAACCCCCGTTCAACCAGCGCGCTCCAGGCTCGATCCCGGCCAGCGTTAGCGCCGACCGCGAGCACCGAGGCTCCGCGGTCCGCGGCCAGATGCTGACATGCGTCCACGAGCAGCGAGAAGTTGTCGGCCGCCTTGGGGCCGGGCCGCACGCCGCCGAACTTCACGTAGCAGTTTCCCCCGCCTGCTTCGGTGCCGGGTCCGACGTGGCAGACGGCCACGCCTTGCAGGCCAACGGTGTCATCGAGCAGCACGGTATCTCCCAGCCCCTGGGCAAGTACTGCCTCGATCTCGCGGCTGACGTCCAGACCCGCATAGATCGAGTCGGTGAGCTCGCGGATCGACGTCATGATCCCTGGTCGTTCGGGCGCGGCGATTTCCGAGACTCTCGAATACCTCGGTACCGCTTTGATCGGCTCCACAGGCCTGGACATGATCGCGGTGAGAAAACGAGGCCAGAACCCGAACTTCTGGTACAGGCCGACGTGCTTGGCGCTCGAGGCGAACGTGAACAAGCCCGCGTTGCGGGTTCCCCAGGTGTCGAAGAGCTCGACGGTTGGCTCCAGCAGGCGCTGCGCGATCCCACGATCCCAGTGGGCTGGGTCGATCGTGAGGGGGCCGAAGAAGCCGACGGTGCCCCAGTTGGTGACGAAGTTCGAGCCGGCCAGCTGCCCGTCGATTTCGGCCGCGAACGCCGCATTCGGGTCGGCGAGCCAGCGTGTGCGCACGCAGTCAGCGTCCCCGAAGAAGTGCTCCGGATCAGGCGCACCCAGGAAGGTGCCGAACGCCACCCGGAAGATGCGGTCAGCCGCCGCGAGATCGGCCTCGCCCAGTGAACGGATGACAATGTCGCTCATCGCTTCCCCCCTGGAGCCGCTGGCCTGCTGCGCTGAGGCACATTAGACCATCCTCGCGGCGTACCGGCAGGCCGACCTGAGCCGGCTGCCGAGGTAGATGTCGATGCCCGCATGAGCCTTCGCTCGCCGCCAGCGGTCATCAGCCGCACCGTTTCTCTGCCATCACCGACGCAGAGTCCGGGCAGCCGGCGAACAGCCGTCGTCGCGCCATCAGAATGGACCGTGCAGGTACCCCTTGAGCATCCGTTGAAGCCTACTGGCCCGAGCGGAGCTGGTTCGGACGCGTCCCCTACGCTCATGTTGCTGTGACGAGTGACGATGACAGCCACTACGGCGTGCAGGTATTCAACGTCCTCCGCGGGGAGGCCAGCCAGATCCGGTCGACGCCGTTCGGAGACGTCGGGACGGTGTTCTCTGGACGCGGCATCGAAGTGGTGTGGGTGAGCAAGCTGGACGAGCCCGTGGACGAAGACTGGTTCTCGTCCGAAGATATTGACCTGATCCTGGTGATCCAGGGGCAGCTGAAATTCCAATTCGAATCGGCCAGCCTGCCCGACCGGGTGCTAGGCGTAGGAGAAGCGCTGGTGCTGGCTGCCGGTACGCGGTGCCGTGCCTACCGATGGCCGCGAGATGCCAGTGACGCGACCGTCTTCGTCGCTGCCTACCCGACTAGCCCGGTCCAGGCGGCAACCGGGCACGGTGAATAACGCCGGAGGTAACGTCGATGCTCGGCTGTTGCGACACTGCCCCGGCCGAAGACCTCACCTGCCGCCGCCGCTCGACAGGCACTTCAGGAGTCCAGCTGCGAACCACTGCAGCTGCGACTGCTGGTGAGGCCGTAGCCCGTCGGCAGTCAGGCCTGCGCCAGCGCGGCGCGGCGGGCGAAGAGCTCCTCCGCGGCCGCCTGGGCCCGCTGGCGGACCGTGTCGGCATTCACCGAGAGCACTCGTCCCCGGTCGACCAGCAGCCGGCCGTCGACCCACACCTGATCGACGTCGTGCCCGCTGGCGGCGAATACCAGGTGCGCCACCACGTTCGCATCCGCCCCGTGCAGCAGTGGGGTCAGATGCGGTGCTCGGAGTTCGACGGTCACCAGGTCCGCCTGCTTGCCCGGTTCCAGCGAACCGGTGACGTCAGCCAATCCCAGGACCCGGGCTCCTTGCAGGGTGGCCATCGCGAGCACGTCCCACGGATCGCCCGTGGTGGGGTCGCCGGTGGTGAGCTTCTCCAGCAGCGCGGCGAACTTCATCTCTTCGATCAGGTCCAGGTTGTTGTTCTCCTTCTCGCCGTCGGTGCCGAGCCCCACCGGCACTCCGGCCGCCCGCAGGACACCCACCGGTGCCGCCCCCGAGGACAGCTTCATGTTCGAGCAGGGGCAGTGCACCACCGAAGTCCCTGAATCGGCGAGCAGCTCGATCTCACGGTCATCCAGCCAGACGCAGTGCGCGATCACGGTTCGCGGGCCGAGGGCACCGAGGGCGGCCAGTCGCTGCACCGGCCGGCAGCCGTAGCGCCGCAGCGATTCCTCAACCTCCCACGACATCTCCGAGGAGTGGGTGTGCAGGCCGGTATCGAACTCGGCGGCCAGCGCAGCGGCAGCGGTGACCGTCTCCGGCTTGCAGTAGAACAGATGCTCCAGCCCCACCCAGGCCCGGACCCGGCTGCTGGCACCAGAAGCGCATGTCGTCAGCAGGCGGCGGGTGGAGTCCATCGATTCGAAGTAGTCGTACCCGTCCTCATCGGCCAGATACGGCACGAGGGTCGCCCTGATCCCGACCGCTTCGGCGGCCCGGGCGGAGCCTTCGAGGTAGCGCCACATGTCCATGACCGAGGTCGTACCGAACCGCAGCCCCTCCGTGTAGGCGAGCAGCGACGCCGCCTCGGCGATTTGCGGGGTCAGCGCCCGGTGCGCCGGGTCGACGTAGGACCGCAGCCAGTCGAACAGCGTCTTGCCCTCGGCCGTGCCGCGGAGCAGGCCCGAGTGCAGATGCGCGTTGTGCAGGCCAGGCAGAACCGCATGCCCGGTCGCGTCCACGACATCCGCGCCCTGCGCCAGGGCGTCTACCTGGTCGACCGGTCCTACCGCGGCGATACGGCCGCCTTCGACCAGGACCGAGCCCGGGTCGTGCACCACCCGGGATCCGGTCATGGGGAGCACGATCCCGTTCCGCAGCACGAACCGTTCCGCCATGACGCCTCCGCCGTGCCGATATGCCAATGTGCCGCCCTGCTGATCTGCCGCCGTGCCGATGTGCCGATGTGCCGGCGTGCCGACAGTCAATCCGCTGGCCGATCGGCTGACAAGGGTGCGGGCGGACTCTCGCGCGTCGTGACCGCGGCTGCGATGATCGCAGAGACGGGGTCGCCACCGGCGGTGCCGGTGGCCGCCGCGACCTCGCTGGTCCTCGAGGAGGCCACGATGGTGGAACATTTCGTCTGGATGACGACACGCCAGATCAAGCCAGGCACGCTGGCCGACTTCGAGACGGCCTGGCGGCCGGAACCGCACCCGGAGGGCATGCTTCGCGCCTACGTGTACTGGTCCGAGGATGAACGGGAGATCGTTGGAGTTTCGTTCTGGGACTCCAGGGACTCATGCGAAACCTGGCGGGCCTCCGAGGCAGCGGCGCGTCGGCACGAGGCGATGCAGCCCTATGTGCTCGAGGAAAAGGAAGCCTTCTACCGCGGCCGCGAGCTCATCGTGCCAGCTCGTTAGGCGCGACGGGAGGGCTGACGTCGGTAGCGTCCGAGTTCCGCCGGGCGTAAGGGGCCGCGATTNGCGTCATCCATGGGCGGCGGTGACGTAGCTGCCGTGGCGCCCCGCCGGCCGACGGTGATGACTGCGGCGATGATCAGCAGCGGCGGCGATGAACTCCAGGTCGGACGGCCAGGTCCCGTACGCCTGCACGCCTAGGCCCATCATCCAACGCAGACCTGCTCATCTTGTCGGTCCCGGTCAGGCCAGACCGTCGGCAGCGAGCCGCCGCGTTGCGACGGCGGCGTTGGCCCGGAGGCGATCAGCCTCGGCCGCGAGGCGCTGTGCGCCAGCGTCGGTAAGCCGGTAGTAGCGGCGCAGCCGCGCATCCACGATCTCCTCCCGGTCGGCCTCGACCAGATGCTCGGCGACCAGGCGGTCCAGTGCGGCATACAGCGTTCCGGCGCGCAGCCGCACCCGGCCGCCGGAGATCTGCCCGATGTCGGTCATGATCCCGTAGCCGTGCTGTGGGCCAGCCGCCAGCGCGGTGAGTATCAGGAATGTCGGCTCCTGCATGGCGCGACGGCTCATACCAGAGGTATATACCGTTCAACAGTATATAGCAAGATCTCGGCCCGAGATCGCTGCGTCACGCGGCGGGCAGAGCAGCCGGCGGAAGGACAGGTGCGGCAGCGTGCGAGCGGCGCAAGGGATCGGCTGGGGGAGTACCGCAGTCCTGACCCGCCCCTGGGCCACCGACGATTCCGAGGCAGGTCCCTACGCCATGCTGGTCATCCTGCACCGTCGGCAGCTAGTAGCGGCGCCGATGGATGGCGTCGGGCCGCCCAGTATTTGACTGGGATTACGCAATCCCCCGGCGCTAGTGTGGCGGCATGCGGCCAGACCAGGCACCGGCCGGCTCACCGTGGCGCGTCACCGCGGGTGAGCAGGCTCCGGACACGGTTGACCGACTGCTTCGCGCGCTGCCCGGATGGTTCGGCATTGAGTCGTCGATCATCGACTACGTCGAGGCGGCTCGTGCGCTTCCTACCTATCTGGCCTGGCCAGGTTCAGGTTCCGGGTCCGCAGCGGCACATCTGCCGGTGGGCGTGCTGCTGGCCGCCAGGCACTTCCCGGCTGCCGCGGAGATCCACCTGATGGCAGTCGACCCGTCGATGCACCGCCGTGGCGTTGGCCGTGCTCTGGTCCAGGCGCTGGAAGCCAATCTGGTTGCCGACCAGGTCAGCCTGCTCCAGGTGAAGACGCTCGGCGCGTCGCATCCGGACCCGGGCTACCGCGAGACCCGGAGGTTCTATCGACGGATGGGCTTCCAGCCGCTGGAAGAGATCCACGACCTATGGCCGGAAAATCCGTGCCTGATCATGATCAAGATCCTTAAGCTGCCGGTCGAGCCTTGACGCCGTGCAGGGTTCTGGTCAGCCGGTTGGATGGTCAGCCGGTTGGCCGGCCAGCCGGTCGCGGCTCGGCCGGCGGGAGATGACAGCAAGCTCGCCACCGTCGGTCATCAGGACCTCGACTCCGGCGCCGAAGTGGGTGCTCAGCAGGTCGTCACGGAGGACAGCGGCGGGTTCGCCGCTGGCTGCTACCCGGCCGTTTGCCAGCAGCACCAGCCGGTCAGCGAACTGACCGGCCAGCGTGAGGTCGTGGATGGCTGAGAGCACCGTCAGCGAGTGCTCCAGGCGCAATTCGTCGACTAGCTCAAGCGCGTCGACCCGGCGGCCGAGATCGAGTGCGCTGGTTGGTTCGTCGAGCAACAGGATCGGCGCCTCCTGGGCCAGGGCACGGGCCAGAACGAGCCGTTGCGCCTCACCTCCAGACATGGTGCGCAGCGGCCGTCCGGCCATGTGCGACAGAGCCATCCGGTCCAGCAGGTTCGCGCAGATCCGCCGGTCGGCCTCGGATTCCACCTGGAAGTAGCCGATATGCGGGGTCCGGCCGAGCAGCACGTAGTCGCCTCCGGTCATCTCCGGCGGCAGTTGGGGCTGCTGCGGAACGTAGGCGATCAGCCGGGCCAGCTGGCGATGGGTTAGGCCACCGGATGTCCGGCCGCCGAGCCAGACGGTTCCCTTCGAGCGCACCATTCCGGCCAGCGCCCGCAGCAAGGTCGTCTTTCCCGCGCCGTTCGGCCCGATCAGGCCGACCCATTCGCCGGCCGCCACGCTGAGGCTGACCGAGTCAAGCGCCACGGCGGTGCCGAAGGTCACCCTCAGATCGGCTGTGCTGATCACGCGACATCGCCGCTGGTGCGCCGCGACCGAAGTACGAACAGGAAGAACGGGGCGCCGACGGCCGCGGTGATCACTCCGATCGGCACCTCGGCCGGGGCCTGAACGGTCCTGGCGGCAATGTCGGCGAGCACCAGGAATGCCGCGCCGCCGATCATGGAGACCGGTAGGACCACCCGGTAGCTCGGACCGGCTGTCAGCCGGATCGCATGCGGGACGATGATGCCGACGAAGCCGATCAGTCCGCTCACGGCGACCGCGGCCGCGGCACCGAGAGTCGCCGCGATCACTACGATCAGCCGGAGCCTGGCGACATTCACGCCAAGGCTGCCGGCCTCGGTCTCGCCGACTCTGAGCACGTCAAGCAGCCGTCGGTGGGCCAGCAACGCCACGGCCGAGACCAGCACGTAAGGGATGATCAGCTGCACCTGGCTCCAGTCGGCCCCGGACAGCCCGCCCAGGATCCAGCCGTAGATCGACTGCAACGACTGCGCGTGCGACTGCTGTAGATACGTCTGCCCAGCGGTCAGCAGTGCGGCGACCGCGACCCCGGCGAGCAGGATGGAGGCCGTACCGGCGGTGGTCCTTGGGCCGGCGCCCTGACTGGCCTCGTTCCCGCGCCGCCCAGCTCCTGCGCCAAGTGAGTAGGTGAGCGCGACGGCACCAATCGCGCCAATGAACGCGGCCGGCGGTAGCAGGGCCGGGCTGGCCCCGCTGATGATCACGGTGGTCGCTCCGAGCCCGGCGCCGGCCGCGACCCCGAGCAGATAGGGGTCGGCCAGCGGGTTGCGGAAGACACCCTGGTAGGCGGCCCCGCCCCCGGCCAGCATCGCGCCGACGAGGGCGCCGAGCACCACTCGCGGCAGCCGGATCTGCCAGATGATGGCGGCGTCGATGGCCGACACCGAAACTACCGGATGCCACGGCAGGTGGATCAGCACAGCGTCGGCAACCGCGCCGAGCGGCACCTGGGCCGGACCGATCGCTACCCCCGCGATAACCGCGATGACCAGCAAGGCGGTCGCGACGATGATCGCCCTGCCGACCCGGGCCCGGCTGATCGCGCCAGGCCGCGACTGCGGCCCTGACGTCGGAACCGAACGACCGGACTCGGTTGCCCGGTCGGCAGCCGCCGGGCCAGCCGGTGCCGCCGGAAGATCCGAAGCTGGTGCAAATTCAGGCTCCGCGGCCTCGGCGCCCGGGCCGGGCGCTGGCGAGCCTGGCCCGTCGGCACCCGGCGGACGGCCCGGAGCTACTGCTTTCACTGACCGCCTTCCAGGGCGGTCAGCACCGTGCGGAGCAAGTTGGTGATCCGTGGTCCCCAGCGGGACGCGATGTCGTCGTTGAGCACGATGACGTGCTTGGACTTGACCGCCGTGAGTCCGGCCCAGCCTGGCCGGGCCGCGACGGTGACGGCATTCTGATGGCAGCACACGGTGTCCGCCAAGATGACGTAGTCCGGGTTAGCTTGCACGATGAATTCGGCCGAGAGCTGCGGGTAACCGCCGGACGCCGCCGCGCCCTTGGCTGCGTCCGCGATGCTCTTCATGCCAAGCAGGCCGAGCAGCGTGCCGATGAACGTGGATGACGTGACCGAGTAGTAGGTCTGGTCAAGCTCGTAGTAATAAGTCAGCGGCTTGGCGTGGTGCGGCACCGAGGCCACGATCTGGCTGACCTGGCTGCGCATGCTGGCGACCTCCTGCCTGGCCTGCTGAACATGACCGGTGGCCGCGCCGAGCTGATCGAACTCGGAATAGACGCCACTCAGGCTGATCGGAGCCGGCAGAGCCAGGACCGGGATGGAGAAGGCGGCCAGGCGCTTGGTCAGCGCGGTGGCGTCGAACGATGCGACCACCAGATCTGGTTTCTCGGCGACAATCGCCTCGACATTGGGACTGAACCCAGACAGCTTGGTCTTCGGTGCTTGGGCCGGATAGTCGGAGTCAGCGTCAACGGCCTTGACCTGGCGGCCGGCGCCGATGGCGTACAGCATTTCGGTGGCGGTCGGGGACAGCGAGACGATCGCGTTGGGCAGCTGACTGACATGCACTGTTCCGTTAGCCGCCGTAATGGTGACTGGGAAAGCGCCGCTGGCGGCGGTGCCGGCCGGGCGGCTGGCACCATTCGACGTCTGGCTGGCGGCTGTGCTCGCGCAGCCGGCCGCGGCCGCGGTGATAACCGCGGCCAGCGCGATGACCGGCAGTCGGCGGGAGAGAACCCGCATGATCATTCATCCTCCGTCTGGTCGTGGAGGACGAAGTGCGTCCGTTGCGACACCCGGAGGGATCGGAACGAACCGCCCTTCCTCCGAGGACAGGTCGTCGACACTGGCCAGGCGTCCGGGCTAGTCCTCCTGGCGGAGGCATCACCGTTGCGGGACAGCGCCGGATTCGCACCGGCTTCGCTGGGCTCAGCGACATCCCGGGGCTGACCCGAGACACCGGAAGCCTACTGCACGCAGGCTCGCTGTGGCGTGAGCCGCGCACTCCCGTGCACCGCAATCCGCGGCAGGCACCAGCCGGAGCCAGATGTGGGCCGACGCCCAGGAAACGCCCGGCTCCTAAGGGCGCGGACCTCTTGCCTAAATATCACCCGGACAGGGCCAGAATCAGCAAGACCATGGCCGTGCAGATCTCGATCATGGCGCCGAAGACATCGCCGGTCATCCCGCCAAGCCGCCTCCGGGCGACCGCATGAAGTGCGGCGGCGCAGAGCAGTCCGGCCAGCACCGCCGCCAGGCCGCGGACGGCGAGGGCAAGGCCGCCCAAAGCTGCCCCGGCCGCGGTGACCGCCGCGAGCAGCGCCGTCAGGACCGCCGCCCTGCCTCGTGCCGTCGTGGCACCGGCGATCAGGGCACCGAACCCCTCGGCTCGCGCAGCAGGCGAGCCAGCCGCCAGGATCACCACGACCCGGCTGGTGACCACGGCCACCACAAGAGCCACCGTGGCCGGCACTCCTGGTGCCAGCGTGGCGAGGGCCGTGACCTGCAGCAACACGACGAACAGCAGCGCAGCCACACCGAGCGGGCCGACATCGGAGCGCGCATGATGTCCAGCGCTTCCTGGCGAGGGCGGCGGCTGCCGAGCCCGTCGACCGTGTCGGCGAGCCCGTCGAGATGCAGTCCGCCAGTGAGCAGCGCAAGCACCGCGACCGCCAGCGTCGCGGCCAGCAGCCTGCGTGGCGCGGAGTGGCCGCCGACCTCGACGGCGAACAGCACCGCTGCCGCCACCGCTGCGAGCAAGCAGCCAAGAGCCGGCAGCCACAGAATCGCCCGGGCGGCGGTGTCCTTGCGGATTTCGGCGGGACCAGCCACCGGAACCACCGTGAACAGGCTCAGTGCCGCCCGCCAAGCCGGAGCCGGCGGTGCTGTCATCGCAGCCGCCTCGCGATGCCGGCAGTGCAGAGCCAGACCTCGTGGCACTCGGCGGCGATCCGAGCATTGAGCACGCCAAGCTCGTCCCTGAACCGCTGCCCGGACAAGGTCGCGGGCACGACCCCAGATCCGACCTCGTTGCTGACCGCCACCACGTAGCGCCGCGTTGCCTGCCACGCCGCTATTAGCCCGTCCAGACGCGCCGCCAGCTTGAGGTCCGCACCGGGGTCGCCGGTCCACAGACCGCAGTCCTCCATGACCCGGGCCAGCCAGGTGGACAGGCAGTCGATCAGCACCGGTGCGCAAGCCTGCGGTGCGGCCAGTGCCCGATCCACGTCGAGCGTCTCCGCCGTCCGCCAGTGTGCTGGGCGGCGCCTGCGGTGGTCGCGAATGCGCGCGTCCCACTCGGGGTCGCCGGCGCCCGGAGCCGGGCCAGTGGCGATGTAGTCGACTGGTCCGTGGTCGGCCAGCATCGCTTCGGCGTTCACCGACTTCCCCGACCGCGCACCGCCGAGAACCAGGATGCGCCTCGGCCGGCCGGCGGCGCCGGCCGGTAGCCGTCCAGGCACGGACGCGGTGGCGACCACGGCTTCGTCTGCCCCGACGCACCAGATCCGCTGCCGCTCGGCGTCCGCGGCGACTGCGGCGTCGACCTGCGCCTGGTTCGTGCAGCCCAGCGCCAGCCAGGCCCCGTCCAGATCGGTGGCGAGGTAACCGCGCCTGCGAACCGCGATGAGCCCGCGGGAAGCCAGGTCGGCCAGCGCCGGGCTCAGCTCGGGGGCGATCACCAGGACCTCGGCACCTGCCACCCGCAGTCCGGCCACCCGCTGCGCGGCGGCGGACCCCCCGCCTACCACGACGGCGAGCCGGTTCTGCATCCGCAAGCTCACCGGGTAGGTCATCCCCTCCGGCTGGCCGGCCCTGCCTTCGTCCACTGGGTCACGCCTTCGCGCTGGAGACGCCCGCGCCGTCGAACGTCGCGACCTCCCGCAGCACCCGGACCGCTGACTGCACGATCGGCAGCGCAAGCGCGGCCCCCGAACCTTCGCCGAGGCGCAGCTCGAGATCCAGCAGCGGCCGCAGCCGCAGCGTGCTCAGCGCGCGCCGGGCACCTGGTTCGGTGGAGAGGTGACCTGCCACCATGCAGTGGACGGCATCGGGCGCGATGGCGCAGGCCGCCAGCGCCGCCGAGCAGGCGATGACGCCGTCCAGCACCACCGGCACCCGCAGCGCCGCCGCACCGAGCAGGAAGCCGGCCAGGGCGGCATGTTCCAGTCCGCCGACGGCCGCAAGCACGCCTACCGGATCGGCCGGATCCGGCCGGTGACGGGCGAGCGCACGGCGCACCACGTCCACCTTGCGCGCCCAGGTCTCGTCATCGACGCCGGTTCCCCGGCCGGTGACATCGGCCGGGTCGGAGCCGGTGAACGCCGCCACCAGTGCCGCCGACGCGGTGGTGTTGGCGATGCCCATGTCGCCGGTCAGCAGGCAGCGGTTCCCCGCGGCTACCAGGTCACGCGAGATCTCGATGCCCACCTCAATCGCGCGCTCGGCCTCCTCCCGGCTCATGGCCGGCTCGGTTGTCATGTCGGCCGTGCCGGCCCTGACCTTGCGCGGGAGCAGGCCCAGGGCAGGCGGGAGCTCAGCGGCGACGCCCACGTCTACCACGCAGACCTCCGCACCGGCCTGCGAGGCGATCGCGTTGACCACTGCCCCGGAGGCCAGGAAGTTCGCGACCATCTGAGCGGTGACCTCCTGCGGCCATGGCGTCACGCCCTGGGCGTGTACGCCGTGGTCCCCGGCGAAGATGGCAATCACGGCCGGCTCGGGCATTGGCGGTGGGCACTCTCCGGCCAGCCCGGCGAGACGAACCGACAGCTCCTCTAGCTCGCCGAGGGAGCCGGTCGGCTTGGTCAGCTGGTCCTGCCGCTCCCGAGCCTGGGCGATCGCCGCGACGTCGGGTGGACCGATAGCAGCGACCGTGTCGCTGAGCAGCCGGGCTGGCGGTGCCCCAGGCAGGCCGCGCTGACCCCAGCTTTCGTCGTGCACGGCCCATGCCAGCGGCCGCTGCGTGGCCCAGCCGGACAGCGCGAGCTCGGGCACATCAGGGAACGCCTCGACGTGGCCCATGCACAGGTACGCCACGACCTGGACATGCGCCGGCAACTCCAAGGTCGCAGCCAGCTCACGCTCGTCGAAGAAGCTCACCCACCCGATGCCCAGCCCTTCCGCCCGCGCGGCAAGCCAAAGGTTCTGGACCGCGCAGACGCTTGAGTACGCCGCCACCTGTGGCTGGGCGTGTCGGCCAAGCACGTGCCGGCCGCCGCGGGTGGGATCGCAGGTCACCACGATGTTGACTGGGGTGTCCAGAATCGCCTCGATCTTGAGTCCGCGAAAGGCGAGAGCCCGTGCCCTGGGCAGCGAGGCAGCGAACGCCTCCTGCTGCTCGCGCGCGAGGGCGTGGATCCGCTCGCGCGTGGTCCGGTCCCGCAGCACGATGAAGTCCCACGGCTGGCTCAGGCCGACGCTGGGCGCCTGATGCGCGGCCATCAGCACCCGGGTGAGGACGTCGTCGGGTACCGGGTCCGGCCGGAATCCGCTGCGCACGTCCCGCCGGGCTGCTGCCAGCCGGTAGAAAGCCTCGATGTCGGGTTGTGCGAAAGCGTGATCGTCGGCATGCGGTGGCGGCAGAGCCATGTGCGGCCTTCCTCGGAGTAGCCACGCCCCGGAAATGAAGGATCGACGGCCGGAGTTCCTGGCTCCCGGATCTGATCTGCCCCGGCCCTTTACCGCTGCTCGGTAGAGGCCGCGGGGCAGTCGTTCCCCGGTGACAGTGGCGGGACCGCGCCGGACTTGCACCGGCTTCCTCCACTGCCGTCGACGGACGTGGCCGAGTAGACCACTGTCTGACTGCTCCGTCAACCGAGCGCCAGGTGTCCCGCTGCCGCAAGGTTGGGTGGTTCGCTATGACAGCAAGCGGCCTGATCGGGCTTAAGCTGTCATATGACGGTCGTGACCAGAAGCCCCGGCACCGGTTCGCCGCCAGGTGTCGGTAGGCCATCGCCCGGAACCGAAGGAGTGCCACCGTGTCGGACGTGCACGTCGATCGCGAGCTGGTGATCCCGGAGGGCGGGTTCTGGCCCGCGCCGCAGATCCCGCAGCCGAACATCTACCCGATGGAGTGGCGGGTCGAGACCGAGAAGCTGGCCGCGATCTACCAGAAGTCCAAGGTGCTGGTTTGGAACCCGGCCGATCTGCCGTGGGAGGACCTGCGGGCCGAGGACTTCACCACCGAGCAGCGGCTGGGCATCATGTACTGGTTCTCGGTGCTGGCGAACTTCGACGCATCTGGTCCCGCGGTCTTCGCCAGGGCCACGATCAGGGCATTTGAGCAGCATGAGGAAGACCCGGTCCGCAAGTGCTTCTTCTCGATCACCAGGGACGAGATGAATCACGAGGAGTGCTGCCAGCGCTCGATCGCCGCGGTGTGGCCAGGCGGCCCGCTGAGCTGGACGCCAAAGACGGATCTTGAGCGGGCTGCGCACAACAACATTGGCTGGCTCTACCACAACGGCGGGCGTTACTGGAGCGGTTACAACCGGGCGGTCGACAAGTACTCGCTCCCGGTGCTCTTCACCAGCTTCATGATGGGGGAGATGGCCGCATCGACCCTGTTCAGAGGGATGGCATCGGGGACCAGCCATCCGGTCTTCTCCGACATGTTCCACCGGATCGGCCGCGACGAGTCGCGGCATCTGCAGATCTGCATGACCATCCTGGAGAACCAGTGGCCCGGGCTGACCGACGAGGTCAAAACCACCATCACCAAGCAGCTCAGAGCGGGCTTCATCTTCCTGTCCATGATTCTCTGGGAGCCACCGGACGGGTTCTGGGATCTGCCGCCGTACTTCCTGCCGAACCACCGGCTGCTGATGGATCACGCCAGAGACGCTGGGCTCGGCGTGCTGAGCTATGACGAGCAGGCCGACAACTGGCGCAGCGCGATCGCCAAGATCCGGGTCATCGTGCAGCGCTGGGGGATCGAGTTTCCAGCCATCCCCGAACTCGACATCGAGGGGGTGGATGTCTCAGCGGACATCAACCCCGATGACATCATCCCGGTGTTCTAGCCGGGCCCGGGACTGCCGGGCCCGGGACTGCCGGGCCCGGGACTGCCGGGCCCGGGACTGCACCTGTGCGCTGTGGATGAGTTCGTGGAAAAACGCCTGTTCCTGGGGACAACGTCCCCGGTTCAGTGGACGGTTCTGTGGATGGCTAAAAGATCATGAAAATCTTCTTCTAAGGGTCTTGTGCCAAGCAACTTCCGGGCAGTAGAACTGCTCTACCGCCGAAAACGGAAGCTCCCGAAGGAGACTTCGGGAACGTCGGAGGACCGGGAAACCGGGCCTGCGGCTGGAGGACCGGGCAACCGGAATTCTGGCCGGAGGGCCGGAAACTGGGCCGCTGGCCGGAGGACCGGGCAACCGGGATTCTGGCCGGAGAACTGGGTACTGGACTTCTCGCCGGATAACCGGGCAACCGGATTTCTGGTTGGAAGGCTAGAGAACCGGCTTTCTGACGGGTTTCCTGGACGGCAGTAGGAACGGACAGAGCACGGATCGCCGATTGCCCCGGCGGCCAGCTCGCCGGGGCAATCGGCGAGTTCGCACTGCACCGCCTGGCGGGGCCCCTGCATCTCATACATGCGGGGGCCTTGTCGTTTCTCCCGCGCTGACCTGTCTCGGGCCGCAGCTGGCTGACCCCGCAGCCAAAGCCTGGCCGACCGACATCATGCTGCCCGCCTCGCGCCGTGGCCGGACGACTCACCCCGCATCCGCAATGGTTGGTCTCGTGCCGCAGGTCGGCCTGACCAGCAGCAGCCCGCCTCCTGTCACAGCCCGGCGGCTCGCCGCCATCCGTCCTGGCCGCCCGGTGCCACCGCCGACCAGCTGACAGGCAGCACGCCCGCCTCGCACTGTGGCCAGCCGGCCAATCCGCATCCGTGATGGCCGGTCTGCCGCCGGTCCGTCTGGTGCCGTCGCGTCTGGTGCCGTCGCGTCTGGTGCCGTCGCGTCTGGTGCCGTCGCGTCTGGTGCCGTCGCGTCTGGTGCCGTCGCGTCTGGTGCCGTCGGTTGGCTAGGTGACCCTGCGCTCGCCGTCCTACGTCCCGCCCGTCGTCTGCATTTCCGCGCCCGCCACTGCGGCTTCAGCCAGCGAAAGCGGCCGGAATGCTGTTTCGGACATCCTGTGCACAGGTCTGTGGACGGCTCGGTGGATAACGATGATGAACGGGGGATAACTGGCCGGTTACCTGTGTATGACTAAAGAATCTTGAAATTGCTTCAGAAAACCCTTGTGCTAGGCCCCTGACCAGCAGTAGAACTGCTCTACCACTGAAAACGGGTACATCTCGAGGGCGACTTCGGGGACGCGGGAAGGTCGGGTAACCGGGACTTCCGGCGGGTGTCTTGGACCGGTGGTCGGACGGGCAGTGAATGGAATGCCGAGAAATCGGCGGACCAGTGGAATGCCGAGCAATCGGCGAACCGGTAACTGCGCGGCCAAGCGAGGCCCCTGCATCTCATACATGCGGGGGCTTCGTCGTTCCTTATGCTCAGGTGCCGCGTTTCTTAAGCATCGGCTGACTCAATTGCTTATCTGAGCTGACAATCGACTAGCAATCTCTGGTCGCCGATCAACTCGGCGCTGCGCTGTTCGGGCGCCGGCCGTTCGGGCCTGCCCCGGCCGTTCGGGCCTGGTTCGGGCCGTTCGGGCCTGCCCCGGCCGTTCGGGCCTGCCCCGGCCGTTCGGGCCTGGCCGGTCCGGCCTGCCCGGCCGTTCAAGCTTCGGCCGTGGCCACGGGCGGGTAACGCGGAGGGCAATGGCTGCCGATATTGAGATAGACGCAGGCGGCGTGGGTACCCCCGAGCCCACGTCGCCTGGTCCTTTCCCGGCCGGCGCCCCGAGGTGCTGACCTAGGTGCTTGACCCGCTTCCGCGACCGGCAAATCGGGCTCGGCTGGCCGCCGACGGGCGGGGCCGGCTGCCTGGCGACCACCACCCGAACTACGGGAGACGGGGGCATCATGACCGTCACTCGGACGCCGTCGGTCCTCCCTCGTGCCGGTCAGCGGCCCTGGTTCTGGGCAATACCCGCCCTCGCGACGCGCCGATGGTACGCGTGAGCCGCTCCGCCCGGTAGCGTTCGGCTTATGACTGATTCCGCTACCGCGGGGGGCGGCGGCTACGCCCCGATGCCCGATGCCCCGTTCGGTCGGCTGCTGACCGCGATGGTTACTCCGATGACCAGCGACGGCACCGTCGACTACCCCGGCGCGGCGCGCCTCGCCGAGTACCTCGTCACCCAGATGCGCAACGACGGCCTGGTGATCAGCGGCACCACCGGGGAGTCGCCGACCACCTCGGACACCGAGAAAGACCGGCTGCTGCGCACGGTGATCGAAGCGGTCGGTGACCGGGCAGTCGTGGTGGCCGGAGTGGGCACCAACGACACCGCTCACACCTGTGAACTCGCCAGGCAGGCAGAACATGCTGGCGCTGACGCACTGCTCGTCGTCACGCCGTACTACAACAAGCCACCGCAGAACGGTTTGTTTGCGCACTTCACCAGGGTCGCGGACTCGACCGGCCTGCCGGTCATGCTTTACGACATTCCGGGCCGGACCGGCACGCCGATAGCGACCGAGACCCTGATCAGGCTCGCGGCGCATCCGCGGATTGTCGCGGTGAAGGATGCCAAGGCCGACCTGGGCGCCGGATCCGTGGTGATGGCCGCTACCGACCTGGTCTTCTACTGCGGCGACGACATGCTCAACCTGCCCTGGCTCTCGGTGGGCGCGGCAGGCTTCGTCAGCGTGCACGCGCACGTCGTCGGTGATCGCCTGCACGAGATGATCGACGCCTACCTGGCCGGCGACGTAGGTACCGCGCTCAGGCTGCACCGTGAGCTGCTGCCGGTCTACACCGGCATGACCAGGAC